>Ga0182013_10009470_pt1 | contig 10258 bp, 7 predicted proteins | sample 612S2MmetaG_FD_120487 | JGI IMG/M metagenome (GOLD analysis project Ga0182013, IMG submission 120487) | Permafrost microbial communities from Stordalen Mire, Sweden - 612S2M metaG | ecosystem: Environmental > Terrestrial > Soil > Wetlands > Permafrost | place: Sweden: Stordalen | collected...
ATCACCCGGGCGCCGAGGTCGGCCGCGTGCACGATCGCCCGGCCCAACGCCGCAATATCGACGGACGCGCGAGCCACCAGCGGATCGCCGCCCGACGTCCGTGGCGAGAACTTGGCCGATGTCGCCCTGATGGACAGCAGCCGCGCACCGGGTGCGACGCCCGCGAACCCGTCATCGCCGGGCTGGCCGGCGATGATCCCGGCAACCAGGGTTCCGTGACCATCGCAGTCGGTCAGGCCGTCGGTCGACTCCACGAAGTCGCCACCGGCCTCGACGTTCGGCAGCCGCGGACCCGGCCGCACCCCGGTGTCGATGACCGCCACCAGCTGGCCTTCGCCACGGGGAAACTGCCACGCCCCGGGAAGATTCAGCGTTGCCTGACTCGCCGTCGGCGCATCCGGATCGCTGCCCGAGATGACGCCGGAGACGCTACATGGGCCGCGCTGCTCCATCGGCTGCACAGGTCCCGGAGTTCCCGCCGGCGGTTGCGCGCCGGGGTCGATCGCCGGCGGGGTGATCGCCAGCGCCGGCGGACAGGTGCACACCACAACGGCGACAACCGCTGTGATGCACCCTAATCCGATTGCACGATTCATCGATTGAGTACCCAGCTGAACAAACCGACCAGGTAGGCCAGCACGGGGATCAGCGAAGCATCCAGGCCGGCGGCCACGAATCCCAGCAGCCGACGCGCCGGCAACGAATAGCTCTCCGGGGAAGCGATGCGCGGGTTCAGCGCAACAACCACCCATGCCAGCGTGAGCACGGTCAGCACCAGCACCGCGCCTAACGCTGCGGCGTAGCGCCCCGTTGCGGTATAGAGCACCAACAGGACACCGGCCACCAGGTACGGCTGAGCGAGCAGCCAGGCCTTGCTGGCGGCCGAATCCCACACCCGGGCGCGCAGCGCGGAGGCGGCCGCCGTCGCGGCCACTGCGTACCAGCCCAGCACGCTCAACGACTCAGGGCGCAGCGCGATCGCCACCGAACCCAGCACGCTGAGCAGCACGGCACCGGCGACGAAGCCGGTCTGATGGGCGTCACTGGCGCGCACCCGTCGTGGCAGGTCCTCGAGCACCCGCAACGACGGTGCCGATGGGGTCGGATCGCCGGGTGCCGGGATGACCGGCAACGGGAACCGCGCCCACAGGGCGGACAGCTGAGCCGTCTGGACGGCGAGCAACAGCGCCGCCACAATCAGCCCGGACCCGATGGTCAGGAACGACAACCGCCAAAGCAACGCCGCGCCGGCCGCCAGCGCCACGCCGGCGCCGACCACCGCCGTCGCCGTGAAGAAGGCGATGACGCGTTCGCGCTGCGCACCGGGTACAAACAGCGCGATGAGCGACCATGCGGTGACACCGGCGGCGGCCAGCAATAGCTGCGCCGGCCCGAATCTCCCGGGTACCGCCAACGCCAACGCCGCCGCGATGGGCACCAGCGCGGCAACGGACAGGGCGATCTCGGTCTGCGCTGAACGTGACTTGATCAGCAACGCACCCAACGCGGCGAACACCGCGAGCGCACTGACGACGACCAGTCCTGCCAAACCTCCAACGGCTACCCGATAGCTGACCGCAAGAGCGGTTGCCGCGAAGCCCACGGCGACCGTCGCGGCCAGCGCTCCCCGTTGAATATGCGCCGTGCCCCATGGCTTTAGCCGGGAGGGCGAGAAGATCACCGCGGCGTCGGCGATGTCCTCGACGATGCCGGGCGCAGCCGGACCTGTAGGCACCGCCTGTAGGGCGAGTAGATCGCCATCGACGACGCCGACGGTGTCCAGGCTGGCATCCAGGCTGAACGGCGCTCCCCCAATGGGTGCCAGGCTCAGTTGGGAAGCCGCGCCGAATGTGGGTTCACCGCCGTCGCCGTTGGAACCCACCGGAACCACCAAACGCTGTACCGCGGGCAAGATTTCACGCAGCGGCAACTCCGTGGGCAGCGCTACCTCCGTCAGCCTGCTGTCCGCGAGTATGGCGACGCGGACGATCGGGATGACCGCGCCGGACGTCACTGGACCCTCGAAGAATGTTGGGGCCGAACCTGGGACATCGTGCTCTCTTCTCTATCTGGTTTCTGTTATGCGGATTGGGCGGAGAAATCTCGGGATAGCCGGTGGCCGGGAAACCATTGGGCGTCCGGCAGGCCGCCGGTCAGAGCTTCGACGGCAACGGCGATCGCAAAGGGTGTGCCAGGACTGAACGTCGAGACCCACTCGCCGTCGAAGGCGCGCGACGGGCTGACCAGTATGCGGCCCGCAGTGGTGTCGACGATGCTCATCCCGACCTCGGTGGTGGCGTGCTGTCCGTCTCGGTGGCAACCGGCGACGATCTCGACGTAGCTGCGCGGCCCGGTGAACACCGACTCCACCACTGCCCGAGCCGATTCCGGAATGCCGAGGTAGTCGAGCACGTCGGCCAGCGGTGCGCCGGACCTCAGCCGCTCGTCGGCCCGGGCGCCGACGCGCGTCGGCAGGCTGAACTCGGCGAACCGCGCCGGCTGACGCTGTGCCAGCCCGACACTGACTACCGGAACCATCGATCGGGGATCATCGATATCCATTGCGGTGAATGTGATCAACTGCGCGCTGCGGAGCGCGACGATGGTCTTGGGGGTTCTACCGCCGGCAACGGCACGCTGCACGACGATGCCGCGCAGTAGGTCCCCGGCGCCGTCGGCCGTGGTGGGCCCCAGATAGCGCAGGTCGAGCCACCGGTCCGGAAAGCACACCGCTCTGATCCACTCAGCGACCACTGGGTTGATCGCACCGTGCTCCGACAGCAGGCCCATCCCCGTCAGTTCGGTCTTCTGACATTGCTGGAACGCATCCCGCTGTGCGGCATCACTGTACGGCGTGGTTATCGCCAGCACCCACGGAAAACTGCCCGCTCCGATGGTTTCCGCGATGAACCACGCCTGATCGACCGTCAGCTCGACGGCGTTGGGTTCTGTGTTCATTTAAGTTCGTCTGTGCACTGACTAGCCGCCCCATTTGGCGGCTTCGGCCCCATCGCGGGCCAGCATGGACATGGTGTTGGATTCGTAGTTGCTGGCCATCGACTGGTAAGCACGCACGAGGTCCTCCATGGCTTGGTTCCACTGCGCCTGCCAGGCCTGGTAGCTCGTACCGGTGTCGCCCTGCCAGCCATTGGACAGCGCCGCCTGCTCGCTCGCGATATCGGCGCCCAGCCCTTGCAGAGTGCCGGCGTAGGAGGACATGTCCCCGGCATGAGCCAACATCGCCGGGTAGTTGTACATGATCTGTGACATCACAGGTCCTTTCGGTAAAAGGGGGTTCGCTTTACAGTTCGGGTCAGAACCCGGTGTACGTCGACGCGGCGGCGGCGTCGGCGGCCACATAGGTGCCGGCAGCGTCACCCAAATTCGCCTGCGCGATATCGAGCAAAGTGTTGACCTTGGCCGCTGCCTCTACGAAGCGGGCATGGGCAGCCTGGAACGCCGTGGCCGACTCACCTACGTGAAATGCCTGCGCCGACATCGCCGCCTGCTCGGCTTGACTAATCGTGTGACGCATCAATGCAGCCTTGGCGCCAAACGCGGACTGCGAGGCCACCAACTGCGGAATATGAGCATCCAAAAGACTCATAACGATTCCTATCTCTTCTGATCTCTTTGTGGATTTCGGTTACTGACTACAACGTTGCTAACCGTCTGTGCCCCCTCTCGCTGGGTCTTTCCCGGGGTCCGCCCCCGAATCCTGGGAGCCCTGGACCCAGGTGCCCGGCACCATTGGCATCCGCGGGCCACCGCCAAAATCATCAACGGCCAGGTTGGTCAACCCCGCCGCAGCCAGGACGGTGTCTTTGCGCACGGTCCCGGCGAAACCCACCGTCCCGGCGCCGTTCTCAGAAGCGGTGTAATCGGATTCGACATCGGAGCCGTGATTATCGGGTAAGACTCCGATGTCGGAGTCCATGCCCAGGAATGCGTCGCCGTGCTCGCGCATTGTGGACCGCCGGCGCCGCCGGGCCCGCGACTGCGCCCGACTTGCCGCCGCAGCACCGACCGCCGGGATCGTCGCCGCCGGCGCCTTAATGCCCCCGCGGGGACCCACCGTCGGCCCCAGAACAGGCCCCGGATCACGGCCGCCGCCCACCACGTACGCGAAGCTCGCGGTGGCGGCAACCGGGGCGGGCGCTGACGCAGGAGCACCGACGGTCGCCGCAGAGGCCGGGGCGGGCGCGGGTGCGGCCAGCGTCGGGACCGGCCCCGCAAGCGGCACGGCAGAGACAACGGGCTGCGGACTTACTGCGATGCCCGCGGCCGCCGGCTCATCCAGCAGCGCCGGAAACGCCGCGAGTGCGTTCGCCAGCCCCAAGGTCACCGGGAGGACGAGCGCGAGAAAGGGGGCGAGAAGCAGTGATGGATAGAGGATTGACGCGCCGACCCAGGAGAAAGCCTCGAAGGCGAGCGCGAACAGCAGCGGGCCGTAGAGCACCAGCGCCTGAGAAGGATTGGTCAAAAATCCCTCGACGATCTTCACCGAGTTCCCGATCGGATTGTCGAAGAACATCCCGATCTGCTCGAACATACCGTTGTAGAAGTTGTCGTAATCAGCCAGCAGCTGAGACAGCAACCCAGATGGGTTCAACGAGGAACCGGACTGGGTCGCGCCATCGGACTTCACCACAGCCGGCGCCGCGCTGGTGCGGGGCGCCGAAGCCAGCGCCGTACCCGCGACGGCCTGATACGCACCCATGACGGTGGCGGCCTGGCCCCACATCCGCACGTAGTCGGCCTCATTGAGGCTAATCGGAATTGTGTTGATGCCAAAGAAATTGGTCGCTGCCAGCACCCCGTGAATGACGTGATTGGCGGCCAACTCCAGCAGCGTCGGCATTGCCGCGAGCGCGCTGGTGTAAGCCGTCGCCGCGACCTCATGCTGAGCCGCCACGCCCGCGCTCTCCGCGCTGGCCTGCTGCAGCCACACCAGATACGGCGCGTGGGCCGCCACATAACTTTCCCCGGTTGACCCCTGCCATGCCCCCGCCTGCACCGCCCCCAATAGCCCACTGAGTTCTTCTGCCGCCGAGGCATATTCGGCGCTGAGCGAGGTCCACGAGCCGGCGGCCGCCAACAGCGACCCCGGTCCAGGACCAGCGCTCAGCGACGCCGAATGCACTTCCGGCGGCGAAGCCATCCAGATGGGGGCGGTCATTTTCAGATGCCCGCGCCCCAGCTAGCTGCTGCGGCGGCGTCACCCGCGAGATAGCTTGTGCCGGCTTCGCCCACACCTACACCGGCGCGGCCCAGCTCCTCAACGCCTTGAGCCGCGACCGCGGCGTGCTCCTGCCCCTGGGCGCTGAACCCGGCTGCGGTCTGTAGTGACACCGGATCGGCTGCCGGCGGTACCACCGCGGTAATCAACGGAGCCGCAGCCGCATGCGCGGCCGCCAACCGCGCCGTCAGCGCCTCGACCGCCGCACTGGTCGCGGCCAGACCCTCGGGAACCACTCGCAACGTCATGACAGACACTCCTTCTGCTGCGTTTCACTAACCATCAGGGGGCGAAACCTCCATCGGCACCGCCTATTACGGACTCGCCAACCAGTGGGTTGACCAACTGCACATACGTCGGTGTGTCGCTGTCGCCGAGCAGAATGCCGCGTCCGGCGGGCAGCCGGCCGAAGCGCTGACCGCGGATCTTGCCGCTGTCCGCAGGATTGCCCGCCAGCAACAACGTGGTGGCCTGCATGTCGTTGAAGCGGCGCAGCAACGGGTTGGTCATCAGGCCGTGCGCCGATCCGGTGGCGCGCCCCGTGACGATCACCCGCAGGCCCAGATCGGCTGCTTGCGCGAGCAAGCCGATAAGGGGAGTCCACGGCCGCTGCCCGACGTAAGGACCGCTGATCGCGGCCGAATCGGGTATCTGGTCGACGTCGTCGATGATCAGATAGTGGGTTTGGCCCGTGTAGCTCCAGCGGGACAGGTCGGCCGCCGACAGGCCCGCCGGCGGACGGCGCGACTCGAGAAGGTTGGACAACCCCAGAATCGCCGGGATGACCCGGTCCAGGTTCGGGGTGTATTCGTTATCCGGGAACAACGGCTCGTCGACGAGGTGTAGCCGGCGGTCGAAGACGGTGAAGGCCACCTGGTCGGCCGACGAGTGTTCGCGGACAGTACGGATGATGTGGCGCAGCAGCGTTGTCTTACCAGACTTGCTGTCGCCGAACACCATCAGCAACGGGTTCTCGGCGAAGTCGAGTATGACGGGCGCGAGATCCTCTTCGCGCTGGCCGATGACCACTTGTTCCGGCCCGCGATAGAGCGGGCCGATCTCGTCGGGCGCGAGATTGGTGGGCAACAACCGCACCGGCGGCGCTGAAACACCGGGGTAGCGGGCGTTGATCGCGGCGATCTGATCCAGTTCCGGAGCCGCGAAAAGGAAATGCTCGCCGGCCATCGTCAACCCGCGGCCCGGCTGGTCGTGCGGGACTGCATCGGCCGGGCGGCGCAGCGCGCCGACCACCCGCACGTTGCTGTCGCGCGCGTCGTGGAGCTTGAGTTCGAGACGCAGGCCCAGGCCGTCACGCATCGCCAGCGGCACCTCCAGCCAGCTCGGGGTGGTGATGATCACGTGGATCCCGTAGGCCAGGCCCACGTTAACGAGCTCGGTTACCTTGGCCAGCAATGGATTGCGCGTGTTGAACTGGTCCGCGTTGTCGCGACCGAAAGCGTAGAGATTGTCGATGACCAGGAACACCTCGCCGAAGCCGTCATCCCCGGACGAACCGTTGCCATTGCCCCCACCAGTTCCCGGCCGGTCGCGGAAGGCCTCTCGCCGCTGTCGAGACAGCAGCAGCTGCTCGAGTTCGCCGAAGGTTCGCCGAATCCGGTCGGGCTCCAGCGCCGACGCCACACTGCCGACGTGCGCAAGATCCTGCAATGCCCGCAGCTGCCCGCCGCCGTAATCAAGAACGTAGAAGGTGACGTCACGCGGCGAGTGCAGGCTGGCCGCAGACAGGATGAATGTTTGCAGCGCAGTCGATTTACCGGACTTGGGACCGCCGTGGATCACCACGTTTCCGGCCGACGATGTGGCGTCGAAAATCAGCGGGTCGCGGCGCATCTCGAATGGCTTGTCGATCTCACCGAGGGGCCAGCGCCACTGGTGTTGCGGTATCTCGGCGCGCGCCAGCACCGCCGTCAGTGGGATCGGCTCGTCCAGCGGCGGCAGCCAAAGCTGCGGCGCTGCCGGCCCATACCGGGCCAGTTGTTCGCCGATCGTCGCGATCAGCTTGCGCGGCGGTCCGCCCGGTTCGTCATCGTCGTCAACCGGTATCACCGTGCCCAGACCCGGCTCCACCGCCCCGGCGGTGAACAGCTTTGGTTCTGGAATCGATTCGAAAACAAGGGCTTTGGCTGTCCGCGGGGGGTCATAGATACCGTCAACATAGGTGCTGCGGAACTTGACCGGGGCGGCACCGGGAGCGGGCACCAAAAAGCCGATGCCCTTGTATTCTTTGCCGGATTCGATGTGGTAAGCGTCGTCCACCCCGATGATCTGACGAGAAACACTGGGGCTGGCCACCTTTAACCCGATACGGTACGAGGTGTTCTTGTCGATGTCCTTGATCCTGCCGACATCCAGTGTCTGGGATGCGAACAAAATGTGGATGCGGAACGAGCGGCCCTTGCGTGCCACGTAGTCGAACAGTTCCGCGTATTCCGGTTGATCGGCCAACATCAGGGTGAACTCGTCTGCGACCACGAGAAGCGTTGGAATCGGCGGCAAGTCGTGGCCGGCCGCGATCGCGTTCTCGTACTCGGTCACCGAGTTGAACGCGCTGCCCTGGACCTGGCGGCCGGCCTCGCGCAGGAGCACCTCGCGACGGGCCACCTCGCCGCGCAGCGTGTCGGCGAACCGGTCAGCCAGCGACTTCTTCTCGGCCATGTTCGAGATCACCGCGACGACCTGTGGGAAGTTGCGGAAACTGTCGGCGCCGGCCTCGCCCTTGAAGTCCGCGTATATGACTATCAGCCGGTCTGCCGAGTGAGTCGTCAACAGCGACAACAGGATCGCCATCAGGGTTTGCGACTTGCCGGAGCCGGTCATGCCGATCATCAGGCCGTGCGGCCCCATCCCGCCCTCGGCCTCGTCCTTGAGATCGAAGATCAATGGCTCGCCGGTGGCGGTCACACCGATCGGAACGCGCAGCTCGTCGTCGCGATTGCGCGGCGCCCACAACGCGGGCACATCCAGCTGTGACGCGTCGGGGATCCCCAGCAGCGTGGTGAAAGTGACGCCGCGAGTGGCCGCCGAGCGCAGCCCGGTGTGCGTCGGGTTGGAGTCCCACCGCGACAACTGGCGAGCCAGGTGGGCGGTGTCGTCGGCGCCGAGCTGGTCGGCGTTGTCGATGTAGGGCTGCCAGCCGCCAGTCTGCCAGCGTTCGATGGCACCGCCTGCGACGCGCAGGATCGGCCGCTCGGGGTCCGAATACTGTTCGCGGTGCGGCTCTGTGGTCGAGTAGTGCACGAGAGTGACTCCGGAGCGTCCCGTCGTCAGTGCCGAGGCGTCCACGTCGTAATCGGGATCGTCCACGAGGACCAGCAAGTGGCGCAGCGCATCTGACGGCTCGCCGGTGAACGCCGGGCGGTCGACGAGCGCGGGGCCCAGCAGTTCGACCAAGTCATCGGGGCTGGTCGACAGGTGACGTGCCGGGCCCACCCCGTCCAGTTGTCCGGGAATGTCTGTGTGTGGCAACCACTTCAGCCAGGACCAATCCCGGCCCTCCAGATTGCGGGTGGCCAGGGCCACCCCGAGCACGGACGGGTCGTGCCAGGTCACCGCCTGGGCGATCCAGGCCCGCAAGGCGGCCCTGACCTCGGCGGGGTCCCCGAGCACGCTGATCCGCGAAACCTTGGTGAGGTCTATTCCGGTCGGCACGTCGCGGACGGTGCGCTGGGTGTCAAGCAGGCTGCGTAATGCACTGTGCGACACCGGTTCCAGGTCGATCTCGTCGGCGACATCGCTGACCCGTACCGCGGTCGCCAAAGGCACCGAGTGCCGACCCGCCCTTAACACCAAGAAGTCGGGGTCGTGCGGGTCACGCTCCCATTGACGACGGGATCCGGGCACGGTTGCCAGTGCCGCAGGGTCGGGGTGGGACCACTGGGCGGCCGCGCGCTGGTCGGCGGCCGTGGTCCGGATGTTGTCCCGGACCACGGATAGGTAGCGCAGATAGTCGGCGCGTTCGGCGTCGACCTCTTCGGTCCGCATCTTGTTGTCGTTGCCGCGATACATCGAGGTTGCCGCCAGTAGCAGCACGAATGGGAAGAACAGTGTCTGCGGGGAAATCACTTTCATCCCGGTGGCGACCAGCGCGACGATCATGCCGACGATCAGGATCACGATCAGGTAGGGCATCGCGCGCCGCAGCAGCGATGGCGGAATCGCCCGGGGCAACTCCGGAGGCGCCTCGATGGTGATCGTCCCTTTGCGGGCGCGCGGCGGTGGGAGCCGCCGGCGGGCCTCGAATATCAATCTACTCATCGGGGAGCTCCTTCGGCCGATGCCGCACGGCCCGGCTTGCTGTCAGGGGGGAGGGAGTCGTGCGCCAGCAACGCATCGGTGCGCGACAGCGTCGGCCCGGATGCGAACAGCGACAACACCGACCATGGGATGGGGAGGGCGGGCGCGTTCAGGCCAAGGGCCTCGACCGTTTTGCCGTGTCCGGCGCCAGAAGCGCCCTCGGACTCGTTGTCGATGCCGTAGCGCACCCCGGTGTCGGAGACCCAGAACAGCGAGCCGGTGGCCGGTGCTGTCGCGCCGCCGCCCACGCTTTGGGTGAAGTACCCGGTCCCCGGGGCCAGCGCGACTCGGGTGGCTGCACCGTCGCCACCCCCACCGACCAGCTCGACGGTGTGCACCGCGTCGGGAATCGGCACTGCCGAGCCAGCCAGCAGGCCCAAAGAACTGGTTGCTGCCCCGACCGGTTTGCTCCAATATCCGCAGGCGACGGGATCATGGCCCGCGTCCACCAGTCTTACCCGCTGGCTGGGATAGCGCGCGGTGTCGAGCAACCGCGATACCGGTAGCTTGGCGACCTCGTCGGCACCCAGCCGCGGTGGCTGCTGCAGGCCATAGGAATTCGTGTTGCGCAGAATCGCGGCCAGCACAGGAGCGATGGGCTGCAGCCCGTCGGGCAACACCGCGTAGTACCGCACCGCGTCCGACGAGGTCTTGTCCAGCGTGTAAGACTCCACCACCGCGCCAATCGGGGCGGGCACCGGGAAA
>Ga0182013_10009471_pt1 | contig 10257 bp, 9 predicted proteins | sample 612S2MmetaG_FD_120487 | JGI IMG/M metagenome (GOLD analysis project Ga0182013, IMG submission 120487) | Permafrost microbial communities from Stordalen Mire, Sweden - 612S2M metaG | ecosystem: Environmental > Terrestrial > Soil > Wetlands > Permafrost | place: Sweden: Stordalen | collected...
ATGCGTCAGATGAAGGTCGACAAGCTAGGCATCGACCTGTTGACTCACGATCCGGTGGTCATCCTCAAAGACATTGACGGGTCGCATTATTTGCCGATCCTCATCGGGCCGTTCGAAGCCACCGCGATCGCACTCGCGCTCGAGGGCGCCCCCGTTCCGCGCCCGCTCTCGCACGATCTCATGCGCAGCATTCTCGACACGCTCGACGCTACGCTCGAACAAGTGATCATACACGACATTCACGACTCGACGTTTTTTGCAAAGCTCGTCGTACGGAGCAACGGCAACCTACAAGAGATCGACGCGCGCCCGAGCGACGGCATCGCGCTCGCGCTTCGCGCCCAGGCGCCGATCTACGTCAGCGACAAAATTCAGCTCGAGGAAGCAACCGCGGAGAAAAAGCCGGTGGACGAAGCGGACATGGAGAAATTCAAACGCTTCCTAAACGAGCTCAAACCCAGCGATTTCAACCGGTAATCCTGTAGGGTAAGCGAGGCGCGGCGCGAACTGTGCCTCGCTATGCAGACGACAGAACGTGCCGACATCGGCGTATTCGGCGGGTCGGGATTTTATTCGCTTATCGAAAACGCGCGCGAAGTATGGGTCGAGACGCCTTACGGACCGCCGAGCGACCTCATCGCGTTAGGTGAGATCGCCGGAAAGAAAGTTGCGTTTCTCCCGCGCCACGGCAAGGACCACCGGTTCCCGCCGCAGTCCATCAACTATCGCGCCAACCTCTGGGCCATGAAGATGCTCGGCGTCGGTTCGATCATCGCTCCCAACGCGTGCGGCTCGCTCAAGAAAGAGGTCAAGCCGGGCTCGATGGTCGTTTGCGATCAGCTCGTGGACCGGACCAACGGCCGCAAGGATTCCTTCTACGACGGCCCGGTGACGACGCACGTTAGCTTCGCCGATCCGTATTGCCCGACGCTGCGGCCGATCGCGGTCGACGCACTCAAGTCGCTCGGCATCGAAACGCACGAACGCGGCACCGTCGTCGTGATCCAGGGACCGCGCTTCTCGACGCGCGCCGAATCGCTGTGGTATCAGAACCAGGGCTGGGAAGTCATCAACATGACGCAATACCCGGAGAGCTACCTGGCCCGCGAGATGGAGATCTGTTTCGTAAACATCTCGCTGATCACCGACTACGACGTCGGCATCGAGGGCATCGCTCCCGTGTCGCATCGCGAAGTCATGGAAGTCTTTAAGAAGAATAACGACCGCGTCAAAGACGCGATCGGAAAGATCGTCGAGAAGATCGACGTCGCGGGCGACTGCTCGTGCCGTCACGCGCAAGAAGGCGCGCGCGGCTGATACCGCTCGCCGACGGCACGTGAAAACGCTCGGGCGCAATCTCGACCTGACGATCTACCTCAAGGCGATCCCGCTGCTGCTGCGCCATCCGTCGCTCTTCGTGATGCCGCTAGGCGCCGGCGCGATGAGCTTGCTCGCGTCTTCGGCGGGGCGCACGATGACCGATCCGGTCGGCGGCTTCGGCATGAGCTTGATTCAGATGGTCGTCCAGGCGCTCTATCTCTTCGCGTTCGGCGTCGCGGTGATTCAAGCCAACAACATCTGGCGCGAGCGCCCGGGGGGCTTCGACGCAGCGTGGGAAGAGGCGCGCCGCAAAGCCGGCGGCATCTTCATCGCCGCGATCGGTTTCTTTTTCTTGCTCTACGTCGCGAATTTCGCAGGCAGTTTGCTCGGCTCGATCGTGGGAACGGTCGCGCAAATCGTCGCCGCATTTTTCCTCATCTACACGATTCCGGCCGCCTCCATCGGCGGGGCGGACGGCTCGGCGGCGCTCCAGGCCTCCATCAACGCGGCGCGCTCGTTCCCGCTCCCGACCGCGATCCTCGCGCTCGTCTTCGTAGGCATGTGGTACTTCGTGCCGATCTGGCTGGTCGCACCGTTCGGGGATACGCTCGGCGTGCTGGGCTCGCAGATCGCGTTCATCGTGGCGCAAGCGATCGTCTTGGCCTATCTCGCCCTCCCGTTCGCCAAGCAGTACGACGACATCGCGTTTACGCGACCCTGGTAATCGCCATCCGGACCATCTCGCCGACCAGCGAGGGCGGGACGTTGCTCCGGGCGATCCGTTGCGCTTCGTCCAAGCTCGCGAGCATCGCGACCGCCGCGCGGGATTCCATCGGCGCGAGATCGCGCAGCTGCGTACCGTAGTCGGGCGCGCTGAGGCGGACGCCCTCACCGGCCACGCCGAGCGCGACCCAATCGCGCGCCAGCGTCTTGATGATCTCAAGTCCCTCTGCGAGCGTTTCGCGCGTCGCCCAGCTCTGCTCGGGCGCGTCGCCGCCGGCAGCCGCCGAAAAGAACCACGCCGCGACCTGCGACCGCAGCGACTCCTCTTCTTCGTCGAGCGCCGCCATCGCGCGCGTCGCGCTGCCGCCGCCGAGCGTAGCGCCCAGCGCCGCCCGCTCCTCGTCGAATCCCCGGCGGATCAGGATCTCGCGAATCTCCGCCGGCGCGAGCGACGGGAAGCGCACGTCGATCGCGCGCGAGCGAATCGTTTCGAGCAGCCGGTCCGGCGCCGAGGTGGTCATCAGCATCACCAGTCCGGCGGGCGGTTCTTCAAGGATCTTGAGCAGGGCGTTGGCGGACTCGGGCGTCGCGAAAGAAACGTCTCCGAGCAGTAGCACGCGCATGCCGCCCAAATACGATTGCAACGAAAGATTCCGCACTAAGTCCCTCGACGTCAGGTCGTCGCCCTCGTAAAACCCCAGCGGCTTGTCGGGATCGCCGATCTTCATCACGCCGGTGTGTTCGATGAAGTCGGGATTGCGGGTGTCCTCGCCGGCCGAAAATAGCCGGCACGAGTCGCAGGTTCCGTCGTAGCCGGCGGTTCCCGCGCCGGGCGCACGGCAGAGCAGCGCTTGCGCGAGCCGTCGCGCGAACGTTTTCTTCCCGGTTCCGCCGGGGCCGGTGAAGAGATAGGCGTGCGCAATAGTGTCGCGCGTCAGGGCCTGGAAAAAACGGCGCGGTCCTTGCGCGCCGATGACGTCGAACGTCAAATCGCCGCTCACGGCGCGTTCATCGCAAGCCGCGCGAGCGCCAGGGCAACGAGGTCGGCCGGCAAGAGCAGGCCGTCGAGCACGAGATAGCGCGGATCGCCCGCCGCGATCTTCAGGTAGCCGGCGCGTACGCGTTCGTGAAACCCGGCGCCCTCGGCTTCCATCCGGTCGGCGCGACCCCCGCGCGCCTCGAGGCGCCGGCGCGATTCGGGAACCGGAACGTCGAGCAAGATCGTCAGGTCGGGTTGTAGTCCCGCGCTCGCGATCTCGCACAGCCGGCCGAGCGCGGCGAGGTCGAATCCGCGACCGTAGCCCTGGTAGGCCAGCGTCGAGTCGGTATAGCGGTCGCACAGCACGACCGCGCCGCGATGCAGCGCGGGGCGGATGACGTCGGCGACGTGCTGGGCGCGCGCCGCGTTGACCAAAAACGCTTCGGCGACCGGCGCGATCTCCGAGGAACGGTCGAGGAAGATCTCGCGCACCGCCGTGCCGACCGGCGTGCCGCCGGGCTCGCGCGTGGTCACGACGTCGCGACCGCGTTGGCGAAGGATGCCGGCAAGCGACGAGAGCAGCGTGCTCTTGCCGCTGCCCTCGATGCCTTCAAACGTTACGAACACGCACCCGACCTTCGCCGGACGAGCGTCCGACCCCTAATCGCTGGTCGTCTTAAAGATCCTCACGCGCCGGTTTGGCTCCAGGCCCGTGCTGCGCGATTGCAGGCGGTATTTTTCGGCCAGCTGGTGCTGCATTCGGCGCACGTACGAAGTCTGCGGAGAGAGTTCCATCGCCTGGCTGGTCAGCAGCACTTGATAGACGGCTTCCTCCGCTTCTCGCACGGCGAGTTCTTCCCGGTCCAACGACCCCAAGTTGAACACGTCGCGCAGGGCCGCTTGAATCTGCGTGGTCGTGTTGGTCTTGATGGCGTAGATCGGCACGTTGTCGGCCGCGATTTGCTTGAGTTTGGGCTGCGAGCGGCGTTCGAGCGATTTGAGCGCGATGACGACGTCCGCGTCGTCCCAGTTGCGAGCGATCGACGCGTTCACGCGCAGGTTGTGAATCGCCCGCTCGATCTTGCTGCGCGAGACGCCGTAGGGAAAGATCGAGACCGGCCGTTCGCGCTCTTCGGGTTCGCGCGCGTCGGCATGGTGGGCGTAGCTCTCGGCGAGCTGCGGCATGGACTCGGTGTCGGCCTCTTGTACGACGGTGACCGCACCGCCGGGTTGGCGCTGGCGTATCTCCGGTTGCGGCTGGTATCCCCGCAGCAGTGCGTCCACGACCTCGGCCACGTTCTTGTGAATCGCGAGACGGTCGCGATCGTGGATCTCCACGACGACGTCGAAGGTCGGGGGCGCCTTGCGCTCGAGGACGGTCTTGCGGGTTCCGCGGCGCCGCGCTTCCTCGTCGGAGAGCGTGACCGCCGTGATCCCGCCGACGAGATCCGAGAGCGTGGGATTCATGAGCAGATTTTCGAGCGTCTGGCCGTGCGCCGTGCCGATGAGGGTTACGCCGCGTTCGGCGATGGTGCGCGCCGCCCCGGATTCGGCCTCGGTGCCGATTTCGTCGATGACGATCACTTCGGGCATGTGGTTTTCGACCGCTTCGATCATCACCGCGTGCTGGAGCGCCGGATTGGTGACCTGCATGCGTCGCGCGAACCCGATCCCGGGATGCGGGATGTCGCTGTCGCCGGCGATTTCGTTGGACGTGTCCACGATGACCACGCGTTTGCGGTCTTCGGAGAGAATGCGCGCGCACTCGCGGAGCATCGTCGTCTTGCCGACGCCGGGGCGCCCGAGCAGACAGATCGATTTGCCGCTTCGCAGCACGTCGAGGATGATGTCGATGGTCCCGTAGACCGCGCGCCCGATGCGGCACGTGAGTCCGACGATTTTGCCGGTGCGATTCCGGATCGCGCTGATGCGGTGCAGCGTTTGCTCGATGCCGGCGCGGTTGTCCGCGCCGAACTGCGAGACGCGCGAGCAGACGTGCGCGATGTCCTCGTTCGTTACGGCCGCGTCGGAAAGATAAACGAAGTCGTTCTCAAACCGAGCTTCGGGCGGACGCCCGAGATCGAGCACGACTTCGATGATGGATTCCAGATTTGGTAATCGAACGAGCGCTTGCCGGATCGGCAGGGGGAAGATATCGAGGAGTTGTGAGAGCTCCCAGCTGGGAGAAATGGATTCGGCCTTAACCGCCAATACTGACCCTCGCTTCCAAGAAGAGTCGTTTCTAGCACGTTTTATGCCGGCGTTTAGGGCTCCTTCACGACGCGCACCACCTTGAGCTCGTCGTCGTAGGTTCCTTGGATGCGCACGCCGGCCTTAATCTCCAGGCGCAAGTAATCCACGATTGCCTGCGTCAGCTCTTCGCCGGGCGAGATGACCGGGATGCCGGGGGGATAGGGCGAGATCGTCTCGGCGCAGATCCGCCCCGCGCTGGTGCGGAACGGCACGAATTCGGTCGAGGCCAAGAAGGCGTCGCGGGGCAGCATGCGCATCGGAGGAATCCCCGGCAGGCGGTAGCTGCCGCGGCTGAGCCGGCGGTCGAGGATGCCGGACGGCGCGTACATGTCGAGCGGCCGGTCCTCGCGGGCCAACTCCTCGAACGCGAAGACCAACCGGTCCGCGGCCGCGCTCGTGGTCCCGATCGTAACGAGCGCGACGACGTTGAACAGGTCCGCCAGCTCGACCTGAATGTTATAGCGGTGGCGCAGTAGCTCCGACGCCTCGTAGCCCGTATAGCCGAGGTCCTTGACGGTGACCGCGATCTTCGTCGGGTCGAGATCGAAGACGCCGGGACGCTCCTTGAGCTCCGGCCCGAAGCAATACAAGCCGCCGATCCGGTTGATGCGGGCGCGCGTCTCGTTCGCCAGGTCGATGGTCCGCGTCAGCAGCGTCTCGCCTTCGGTCGCCATCTGCTTGCGGGCGACGTCGAGCGAGGCGACCATCGGCAAGTTCGGAGAGGTCGAAAGGAACATCTTGAGCACCGCCTTGAGCCGGTCGAGCGGCACGCGGTCGCCGATCTGGTGGAGCATCGCGCACTGCGAAAAGGCCGAGAGCATCTTGTGCGTCGAGTTGATGCACAGATCGGCGCGCGCTTGCGTCGCCGAGAGCGGCAGATCCGGGTGGAACTGGAAGTGCGGTCCCCAGGCTTCGTCCACGAGCAACAGCTTGCCGGCCGCGTGCACCATGCGTTCGATGGACGCCAGGTCCGCGCAGACCCCGTAGTACGTCGGCGAAACGAGGTAGACGGCTTTGACGTCCGGATGCTCTTCGAGCGCGCGCGCGACCGTGTCGGGCGTCACGCAGTGGTCCATGTGCAGTTCTTCGTCCACCGCGGGCGGCATGTAGACGGGCTCGGCGCCGCTCATCACCAGGCCGCCGAGCATGGACTTGTGCGAGTTGCGGGGTACGGCGATCTTGTCGCCCGGATTGAGCGCCGTCATCATCATGCACTGGTTGCCGCTGGTGGACCCGTTGACTAAGAAGAACGTGTTGTCCGCGCCGTAAGCTTCGGCCGCCAGTTCTTGGGCTTCTTTGATGGATTCGAGCGGCTGGAGCAGGTCGTCGATGCCCGGCATCGGCGTTAGATCGATCGAGCAGTAGTTGTCGCCGATGAACTCGCGAAACGCCAGGTCCATGCCGACGCCCTGCACGTGCCCGGGCGTATGAAACGGCAAGACGCCGGCCTCGACGTAGTCGAGCAGCGCTTGAAAGTAGGGCGTCTTGGATTGATCCACCCGGCGATGCGGTTTTCTTAGGCCATGACTTCGAAGCCGAGCCGGTCGAGCATCGCGAAATCGTCCGCGTCGCCCCGCCCCGACGTCGTCAGGTAGTTGCCGAGCACGATGCCGCTCGCACCGCTGCGCATCCCCAAGTCCTGAAGGCCTTGCAACGTGATCTCGCGCCCGCCCGCGAAGCGCACCATGGCCTTGGGCAGCGCGAGGCGCGCCAGCGCGACGAAGCGCAGCGCTTCGACCGGCTCGACCAGCGAGCGGTCTTGGTAGGGCGTGCCGGGCCGGGGGTTGAGGAAATTGATCGGCACTTCTTGCGGATCGAGTTCTTGCAACGCCGTCAGAAAGTCGATGCGATCCTCAACCGTCTCGCCCATGCCGATGATCCCGCCGCAGCAAAGATCCAGGCCGTGCTGCTTGACCAGCGTGCACGTCTGCCAGCGCTCGTCGTACGAATGCGTCGAGCAAACGGCGGGAAAGTAGCGCCGCGACGTTTCGAGGTTGTGGTTCACTTTGTCTACGCCGGCGGCGACCAGCGGCGGAAACTGGTCGTCGCGCAAGATGCCCAGCGAAACGGCGACGGTCAGCGGCAGTTCCGACTTGATCGCGCGCGTCGCCTCGCAGACGCGATCGAGCAGCTTGGCCGACGGGCCGCGAACCGCGACCACCACGCAAAATTCGCTCGCTCCCCGCGCGTGCGCCCGTCGCGCCGCGTCCACGAAGCCGTCAACCCCAGACAGCACGTCCGGCTCGACGTCGGTGGCGTAGCGCGCGCTCTGCGAGCAAAAGTGGCAATCTTCCGAGCACCCGCCCCGCTTGGCGTTGTAGAGCACCTCGACCGCGATGCCGTTTCCGCAGTGCAGCGCGCGCACGTCATCGGCCAGGGCCAAGAGGTCCGGCACGGACTCGGCCGGCAGCCGCGCCAGCTCGGCCAAGAGGCTCCGGTCCGCGGGCAGCGCCTGCGTAATCACGCGCTCGCGCGCGCGCTCGATCGTCGGATGCGTCATCGTTTCCTACGTAGCAAACAAGCTCTCGAAGATTCGCGCGCCGGATACGACCGACGCGGCCTCGTCTTCGGCAAACGGCACAATGCCAAGAATCTTCATTTTCCCCTGCAACGCGCGCACGACGCCGTCGTGGTGGGGCCGCGGCAAGGGTTGCCAGCGCTCGACGAGCACAGCCCCTGCCACCGGAACGCCGAGGCCGGCGAGCGCAGAGACGGTCAGCAGCGCGTGATTGATGCACCCCATCCGAAGACCGACGACGACGATCGTTTCGAGGCCGGCCGCGGCCGCGACGTCTCCGAGATGCTCGCGCTCGTTGATCGGCACCAGCAGCCCGCCGGAGCCCTCCGCGACGACGGGACCCTCGATGCTCTCGATCTCGCTCGCGAGTTGCGCGGCCGCGAGCGGACGCGCGCCTTGCGCGAGCGCCGCGTTGTACGGGTCGGCAGGCGCGAAAAAGCGCGTCAGCTCGACGCTCGAACAACTCGCGAGGCGCCCGGCACGCTCGGCATCGCCCGGCTCGCCGCCGCGCACGCCGGTCTGGACGATTTTGACGATTCTCGGAGCGTTGCCGGAACGTACGAGCGCGCGCCCGAGCGCCGCGACGACGCGCGTCTTCCCGACGTCGGTGTCGGTGCCGGTTACGAAGTAACGGTACACGTTGCGAGCTCCTCCAGAAGACGATCGATCTGCTCGGCGCGATGATCGGAGCGCACCGAAAGCCGCAGCCGCGATCCGCCCGCAGGCACCGTCGGCGGACGAACGGCGGGCGCCACGATGCCGCGCTCGAGCAACGCCCGCGAGACCTCGAGCGCGCGCGCCTCGCTGCCGAGAATCACCGGCACGATCGGCGACGGTCCCTCCGTCACCGGAAATCCGAGTTCCCGTAAACCCGCGCGCAAGCGCCCGGCATTGGCGCGCAGCCGTTCGCGCCGCGTGTCGCCGTTACGCACCAGGAGCAACGAGACGCGCGCCGCGAGCGCCAGCGACGGCGGCAGCGCGGTATCGAAGATGAACGTGCGCGCGCGGTTGACGAGCAGGTCGATCAGCGCGCCGGGGCCGGCGATGAAACCGCCGTGCGCGCCGAACGCTTTCGACAGCGTTCCCAGCACGACGACGCGGGGATCGTTCAGCTCGCGCGCGAGCCCCGCCCCGGCGGCGCCCGCGACGCCGAGCGCGTGGGCTTCGTCCACCAGCAGCGCGTCGGCTGCGCCCAGCGTTGCGAGCAGGGCAAGAAGACCGACCGCGTCGCCGCCCATCGAAAAGATGGACTCGGTCACGAGCAGCGCGGGACCGGCGATCGCTCCGCGCTCGAAATCCGCGTGCGGGTAGACGATCCGCGGCGACTTCGCGAGACGCACGCCGTCGATGAGGGACGCGTGGTTGAGTTCGTCCGACGCGATGCTGCCGCCGACGGCGCGCGCGAGCACCGGAATCGCACCCAGCGCCGCATGATAGCCGGAAGAAAAGAGTAAGACGCGCTCCCGCCCGAGCCAGACGGCCAGCTCTTCTTCGAGTAGGCGATGTTCGCGGTGCGCGCCGCCGAGCAGCCGCGCTCCCGCCGAGCCCGCACGCGTCGCGCGCCGTAACGCTTCGACGACCTGCGGCTCGGATGCCAGGCCCAGATAATCGTTCGAGGAAAAATCGATACCGGCCGGTGCGCCGTCGGATATTTCGCGATAGCGGTTGGCGTCGCGGATCTGCTGCAGTTCCAGCTCGATCGCGTGCAGGTAGCTCATGCGGCGAGCTCCGCAGCCAGCGCGTCGAAGAATGCGTTCACCTGCGCCTCGGTGCTCGAAAGCGGAGGCACGAACTGCACGACGTCGCCGATCGGGCGCGTGAAATGGCCCCGTTCGTAGAGTCCGGCGGCCACGCGCGCTCCGGCCTCGCCGAGCTGCGCGTCGCGTTGCAGCTCGACGCCGATCATCAAGCCCGCCTGCCGCGTCTCGCGCACGGCCGGCAATCGCCTCATTGCGTCGAGGCGCCGTGCGGCCAGCGACGACAGGGATGCGACGCGCTGCAGCGTCGCCTCGCTCTGGAACAAATCGAGCGATGCCAGCGCGGCGGCGCACGCAATCGGATTTCCCGCGTACGAGTGTCCGTGAAAGAACTGGACCGCATCGCCTCGCGCGCCCAAAAATGCCTCGTAGACACGTTCGTGCGCGAGCGTTGCCGAGAGCGCGAGCGCGCCGCCGGTGAGTCCCTTGCCGACGCACGCGAGGTCGGGGCGCAAACCGAGGCTTTCGAATGCGAACATCGTGCCGGTGCGCCCGAAGCCGGTGGCGATTTCGTCCACGATCAGCAGCGGCGCGATGTTCTTGAGATTCTGGTACAGCGCGGCCGGAACCAAGCGCATGCCGGCCGCCGCCTGAACCAGCGGCTCGACGACGACCGCCGCCACGTCGCTTCCGAACTCGCCGGCCAGGTCGTAAGGCAGCGTCTCGAACGTCAGCGCGCCGAAGCGCGAGCGGAATGCGGCGATGTC
>Ga0182013_10009475_pt1 | contig 10256 bp, 9 predicted proteins | sample 612S2MmetaG_FD_120487 | JGI IMG/M metagenome (GOLD analysis project Ga0182013, IMG submission 120487) | Permafrost microbial communities from Stordalen Mire, Sweden - 612S2M metaG | ecosystem: Environmental > Terrestrial > Soil > Wetlands > Permafrost | place: Sweden: Stordalen | collected...
CCGATTTCGGCCGGACCTCCGATCCGCCCGCTGTCGATCTTCTCGCGCCCCTCTACGAAGTGGTCGAGGCCCTGCCCGATCCGGTGATGGTGATCGGGGCCGTGGAGCCCGACGATTTCGCCGGCCGCCGCATCCTGTTCGCCAACCTCGCCGCGCGGGAAATGTTCCGCCTGTCCGCTGAAAACACCCTGCTGGTGGCCGCCGTCCGCAATCCGGAAGTGCTGGACGTGGTCGACGAGGCCCTGTTCAAGGACCGGCTGGGCCAGGCGGCCTACGAGACGGGCGGGGCGCAGGAACGCTACCGGCGGGCGTGGGCCAGGCCGCTGTCGCCGGCCCAAGGCGGCATGAAGCGCGCCCTGCTCCTGGTGCGCGACGAGACCGACGCCCGGCGCAACGAGCGTATGCGGGCCGACTTCCTGGCCAACGCCAGTCACGAGCTGCGCACGCCGCTCGCCTCCCTCGCCGGCTTCATCGATACCCTGCGCGGCCACGCCAAGGATGACGAAGCGGCGCGCAATCGATTCCTGGACATCATGGACCGTCAGGCCTGGCGCATGGCCCGTCTGATCGAGGATCTGATGTCCCTCAGCCGGATCGAGCTGAACGAACACATCGCGCCGCAAGGACAGGTCGATCTAAGGCTGGCCCTGGCGGATGTCGTCGACGCCCTGTCGCCCCAGGCGCGCGAGGCCGGCGTGACAATACGGCAGACAGCGGTCGAGAAGGGGCGCGCCGTGGTGACGGGCGACCGCGATCAGATCGTCCAGGTCGTGCAGAACCTGGTGGACAACGCCATCAAATACGCCGGACGCGGGGGAACCGTGGATATCGGCCTGGAGGTCGGGTTAGCGGCCGAAGCAGCGGTGACCCTGCGCAAGCCCCATGCCGCTCGGTTGTCCCTGCTCACCCCGGATCACGCCGACGGCCTCTACGCCGCCATCCGCGTGTCGGACACCGGGCCGGGCCTGTCCAGGCAGGTTCTTCCGCGCCTGACTGAACGGTTCTACCGGGTCGAGGGCCAGAAGAGCGGCGAGCGCCTGGGCACCGGCCTGGGCCTGGCCATCGTCAAACACATTATGAACCGGCACCGCGGCGGGTTGGCTGTGGAATCCGTCGAAGGCGAAGGCGCGGAGTTTCTGGTGTATTTTCCTTTGGCGGCGAACGCCGGCGCCGTAACAAAAGCGTCATAAAAGCTTCACGCCGCCAATGCATTGCCAGGGCAGTGTCCGCGCGCGCCACGGGCCTTTTCCGCGCCGGGGCGTACTGGCCGGCCGGGCTCCGGACCACGGAGGATTTGAACGATGGAACACACCGTAAAGGCCTACAGCGAGGAGCTGAACAATCTGACCGCCGAGGTCACCCGGCTGGGCGGCCTGGCCGAGGCGCAACTGTCGGATTCGATCGACGCGGTGGCGCATCGTGACCTGCCGGTGGCTCACCAAGTGATCGACCGGGACGATAAGCTGGACCTGCTGCAGGCCGAGATCGAACGCAAGGCCATCCGCCTGATCGCCCTGCGCCAGCCGGTGGCCCAGGACCTGCGCCACACCGTGGCGGCGATGAAGATCTCCATGCAGTTGGAGCGCTGCGGCGACCTGGCCAAGAACATCGCCAAGCGCTGCCTGGTGCTGGCCGGCTCCGAGCCCCTGCCCCCGCTGACCCGCTCCATCGAGCGTATGGGCCAGTTGGTCACCTCACGCGTAAAAGAGGTGCTGGACGCCTATTCCAAGGGCGACATCGAGCGCGCCGCCTCGGTGTGGTCGCGCGACGACGAGGTCGACGAGCACTACGACAGCCTGTTTCGCGAGCTGCTCACCTACATGATGGCCGATCCGCGGACGATCAACGCCTGCGCCCATCTGCTGTTCATCGCCAAGAACCTCGAGCGCATCGGCGATCACGCGACCAACATCGCAGAGATCGTGCACTTTGAGATTACCGGCGAGGAATTGCAGTCGGACCGGCCCAAGTGGGACTCCCTCCAACGCTCCGCAGCCGTCGAGTAAGAGGTAGAGCCCCGTGACGCCTCATGTGCTTGTGGTTGAGGATGAAGACGCCCTCGCAACGCTGTTGCAGTACAACCTCGACAAGGAAGGCTACGACGTCGCCCTCGCGCAGGACGGCGAAGAAGCGCTGGTGATGGTGGACGAACGCCTGCCGGACCTGGTGGTGCTGGACTGGATGCTGCCCAAGGTGTCCGGCATCGAAGTGTGCCGGCGCCTGCGCTCGCGGGCCGAGACGCGCAACATCCCGATCATCCTGCTCACCGCCCGGGGCGAGGAGACCGATCGCATCCGCGGCCTGGACACCGGCGCGGACGACTATGTGGTCAAGCCCTTCTCCATGAGCGAGCTGACCGCGCGCATCCGCGCGGTGCTGCGCCGCATCCGGCCGGGTCTGGCCGAGGACCGCATCCGCCAGGGCGATATCACCGTCGATCGCGTCGCCCATCGGGTGCGCCGGGGCGCCCGCGAGGTGCACCTGGGCCCCACCGAGTTCCGCCTGCTCGACTATCTGATGCAGCACCCCGGCCGGGTGTTCAGCCGCGAACAGCTGCTGGACGCGGTGTGGGGATCGGACGTCTATGTGGAAGCCCGCACGGTGGACGTGCATATCGGCCGCCTGCGCAAGGCCTTGAACCTGGACGTGGAAAACGACCCGATCCGCACCGTGCGCTCGGCTGGCTATTCGCTGGATCTGGACAGCTAGGCGCGGTTGACGCTGTTGGCCTTGATCGCCGCGGCGCCCTGCGCGTCGAGGTCCATGCGGGTGCCGGACAGGCTCAAGGGAACCCCCAGCGCCTCATTCACCGCATGGATGCCGCCGCGCGATCCGGCCTTGGGACCGATCAGATAGCGAAGGGAAATCCGTTCGTGGTCGGCCGCGTCCGGCTGGGTGCCGTGCAGGGTGCAGGCGTGCCACATCGCGGCCAAGCCGGTCCCTCCGGTCAGCACATGCTGGCGACAAACGACATGGCCCTGCGCGCCGTTGCGATATAGCCAGCCGCCCGACGTACGGGTCAGGTCGTGCGGGAAGACCGAAGCGCCCAGGGTGTGGCTCGCCTCAAGGACATGAAGCGGCGCATCGGCCGAGGTGACCGGATGCAGGTATACGTACAGAGTGATGAAATCGGCGTCGCGGTCCTTGAAGTCGATCAGGTCCTGGTGGAAGTCGATTCCGTAGAAATAGGTCACGTCCCGGAACGCGGGCTTCACATAGGCGCCCAGATTGTTCACCGGATTGCCGAGGATGCGCGCCTTCAGCCAGTCGGGAATGGAGGACGCGGGCACGCCGCACACGATCTTGCGGTCGATCAGCTCGTAATCCGGCCCAAACAGGGCGGTCAGGCCCGCGACGATCTCGCCCGCCTGCTCCACGAAGCCCAGCCGATCGGCGTATCGCTCAAGAAGATTGCGCCCAGGCCGTGGATTGACCCCGCGATACTGGGGATCGGCGTCGAATTCCGCCTCGGACAGGAACAGACTTTCGTCGTAGCGGCGCTCGGCCCGCAAATCCGACAGCAGATCCGCAGCGGCGGCGGCGTCCACCGGCTGTTGGAACAGGTGAAGGCCCTTGCGGACAAAGTCGTCCAGCACGCCGGGCTTGGCGTCGGTCCACGAGGGCGCGCGTTCCCCAAGATCCATGGCGAAGCTCCTTGATGGAGCAAGCCTCGCGGGCCAGGGTTAACAGGCGATGAATCCGCGGGCCACGATCTGGCGTCGCATCCACGCCCCTAACCGACGGCGGCGCAACATGGATAGCGGCCGAGACGCGCTATCGGTTGTGACGCCGCCTCGCCGGTCGAGGCTTAAAATACCGCCGATAAAATCACGGCCGCCGCCGTCGGCAAGGCCGCCAGCAGGAGGACCATCGCCGAATGGTCGGCTGCGATTTCGATCCGTTCAATCAAGCGGTTCATGAGAGACTCCTTATTCATTTTACAAACGCAGGCCCAGTTACAAACAAAAAAGGCGACGCTCTCGCGCCGCCAGTCACAGGGAGGAAACTGCCCGGCTCGAGCATGGCTTGTTTATATGCTGCACCGCAGCACAGATCAACATCTTTTTGCAATGCAATATAAACCATGCTTGGCCGTGACAGCGGCGTGATTGACAGCCACGGCGTCAGGCGCGAAAAGCGCGCCTTTCGTCCCCGGACCCCGTCGTCCGGGGATGTTTCCTTTTCTGGGAGGCGTCCTTGACTGGCCCCGCCGTATCCCCCGCATCCGCCTCCACTCACGTCATGGGCGTCTACAGCCGTGGCGATCTGGCGTTCGAACGCGGCGAAGGCGTGCGCCTCTATTCGACAACGGGCGAAGAGTACCTGGACTGCGTCGCCGGCATCGCGGTCAACGGACTGGGCCATCGGCACCCGCGGCTGATCAAGGCCCTGACCGACCAGGCCAACAAGCTCTGGCACGTCTCCAACATCTACCGCATTCCCGAGCAGGAAGCCCTGGCCGACCGGCTGTGCGCGTCCAGCTTCGCCGACCAGGTGTTCTTCACCAACTCCGGGACCGAGGCGGTGGAGCTGGCGCTGAAGATCTGCCGCAAGTATCACGCCGCCAAGGGCGCGCCCGAGAGGATCGACGTCATCACCTTCGCGGGCGCCTTCCATGGCCGCACCTATGCGGCGGTCAATGCAGGCGGCTATGCACCCTATCTGGAGGGCTTTGGTCCGCGCCTGCCCGGCTATATCAATGTGCCGTTCGGCGACATGGAAGCGCTCAAGGCCGCCATCGGCCCACACACCGCCGCGATCATGCTGGAGCCGGTGCAGGGCGAAGGCGGCGGCCGGGTATTCTCCGACGAGGACCTCCGTGAGTTTCGCCGCATCTGCGACGAGCAGGACATCCTGCTGGTCTACGATGAAATTCAATGCGGCATGGGTCGCACCGGGCGCCTGTTCGCCTATGAGTGGTCAGGGGCCCAGCCCGACGTGATGGTCTTGGCCAAGGCTCTGGGCTGCGGCTTCCCGGTGGGGGCCTGTCTGACCACCGATAAGGTCGGCGAATGCATGACCTTCGGGACGCATGGCTCGACCTGGGGCGGCAATCCCCTGGCCATGGCAGTTGGCCTGGCCGCCTTCGACGAAATCTCCAAGCCCGCGCTGCTGGAGCATGTGCGCATGCTGAGCGGCTACTTCCGCCAACAGATCGCGGGCCTGCACGACCGCTATCCGGATGTGATTTCCGAGGTTCGCGGCCTGGGCCTGCTGATCGGCATCCAACTGAAGCTGAACAATCGTGAGTTCATGATGATGGCGCGCGCGCGCAGGTTGCTCATCGCCGGAGGGGGCGACAATTGCATCCGCATGCTGCCGGCCCTGATCATGACGGTCCAGGAGGCGAGCGAGGTCCTGGAACGGTTCGAAACCGTGTGCCAGGACGCACGGGCCCAGCTCCAGTCCAAGGTCGGCTGATGACCCGGCATTTCCTGGACCTGTGGCGGCTGGACGCAGCAACGTTGCAGGCGATCCTGAACGAGGCTCGGCGGCGCAAGGACGCGCGCCTGGGCTGGCCCAAGGGCAAGCCGGACGTCGACGCGCCTCTGGCCGGGCGCACCCTGGCCATGATCTTCCAGAAGAACTCCACGCGCACCCGCTTCTCCTTCGATGCGGCCATGCGCCAGCTCGGCGGCGCCTCGACCATCGCCACCGCATCGGACATGCAGCTTGGCCGCGGCGAGACCATAGAGGACACCGCCAGGGTCCTCTCGCGCATGGTCGACGCGGTGATGATCCGCGCCAACCGGCACGAGGATGTGGAGGCTTTCGCCGCCGCCTCCAGCGCCCCGGTGATCAACGGCCTGACCGATAAGAGCCACCCCTGCCAGATCATGGCCGACATCCTCACTTATGAGGAACGCCGCGGGTCCATCGCCGGCCGCACCCTGGCGTGGGTGGGCGACGGCAACAACGTCTGCTCCAGCTTCATTCACGCCGCCGCGCCCTTCGGCTTCGAGCTGGTCATCGCCTGCCCGGAAGGCTTCCATCCGAACCCTGCGGATCTTGCGCGCGCCAAAGCAGCCGGCGCCAGCGTGCGCGTGACGGGCGATCCGCGCCAGGCCGCGCGCGACGCCGACGCGGTGATCACCGACACCTGGGTCTCGATGGGCGACACCAACGCTGAGGCGCGCCTTGAGGCTTTGGGACCCTATCAGGTGGACGCCGCCCTCATGGCCCTGGCCAAGCCCGAGGCCTTGTTCTTCCACGATCTGCCCGCCCACCGTGGCGAGGAAGTGACGGCCGAGGTGATCGACGGTCCCCAGTCCGTCATCTGGGACGAGGCGGAGAACCGCATCCACGCCCAGAAGGCGGTGCTGGCCTGGTGCCTCGAAGCCTTGTAGCGCGCCGCGACATCAATCCCTATCTAGGCGCGTGAGCGAAATTTCTCCTACCCAAGATAGCCTCCTCGCCGAGAACGAGGACATGATCGCCGTGTTCCAGATCGAGGGCTGGCCGGTGCGCGGCCGCATCGCGCGCCTGTCCGAGGTGGTCGACGACATCCTGCGGCGCCACGCCTATCCCGAGCCGGTGGCCAACCTGCTCGGCGAGGCCTGCGTCTTGGCCTCCCTGGTCGGCTCCAGCTTGAAGTTCAAGGGCCGGCTGATCGTTCAGGCCCAGGGCGACGGGCCTGTCGCCTATGTGGTGGCGGACTATGACACCGAGGGGCTGCTGCGAGGGTATTGCAAGTTCGACCCCGAACGCGTCGCCGCTCTGCAGGGCGGCTTCTCCCGCCCCGGGGCCGGCGCCCTGCTGGGCCAGGGCGTGTTCATCATGACCGTCGACCAGGGCTCGGACATGGACCGCTATCAGGGGGTCACCCCGATCGAGGGCGAGACCCTGGCCCTGTGCGCTGAGCGCTACTTCGCCCAGTCCGAGCAGACCCCCACGCGGGTGCGCCTGGCGGTGGCGCAGCTACAGACCGGCGAGGGCTTTTCCTGGCGCGCCGGCGGCATGCTGCTGCAGAACGTGGCCGAGGACGACGCGCGCGCGCCGACCGCCGAGGTCTGGGAGCGGGCGCAGGCCCTGTTCGAGACCCTCGGCGAGGATGAACTGGTGGACCCGACGGTCCCGCCCCAGACCCTGCTGTGGCGCCTGTTCCACGAAGACGGCGTGCGCCTGTTCCAGCCCACGCGCCTGAAGGCTTTCTGCCGCTGCTCGCAGGAGCGGATCATGGCCGTGCTCAAGTCTTTTCCGCAAGCGGAGCGCGCCGAGATGGTCGAGGATGACGGCCATATCCGCGTCACCTGCGAATACTGCTCGCGCACCTACGAGATCGCGCCCGCCGGTCTGGACTAGAAAGTCTCGACTAGGAAGCCTCGACTAAACCGGCGGTCCTGCGCCGGCCGCGCGCTTCCGCGGCCGACCGGCCTCGAAACTGAAGGCCTGAGCTACGCCTTATCCAGGGCCTGCAGCACGTCGCGCCGCAGATCCTCGGCCCCTTCCAGCCCCACCGACAGACGTATGCATCCGGCGGTCAGACCGATGGCCAGGCGCTCCTCCTCGGGCGTGGAGCGGTGGGTGGTGGTCCAGGGATGGGTGGCCAGGGACTTGGCGTCGCCCAGGTTGTTGGAGATGTCCACCAGCTCCAGCGCGTTGAGCACGCGGAAGGCCGCCGCGCCGTCGCCCACGTCGAAGGACACAATGTTGCTGCCGCCCGTCATCTGCTTTTGGGCCACGGCGTACTGCGGGTGGTCCTTGCGCAGAGGATAGAAGCAGCGCTTCACCTTGGGATGGTCGGCGATCACATCGGCCAGCATGGCGGCGGTCTCGCTCTGGCGGCGCACGCGCAGGTCCAGGGTCTCCATACCCTTGAGCAGCACCCAGGCGTTGAACGGCGACAAGGACGGACCCAGGTGGCGCAAGGGGTCCTTGTAGGCCTCCTCGATCAGCTCGGCCTTGCCCAGGATCGCCCCGCCCAGCACGCGGCCGCCGCCGTCGATGTGCTTGGTGGCCGAATAGACCACCACGTCGGCGCCCAGCTGGAGCGGCTTCTGGTAGATCGGCGTGGCGAACACGTTGTCCACCACCACCTTGGCCCCGATCTGGCGCGCGATGGCCGCCACGCCGGCGATGTCCACCATCTCCAGCAAGGGATTGGCCGGCGTCTCGATGACGAACACGGTGGTGTTGGGCCGCACGGCCGCGCGCCAGTCCTCCAGGTCCGGCGCCACGAAGCTGGTCTCCACCCCGAAGCGCGGCAGCCATTGGGCCAGGATCCAGCGGCAGGACCCGAACAGGGCGCGTCCGGCCACCACATGGTCGCCGGCCTTGACCAGGCCCTGGATGGACATGGCCACCGCAGCCATGCCGGACGCCGTGGCGCGGCATGCCTCGGCCCCCTCGAGCAGGGCCAACCGGTCCTCGAACATCTTGGTGGTGGGGTTGGCGTAGCGCGAATAGACAAAGCCGGGCTCGTCACCGGCAAAGCGGGCGTCGGCCTGCTCGGCTGTGTCATAGACATAGCCCTGGGTCAGATAGATCGCCTCGGCGGTCTCGCCGAAGGCGGAGCGGTTGAGCCCCCCGCGCACCAGCTTGGTGGCGACCTCCCATTGGCTCGGGTCTGACGGCTTGGACGGATCGGCCATGATCAAGCTCCTCGAAGGGGCGGCATGAAAGGCGTCTGCACGGTCAAGTCAAGACGCGAGCGCGCCTTGCCCCTTCAGGAGGAAAGGAAGGCGGCATGCACTGGACAGACTCCCGCCGGGCGGCGAATGTCGCCCCGATGAAGTCAAAACCCGGCATTCTGCCTTCCCAGGCCCTGTCCGCCCTGATCGACCAGGGCGCCATCTCAGCCCAGAACCCGTTCCTGCCGGACCAGGTGCAGCCGGCCAGCATCGATCTGCGCCTGGGCGAAAGCTGCTGGCGCGTGCGCGCCTCCTTCCTGCCCGGCGCCGGCCGCAAGGTCACCCAGCGGCTGAAGGACGTGGCCATGCACCGCCTGGACCTGACCGCGGGCGCGGTGCTGGAGAAAGGCTGCGTCTATATCGCCGAGGTGCAGGAGGCGCTGGCCTTGCCGGCCGGCACATGCGGCCGCGCCAATCCCAAGAGCTCCACCGGCCGGGTCGACGTGTTCGTCCGCCTGTTGACCGATCACAGCCCCGCCTTCGACGACGTGGCCGAGGGCTATAAAGGACCGCTCTATCTGGAGATCGCGCCGCAAACCTTCTCGGTGCTGGTGCGGGCGGGCACGCGGCTGAACCAGCTTCGCCTGAAGCAGGGCGACCCGCCGCGCCTCAACACCGTCAGCGTGGGCGTGGATCTGACCGAGCGGCTGGCCGGCTTTCGCGCCCGCCGGCACGCGGGGGTGATCGACCTGGACCTGGAGAATGGCCACGATCCGCGTGACTTCTGGGAGCCGCTTGAGCCGCGCCACGGCGAACTGCTGCTGGACCCGGGGGAGTTCTACATCCTGGCCTCCAAGCAGGCGGTGGAGATTCCCGTGCTGCAGGCCGCCGAGATGACGCCAATCGACCCCTCCGTGGGCGAATTTCGCGTGCACTACGCCGGTTTCTTCGATCCGGGCTTCGGCGCGGCGGAGACCGACAGCGTCGGATCCAGGGGCGTGTTGGAAGTGCGCAGCCACGAGACGCCTTTTTTGCTCGAAGACGGCCAGACCGTGGCCCGCCTGGTGTTCGAACCCCTCACCGAGCGTCCCGCGCGCCTGTACGGCCAAGACGGCTCGCACTACCAACGCCAAGGCCTGCAATTGTCCAAGCACTTCAAGGCATGGCGATAGGCGCTCCGCGCCCGTTGGCGCTTGTTCTACTGCATACACGCGCTAAGTACTGCCATTTCGGCAAATCGGTTCGTTTCTATAAGCAGACTCATTAGGGAAGAAAAATGCAAGGTCACTGGTATTGCGCATTGGCGGCGGCGGGTTTGCTATTAAATAGCCACGCATTCGCGGGAGAACGCGTCGTTGCAGCAACTGACGTTGAAGCGCTGTTTCATAGCAACGATCCTAAATTGGATGCCAACAAGCAGATCGCCTATCACATACTCAAGTATATCCCCGAGGCCACCACTACAGAGCCCATGGATACATATCTCACTGAGCGCTACATTCAGCACAATCCGTTCATCCCTTCAGGCCGCGCTGGAATGAAGAAGATGTTTGCCATCATGAAGCCAAGGCCGGTCACGGAAAAATTGACCGACCCAGTGGTTTCGGTGGTGGCCGAAGGTGATTACGTCATCGTCAGTAGCGTGCAGGAAGAACCCGATCCGAAGAATCCCGGCAAAACGACCTC
>Ga0182013_10009477_pt1 | contig 10254 bp, 9 predicted proteins | sample 612S2MmetaG_FD_120487 | JGI IMG/M metagenome (GOLD analysis project Ga0182013, IMG submission 120487) | Permafrost microbial communities from Stordalen Mire, Sweden - 612S2M metaG | ecosystem: Environmental > Terrestrial > Soil > Wetlands > Permafrost | place: Sweden: Stordalen | collected...
GGCCGAAGGGCGGCGTATCTTTCGGGCGCAGTGATTTTAGTGGTGGCCGCCGTGTGGTTTGCCAACCTATACAGCCACGTCCACAGGTTCGGTGCCCAATGACACTAGCGCTCATTGGAGTCAACCACAAGACCGCGCCCATCGAGCTGCGCGAGCGCATCGCCATCAGCCGCGAAGAGCTGCCGGAGACCACCCGCGCCCTGGCCTCTATGCCGGGGGTTCTGGAATGCATGATCGTATCCACATGCAATCGCGTGGAACTGCTGGCCGCCATCGACTCGCCTGATACCGACCTGGCGGGATTTTTGCATCGGCGTTTCGGCCTGGACCCGGCGCTGCTCAAGCCGCACATCTACGAGCGATACGACCGGGACGCGGTGCGCCATCTCTTCCGCGTGGCCGCCAGCCTGGACTCGATGGTGGTGGGCGAGCCGCAGATACTGGGCCAGGTGAAGGAGGCCTTCGCCATTGCACGCGCCTCGGGCACTGTGGCCGGCCAGTTGGAACACCTTATGCAGAGCACTTTTGCCGCGGCCAAAAAGGTCCGCTCAGAGACCGAGATCGGCTCCAGTTCCGTCTCCATCGCCTCGGTAGCCGTTGATTTGGCGCGCAAGATCTTCGGATCGCTGGCCGGGCGTACGGTCTTCCTGGTGGGCGCGGGCAAGATGTGCGAACTTGCGGCGCGGCACCTGGTGCGGCAGGGGGCGGGGGCCATTCTTGTGAGCAACCGCACCCAGGAACGAGCGCGGCGCATGGCGGAGGAGTTTCAGGGCCGGGTGATTCCCTACGAAAAGCTCTACGATGCGGCCAGCGAAGCGGATATCGTGATCAGCTCCACCGGCGCGCCCCACCCCATCTTCCGCCGCGAGCATGGGCAGGCCTTTCTGCATCGCCGCCGCAACAAGCCCATGTTCTTCATCGACATCGCCGTGCCGCGCGACGTGGACCCGGCAATGGGCAAGCTGGAAGGCATCTTTGTCTACGACATCGACGACCTGCAAACGGTGGCCGCCTCCCACATGGCCGAACGCAGCCGCGAAGCCAGCGATGCTGAGACCTTGATCGCCGATGAGGTGGAACGTTTTCACGAGCGCCAGCGGACGGTGAATGTGGCTCCTGTGATCGTTGCCCTGCAGCGCCAGGCCGAGGAGTTTCGCCAGGCCGAGTTGCGCCGGGTCCAGGCCCGGTTGGCTTCACTGAACGCCGAGCAGGCCGCCGCGGTCGAGGCGCTGACCAGGGGACTGGTGAACAAGTTTCTTCACCCGCCGATGCAGGCCCTCAAGCAGGCTGCGCGGGAAAACGACTCCGCTCGGCTCGACGCGCTCTGTGAGGCTTGGTCGGTTCCTTCCGGAATAGCTGGTAGCGCTGAACTTGATGCCTCAATGGCCACTTCGGACGTTGAAGCTTCCGGACCGGAGAAGAGTGAAGTCGCGAAGCAGGCCGAAACCGGCGCGGAGAGCGGCCGATGAAGCTGCGAATAGGAAGCCGAGGCTCGCAGCTGGCCCTTTGGCAGGCCAACCACATCGCCGGGCTGCTTGGTGGCCAGGGACACTCGGTCAAGATCGAGATCATCAAGACCACCGGCGACCGGCTGCAAGAAGTGACGTTTGCGCAGGTCGGCTCCAAGGGCATGTTCACCAAGGAGATCGAAGAGGCGCTGGCTGAGGGCCGTGTCGATCTGGCCGTGCATTCGCTGAAGGATCTGCCGACTGAGTTGCCGGAGGGGTTTGCGCTGGCCGCCACGCCTCCGCGAGTCGACCCGCGGGATGCGTTTGTATCGGTCAAATTTGGAAGTCTGGCGGAGCTGCCACAGGGAGCGCGCGTGGGAACCAGCAGCCAGCGGCGGCGCGCGCAGTTGAAAGCGCTGCGGCCCGACATCGAGGCTGTCGAGTTCCGCGGTAATGTGGATACACGCCTGCGCAAGCTGGCCGAAGGGCAGGTGAAGGCGATTCTGTTGGCTTCGGCCGGCCTTGACCGCCTTGAGAAGACCGAGTGGGTGAGGGAGCGTTTGGAGCCAGGGGATTTCTGCCCGGCTGCCGGTCAAGGAGCGTTGGGGATCGAGACCCGAAAGAATGATGCGGCGACGATTGCGGCGGTTGCCTTCCTTGATGATCCGGCCACGCGCTTTGCTGTGACCACTGAGCGCGCGGCTCTGGCGGCGCTGGGCGGCGGCTGCCAGGTGCCCATCGGCATTCACTGCCGGCCTGTACTGGAGCCCGGGACAACCGGTTTGATCGAACCGGGCGTTGAGATCTTCGCGGTGGTAGCCGACCCGAAGACGGGCGAGGTGGTGCGCATCGTTCATCGCGCGGCTTTGGCCGATGCGGACCCGGAGGCGTTGGGACGGCTGGCAGCGCGAATGCTGATCGAGGCGGGAGCGTGTCCGCTGCTTGAGGCGGCAGGCGGGGGCTTGCGGTGACGCCACTCGTGCTGGCGGGCCGGCGAGTTCTGGTGACCCGTGCGCTGCATCAGGCCGGGAAGCTCAGCGATGGGCTGCGGGCGCTTGGGGCCGAACCGGTCGAGATCCCGGTGCTGGAGATTCGCCCTCCAGTTAGCTTCGAACCGTTGGACGCGGCGCTTCGCCAACTCGACAGCTACGATTGGCTCATCCTCGCCAGCGCGAATGCGGCGCGCGCCCTGGCGGAGCGCACGGCGTCGCTCGAACTTCCTCTGACCCATCCGAGCGACCTGAAGGTTGCCACAGTGGGCGCGGCGACGGCTGAGGAGGCAAGGAAGGCCGGACTACGGGTTGACTTTGTTCCGCCAACCTATACGGCCGAGAGCCTCTCCGACGGAATGAGCGCCCAGGTTACAGGAAAGAGGATACTCATTGTGCGCGGCGTTTTGGCCAGGGACGTCCTTCCCGATGGATTGAGAGCGGCCGGCGGCAAGGTCGACATCGTGGATGCCTACCGCAACCAGATGCCTGAGGCCGCGCCCGAGCAGCTTCGGCTGGCGCTCGACGGCGGAATCGACGCCGCTACCTTCACCAGTTCCTCCAGCGCGACGCATCTTGCGGAGGCGGCTCGTCTGGCGGGGATTCCATGGCCGCTGGTAGGCGTTCCGGCAATCTCCATCGGGCCGATTTCCAGTCAGACTCTGCGGGAGTTGGGTTGGGAGTCGGCGGCTGAAGCAAACCCGCATGATATTCCGGGGCTGATCGCTGCGGTAGTTCGCATACTGCACGCGTAAGCTGCAAACCCCGCTAGCTCCGCTATCTCCGCTCCCTGCGCTGCTTTTTATGACCGCCAGGTCTTGTCCTTGGAGCGGCAGATCTGCTCCAAATTGCAGCGGTCGCATTTAGGCTTGCGTGCCTCGCAGACCTGCCGGCCGTGGTGGATGATCTGGTGAGAGAAGTCGATCCAGCGCTCCTGAGGCAAAACCCGCATCAGCTCCCGCTCGACCTTCTCGGGCGTGTCGCCCTTGGCCAGACCCAGGCGGCGAGCGATGCGGAAGACGTGCGTATCCACTACAACGCCCTCGGCCTTGCCGAAGCAGACGCCGAGGACGACGCCGGCAGTCTTGCGCGCCGCGCCGGGAATGGTAATCAATTCGGCAAGGGTATGGGGAACCTGGCCGCCGAACTCCTCGATCACCTTGCGAGCCGCGCCCTGGATGGATTTGGCCTTGTTTCGGAAGAAACCGGTCGAGCGAATTATTTCTTCAATTTCGCCGAGTGAAGCCTGGGCCAATGCCTGAGGGGTTGGAAAGCAGCGGAAGAGCTCCGGCGTGACCATGTTGACGCGAACGTCGGTGCACTGGGCGGAGAGGATTGTGGCTACCAGCAGCTCCCACGGGGAGTGGTGGACGAGGGCGCATTCGGCGCGGGGATAGGCTTCGTCGAGGCATTTGAGGATCGCCGCGACGCGCTCAGGGGCAAAATCGCGATCGACCGTGTGGCGGCGGCCCTTTGTCCTGGAGGCCTTCGACGCGGCCCTTCCCCGCACGTGTTTGTCGGCAGGCGTCATCCTTTGGAGTATATCGCGGTCTGGCAACGGGGCCGCTTCAGTCCGGCCCAAACTCTACGGAGTCACAAGGGTCTCCGCGCCGACGCCGAGTGTCTCCGGTGTAACGGCCTTGTGGCGAACATAGTTGTACGGAGGCACGGTGTAGCCGCGCAGTATTGAGATGCCAAGCTGGATGAGACGCGGCCCGTAGGTCTCCACTTCATGGGAGATGGAGCCGATGATAGCGCTGGAGCCTGAGCGCATCTCCAGGAGGACCTCCGGAATGCAGTCCTGGCCGACTATGGCGAAGTCCCGTTCGCGGCCCGACTCGCGCGCCGCATCGAGGACACCAAGGGCGCTGGAGTCTGTGGCGGCGGCCACAATTATGTGTTGGCCCTTCGGCTGGCTGCGCAGGAACTCGACGACTGCCATGCGGCTAGGCTGGCGCATGCCCCGGCCTTCAATCGTTATAAATCGGTCGGTGGGAAGATCCTTGAGCCGGGCGCGAATCTCCTCGAAGGCTCCTTCGATGCGGTTCTGGACAAAGCTGCCGGCCTCGGCAAACCCGATGCCAAGCACCCAATCCACTTTGCCCTTCCATTTGCGCAGAGCGTGGCCCGCCAGCAGGGAGCCTGCCTCCAAACCCACCTCGAAGTTGTCCACGCCGAAGTAGGTGGCGTTGGGGTGGGGTACATCGATAGCCACCAGCGGAATATCGGCCTTCTTGAAGATGTGAGCAACCCGCGGGGCCACGTGTTCCTCGACCTGGAACTCGATCGCCAGATCCACGCGCCTGGCGACGAACTCTTCCGCGTTCTGGATCGCAATATCGGGATCGTAGCGATTGTCGAGGGTGAGCAATTCGACGCCTGAAGCTGCGGCGGCGGCAGTGACGCTTTGGGCAACGGCCACGGAGAAGGGCATCTCGGCGCTCTGGGCCGCAAAGCCGAAGCGCAGGCGCCGGGGGCGCGAAACCAACCGGTAAAGGCCGTTCTGCGACTGGGCTACATAGCCGCGATGCACAAGGGTCTTGAGGATGCGATAGACGCTGGTCTTGGAGATCTGCGTCTTCTGGTAAATTTCTTCCAGGGCAGCGGGAGCATGGTTGTTCTCCATCAGCTCGAGGACGTCGAGCGCCTTGGAGAGAATCGGAATCAGGTACAGCCGCTTGATCTTCGTTTTGGGCAATCAAGTGCCTTCCGGCGCGCGGTTCCAATAGCGAAACTGTGCTCAACCTAGCATAACGCCTTTCAGGCGTAATTGTTAACGGACGAATTGCGGCTGCCTCGTTCGCGGGCGATGCGTTCGACGTAGCCGCTGGCGCGAAGGGTGGCCAGGGGATCAGCGGGCAATCCGCGGGCCTCGCGCCAGGCCGTGGCGAGTGGGCGGACATCGGTCCAGAATGCGCCGCGGAAGAGTTCTTCGGCGGCGACCAGGTCGCAGGATCCCTGGTAATCGGCGAGTCTCACGCGATCGACTAGAGCGGCCTTGAGCAAGAGTTCCTGCGCCGTGACCACGGTCTGCACAGTGGCTTCGATCTTGCCCTTCAGGTTATGGCTCTGGTCGATCATGAAGGCCACTGCGTGGGGCAGACCTTCGGACTGAATGTCTTGCAGTTCATGAAAGATGCGGAAGATCTGGTAGGGATCGATGGAACCCAGGGTGAGATCGTCGTCGGCATAGCGCCGGTCGTTGAAGTGGAAGCCGCCCAGCAGGCCGGTATGCAGCAGCCAGGCGACGATCTGCTCGATATTCTGAGAGAGATAATGGTGGCCCGTATCGACCAGAACGCGGGACTTGGGTCCGGAGTGGCGCGCCAGATGGGAGGACATGCCCCAGTCGGCGATGTCGGTGTGATAGAAGTACGGCTCGAAGGGCTTGTACTCGATCAGCTGGCGCTGGTCCGGCCCCAGTTGGTCATGGGAGGCGCGCAAGGCTTCCTCGAGCCAGCCGATGCGCTTGCGGATGCTCTGGGTGCCCGGATAGTTGGATCCATCGGCCAGCCAAATGGAGATATCGCGGCAGCCGAGGCGCTTGGCAATCTCGATCGAGTCCAGGACATGGTTAAGCGCATGCTCCCTGATCTTCGCCGAGGGGTTGCAGAGCGAACCAAACTTGTACTCCTGATCTTGAAAGAGGTTGGGATTGATGGAGCCTGAGCGAATGCCGAACCGCCGTTCCAGATCCTTGACCACGGGGACGTCCTCAACTCCGTTGGGCAGATCCCAGAGGACATGAAGGGCGAGCGTGGGCGTGACGCCGGTAAGCCGGTTGACCTCGGCCGCGTCGGCGAACTTCTCCTCGATGGTGGAGGCGGCCGCGGCCTGCGTGAACTTTCCAAAACGGGTGCCCATGTTGGCGAATCCCCAGGAGGGAATCTCGATCCGGAAAGAATCCAGAGCTCGAACTGCCAAATCATAGATTGTGGAATCCGAAGGGGTCATGGCTTTTTACCCTCTGCCGTATCCGCTCGCGCCGGTCTCAATTCACCGTTCGCTGCGAGTCAGTTCTCATCGTGAACCCAATCGAGCAAGCCTGCCGCCCTGCCTGTCTCCGGAAAGATCGTGTCGTTTTCGCAGGTGACGAACAGCGCCGCGTGCATGAAGCACTCAAATGGAGCAACAATGCTAGGATTGTATCGTATTCGATAGGAACACGATTTTTCTATTGCATTTTCGAATTACTGATTCGCACACCAGCCATACCGCGGAAGGAGTGCGTCCATGCGCTCCGGCGCTTCGTTCCATTTGACTAGGGCTGATGCATCATTCCACGGATGGCCGCGTAAGCGCACGAACGAATCCCGCTTTGGAGAGTATTTCAAGTAGACCGGGTGTGCGGCTCGTGGTCTAGAATTGTGCGGTCCGGTATTCAGGAGGCAGTATGCAATTAGTTTGTCAAGGGAGATGGACGCGGCGCGTCTTCCTGACCCTGTTTTTGTCCTTTGCCGTCGTCTTGGGCGGTTTGGTAGCTCGCGCGCAGAGCGCAGACGACGAAAAGAAGATCAACGACACCATCGCCAAGATGACGCTGGAAGAGAAGATTCACCTGCTCTCGGGGTCGACCATGATGTCCTCCGCGGGACTTCCGAGGCTGGAGATTCCGGCCTTTCGCATGAGCGACGGCCCGATGGGGGCGCATGTCCCGCCACCCTCGACGGCATTCGCGGCCGGCATTGGGCTGGCTGCCAGTTGGGACCGCGACCTGGCGGTGAAGGTCGGGACCCAGATCGGGCGCGATGCGCGCTCGCGCGGCGCAAGCTACCTGCTTGGCCCGGGAGTGAACATCTACCGCGCTCCGTTGAACGGACGCAACTTCGAGTACTTCGGCGAAGACCCGTTTCTGGCGGCGGAGACCGCGGTGGGCTACATCGATGGCGTGCAGTCGCAAGGCGTGAGCGCCACCATCAAGCACTACGCGGCCAACAACTCGGAGTACTTCCGCTTTACCGAAGACTCGGTGGTGAGCGAGCGGGCGCTGAGAGAGATCTATCTGCCCACCTTCGAGGCCGCGGTTCGTAAGGCGCATGTAGGCGCCATCATGGATTCATACAACCTGCTGAATGGCCAGCACGCCACGGAAAATTACCACCTGAACGTGGAGATTGCGAAGCAGCAATGGGGCTTCGATGGCCTGCTGATGTCAGACTGGATGGCGACGCACGACGGCGTGGCCGCTGCAAACGGGGGGTTGGACCTCGAGATGCCCTTCGGTTTGTTCATGAACGAAAAGGCCCTTTTGCCCGCCGTGAAAGACGGTAAGGTGAAGGAGTCTGTGATCGACGACAAGATTCGCCGATTGCTGCGCGAGGGCTACCGCTTTGGGTGGATCGGTCACGACCCGCTGGATATTTCGATTTCGCGTTATAACCAGCAGGGGCGGTTGGCGGCGCTTCAGAGCGCGCGCGAGGGGATTGTCCTGCTGAAGAACCAGGGCAACCTCCTGCCGCTTGACCCGGCCAAGGTGAAGACGATTGCGGTCATCGGTCCGGATGCCTTTCCGGCGATTCCGACCGCCGGCGGCAGCGGACAGGTTGCCGCTTTTTCTGAAGTCAGCGCATTGAAGGGAATCAGCGACCGGCTGGGCGTGAATGGCAACGTAGTTTACGACCGGGGCGTGCCCAAGCTGTCGGTCATCGCCATGCGCACCGGATTCATGCAGGCTCCCGACAAGTTTGCTCTCGGCCTGACGGTGGAGAGCTTTGACAACCCCGAGTTCAGCGGCAAGCCCGTCGGTACCAGAACCGAGATGTTCGGCATGAGCGGGCAGAACATCCTGGACAGTCCGGACTTGGCCGAATTGATGACCAGCATCCCCGCACAGATGCTGATGGGCTTCATGGGCGCCACCGCAACACCAAAATATGACCGCTGGACGGGCTACTACATGGCCCGTGCACAGGGAAACTACGTCGTCTTTGCTACGAATCAAGGGAAGTACAGGCTGAAGATCGACGATGCAACGGTGATCGACCACTCCGAAATTCCGAAGTTTGCCCTTGCGCAGCGGGTTCTACCATTGACGCCGGGGCCCCACAAAGTGGTGATGGAAGTTCTGGGCTCGCCGCAGTTTGGCGAGGCACAGATCAAGATCGGCATCGCCCCGGAGGGAACGCTGGTGAACCAGTCGGCCATCGATTTGGCCAAGCAGGCAGACGCGGTGGTAGTGGCTGTGGGCTACGACCAGGATGTCGAGACCGAGGGCGCGGATCGCGAGTTCCAACTGCCCCCAGGGCAGGAAGAACTGATTGCGAAGATCGCGGCTGTGAATCCGAATACAATCGTCACCGTGACCTCCGGTGGAAGCGTGGATGCTTCGCGCTGGATCGATCATGTTGCCGCGCTGCTCGAGAATTGGTATCCGGGCCAGGAAGGCGGGACCGCGCTGGCAGAGGTTCTCTTCGGCGACGTGAACCCCTCAGGCCGGCTGCCGATCAGTTGGGAGAAGAGCCTGGCCGACAATCCATCCATCGCATACTACTATCCAACGCCGGGGACGCTGACCATTCCCTACAAGGACGACGTCTTCGTGGGCTATCGCGGCTACGAGCATAACGGAGTCAAACCGCTCTTTGCCTTCGGCTTCGGGCTTTCGTACACCAGCTTCAAGTACGGCGGGCTGAAGATTCAACCCGGTGCTGCGCCCGGGGCTTACGAGGTCAGCTTCGACGTGACCAATACTGGAAACAGGGCCGGGGCCGACGTGGCCCAGGTCTATATCAGCGAAGATCACCCCCAGGTTTCGAGGCCTCCGCAGGAGTTGAAGGGCTTTGCGCGGGTAGTGCTGGAGCCGGGCCAGAGCCGCCGCGTGACGGTGCCGCTGGATGCTCGCTCCTTCACCTGGTATGACGAAAAGGCAGCAGCCTGGCATGCCGACGCGAGTTCCTTCACGGTCCACGTCAGCCGGTCGTCGGCCGATCCGCAACTGGAGGGCAAGATCACGCTGGCGCAGGCGATCATGCTGCCGGTAAAGCAGTAGTCGGCAAAGAACCGGCGGTTGCCGGCTGGTATGCCGCTGATCAAGTAGTTCATCCCTGGTGCTTTAGCGGGTCGCTGACCTTTCTTCCGGGTCGGCGGCCTGCTGGAGCCTTCGCTTTCTTTTCTTCCGGCCGGTCAACCTTCTCCTCTGAGTTGCGTCTAAGCAAGTTGTCTGGTCCTGCTGCTGCGATCGCCAAAAGGGCGATTCCCCGATAGCTTTTTCATAAGGCTTCAATTTCTCAGTGGCAGTGACCATGGTATGCAGCCAGAAAGTGGGGCGCGAGTCTTCCCAGTTTGTGCCTGGCGCCTCCAGGTTATTGGCCTAAACCGCAACTTCTCGCGTGCTCGCGGGTCTTCTCCGAAGGAAGGGTCCAGGAAAAACATTATGCGTCCGATGCGTTCGCTTCCCCTTTGTGCATTGGCAAGCGCACTCTTGTGCGGAACGGTGGCAATGTCCCAGCAATTCGCGCCCAGCGTGCGGATCGTCGACCGGATTGACGAAAGCCGGCTGGTAACCCTTAAGGGCAACACACACCCCGCGGCAAACGCCAAGAACGATCTTGGCCGAGTGAGCGCGGACCTGCCCATGACCGACCTGATCATGGTATTGAGCCGCAGCCCCGAGCAGCAGGCGGCCTTCGACAAGTTTGTGGCCGGGCAGTACGACCCGAATTCGCCCGACTTCCATCAGTGGCTCACTCCTGACCAGGTTGGCGAGAACTTCGGTGCATCCCAGACCGATATCGCCACCATCTCCAACTGGCTCACGGGGCATGGGTTCTCGGTGGATCAAGTAACCAAGGACCGCATGTCGATCCGCTTCAGCGGCA
>Ga0182013_10009481_pt1 | contig 10253 bp, 4 predicted proteins | sample 612S2MmetaG_FD_120487 | JGI IMG/M metagenome (GOLD analysis project Ga0182013, IMG submission 120487) | Permafrost microbial communities from Stordalen Mire, Sweden - 612S2M metaG | ecosystem: Environmental > Terrestrial > Soil > Wetlands > Permafrost | place: Sweden: Stordalen | collected...
CGAAATGGGGGTGCGATAGCGCGCCCAGCCGGCCACGGGACGCATGAGGAACATCTGATCGAGGCTCATTTCGCCATGGAAGATGTTGCCGCCGGTGATGCCGAAGCGCCGCTCCAGATCGAGGGGGCTGAGCACTTGCCGGTGCTCGATCAGTTGCCGGAGGTTGGGCGCGTACTCTTCGATGAGCGAGATCACGCGGTCGCCGAAAGGCTCGCGGAGTTCGTCCCAGGTGCCTTCGCGCAGGGTATAGGGCGCGTATTGCAGGAAGATGCCCATGATGTGCTTGCCGGGCGGGGCGAGCGAGGGGTCGTACATGGTGGGAATGGTCAATTCCAGCAGCGGGCGCGCGCTGGGGCGGCCGTACTTGGCGTCGTCCCAGGCACGCTCCACGTAGTCGATGCTGGGGCAGATGTGCATGGTGGCCCGGTGGTGGGGGCCGGGCCCAGAGGGCACCCCGAAGGACGGCGTGCCGGGGTAGGCGGTGAACTCGGGCAGGCCGTTGAGCGCCAGATTGATTTTGCAACTGGTGCCTTCGATGCGGAAATTGCGGATGGCGCGGACGAATTCGGGGTCGAGGTCGCTCGGGTCAAGCAGGCGCAGGAAGGTGAGTTTGGGGTCGAGATTCGAGGCCACAGAGGCGGAGGCGATCTCCTCGCCCGTTTCCAGCACGACGCCGCGCGCGCGGCCGCTGCGGACAAGCACTTTGGCGACGGGCGCATTGACGCGGATCTCCACGCCGCGGGCGCGCGCGGAGGCGGCGATGGCTTCCGACACCGCGCCCATGCCGCCGCGCACGAATCCCCAGAGGCCGCGATGTCCGGCCACGCCGCCCATGCAGTGGTGCAGGAGGATGTAGGCCGTGCCGGGCGAGCGCGGTCCGCCATTGGCGCCGATGACGCCGTCGGTGGCGAGGGTGACCTTGACTTGCTCGCTTTCGAACCACTCGTCGAGGAACTCGGCCGCGCTTTGGGTGAAGATCCTGACGAGGGCCACGAGATCGCGCGGGCCGAGGCCGCGCATTTTGGCGGCGAGTTTCAGGTAGTCGAGGAAATCGAGGCCGCGCGGAGGGAAGGGCGGCGGCGTGGTGAGGAGGAGGCTCTCCACTACTTGCGAGAGGCGCTCCAGTTGATCTTCGTACGCCGGGTAGACTGCTGCGTCGTGGGGCGAGAATTTGGCGATTTCGGCGAGGGTTTTGGCGCGGTCCTGCCACATGAAGAAATGGCGCCCATCGGGGAAGGCGGAGAAGAAGGCGGGATCCTTGGCGTCCACGTGGTAGCCGAAGCGCGGCAGTTCCAGGTCCTGGACGACGCGTTCCTGGAGCAGGCTGGTGAGATAGGCGGCGGTGGAGACGCGATAGCCCGGCCAGATTTCTTCGGTAACCGCGCATCCGCCGACGAGCTCGCGACGTTCCAGCACGAGCACCTTGCGCCCGGCGCGCGCCAAGTAGGCCGCGGCGACCAGGCCATTGTGGCCTCCGCCGACGATGATGGAATCGTAGGTCATAGGTGTGGAGTTTAGATAAGTCAGCTTGGACAGGCCGGGAGGCCTGTCCTACAGCTTCTTAAAGACCACTACCGCCAGGGGCGGCAGGGTTACGGCGATGGAGTGGGGGCGGTTGTGCTTGGGGATGGGGCGCGACGATACGCATCCGCCGTTGCCCATATTCGTTCCGCCGAATAACTCCGAATCGGTATTCAAAATCTCCTGGTAGAAGCCTTCTTCCGGCACGCCGAACTCGTAGCCTTGGCGGGGCACCGGAGTGAAGTTGCAGCAGATCAGAACGAAATCCTTGGGGTCGTGGCCGCGGCGCAGAAAGGCGATGATGGAATTCTGTCCATCGCGGAAATCCACCCACTCGAAGCCCGAATGGTGGAAGTCCACCTCGTAGAGCGCGGGGTTGGCGCGATACAGGCGGTTCAACTCGCGCATAAAGCTCTGCAACTGGCGATGGGGCTCGAATTCCAGCAGTTCCCAGCGCAGCCCCTCGTTGTGATTCCACTCCTCGCGCTGCCCGATTTCCTGTCCCATGAACAGCAGTTTCTTGCCCGGATGGGCCCACATGTAGGCCAGGAAGGCGCGCACGTTGGCATACTGGCGCCATTCGTCGCCGGGCATTTTATTGAGCAGCGATCCCTTGCCGTGGACCACCTCGTCGTGCGAGATGGGCAGCACGAAGTTTTCGGTGAAGGCGTAGAGCAGGCTGAAGGTGATGTTGTTGTGCTGGTACTTGCGGTAGATGGGGTCGTGGGTGAAGTAGTCCAGCATGTCGTGCATCCAGCCCATATTCCACTTCATGGTGAAGCCGAGGCCATTGAGGTAGACGGGCTTGGAGACGCCGGGGAAGGCGGTGGATTCCTCGGCCACGGTGAAGGCGCCGGGGACGCTGTGCGCCAGTTCGTTGAAACGCCGGATGAATTCGATGGCCTCCAGGTTTTCGTTGCCGCCGTACTGATTGGGGACCCACTCGCCGGCCTTGCGCGAGTAGTCCAGGTAGAGCATGGATGCCACGGCATCGACGCGCAGGCCGTCGATGTGGTACTCCTTCAGCCAGAACATGGCGTTGGAGATGAGAAACGAGCGCACTTCATTGCGCCCGTAATTGAAGACCAGCGTGCCCCAATCCTTCTGCTCGCCCTTGCGCGGGTCGGCGTGCTCGTAGAGCGCTGTGCCGTCGAAGTAGACCAGCCCGTGCGCGTCTTTGGGGAAGTGGGCGGGCACCCAATCGACGATGACGCCGATGCCCGCCTGGTGGCAGGCATCGACGAAGAATTTGAAATCGTCCGGGTTGCCAAAGCGCGAGGTGGGCGCGAAATAGCCGATCACCTGGTAGCCCCACGAGCCGGAGAAGGGATACTCCATGACGGGCAACAACTCCATGTGGGTATAGCCCATCTGCTTGACGTACTCGACCAGCTTGACCGCCAGTTCGCGGTAGGTGAGCATCTGGCCCATGGGTCCGCGCATCCAGCTTTCGAGGTGGACTTCGTAGATCGACACGGGCGATTTCAGGATGTCGGTGGAGGCGCGGCCGGTCATCCAGGCGGCGTCCTGCCATTCGTAATGGGAGTTGTCCCACACGCGCGAGGCGGATTTGGGCGGCAATTCGCAATGGAAGGCGTAGGGGTCGGCCTTGAGTTGCTGGTATCCGGCGAAGCGCGAACGGATGTTGTACTTATACGAAGCGCCCTCGGCGAGAGAGGGCACGAACAGTTCCCAGACGCCACCGTTGCGGCGGCGCATGGGGTGGCGCCGCGTATCCCATTCGTTGAACTCGCCGGCCAGCGAGACGGTCTCGGCATTCGGCGCCCAGACGGCGAAGCGCACGCCGGAGGCGCCCTCGCTCACCACGGGGTGAGCGCCCAGGGTCAGCCAGGCTTCGTAGAGCGTGCCTTCGGTGTGCAGATAGAGGTCGGACTCAGAAATCTGCGGCCCATAGCGGTAGGGGTCGTCGATTTCCACCTCGCGCCCATCCCACAGGTGGGCGCTCAGCATGTAGGGGCCGGGTTCGCCCTCGAGAGAGGCGACGAAGAAGCCTTGTGCGTGCTTCTTCAGCATCTCGTAGCGAGTGCCGCCCACCACGACCGCGGCGGCGTCGGCGTGGGGGAGGAACGCCCGCACTTCCCACCGCGGCTGACCCTTAATCTCGCGGACCGAATGCGGTCCCAGGATGCCGAACGCATCCCCATGATAGCCATTTACTATCGCTTCAATTTCTTCGCCAGTCATGAGAACCTGAGAATTCAAGTATGGACGATTTCCCGCTCGACGTGCCCAAAACGGAACTGCATCTCCACCTGGAAGGGTCGGTGGAGCCGGAGACGCTGCACGAACTCGACCCCGCCACATCCATCGAGGAGTATCGCGCCTTTTATCATTACACCGATTTCGACGCTTTTCTGCGCGCTTTCGGAGCCGTTGGCAAGCGCCTGCGTACTCCCGCGGACTACGCGCTGGTAACGCGGCGCCTGCTGGAGCGGTTGGAAGCGCAGAACGTGCGCTATGCCGAAATCATTATCGCAGCCGGCGTGGTGCTTTGGAAGGAGCAGGATTTCGCGGCGATCTTCGAGGCCATCCACGCGGCGGCGGGGGAATCCAAGGTGCAGGTGCGCTGGATTCTGGATGCGGTGCGGCAGTTCGGGGTGGAAGCGGCGAGGCAGGTGGCGGAACTGGCGGTGGCGCGGGTGGATCGGGGAGTGGTGGCGCTGGGCATCGGCGGCAGCGAGGAGCGCGGCCCGGCGAGTTGGTTCGGGGACGTGTTTGCGTTCGCCAGGAGTGAGGGGCTGCACCTGACGGCGCACGCCGGCGAGAGCATGGGGCCGGACTCCGTGTGGGACGCGCTGGCGCTGGGCGCGGAACGCATCGGGCACGGCATCGCGGCGGTGCGCGACCCGGCGCTGATGCGGCATTTGAGAGAGCGCGATATACCGCTGGAAATCTGCATCACCAGCAATTTGGTCACGGGGGTGGTGGAGCGCCTGGAGGATCACCCGGTGCGGCGCTTGTTCGACGCGGGAGTGCCGATTGTGTTGAACTCCGACGACCCGGCGATGTTCGGCTGCTCGCTGACCGGGGAATACCGGCTGGCGGCGGAGCGGTTCGGGTTTACGGAAGCCGAACTCCGGGGGATTGCGGAGAACGGCTTCCGGTATGCGTTCGACTACAGATAGATAGGCAGGAAATCAGAATCGCAGAAGACGATTCACCGCAGAGACGCAGAGAGCGCAGAGATAAGCGCAGGGAACACAATGGAATTCCCCTTGGTTTTCTCTGCGTCTTCCTCTGCGTTCTCTGCGCCTCTGCGGTGAACAGAATGCCGCTGGTTTACTCGGTGGCCGACCTCACGATGCGGACCGGGCCGAGGAGGCCGGAGGGCAGCAGGGGCGAATCGGCGCGGTAGAACTGCTGCGTAGTGTAGGTGTACTTCTTGGTAACGTCCGGTTGCTGGTCGCCGATCAGGCGGTTGACCCACAAATTGGTCACTTTGACCTGAAGGGCGTTGGCGCCCGGCTTCAGCGCGCTGGTCACATCCACCTGGAACGGGGTCTTCCAGAGGATGCCGAGGGGCTTGCCATTGACAGTAACCTCGGCCAGGTTCTTGGTATCGCCAAGGTCGAGCAAGAGGTGCGTGCCGGTTTTGAACCAATCGGCGGGCGCCTGGATGGTCTTGGTGTAAGTGCCGGCGCCGGAGAAATACTTCACGCCGGGGTCGGAGTTTTGGGGCCACGAACTCAACTGCGGGAGGGTGATTTTGGCGGGAGCGCCGCGCTCCGGCTGGAAGGCGACGTCCCAGGGGCCTTCGACGGTGGCGAGCGCGGTTTCCACGGGCACGGGCAAGGTGCGCGAGGGCGCGGCGGCCGCTTTGCGGAAGACGACGAAGACCGCATCGGCGGGCTCGAGGCGCAGCGATACGGTGGTGCGTCCGCCGGCGATCTTGTAAGATGCCGGCTCCGTCTTGCCGGTCTGCGGATGCCAGATTTCGGCGGCCTTTCCGGTGACGCGGAAGGTGGCGTCGAGATTCTCGTTGCGGCTGGCGCGGTTATTGACCCAGTAAATCTCGCCGTCGGGCAGCTTGCGGTGCACGAAGAGGAGGTTGGTGTCGGACTCGGGTTTGGCGTACTCGAAGTCCGGGGTTACCTGCGCGAGGGAGAGCGCCTGGGCCACGGTCTGGTTAGCATAGATCTTGCCTTTGCCGGCCGAGCGTTCGCCCGAGCCCGATCCCCAGAGTTCGTCGGCGATACGCGCGAATTCCGCCTGATCGTCGCTCAGGCTGGGGCTGGCCACGGGTTTGAGACCGGACACGGCCGCTCCGGCATTCACCATCTCGCGGATTTTGCGCAGGACCGGGAGGGACATGTGCTGGCTGTTGGGGTCGAGCGCCAGCAGGCGGTAACTCATGCCGGTGCTGGTGACGATCTTTCCGCCGGCGACCGAGAGCTTGTTCAGCAGCGCATCGGCGTTGACGAAGTCGTAGCTATAGGCGGGCGGAACGTCGGGCAATTTGGTGGCGAAGAGGGCGGTGATGTTGGAGTCCTCGCCGTAGAAGTAGGCGACGTCGGCGACGAACTTGCCCTGCTGGAGCATGTAGGAGCTGCGGGCGAGGTAGGTGGTCCAGGGCTTGGCGATTTCCGCCCAGGTTTCGAGGCGGGTGAACCACTGGCCGAAGGGTCCGAGGCCGAGGCCGGGCCGCTTCTCGGTCAACGGCTGGTGCACGGAGGTGTGGATGACGAAGCGGTTCAATCCGTTGGCCAGTTCCTTATCGGCGGTGGGCTTGAGGGTTTCGGGGGACCAGCTCCAGGCGCCGCTGCTGGCGGTGAGAGACTCGGCGGCCACCAGGTTCTGGCCGTAGATGTGGGCCACGGAGGCGGACTCGCGGATGTCGGCGCTGTAGCCGATCTGGTCGTCGCTGGGGCTGCGGGGGGTCCACATGGCGCTCATGGGGACCTCGGCGGTCCGCTTGACTTCCATGCCGTCGGCGACTAAGGCGCGGCCCGACTCGTGCGATTCGCTGTAACGGGCCATGCCGCGCTCCTTCAGCATGGTGGTGAGCTGGTCGTAGTGATTCTGCACGGTGAGTTCGCCGATGGTTTTGCGGAAGTCCCAGAGGACGCGGTCGCTCGCTTCGGCGCTTTCCACTACGCGTCCGGCGAGGACCGGCATCCAGGGATGGAGATCGTAACCGCGGCGCTTGGCGAACTCGGCAAACATGTCGTCGGTCCAGTTGAGCGTGCCGGCCTCCCAACTATCGGTGATGATGTAGTGCAGGCCGCGCTTGCCCATCAGGTCGCCGACCGTATTCTTGTATTGGCCCAGATAGTTGTCGAAATACGCTTTGACGTAGGCCTTGTTGAGCTTGTCCACTTCCAGGCCGGTGGCTTCGGGCGAGGCCGGGGAGTTCTGGTGGCCGGTGAGGGAATAGCCGAAGCGCAGGACGACCCAGCGGCCGGCGGGCGGAGTCCAATCGAGCGTGCCATCGGCGCGCATCTTGGAGGTGAGGTCGATGACGTCGGCCTTGCGCACGCTGCCCTGGGGCGGCATGGCGGGCGTGGCCATGGCATAGATGTTGGTGGCGGCGGTGAAGCCGGCCTTGTCTTCGAAGCGGTTGACGACCTGCCCGGTGTGGAGCACGAGTTCGGCGACCTGGGTTCCGGCGGGAGGGGCCGGTACGTTCTGCGCGGCGCCGCCCGGAGGCGGGCCGAATCCGCCCATGCCGCCCATGCCGCCACGGCCGCCGGCCGGTGTTGGCTGAGTGCGGAAGCTGACGCGGAAGAACTTGGCGGTAACGGCCGGGAAGGCGATGGTGCGGGCCCCGCCGGGGATGGTTACGACACTCTGAAATTGCAGGCCGTCGTTGCTCGATTCGAGCTCCGGTCCGCTGGCACCGCCTCCGCCACGGCCGCCACGGCCGCCGCCTCCGCCGGTGACCAGGGTGAGACCGCGCACGGTCTGCGGGGCGGCGAATTCGAATTGGATCCAAGCCTTCTGCTCCACCGGAGCGGCCGGCAAGAGGGTGGCCGTGGCAAGGTCGCCATCGGTGAGCGCGGCGAGAGAGAACTGGCCGCCGCTGGAAGTGACTTTGGGCTGCAATTCGGCCATCGGCACAACGCCATCCGGCACGCGGTAGGCGACTACGGAGCTATCGGCATAGAATTGCGGCGGGGGCGCAGTCGCGGCTGCGCCGCCCCGGCCTGCGCCGGGGATGTTCTGGAACTGCCCGGTGGTGGACGGCGGTTTGGGCAGCGTGCCGGTGAAGGGCTGTCCGCCCTGCACGCGGGTTTCGCTCCACACGAATTTCTTCATGGCTTGCGCGGGGGGCACCCAGGGGCCGCCGCTCTCGCTCCATCCGGGCGAGCCGGCGATAGCCATTTCCAGGCCTAACTGGTCGGCCAGGGTGACGGTGTACTTGAAGGCGTCCTTCCACTCGGGGGTCATGTAGACGAGGCGTTTCTCCACCACCTGCGGGGTGTTGAGGGCGGCGTCGAAATTCTGGAAGCCGCCGATGCCGACGCGCTTCATCCATTCGAGGTCGAGCTTGATGCCTTCCTTGGTGATGTTGCCGTTCATCCAGTGCCACCAGACACGCGGTTTAGCGCTGTCGGGCGGGTTTTGGAAGCCTCGTTCGAGCGGGTCGCCCGAGTTTTGCGCGGAGACAATCCATGCCCCCACCAGCGCCGTCAGGAGAACTGCCCAACCGGCCTGTTTGGCTTGTTTAAAGAGTTGCATATATGTTTGTCCTTTATTAATAGGGAACGGTTCCAGTGTAATCCCAATCACCGGACGCGGCGGGGAGCGATTGCGGCGAGGCCGGGGGCTGGTAAGATATCTGGAGGAGATATCTGTGCGGTCTATCGCCCTCAAGCTTCCCGAAGACCCCAAGGGGAAGAACGGAAGCTTGGCCGATACGTACCGGGTCTCTCGCGCCCAACGCCTGGCGCGAGTTTCCAGACGCGTGCGCGAGGAAAGCATGAGGGTCAATGCTGAGTTCGCGGCCATCGAACGCAACCCGGACGAGGCCAGGGGCTGAGGCGGGTTCGGCTTCGCGCTGGTAAGATTCCTAGAGGGCCAAAAGAAAGTGCGCCCGCAAGCGGGCGTTGGCAGGCTGAAGCCTGCCCCACCTTAAGCGTTGGCAGGGTGAGGACTGCCTGACCATAAAATGCAACGACGCATCTCTCCCGCTTCGGCGATCACGGGCGCCATCACTTTGCCGGGCGACAAGTCCATCTCACACCGCTATGCGATGATTTCGGCTATTGCCGATGGGGAATCGCGCATACACAACTACTCGACGGGGGCGGATTGCCACTCCACGCTGGGGTGCGTGCGCGCGCTCGGCATCGAGGTGGAAGTGGCGGGCACGGAGGTACGGATCAAGGGCAAGGGACTGGAGGGACTGCGCGCGCCGGCGGCCGATCTGGACGCGGGCAATTCGGGCTCGACCATCCGCATGCTGAGCGGCATCCTGGCGGCGCAGCCCTTCGTGACGCGCATTTTCGGGGACGAGTCGCTCTCGCGGCGGCCGATGCAGCGGATCATGCGTCCGCTGGCGGAGATGGGCGCGGAGATTGGGGCCAGGGAAGGGAAGTTTCCGCCGCTCGAAATCCACGGCGCGCGGTTGCGGCCCATCGATTACACCTTGCCCGTGCCGAGCGCGCAGGTGAAGACGTGCGTGCTGTTCGCCGGACTTTTCGCCGAGGGGCGGACGAGCGTAAGCGAGCCGGTGGCGTCGCGCGATCACACCGAGATCGCGCTGCGCGAATTCGGCGCGGAGATCGGTAGCGCGCGGCGTAAGATTACGCTCACCGGGCGGCCGCGGCTCACCGGCCGCGAGCTGATGGTACCGAGCGATCTCTCTTCGGCGGCGTTTTTCATTGTGGCCGCGCTCTTGGTGCCGGGATCGCAGCTCACTATTCGCGGCGTGGGGTTGAATCCCACGCGCTCGGCGCTGCTCGATCTGCTCACGGGCATGGGGGCGAGGATTCTCATCCCGACGCTGGAAAGCCGCAACGGCGAGCTGGTCGGCGACATCGTGGTGCAGCACTCGGACCTCAAGGGCGGGACGGTGGAGGGCGCGCTGACGGCGGCGCTGATCGACGAGATCCCGGTGCTGGCCGTGCTGGGCGCGGCCACCGAGGAAGGGCTGACGGTGCGCGATGCGGGCGAACTGCGGGTGAAGGAGACGGACCGGATTCGCACGGTGGTGGAGAATTTGCGGCGGCTCGGCGTGGAGGCGGAAGAGCGGGCCGACGGCATGGTGATTCCGGGGCGGCAGAAATTCCGCGCGGGGGTGTTCGACAGCTTCGGGGATCACCGCATCGCCATGGCGTTCGCGGTAGCGGCGCTCGGGGCGGATGGGGAGAGCGTGATTGAAGGCGCGGAGGCGGCGTCGGTGAGTTTTCCGGAATTCTGGAGCACGCTGGGGGGAATTGCGGGCGTGGCATAAGGCTCCGCCTTGTGCATCCGAGCGCAAGCTCGGAGAACGGCGGCTGCGGGCACTTCGCCACCGGGCAAGGCGCGGAGAAGACGTCCGCGCTACCGCGCGGATGCACAAGGCGGAGCCTTATGCCACAACTGCACAAGGCGGAGCCTTATGCCACAGCGCGTAACTCCAGGATGAGGGCGTCGAGGGCAATGGTTTTCTGGATGTTGCGGCGGATGAGCATGGCGATTTCGTCCACGCGGGCGACGGCCTTGCGAATCCAGGCGAACTGCACCTTGGCGGCCAGCGATTCCAGCTCGCGGCGGATGTCCTGGTTGCG
>Ga0182013_10009482_pt1 | contig 10253 bp, 12 predicted proteins | sample 612S2MmetaG_FD_120487 | JGI IMG/M metagenome (GOLD analysis project Ga0182013, IMG submission 120487) | Permafrost microbial communities from Stordalen Mire, Sweden - 612S2M metaG | ecosystem: Environmental > Terrestrial > Soil > Wetlands > Permafrost | place: Sweden: Stordalen | collected...
ACCGACGCGGCGATCGTCGCCGCGGCGACGCTGTCGAACCGCTACATCGCCGACCGCTTCCTGCCCGACAAGGCGATCGACCTGATCGACGAGGCGGCTTCGCGCCAGCGCATGCAGGTCGATTCCAAGCCGGAAGCGCTCGACGAGCTCGATCGCCGCATCATCCAGCTCAAGATCGAGCAGGAGGCGTTGAAGAAGGAGAGCGACTCCGCCTCGCGCGACCGGCTGGTCAAGCTCTCGAGCGAGCTCAACGAGCTGCAAGAGAAGTCCGACGCGCTGACGACGCGCTGGCGGGCGGAGAAGGACAAGCTCGGCGCGGCGCAGAAGCTGAAAGAGGATCTGGAGAGCACGCGCAATGCGCTCGCCCAGGCGCAGCGCAAGGGCGACTATTCCGAGGCGGGACGGCTCGCCTATGGCGTGATCCCCGAACTGGAGAAGAAGCTCGCCGCCACCGAGGGCCAGAGCTCGCCGGCGCTGGTCGAAGAAGCGGTGACGCCCGATCACGTCGCGCAGGTCGTGTCGCGCTGGACCGGCGTGCCGGTCGACAAGATGCTCGAAGGCGAGCGCGACAAGCTGCTCAAGATGGAGATCGAGATCGCCAGGCGCGTCGTCGGCCAGAGCGAGGCGGTGACGGCGGTGTCGACGGCGGTCAGGCGCGCCCGCGCCGGCCTGCAGGACCCCAACCGGCCGATCGGCTCGTTCATGTTCTTAGGTCCCACCGGCGTCGGCAAGACCGAGCTGACCAAGGCGCTCGCCGCGTTCCTGTTCGACGACGAGACGGCGATGGTGCGCATCGACATGTCCGAATACATGGAGAAGCACTCGGTCTCGCGGCTGATCGGCGCCCCGCCCGGCTATGTCGGTTACGAAGAAGGCGGCGCGCTGACCGAGGCGGTCCGGCGGCGGCCCTATCAGGTGGTGCTGTTCGACGAGATCGAGAAGGCGCATCCGGACGTGTTCAACGTCCTGCTGCAAGTGCTCGACGACGGCCGGCTGACCGACGGCCAAGGCCGCACCGTCGACTTCCGCAACGTGCTGATCGTCATGACCTCGAACCTCGGATCCGACTACCTCGCCAATCTCGGCGAGAACGAGGACACGAAGACGGTCGAGCGCGAAGTGATGTCGGCGGTGCGCGGGCATTTCCGGCCCGAGTTCCTCAACCGCGTCGACGAGATCATCCTCTTCCATCGGCTCCGGCGCGAGGACATGGGCGCGATCGTCGACATCCAGTTCAAGCGGCTCGCCAAGCTGCTCGAGGACCGCAAGATCGTCGTCGAGCTCGACGCGAAGGCGCGCCATTGGCTCGCCGAGCGGGGCTACGACCCGGCCTATGGCGCGCGCCCGCTCAAGCGCACGATCCAGAAGACGGTGCAGGACCCGCTGGCGCAGATGCTGCTCGCCGGCGAGATCAGCGACGGCGAGACGGTCAAGATCGGCGTGTCGCACGGCGCGCTGACCTTCAACGGCAAGCCGGCGGCCGGCTCGCCCGAGCAGACCGCCCCGGCCAAGCCGGCGACGGTGGTGAACTTCCCCAAGGGCGTGTGAACGCGCCTACGCCCGGCGCGGCGCTCCGCGAAGCGCCGGGCCCGTCCGTTCGGCCAGATATTGGCGAGCGGCGGCGGCTTCGCTGTGCGTCAGATAACCCAAGCGCAGCGTTCGCCGCCGCGGCGGGCGCCAGAAGACCACGCCGAAAGGCAGCAAGAGCGCGGCGAGCGCGATCGACCAGACGAGGCCCTCGGAGCGGGTGATCTCGGCGTCGCCGACGAAGGCCTCGTAGCCAAGCGTCATCGCCGTAAGATCGACCGCCCGCTCGTCGTGCTGCAGGCGATGGGCGATCGCCGACAACACCACGTGGGCAAGCTCGTGGGCGAAGCCGGCGACCACCCAAACGAACGATCGTTCAGTGAGGTCGGCCGCGCGCGCGTTCACAACCACGCGTGTGGCGTGAAACTCGGGGCTGCCGTAGGGCGGCATCGGAACCGGCATTTCGACCCACATCGGGCTGGACGCCGTGGAAAGGTCGACGATTCTGAGGCCGACGCGCAGTTCGAGACGCATCGACGTCTTGATCCAACCGAGCATCGCGCCATAGTCGCGGCGGTCGTACAGGCGTTTCAGAACGGTGGGATCGACCGGCGGCCTCGCCCCTCCCAGCGAATTCGAGAGTTCGTCGAGATAGTCGCAGATGAGCTGGCTCATTGCGCGCCCCGAGCCGGGATACTCCCGGACGCCGATGGGAGTCGGTATCACCGCGCTCGCGGCGAGTCATGCCGTCGACGACGCCGTGGCGTTGCGGCGGCGGGGCGTCTGGCGTTTCCGCGCGGTCGGCGTTATCAGGCAGGCGGGCGCGATCGGTCAGGAAGCGACGTCATGAACAACCTATCGGCATTTCTTGGCGGTTCGCCGGCGACGGTGGCGCTCAGGCTCATCGTCGTGTCGTTCATCGTCGGCATCGTGCTCGTCACCTTCGGCTTCGATCCGTCAAACATCATCGACAGCTTCGTCAACCTGGTGCATCGCCTGATCGAATACGGCCTGACCGACTTCCGTGAGATCGGCCGCGTGCTGGCGACCGGGGCGCTCGTGGTGCTGCCGGTGTGGCTGGTGCTGCGTCTGCTCGGCGCCCGCCGCGCGCCCTGAGCCTCAGCCCTCGCCCGCCGCCCATTCGCGCGCGCGCGATCCGGTGAGCGCGGCGAGCGGCCCGCGGCGCTCGACGGCAAGCGCGAGGCCCTGGAGGATCTCGCCGATCAGCGCCGGGCCGCGGTAGACGAGGCCGGTGTAGACCTGCGCCAGCGTCGCGCCCGCCTCGATCTTGGCCAGCGCCGTCTCGGCGTCCTCGACGCCGCCGCTGCCGATCAGCGTCAGCGCGCCGCCTGAGCGCAGATAGGCGCGCGCCAGCATCCGGGTCGAGGATTCGAACAGCGGCCGCCCGGAGAGGCCGCCCGCTTCGCCGTGGTCGCGACCCTCGAGCGACGCCGGTCGCGCGACGGTCGTGTTGGCGACGATCAGCCCATCGACGCCGCGCCGCGCGCACACTTCGACGACGTCGTCGAGGCCGCGCAGATCGAGGTCTGGCGCGATCTTGACCAGCAGCGGCCGACGCTCCGCCGCTTGCGCGCGCGCCTCGGCGACGCGCGCTGCGAGTTCGTCGAACGCGGCGCGCTGCTGCAGGTCGCGCAGGCCCGGCGTGTTGGGCGAGGAGACGTTGAGAGCGAAATAGCTGGCGTAGGGCGCGAAGGTCTTCACTCCCGATGCGACGTCGGCGATGCGGTCGACGGCGTCGCGGTTGGGGCCGATGTTGACGCCGACGATTCCGCGCGCCGGTCGCGCCGCGAGCCGCATCCGCGCCGCGTCGTAGCCGTCATTGTTGAAGCCCATGCGATTGATCAGCGCGCCGTCGCGCGGCAGACGGAACAGCCGCGGCTGCGGATTGCCGCCTTGCGGGCGCGGCGTCAGCGTGCCGACCTCGACGAAGCCGAAGCCGAGCGCGATGAGCGCGCCGGCGACTTCGGCGTTCTTGTCGAAGCCCGCCGCCATGCCGATCGGATTGGGAAAATCGAGGCCGAAGGCGCTGACGGCGAGCCCCGGCGGCGAAGCGGTCTTCGGCAGCAAGGGCGCATATTTCAGCGCCGCGATCGTCGCGCGATGCGCGGTCTCGGGCGGCAGGGAGAGCAGCAGCGGCATGGTCAGCGCGCCGATCGCCTTTGTCAGCACGAGAGCTCTCCAAAATCGTGGCGGCCGTCGATGTTGAGCGGCAGCGGCCGCGCCCAGGCGACCGCGGCGAGCGGCAGCGGGCCGTAGAGATGGGGAAAAAGCGCGCCGCCGCGCGACGGCTGCCAGCGCAAGGGCGGCCCCAGCGCGTCGACCTCGACCGCGACGAGCGTGAGATCGGCGCGGCCGGCGAACCATTTCGCCGCCGTCTCGGGCGCCTGGGCGGCGGTCGAGAAATGGATGTAGCCGTCGGTTCGATCGACCTCGCCGCCGAGGAAGACGCCCGCCGCCGCCGCGACGCGCCATTCCTCGGCGGCGACGATCTTGAAGATCAGCGCCACTGCGCGCCGCTAGTCCTGCAGCATCCGTTTCAACAGCTCGAGCTCTTCGCGCAAGGCCGTGTCGGTGGCGCTGAGGCCCTCGATCTTGCGCACGGCGTGCAGCACGGTCGTGTGATCGCGTCCGCCGAAGCGGCGGCCGATCTCCGGCAGCGAACGCAAGGTGAGCGCCTTGGAGAGATACATCGCCACCTGCCGCGGCTTCACCACCATCGCCGTGCGGCGCGCCGAGAGAATGTCGGAGCGGCTGACGCTGTAGTGACTGGCGACCAGCTTCTGGATGTCTTCGATCTTGACCCGCCGCGGCTCACGCGCGCGGACAAGATCGTGGATCGCCGCCTCCGCCGCCTCGACCGTCAGCGGCGAGCCGACGATCGAATGGGCGATCAGGCGATTGACCGCGCCTTCGAGATCGCGTCCGTTGGAGACGATCGCACGCGCGACATAGGCGACCACCGCCGGCGAGACGGAGAAGTTCGGATTCTGGACGCGCGCCGCGGCGATGCGCGCTTCGAGGATCTTGATGCGCAGCGGCTCGTCGAGCGCCGTCATCTCGACGCACAGGCCGCCGGCGAGCCGCGAACGCACGCGCTCGTCGAGCGCCTCCAGATCGGCCGGCGGGCGGTCGGCGGCGACCACGACCTGACGCCCGGAATCGAGCAGCGCGTTGAGCGCGTGGCCGAACTCGTTCTGGAACGCCTTGCCTTGCAGGAACTGCACGTCGTCGATGATCAGCAGAGCGATCGACCGCATCGCCTCCTTGAAGGCGATCGCGGTGTGCGACTGCAGCGCGGCGACGAAACCGTACATGAAACGCTCGGCGGTCAGATAGATGACGCTGCGCCCCTGCGCCGTCGCGGCGTGCGCGGTCGCCTGGAGAAGATGGGTCTTGCCGAGGCCGACCGCCGAATGGACATAGAGTGGGCTGAAGGCGGGCGCCTGCCCGGCGCGGTCTTCGACCACGCGCTGCGCGGCGGAATAGGCGAGCTGATTGGAGCGGCCGACCAGGAACGAAGCGAACGTCAGCCGGCGATCGAGCGGCGAACTGGCGAGCGGCTCGCCGTAAGCGGCGGCCTCTTCGCGCAAGGCGCCGCCGCGCGGCGTCGAGGCCGGCGCGATGCGCGCCGCCGTCGGGCGCGCAGGATCGATCGCCTTGGGCTGGTTGGGAGGAATCGGCGCGGCAGGCGGTGCGACCGAGGCGCCCATCGACGAGCGCAACCCGATCACGACCGACGCGACGCCGCCGATCTCGGTTTCCAGCGCGGCGAGAATGCGGTCGCTGTAATGGGCCTCGATCCAGCTCTTGAGGAAGCGCGTCGGCACCGAGAAAAGCGCGCGGCCGTCCTCGATCGAATCGAGCTTCAGCCGCCCGAACCACGACGTGAAGACGTTCTCGCCAAGCTCGGCGCGCAGGCGACGGCAGCAGCGTCGCCAGCTCTCGTCGGTATCGCGCGAGGATGGAATGATGCGAGCGGCGGCCGCAGCCGCGCTCAGTTCGGCGCTCTCGTTCATCGGAGTCTCGTGGGAAGATCGTTCGATTGGGAAAGGGTGAAGAGGCTCGTGTGGACCATCTAAGTTTGGGTCCACGGCAAGCCCCCCGCTCGCCAGCCGCCGAGCCCGCCGCGTCTGTGGGTCGCAGCGTCCAGGCCTCCTTCGAATCCTTCGCTGACGTTGTAGCAACGCCGCCACCCGGCCGAAGCGAGCGCCCGCGCGGCGGCGAGCGAGCGAACGCCGGAGCGACAGAGAAACAGCACCGGCGTCTCCTGATCGGCGCCGCGCGCGGTCAATTCCGCAATCACTCGTTGGGCGAAGTCGGCGGCTGGCCGCATCCCCGGATAGCTCGCCCACTCGACGAAGATCGGCGTTCTGCCGAGGCCGCCCAGGTCGGGAACCCCCACCCAGGTCCATTCGGCCGGGGTGCGCACGTCGACCAGCTCCGCTTTTTCGTCTTCCTTCAACAGCGTATAGGCGTCGGCGACCGACAATTCCCCTGCGTAATCCGCAGGTCGTTGAAACGACATGGCCTCTCCTCCCACAGCCCGCACTGTGGTGTGTCATTCCCAGTCTATGTCTCGAAGTTCCGCAGAGACGCAAGAGCACTTCGGTAAACGTCAACGCCAACTGACCGACGTCAACATTCCGACTAAATAGATAACCTATTCTATTTAACGCCCCCCAGCGTCATACTTGGGCGAACCCTTGCGATCTTCAATTTGATCGCTTATTCCTTGACCAAGGTCGCATTTATTCTTGGACGGCCGACTATCGCATGGGGCATGGCGCAGGGCAACCCGTTTGTCGGCGACAAACCGACGCCCCCGCGCCCGGCGTCACGACCCCGTGCGCCGGATCGTCTGGGCTGGCGGACAAATGGTTGATAAGCGGACAGACTTCACGCCGTTACGCGCGCCGGAGCGCGCCGCGCGCGCGCGGCGGAACCGCCACAGTGTTGGAACAATTCCGCCATACCTTTGCCGCCGCGCGCCACGCTTAGCGATTAACGTTTTGGTAGGGCTCAGGTTTTCATGTGCGGCAGATTTCCCTACCGACAGTCGATGAAATGTTGCAAATTTGTCTCATGACGGAAAAATGCACGTGCGGAAACCCGCTTCGTCGATCCCCGAACCGATAACGGACTGGCGCGCCGACGCCTATCGCCGGTTCGAGGCCGAACGAACCCGCCCGGCTGCCGATCTCCTCGCCCGCGTTCCGCCGGACGCGCGCCGAAGCATCGTCGACCTCGGTTGCGGGCCGGGCAATTCTACCGCCCTGCTCGCCGAACGCCATCCAAAAGCGGCGATCGTCGGCCTCGATTCCTCCCCTAACATGCTTGCGGCGGCGCGGGCGCGCCTGCCGCGCGCGGATTTTCGCCAGGGCGACATCGCCGAGTGGAGCGACCCGTCGGCCGAGCTGGTCTTCGCCAACGCGGCGCTGCAATGGGTCCCCGACCACATCGGCGTGATGCGTCGGCTGGCCGCTGAACTGCCGGCGCGCGGCTGTCTCGCCGTGCAGATGCCCGACAACGAGGACGAGCCCAGCCACGCGCTGATGCGCGAGATCGCCGCGACGGCGCGCTTCCGCGACAAGCTCGCCGACGCGGCGGCGGCGCGCGAGCGCATCGGCGGCTTCGCCGAATACGACGACGCGCTGTCGGCGAGCTGCGAGGAGGTCGACGTCTGGCGCACGACCTACGTCCATCGCCTCGCCGGGCCGGACGCGATCGTCGCCTGGCTCGAGAGCACGGGACTCCGGCCGTTTCTCAATCCGCTCGACGCCGACGAGCGCGCCAACTTCCTCGCGCTCTACCGCGCCGCAATCGCCCGCGCCTATCCGTCGCGCGCCGGCGGTGGCGCGCTGCTGCCGTTTCCGCGCCTCTTCATTGTCGCGACGCGACGCTGACGGGGATTGACGGCGCGGCGCGGCGCGGCGGAAACAGGAGCGCGGGCGGCGACGATCGGGAGTTTGCGATGCGGCGAATGGCGATCGCCTTGATCTGCGCGGCGGGCGCGCTCACCGGCGCTTCGGCGCAGGACAAGGGCGCGCTCGAACCCGCGCCGCTGCCCCCGCTCGCCAACCCCGACGATCCCAAGCTCCCCGCCAAGGAAGTGTTCGGCCGCGCGATGACCCCGGCCGAAGCGCAGGCGCGCTCGATCGGCTTCTATTCGCGCGGGTGCCTGGCCGGCGCGGTCGCGCTGCCGGTCGACGGCGACGCCTGGCAGGTGATGCGCCTTTCGCGCGACCGCGCCTGGGGCCACCCGGCGATGATCGCCTTCCTCGAGCGCTTCTCGCGCAAGGCGGCCCATGAAGGCGTCTGGCCGGGCATTCTGGTCGGCGACATTTCGCAACCGCGCGGCGGGCCGATGTTGACCGGTCACGCTTCGCACCAGATCGGTCTCGACGCCGACGTATGGCTGACGCCGATGCCCGACCATCGCCTCGATCGCGCCGAGCGCGAAGAGATGTCCGCCGTCGACATGGTGCGGCCCGACGGCCTCGCGGTCGACCCCGCGCATTGGAGCGAGCGGCAGGCGGGGATCATCAAGGCCGCCGCCGAGGAGGCGGAGGTCGAGCGCATCTTCGTCAACCCGGCGATCAAGAAGGCCTTGTGCGAGACGCATAAGGGCGAAGCGTGGATGAACAAGGTGCGTCCCTATTGGGGCCACAACTATCATTTCCACATCCGCATCGTCTGTCCGGCCGGCGAGACGGCGTGCCAGCCGCAGGACCCGGTTCCGCCCGGCGACGGCTGCGACAAGTCGCTCGACTGGTGGTTCACCGACGAAGCGCTGCATCCAGCGCCGGGCAAGCCCAAGCCGCCGCTGACGCTGTCGCAACTGCCGCCGGAATGCCGTCAGGTGGTGCTGCAGAAATAGCGCCTCACGCCTCGCCGGCGCGCTTGTCGCCGCCGATGCGTTCGGCGAGCGCGAGCAACAACGCGGTGACGACGAAGGCGATGTGGACGCCGGTCTGCCAAGCGAGATCGCGATCGGAGACGCTGCCGACGTTCATGTAGCCCTCGAGCAGCTTGATCGCGGTGATGGCGACGATCGAGGCCATCAGCTTCAGCTTGAGTTCGCCGAAGTCGATGTGGGCGATCCAGAACGGCCAGTCCTTGTGCGCGTCGGTGTCGACCGGCGCGATGAAACTGACGTAGCCGGACAGGATCACGATGACGACCAGCGACCCCGACAGCGTCAGGTCGACGACGCCGAGCGCGCTGAGCAGCACCTGGTCCTCGCTGAGGGCGAGGAAATGCGTCGTCAGGTCGTAGACGTGGACGCCGACCTTGGCGAGCAACGCCAGCAGCGCGACGACCAGCGCGAGATAGAACGGCGCCAGCAGCCAGCGCGAGGCGAACAGCAGCTTCTCGAACCAATGCCTGGTCACGCGCGAGCCCTCCCAAGGAGGCTCACGCATCTTGCGACAGAAGCCTGAGACCGGGCAAGCGCCGACTGGCGGCGGCGCGGTGGATCAGCATGCCCGCCGCCATCGCGGCGACGAACACCGCCGCGCCGGGGCTGAAGAAGCCGAGGTCGACGACGCCCGGCGCCGGGCAGACGCCGCCGAGGCCCCAGCCGATGCCGAAGACGGCCGAGCCGACGACGAGCGGCGCGTCGATCGTGCGCGCCGTCGGCAGATCGATCGCGCCGCCGACCCAGGCGGCGGAGCGCCGGCGCGCGAGCAGGAACGCCGGCAAGGCGACGACGATGGCGCCGCCCATGACGAAGGCGAGCGAAGGGTCCCAATTCCCGGCGAGATCGAGGAAGCCGATCACCTTGGCCGGCTGGTACATGCCCGAGAGGCAGAGGCCGAGGCCGAAGATCAGGCCGACGACGAGAGCAAAAGCGTTGCGCTTCATGACGGGTCTCCCTGTCTCAGCCGACGACGTGGCGGACGACGAAGACGGTGACGAACGCCGTCGCCATGAAGATGCCGGTCGCCACGAACGAGCGCGGCGACAGCCGCGCCAGACCGCAAACGCCGTGGCCGCTGGTGCAGCCGGAACCGAGCCGCGCGCCGAAGCCGACCAGCAGGCCGGAGGCGGCCAGCGCCAGCCACGGCGCAGCGAAAGCCGGCGGAGCGACGCCCCACAGGACGCGGGCGACAAGCGGCGACAGGATGAGGCCGACGAGCAGCGACCAGCGCCACGGCGCCTCGGAATCGTCGATTTCGAGCGCGCCGCCGACGATGCCCGCCGCGCCCAAGACGCGGCCGAGACCGAGGACCAGCAGCGCCGCCGCCAGACCGATCAGCGCCCCGCCGGCAAGCGCCGAAAACGGCGTGAAATGCGCCCAATCCATGCTCATTACAAACCCTCTCTGTCCATAAAATATATAGACATAATCACTACGTCGCAAGCACCTGGCGTTCACCTGGCGTTCGCTTCCGCGGCGCCTTGGCGCTGAGCTCCATGCGTCGGATGGGAAAAGCCCTTGACACACGACAGTTTATTATCTAAACCGTCTAATGCTTAAACTTATGCGGAGAGGCGACATGGTTCCGGCTTGGGACGCGATCGTCATCGGATCGGGCATCGGCGGGCTGTCGGCCGCCGGACTGCTCGCCAAGGTCGCCGGGATGAAGGTCCTGGTACTGGAGAAGCACTCGGAACGCGGCGGCCAGACCCACATGTTCCGACGCGACGGCGCGTCATGGGACGTCGGCCTGCATTACGTCGGCGAACTCGACAAGGGCTCGATC
>Ga0182013_10009483_pt1 | contig 10253 bp, 10 predicted proteins | sample 612S2MmetaG_FD_120487 | JGI IMG/M metagenome (GOLD analysis project Ga0182013, IMG submission 120487) | Permafrost microbial communities from Stordalen Mire, Sweden - 612S2M metaG | ecosystem: Environmental > Terrestrial > Soil > Wetlands > Permafrost | place: Sweden: Stordalen | collected...
ATTCCGGCGCATTCCGACCGTGCTATCCTTCCGCCCGCATGACCGAATCTTTCGCCCCCCGTCTTGATATTCTTCCCAAGGCTCAGCGCAGGCTATGGGACGAACTGGCCGCGGTTCCGCCAGAGTTCGTGCTGTATGGAGGCACCGCGATCGCACTGCACCTGGGGCACCGTCAGTCGGTCGATTTCGACTTCTTCGGGAACCACTCGTTCGACCCCGAGACACTCGCGAACAGCCTTTCGTTTCTCAACAAAGCGACGGTCACCCACCAGGAGCCCAACACCCTGTCCGTCCGCGTTGCCCGAGGCGGCCCCGTGAAGCTCTCGTTTTTCGGCTTGCCCCGACTGCCGCGTCTGCGACCGCCATGTGTCGCGCCGGGCAACGGATCGCGCGTGGCGGCGCTTCTCGATCTCGCCGGGACCAAAGCCTCCGTCGTGCAACGACGTGCCGAAGCCAAGGACTATCGCGACATCGACGCCATCCTGTGCGATGGACGAATCGACCTCGCCACCGCGTTGGCCGCGGCCAAGACGCTCTATGGCCCTCGGTTCAATCCGCAAATCACGTTGAAGGCTCTTTGTTACTTCGATGAGGGTGGTCTGCGCCGTCTGCCGAGGGTACTAAAGGAACGCCTGGTTACCGCGGTGCGGGGGGTCGATCTCGATCGCTTGCCAACCGTTGCTCCCCTGTCGCGAACCTACGAATGAAACCCATCCCGCTGACCCCCGAAACCCGCTCCGTCGCCCGTCGAATCGTCTGGTTCGAGTCGCCGGCACAAGCGCTCGCCGACCCCATTCGCTTCATGGCCTACGCGATGGCCTCCGCCACGCACGAGGACATGAAGATCCTCCGCCGCCACGTCTCCGACGACGACTTTCGCGAAGCCCTCGACCACGCGCCCCCCGGTATCATCGACCCTCGCTCCTGGGCATACTGGAACGCGACGATAGGACGCTATCCCACGCCGCCGCCGCCGAAACGAGCGCTAGCCTGACCATCGATCTCGCGCCACGCGCGTCCTGAACCCCGATCAACCCGACAATCCGAGGACATCGGAACAACCCCATGGAGATTGCCCCAAACAGGCGGAACGCGGCGGAGCGGAGGTACCTGGAGCTGGCCCGCGAATTTGGTCCCGGGGGACGGGATATTTCCTCGTTCAAAGTCATGCGGGGACGCAAGACCCATACCCCATCGATCGGCCTGACGAACTTTCATAATGCCATGGTGCTGCCGGGCGAATGGCTGGTCGTCGCCGGCGATCGGGTGTTGTGCGATTTCTTCGTGCAAACGCCCTCGCCGCCGATGACCGCTTATATGATGGAGTTCGACTTTGGAAGTGACACCATCGAATTGATTCACGAACAGCCGCGGGCGTTGCCGGTGGACACCGCGTTCCTGCTCGGCGGCTGCCGGAATTACAGTCACTGGCTGCTGGATTATCTGCCCAGGCTGGCGCTTTGCGGCGATCCGTCGGTGCCGTTGCTGGTCAATGGTCCGTTGACGGCGTTTCAATTGGAAAGCCTGCGGATCCTGGGTGTCGGCGAGGACAGATTGCTGCCGCTCGAGTATCCGTCCTCCGTTTCGGTGCGGCATCTGCTGTATCCCAGCCTTTGTTCCTCGAGCTTCACGCCACCTCATTCATTTCGACCCGGTGTGCTCGCATGGCTGCGGGAAAGCTTCGCGCCGCTGATGAGATCGGAGCGACGGGAGCGAAAAATTTTCATCTCTCGCGGCGGGGAGATCGACAGGCATCGTCGCCGCCTGCTCAATCATGAGGAAATCGCCGGCATTGCTCAAAAGCATGACTTTGATATCGTATCGCCTGAAAAACTAAGTTTCATCGACCAAATAAAATTGTTCGCCGGGGCATCCGTCATCGCCGGGGCACACGGCGCGGGCTTCGCCAACATGATTTTCGCGCCGAAGGGCACCAGCCTGGTGGAATTGATCGGCCCTCGATTGAGCGATTCGGAGTGGTCCATGGGCTATGTCAGACTCGCGGCGCTGGCGGGGCAGAGCGTGACCCGAATCGTCGGCCAGTCCGACGAACGGGAGGCCATCGCGTTCGATCATCTGCCTTACGAAACTTACACCATCGATCCGAAAGAGTTTGCGACGGTGTTGGACGGGTAGCGGGGGCCCCGGACGAAACGCATCCAGACCCGTCGTGCCGCGGCCAGCCAGCCGCCTGACCGCCGCCACTGAACCGTCGTTCCGGCAACTCGTTCCGTTGTACCATCGAACATGCCCCGCCTGACCGATTTGTTCGACATATGATCCGCGACGCGGCGCTCCCCGGCAGATCGTTTCGTTCCCCACGCGCGATAATCGTTGACGAACAGCAAGAAATGGCCAACCCTGGGCGAACGGAAACGCCGCCAACGGGCAACGCCAACCGAACCGATCGAGCGAACGAAAGTGCCCGCCGCCCGCCCGGACAGGAGCCACCCATGCCAAACTGGTTCGAACGTGAGCTTTTCGCCGGCCTCGCCAAGGTCGTCGAGGATGACAGTTGGCTGTCCGACGAAGCCAACAAGCTGGCGATCAACACGGCGGTCAACAGCACCCGCAACCGCCCGCATCCGTGGAGCACCTTCGCCGATGCCGATTACCCGAACTGGCGCGGCCTGTCGGACCGCACGTTTCTGGCCCGGCATTTGCCGCCGTCCTATCCCGATCCGGCCAATCCTTTGCCCGATCCGGCCAAGGTGGCGGCCCTGTTTGCTCGTCCCGCCGCGGGTGGAACGAAATCCAACAAATCCACCTGCCTGTTTCCCGCTTTCGCGCAATATCTCACCGACGGGTTCATCCGCACCAACCCGACCAACCCGCGCAAGAACACCTCGAACCATGAAATCGACATGTGCCCGCTGTATGGCCGCACGCCGAAGCAGACCGACGCGCTGCGTCTGCCCGCCGCCGCCGGAGGGCCGAAGGGCCGGCTGAAAAGCCAGATGATCGGCGACGAGGAATATCCGCCGTTTCTTTACAATCCGGATGGTTCGCTGACCGATCCCGCGTTCAATGTGCTCGATCCGCCGTTGTTCGCGTTCAACCAGCCAATCAAGAAGCCGACCGACCCGCCGCCGCCGCCGCCCGCCACAATGGGTGGGAAACCGTTCGCACCCGCGCGATACACCAGTCTGTTCGCCGTCGGCGGCGACCGGGTCAACTCCAGCCCGTTCACCGCGATGATGAATACGCTGTGGCTGCGCGAGCATAACCGCGTCGCCAAGGAACTGGAGCAGCGCAATCCCGGCTTCGACGATGAGCGGGTGTTCCAGACCGCGCGCAACATCATCATTCCGATGTTCATCAAAATCGTCGTCGAGGACTACATCAATCACATCACGCCGATCCCGTTCAAGATCAAGGCGGACCCCTCGGTGGTGTGGGACGCGACCTGGAACCGGCCGAACTGGATGACGGCGGAATTCAGCCTGCTGTACCGCTGGCACGCTTTGATGCCGGATCAGATCGAATGGACGGGCGGCGCGATTCCGCTGGGGGATTTCACGCTGGACAACCGGGCACTGCTCGCGGTCGGGCTGGACGGTGCGATCACCCTGGCCGCCTCGCAGGCGACCAATCAACTTGGCGCGATGAATACCTCGGCCGCGCTGCTGCCGATCGAGGGCCTGTCGATCTCGCAGGCGCGGACCAACAATCTGGCGCCCTATAACGCGTATCGCGTCGCGTTCGGCATGGCGCCCGCCACCGCGTTCGACCAGATCTCCAGCAGCCAGGAGATTCAAGACAAGTTGCGGGGCATCTACGACACCCCCGACCGGGTCGAGTTCTACCCCGGGCTGTTCGCCGAGGACCGGGTGCCGGATTCGCCATTGCCGCAACTGCTGATGACCATGGTCGCGGTGGACGCGTTCAGCCAGGCGCTGACCAATCCCTTGCTGTCGCAACACGTGTGGAAGGACAACCCGACGCTGACCTTCACCGATTGGGGCTTCAACGAGATCGGGAATACGAGTTCGCTGTCCGATGTCCTCATTCGGCAAGGACGCCCAGGCGGCTCGCCGCCGGTGACCATGACATTGCCCGGATGGTCTTACACCAGGACACCCTGAGGCGGAGGCGCCCCGGCGTTTTCCGGCCTCCCCTCACGCCTTGCGGCGCAACCGCTTCGCGTTCGCGCGCGCCCGGGTGACGAACGGCGCCAGCGCCGCGGTGTGTCCTTGCCCGGTCAGCAGCGCCGTCATCGATTTTTGCACCGCCGCGGCCTTCTCCATCCCCATCCGCTGATACTCGGCCGCCGAGCATGTGCCCTGCGCCATCATCATCGTGCGGTGAAAGATCGTTTCCCACGATGCGAACGTCAGATGCGTCATCATCATCGGCAGGGCGAAAGGCGACGTCGGACTTTGCTTTCTCATGCACCTGAAATGAGAGATCGCGTGCCCGGACACAAGAGGCAAATTTCCTCGCGCGCGAATGGCATACGATCGCCCGCGGATTCCCATCGCCCAGAGAAGCGCGAACGATGCCGGCGGGTCCACTGCTCCCCGCCTCTTACCCCGTCGCGCCGGGGACCTCACAAATATCCCAGCAAGCGCTCCCACAGCGTCGGCTCAGGTTTGGCGAGCGGAACGTCGCCGCCGAGGGTGACGGAGATGACAGGGGCCTCCGCTTTGTCGCGTTCCTCGATGCGATAGCGCACCTCTCGCCATGGCATGTCCGACGCGTTGACGTTGCCTCGGATCGCCGCGACCTCGGCCGAGCATTCGCGCTTGCCGCTGAACACTCCGCCCGACAAGGTTCGGATGTTGTTCAGGAAGATGCTGTCCAGTTGATAGCTTTCGCGCAGTACGGCATCGACCTGGCGCAAGGCCGGCTCACTGTCGCAGGACGGTGAGGCGCCCTGATACGCGTAAAGCCCGGCCGACCCGAGCACGATGGCGAGGCCGGCACCGATTGGCAAAACCATTCGCCGCGTCAACCGATCCACCTTCCCGATCCGTGCGCCCGAGCCCTACCACGGCCCGTCATCGCCGGAAATCGGTCAGGATGCCGGGCACTATCCCGGACCGTCGGGACGAACCATGCCGGTGGCCCAGCACAGCCCAACGACGCCGCCTTTGACGGGCGGTAGCAGAAGGATGCAGAGCAGCCCGGTCAGCGCTGGCCAGACAGCGAACTGCAGCCACAAGGCGGGCGCGAAGACGTGGTCCACCAGCAGCAGGGCTGGAACGATCAGGTGCCCGACGACCAGGATCGTGAGGTAAGCGGGCATGTCGTCGGACGGGTATAGGGTATTGTCTGCCCCGCACGCGTCGCATTGTCCGCGTACACGAAGGAATCCTCCGAACAACGCGCCGCGGCCGCACGCCGGGCATTGGCGGGACAATCCACGGCGGATTCCGGTCCAGATAGACTTGTCGGTCATCGGTTTCATCTCCATCGTCAGCGATCCGGCTGTATCGGTTTGGCGCCGATCGCGGCCGGTCTTGCGGAGGCATCATGTCATGTAGTATGGGTACATTCAACCCATTGTACGTGAAATAGCTGACGATTGCATGGCAAAAAATCAAGAACTGCCCGAGACAGAACCCATACAATCCTGGCGGCCCAATATCGAGGGTGTGCCAGGACCGATCTACCGCGCCATCGCCGACGCGATCGCCCAGGCGGTGCGGCGGGGAGAGTTGCATGCAGGCGACCGGCTGCCGCCGCAACGGACCCTCGCCGACGGCCTGCGGGTCGATCTGACCACCATCACCCGCGCCTATACGGAGGCACGGCATCGCGGTCTCGTCGATGCCATCGTCGGCCGCGGCACGTTCGTCCGGGCGGCGGTTCAGGGGGCCGCTGGGGGGACCATTGGGAGGGCGCCCATGGAACGGGGCGGCGCTCCGGCGGCGGGGATCGTGTCGCGGCCCGCGGCGGCGGCGGCCTCGGGCGTGGACATGAGCATGAACATGCCGCCCCAGCCGCCGCTGCTGCGACGGCTGTTGCGGGAGGGCCTGGCGGCGCGGGTGAACGAGGCGGGGCTGGCGGACATCATGACCTACCGTGCTGGCCTGGGAACCGGTCAGGACCGCGCCATGGCCGGCCGGTGGCTGCGGCCGGTACTGGGCCAGGTGGATCCCGAGCGCATTCTGGTCTGCGCCGGCGCGCAATGCGCTCTGACCGGCGTGCTGACGATGCTGGCGAAGCCGGGCGACCTGATCCTGACCGAAGCGCTGACCTATCCTGGGTTTCGCGCGGTCGCGGCGCAGTTGGGCCTCCGGCTGGCGGGGGTGACGGCGGACGCGGAGGGACCATTGCCGGACGCGCTGGAACGAGCCTGCCGGGACGCGCGGCCCAAAGCATTCTATTGCGTCCCAACCATACAAAACCCGACCACGGTGACGACGTCGCTCGCGCGGCGCCAGGCAGTGGCGGAGATCGCGTCGCGGTACCGGATCACGGTCATCGAGGACGATGCGTATGGGCTGTTGCCGGGAACGCCGCTGCCCGCGATCACCTCCCTGATGCCGGCCCTGGCGGGGGAGGGCGGTTTCCATGTCAGCACGGTCGCGAAATGTTTGTCGCCCGGACTGCGTTGCGCTTACGTGGTGGCCCCCGATCGCTCGCTGGCCGGGCGGCTGGCGAGCGCGATCCGCGCCACCTCCCTGACGCCGGCGCCGCTGCTGACCGGGTTGGTGACGCGGTGGATCGGGGACGGCTCGGCGCTGCTGCTGCGCGACGCGGTGCGCGATGAGGCGCGCGCCCGGCAATCGATCGCGCGGGAGATGTTACCGGCGGAGAGCGTCGCGGCGCATCCGGACGGGCTGCATTTGTGGCTGACGCTGCCGGCCCACTGGAACCGGCGGGCGTTCAGCGCGGAGTCGCGGAGGCAGGGACTGACACTGGTTCCGAGCGATGCGTTTCTGGTCGAGGGGGAAGCGCCAAACGCCGTGCGCATGTCCCTGGGGGTCGCGGAAAGCCGGGAGGCGTTGCGCGCGGCGTTGCGCTCGGTCGCGGTGACGATGCTGGCGGACGCGCCGCGGAGTTACGCCGAGATCGTTTAGCGTCTGGAGGGGGCGGGCTTCGGCCGGCCGATGGGGATGTCCCGGCACGGGAACGTCGGCATGCCGGGGCCAGCGGAAAGGGTTGACGCGGGATTTCGTTATTAATACTAACACGCCTTCGAACCCCCGCGAGGCGAGCCATCATGAACACGCAACCGGTTTACGGCCTTAAGCAGCTTCTGACCCACGTCATCGGTGACATGGCCAAAGCCCTGGCCGAACGCCACGGCGAGACCACGGCGGACAAGATCGCCCGTACCAACGCCGCGGTGCACATGATCGTCGGCTTCCTGCCGAGGGACGTGATCGAGACGATGCTGGCCGGCCATTGCGTGATGTTTCATGAACTGATTGTCGATTCAGTCCGCCACATGTTCCTCGGCGAACCGGCGGCCGATCGGCGAAGCAGCCGCGGCGGCATCGTCGCGATGGACAAATGTTTCGCCAACAATCTGGAGCGATTGAAGCAGCTTCAGTCGCGTCCGGCACGGAGCAATCCGGAGGCAGCCGAGGCGACGGCGGCGGTATCGGCGGATCAGCCCATTGAAGCAATGGTGGCGGCCGCGACGAAGGAAACCGCGGCGCGAAAAGCGGCTCCGACCGGCCGGGCGCCATTGGAGGCGGCGGCGCCGGCGCCCGACACCCGGACTCCGGGGGCCCAAACGCCGGGAGACCAGACGCCGGGCAACCCGGTGGCGCCGGCAGCCCATGGAGCGTCGCTGGCCGATCCGGCGATTTCGTTCACCCCGTCGAAGGCCACGATCGCCGCCTGCGAAGCCAATCCCGCCGCGATGGCGGCCCTGGAAGCCGGCGACCCAGAGGCCTTCGCCCGGGCAATGGGCGTGGCTTCGCCGAGCGAAGAATATCTGGCCGCGGCCAACGCGCCGGGGAGCCCGTTCGACCGATCCGCGGCCCGGGGCGGCGCGGCGGCGGCTCAATCACCTGCTCCGCGGCATGACCCAGCAACGGTTGTTCCCCCTTCCGCGGCAAGATGACCTCCGCGCCGGCGTTCCCGGCCAGGCGAGCCGGCGGCGGCGCCGCGGACTGAGGACGACTACGCCATAGCCCGGAGGCGCGAGGCTCGCGGGCTCGGGCGGCGCCGTTTCGGGCAGGGTCGTGGCCGCCGTTACGCGCCGCCGCCGATGGAGCCGACAAAATCCTCGAAGTCTTTCGCCTCGCGGAAATTGCGGTAGACGCTGGCGAAACGAACATACGCGACCTTGTCCAGTTCCTTCAGCGTATCCATCACCAGTTCGCCGATTTGCTTGCTGGGGACGTCGCTTTCGCCCGAAGCCTCCAACTGCCGCACGATCGAGTTGACGATGCGTTCGATGCGTTCTTCCTGAATCGGCCGTTTGCGCAACGAAACCCGGATCGAGCGGGCGAGCTTGTCGCGATCGAACGGCACCCGGCGGCCGTCGTTCTTGACCACCGTCAGGTCGCGCAACTGAACCCGCTCCACCGTCGTGAAGCGCTGGCCGCAGGTGCCGCAGAAACGGCGGCGGCGGATGGCGCTGTTGTCCTCGGTGGGGCGGCTGTCTTTGACCTGGGTGTCGTCGGAGCCGCAGAACGGGCAGCGCATGATTTAGCGCCCGGGGTAGATCGGGAAGCGGGCGCACATGGCGCGGACCCGGGCGCCGACCGCCGCCTCGGCCGCCGCGTTGGCGCCGTCGTTGGATTGACCCAGAGCTTCCAGGACTTCGTTGATCATCAGGCCGATTTCGCGGAACTCAAGGGGGCCGAAGCCGCGGGTGGTGGCGGCGGGGGAGCCGAGGCGCACACCCGACGTGATCGTCGGCTTTTCCGGATCGTATGGAATGGCATTCTTGTTGGCGGTCATGTGGGCGCGTTCCAGGCTGGCCTCCGCCGCGCGGCCGGTCACATGTTTCGGCCGCAGATCGACCAGCAGCAGGTGGCAATCGGTGCCGCCGGAGACGATGTCGAGGCCTTGTTCCTTCAGCGTCTCGGCCAGCACGCGGGCGTTGTCGCGCACGGCTTTCTGGTAGGCGCGAAACTCGGGACGCAGCGCCTCGGCGAAGGCGACCGCCTTGCCGGCGATAACGTGCATCAGCGGGCCGCCCTGCAGGCCGGGGAACACCGCGCTGTTGATCTTCTTGCCGAGTTCGAGGTCGTTGGACAGGATCATGCCGCCGCGCGGCCCGCGCAGGGTCTTGTGCGTCGTTGTCGTCACCACGTGGGCGTGCGGCAGCGGGCTGGGGAACTGATCGGCCGCGACCAGGCCGGCGAAATGCGCCATATCGACCATGAAATACGCACCGACCTCGTCCGCCACTGCCCGGATGCGGGCGAAGTCGATGACGCGCGGGTAAGCGGAGCCGCCGGCGATGATCAGCTTCGGCTTTTCGGCGCGCGCGAGGCGTTCGAGTTCCTCGTAATCCAGGATCCCGTCCTCCCGCCGCACGCCGTACTGCACCGCGTGGAACCATTTTCCCGACAAGTTCGGCGCGGCCCCGTGGGTCAGGTGGCCGCCAGCCGCGAGACTCATGCCCAGTACGGTGTCGCCCGGCTTGCACAGCGCCAGGAACACCGCCTGGTTGGCCTGGGCGCCCGAGTGCGGCTGCACATTGGCGAATTCACAGCCGAACAGTTGCTTCGCCCGCGCGATCGCCAGTTCCTCGGCCACATCGACGTAGACGCAGCCCCCGTAATAGCGGCGGCCCGGGTAGCCCTCGGCGTATTTGTTGGTGAGGACGGAACCTTGCGCTTCCAGCACCGCGGCGGACACCATGTTCTCCGACGCGATCAGCTCGATCCCGTCGCGCTGGCGGCCGAGTTCGTGGCCAAGCGCCGCGGCGAGTTCCGGGTCGGTCTCGGCGAGGGAGGCGGAGAAGAAACGGTCCACGCTGGTGGCGGAGGATTGGTCGTCCATGGGGATCCTGACCGAAAGAAGGGATGGCCGTCGTCTGGCACGCGCCGCGGGCGGTTGCAACACCAATGGGGCGGCGTCAGCGCGATGGGTCGAGGCGCCCCGTCTCCAGCCAGCCCGGCACGCGGGCCAGCGCGTCCTGGCGGCCTGGCTCATTCGTCCCCGTGGTCGCCATGCCGCTTTGGGTGGTGGTGCCGGAGCGTTGTTTGACCGGACGGTTGGGCGCGTCGAAATCGTGGTAGGCGCCGGGATACGCGATCATGGCGATCTCGTTCGGGTGGCGCGCGGTGAGCTGGTGGCAGGGCGCCGCCGGGGTCCAGTCGTCGCTCTCCCCCATC
>Ga0182013_10009487_pt1 | contig 10252 bp, 10 predicted proteins | sample 612S2MmetaG_FD_120487 | JGI IMG/M metagenome (GOLD analysis project Ga0182013, IMG submission 120487) | Permafrost microbial communities from Stordalen Mire, Sweden - 612S2M metaG | ecosystem: Environmental > Terrestrial > Soil > Wetlands > Permafrost | place: Sweden: Stordalen | collected...
GATTCCGCTCAACATCCCGATGACGTTCCGCGGCGAGCGGGTGAAGTTTCCCGTCGTCGCCGTGATCGGCTTCGCCGGCATCTTCTCGATCCTGGTGTTCACGATGATCACGCACGAGATCGGCCGGGTCGCCGGCCCGGCGTGGTTGGTTTTCGGCATGGTCGGGTACCTGTTCTACCGTCGGCACAAGAAGCTGCCGGTGTGGGGTTCGCGCACGTACGATTGGTCGACGCAGCAAATTACGATCTTGCGCGACGCCGGGGAACTCGAACTGATGGACGAGCTGCTCGTCAACATCCGCAAGCGCAGCGGAGAGGTTCCCGCGTCGACGACGCCCGAAGGGATCAGCCTCCCATGAAGCGCGGATCGACGGCTTGGTTGCGCTACCGCATGATCAGCGGCGCGATCTTCAGCCTGCTCGGCGTCTTTATCGCCGTCAGGCTCATCCTGGCGCCGGGGCCGGTTCAAAGCAAGATCCTGGGACTCGGCTTTGCGCTCGCCGCCATCGCACTGGGCGGCGCACGCGTGCTGCAGTATTTGCAGGCGCGCTCGGCGACGCGAACCGGACAAGAACGATGAACAACGTCATCAGCGTGCATCCGATCGGAGCGCTCATCGCGCTGTTTGTGGCGGGCGCGATCGGGGCAACGATCTATTGGATGCTCCACCCGCCGAGCTCGATCGCCGAGGTCGCGGCAGAGCAAGCCGAAGCCGCCCTGCAGCAGATGGTGGGCAGCATCATCGTGGTGTTCGCCGAAGAGATCCATTCCGAGCACATGATGGTGCTCGCGGCGCGGTTGGCGCGGCGCGAGAGCGCCGAATTGCTCGCGACTTACGTCATCGAGGTCCCCATGATTCTGCCCGAGGGCGCATCGACGCCGGAGGAAGATCGCACCGCCCTCGGCGTTCTCGCGACAGCCGAAGCCATCGCCCGCAACAACGGCGTGCACATGCGCAGCGAGATCCTCCACGCCCGGCAGATCAGTGCGGCCGTCTTGGACCTCGCGAAACGGGAAGGAGCGCATTTGATCGTGATGGGTTCGTATCGCGAAGGGAAGTACACCGGCGCGCCGCTTGGGCGGGCGATCGAATCGATCGCTTCGCATGCAAAGTGCGACGTGCTCATCGGCGTGCCCGGTCCGGTCGGCACGATGCTCTCGCCCGAGGACAAGGTTCCGGCGGAGCGCCGCTAGCCGTGCGCTTGCGGCCTGACCAGCAACGACTTGCCGTAGTGAGCGCCGCGCGCGCGGCGTGAGCTTGCAGAATCGCGACTTCGATTGGAGCGCCGTGCAGCTCGCGGCCTGAGCGTGCGCGCACCAGACACGCCGTCACGTAGCAGCGCGCGTGCAGTGTTACCGGCGGCCGGCTAAGTTAGTGGAGCGCGTGGAGAAACGTGTAGACGGCGATGCCCACGGCGACGATCGCGTATGCGCGCAGCCCGACGAGCAGTGCCCACGTCGGCCGGTTCAGCCGCGCTCGGCCGTATCTTTCGAGACCGCGCGTCTCGCCATGCAGCCGCGCGATTCTCATCGCGTCGCCGGCCCTGGAAACGCGCTCATCAAGCCGTAGGCCGCGCCCACGGCGGCCACGAGCACGATGACGCTCGTGACCGCGACGTTCTGCAAGCGGTTATTTGCCAAATCACCGACCAAGCTGCGATCGTTTATCAGCAGCAGCAAGAACAGCAGCGCGGGCGGCATCAGCAGCGTCGCGATGACGTTGACGGTCAGCGTGATGGCGAGCAGCGGGGCGCCCGGAACGAGCACGATCGCGGCCGCGAGTGCGACGGACACCAATCCCGTGATATAAAACAACCGCGCGTGAGCGAAATCGAGGTTGAGGCTCGCGCCGCGGTGCGACACGTCGCCGATCGCGTAGGCCGAACTCGTCGAGATCGTCATGATGGCGACGAGTCCCGCTTCGATCATGCCCAGCGCGAAGAGCGCCGCGCCGATATTGCCTAAGTAGGGGCGCAGGGCGCTGGCGAAGTCGGCGCCGCTGCCCAGGTGCGCCCGCTCGAGGGGCCGCGCCCGGAGGATGCGGGACCGAGCTGAGCACCATCCGCTCGCCAAAGTTGAAGCAGCTTCGCCGAAGACGCAGGATGCGCGGCGCCGTGCCGCGTCGTGCCTAGCAGGTTCCGAACCGCGCTTGTCGGCCGCCAGGGCACGGATCTCGTCGACGATCACGGTTTGTACGTGCGCGAGGTTCGCGCGCGACCTCTGGCGCGGTGAGCGGGATGAAGAGCGACTCCGGGTGTCGTGACCAAAATGTGCGGCGGCTTGCGCGGCATGCGCGCGCTCGCCCGCCGTCGTTCGACGAGGGGCGAAACGAAGCCGATCGCCGTTCATTCACAAACCGCCTGAAGGCGCCGGGGTTCCTGTACGCAACCTATTTGCGCCGGTGAGGTCTCAGGTCGTGCTTTCCACCCTGTTGCGGCCGAGGGCTTTTGCGCGATACATCGCATGATCCGCACGAGCCACGGCTTCGGACCAGTCTCCGTCGTCGGGCCGAAATGTCGTTACGCCGATACTGGCGGTGAAGCCGAAGGACTCCGATGCCGCGGCGACGTTGATTTGCGCGATCGCGAGCCGCAGACGTTCGGCCGTTTCCAGGCCGCCCGAAAGCGTCGTCCCGGTCAGGAGCACGACAAACTCTTCGCCGCCGAACCGCGCCGCCAGATCCGTCACGCGCGATGTCGTTTTCAGCGTGGCCGCCAGCGCGACGAGAGCGCGGTCGCCAACGGCGTGCCCGTGGGCATCGTTGATCGGCTTGAAATGGTCGATGTCGATCATCAGGAGCGCTGCCGGCGTGAGGAACCTCCGACTCCGAAGGAACTCCGCCTTGAGCGCTTCGTCGAACGACCGCCGATTTGCCAGGCCCGTGAGCGCGTCGGTGCGCGCCAGCTCCTGAAATTCGTCCTTCAATATTTCGAGCTTCGCGACCGCTCGTCGCAGCTGATCCTCCACGTCACGGCGAGCCGTAATGTCGCGAGCGATGCCCAAAATTCCGATGACGTCGCCTGCTGCGTCACGCATGGGCGTCTTGATCGTTTCGAGCAACACGCCGTGTCCGTCGCTGGCATACTTGATGAATTCCTCATTCATGGAGGAAGAACCGGATGCGAGCGCAAGCGCGTCTTTTTCACGAAAGAAGTCGGCCTGCTGTCGGTCGACGAAATCGTAATCCGTCTTGCCGATGATCTCGGCTGCGCCTGCGCCGAAAAATCGCTCGAATTCCGGGTTGCAGTCGACGTAGACGCCGTCCAGATCCTTCGCCCACACCATGTCGGGTATGGACTGCACGACGGTCCGCAAGCGCGCTTCGGTTTCTTGCAGCGCCGAATTCGACCGACGCAAGCGTTCCGACACGTCGCGCAGACTCCGTTCGTTCTCAATGTAGCGCGTGATGTCGCTAAAGACGGTGAGCACTTTCGCATCGCGGTTCGACGCGTCGGAGACGCTGGCCGAATTGATGCTGATCCACGTGCGAAGGCGGTCGTCGTGTTGTATGCCCATGACGACGCCGGTGCAGGCTCGACCGGTGCGAAGCGTCACCATCACGGGATGCTCGCCGGCCGGAAATACCGAGCCGTCCTCGCGAAGCGTCCCAACCTCTATGTCGCTCGATGTGCGGCCGACGACTTGCCGCGTCTGAAGGCGTAGGATTCGTTCCGCAGCTGGGTTCGTGTACACGATTCTACCGGCCGCATCATGGACAGTGACTCCCTCGGCCGCGGTGAGCAGGAAGGACTCCAGGAGCGCCTTCCCCGGCTTATGCATGCGTTGGACCTCGATGGAACCGGCCTGCATCGAGGCAGGCGTTACGTTTGCTTTTAACTCTATACTGAACCTTACCCCGGGCGCTGCTTGTTTGATCATGAAACTGCGCGTGTGGGGATCTCTTTGCGTTTCCTTTCGTGAAATCGTCCCAAGATCTCGCACGCGTTCGCAAGTGCCCGCCGGCTTTCGTGCAGTTCACTACGTCTTGCGAATAGCACAACCGAGCGAGAAAGTCGCTGTTGCGGCTGATCTTAGGCGTCGGGCCGGGCATCATCGGTCAGAAGAACGTGCTCGTGACGGCGCTGCAGACGGTGATGAACGCAGCGGCTGCAGCCGAGGCTAGTCTCCCAATCGGCTCGCTGATCAGCAGTCGTGTCGTCCAACAATCAGCAGGTCGGCAACCTCACACTGCCGCATGACCGCGTCCATTACCGGGGAGATGCCGCAGCGCGGTACATTGCGGGAGAAATGGGACGCCTAACGGCACTCTAATTAGGATGTCTTTGTGGGTTGATCGATCAAATTCCCTGGACTTCGACTGAGGAATAACGTGGCTAAAATTACCGAGCAACACCTTTTGGGGCTGAGCGAAGTCGAGCTCAATGCTCTACCATTCGGAATCATCCGGCTCGACAAAACCGGCAAGATACTCTACTACAACCAGGCTCAAGCCGATCTCGCACACCGGACGATTGCGACGACGGTCGGATTGAACTTCTTTAGCGACGTCGCGCCGTGTGCGGCCATCAAATCTTTTCAAGGTCGGTTCAGCGAGTTTGTAACGGCGCCCGGGAGTCGAATCGTGCCGTTCGAGTTTCTGTTTCGCTTTGATTGGGGCGCGAAAAAGGTAAGTATCACCATGGTCAAGCGCGCGGAAGACGATACGGTTTTCATCGTAGTAAGCACGGCGGAGGCCGCGAAAGCAAGCGACCAAGCTTAACCCCCAAGTGAGAACTCTACTGCTAAGATACTAACAACACGAGCTCGCCGCGGGGCAAGCGTTTTCTTTAGAGAGCGATGGGCGGATGCGATTACCCGAGCCGTTGCGCTTTGCCGCGGAAAGGCCTCAGATCCCATTATACTTCCTGATTCGAACTCGAATAACATGCGTCGGCTCTGGCACCGAACAGATCACGAGCGCGTCGCTCGATGGGTGCGGCTACATCTCCCCACGCGACCGGCGGCATCCCTCACCATTGACAGCAACGTGAGGATCCGAGTCGTTTCCGGCGACTAAGACTAGGTGAGCCGCACGACGATCACCGGCCCGCGCGCGTGGTCGATCGTAAAGCGCGCGACGTGGCCAACCGACGCGGGTCCAATGCCGCCGCGATGGCCCGCAGCTAGAAAGAGCGTGACGTCGGGACCGCTCGCTTCGGCCAAAGCGTGCCCGGGGTCGCGCCCGCCGAGGATCCGGGACTGCGCTTCGAGCTTCGCCGCGCGCAGCAGCGCGACGCCGCCTTCAGCGATCGCTTCGGCTTGCCGTCGATCGACTTCGTCGTGGGCGCGGTGGGGCGGCGGCGGTCGACCGTGAGCGTGGCGTACGTACGCAAGTTCGCGCGCGGCGAGGTCACCGTAAGCGCACCAGGCCTCGACTTGCTCGAACGCAGCGATCCACGGCAGCGCCGCCGCAACAAGCGCGTCGTCTTCTATTCCGTCGAGGCAGATGGCGAGTCGCTGCATGTCGCCTCCAAGCTCGTGTCCACGATTACCGCACGAGCCAGAGCCAAAGCGATGTCACGATGAGCATCGCGGGAACGACGCTGAGCCCGAGCCGAAGGTATTCGAGCGGACTGACTTCGAGCCCGCGTTCGCGCAGGACCGCGAGCCACAGAATCGTGGCCAGCGATCCCATCGTCGTGAGGTTCGGCCCCAGATCCACTCCCGCGATCAACGCGTAGCTCAGCGGGCCGGAGCCGGCGTGAGCGGCGATCGCCCCCGAGATGATTGCGATCGGCAAGTTATTGAGCACGTTCGAGGCGAGCGCCGAGCCGAAGGCCGCCGCAAGGATCGTCGCGAGTGGGCCGTCGCGCGCGGCATCGTGGAGCGCCCCGAGCGCCCAGCCGACCAAACCCGCGCGCGCGACGGCATCGAGCAACACAAATAGACCAGCGAGCAGAACAAACGTCGACCAGCCGATGCGCTCGAAGGCTTGACGTGGTCCGACGGCGCCTGCCGCGAGGACGACGACCGCGCCAGTCAGCGCGACGGGCCCGAGTGGCCATCCGGCGAGCAGCGCGCCCATATAGGCGACGGCGACCGCGAACATGGCGATGAGAGCGCGCTTGCCGCTCGGCGGTAGGCTCGGCGACGGCTCGACGCGATAACGGCCGCGCACCTCCTTGCGGAAGAGCCACAGAAAGATTGCCAAGTTTATTGCCAGCGCCGCTAACATCGGCGGCCCGAGGTGGAGGGCGTACGGAACGAGCTGTGGTTGGCGCACCACGAGCAGGTTCGCCGGATTCGAGAACGGCAGCCCGAACGAGGCCGTGTCCGCGACGAACGTGCACGCGTAGAGGTACGGTAGGGCGTCGATGCCGCGCTTGGCGACCGCGCGGAATACGACCGGCGTGAAGACGATCGCCGTGGCGTCGTTTGAGAGTAAGACGGTTAGCATGCCGCCGGCGAGAAAGATCGCGACGAAGAACCGTCGACGCGAGCCGCCGGCGCGTTCGAGCACGACGTCGGCGATCCATTCGAATAGCCCGCTGCACTCCGCGGCCGCGGAGATCCCCATGAGCCCAAGGATGAAGATCAGGACGTTCCACTGATCTGCGATCGCGCGCAGCGCCGAAGCCGCCGGCTCGAAGCCAAACACGAGGAGCGCAATCGCGCCCGCGATCGCCCACACCCACTCGGGGATCCCTTTGGGCCGCAGTCCGACTAAAACCATCGCGACGACGGCAATCAGCAACGCCACGCTCATCGTCTCACGGCTTCCACTTCACTCAAGGCATGCGCCCGATACTGACTCAAGACGGCCACGTTCGGCTGTCTCCGGCGTCCGGAGAGCGAAACGACCAAGGCCACGACCGCCGCGGCGCGATCCACGATCACGCCGGCAGGCAGTCCGCTCAGCGAAGCGCCGGTCCCCTGAACTGTGGCGACGGCGCCTTGGGCTAAGTTGCACCGCCCAGTCCCGCGCATGATGTCGGCGATCACTAGAGGCGTGAGGGCGCCGAAAATACCAGCCCCGACGCCATCGAGCACCTGGACGCCGATCAGCCGGAAGCTGTTGTCGGAGAGGGTGTTGAGCACCGCGCGGATGGGCAGGATGGCGAATCCCGCGAGAAGCAACGGCTTGCGTCCCCAACTGTCGGCGGTGCGCCCGACCAGGAGAGCGATCGGCAGCATCACGGCCTGCGCGGCGACGATGCATTGGTGAAAACCGACAGTGGCCGCGCTGTCCGCACCGTTGTCCCCGGGCTTGTTGAAAATCGTTCTCAAGTAGGCCGAACGTCCTGCCGGACGACCCGATCGACTAGTCAAGCGGTCCTCCGTCGCGACCTATCATTATGAGGGAAAGGAACGGTCGAAATCCCGCGCGGAGCGGTGGTTCCCGTGTGGTTCAACCGTCCAAGACCGCCGAGCGCCGCCTCAAAACGCCCGCCGTTCGGTCCTCCGCCGGTTGCTGCGACGAATCGAAGGGAGCGCGGGAGTCGCTCGACGGCAACGATCCGCGGGGGCGAAAGCAGCGAAAAAACCGCCGCCTGATAAGGCCCGGCGCGGCCTTCACAGCAGCGCTCGAAACCACCAAAGTTCGCTTCGAGCCGCTCGGAAAACGCCGTTGATTCTCGATTTATCCACAGCTGGAATCGTTTTGGCTGTGCGCAATGTGAACAGCGCTTTACCCAACCCGGACCTTGTATTTTTCTTGTATTTTTGTTGTTAAGGTAAAGGTTTGCTCGGCTGCGGCATGTCCGCGAAACCGGCGATCAGGCGGCGCCCGTCGCCTGCGTCGAGCGCAGTCGTTGGGCGTAGACGTTGATGATGAGGGCCGCGAGCAGGATCAGCCCGCGGATGAGCACCTTGAGAAAGCTATCGATCGAGATGTGGTCGAGCCCGTTGTTGAGGACGCCCAACACGAACAGCCCGACGATCGTGTTTCCGATCGAACCTTGCCCGCCGAAGAGGCTCGTGCCGCCGACGACGACGGCCGAGATCGAGTCGAGCAAATAGTTGTCGAACTCGTTTTGCTGTCCGCTGCCCAAGTGCGCAACCCCCAGCATTCCGGCGATGCCCGAGCAGACGGCCGAGATGACCATCACCGAGCCGACGATGCGCTTGACGTTGACGCCCGAGTACTCGGCCGCTTCGCGGTTGCCGCCGACCATGTACACGTATCGGCCGAAACGGGTGTAGGTGAGCACCAAGTGGCCGAGCAGCAGCGTGATCGCCGCGCAGATCACGATCCAAGGCACGGGTCCGAAGCTGCCGTTGCCCAGCGTCGCGACGATCGGCGGCACGTTGTAGGCGATCTGCCCGCGCACGAGCAGCGCGGTGATCCCGTTGCCGATCTGCAACATCGCCAGCGTCATGATGAACGACGGGATACCGATCCGCGTGACACCGAACGCGTTCACCAAGCCGAGGGCGAAACACGCGACGACCGAGAGCACGATCGCGGCCACGCCCGGCAACGGCCGATTGGCGATGTTGGTGCTGGCGTCTTGGAGGGTGAAATACGCCAGCACGACTCCCGTCGTGTTGGCGATGCTGGCCACGGAGAGATCGATCTCCGCGCAAAGGATGACGAAGGTTAGGCCGACGGCGATGATTCCGGTGACGGAGATCTGGGTGAGGATGTTGCCAAGATTGTCCCAGGTCGGAAACGACGGACTCGAAAGCGAGAAAAATACAACCAGGAAGAGCAGCGTCGCGAAGGGCGCGATGTTGCGCAGGCGCCCGCGCAGCCAGTCCTTGGCCGATCGGCGAGCGGGCGGTTTGACGGCGTCGGCGGCTTGCACTTAGGCCGCGCCCAGCAGCCGGTCTTTACTGACCGCCTCATTGGTAAATTCGCGCACGATGCTGCCCTTCTTCATCACCACGATGCGGTCGGCGAGGGAGAGTACGGTTTCGGGTTCGGTGGAGACGACGATGACGGCCATTCCTTCATCGCGCAAACCACGCACGATCTTCACCACGTCATCTTTTGCGCCGACGTCCATGCCGCGCGTTGGTTCGCACAAGACGAGAACTTTCGGCACGTACGCCAGCCACTTCGCCAACGCGACCTTCTGCTGGTTGCCGCCCGAAAGCGTTCCCAGCGGAAGCTCGACGTGCGGCGGCCGGATGTGCAGTTGCGTGACGTGGTCCTGCGCGATGCGCCGTTCGGCGCCCGGGCGCACCAAGATCGCCGACAGCCGTTCCAAGATGCTGATCGAGACGTTCTTGTAGACGGGTTCGAGCGAGAACAGCATGCTGCGCCGGCTCTCGGGAACCAGCGCGATGCCCGCGCGTTTGGCCGCCGCGGTGTTGCGCGCGCGCAGCGCCTTGCCGCTCACGCGGACCGTTCCCGCATCGGCGACGATCTTGCCGAACAGCGCGCGCGCGAATTCGAGTTGGCCCGAACCCATGAAGCCGTAAATGCCCAGGACTTCGCCGGCGCGAACGCTCAGCGAAACATCGCTGAACGCGCCGAGCTTGCCGAGGCCCTCGGCTTCGAGCACGATCGGCGCGTCGGGGTGCGCCGCAAGCGCGATCTCGTTCGTATAGCTTTCTTCGAGCTCTTCATGCCCGCTGCCGATCATGCGCTCGATGACCCAATGCTTGTCGACCTGGGCGCAGGGCATGGTTGAGATCTTGCGCCCGTTGCGAAAGACCGTCACCGTATCGCAGATCGCGAGCACGTCGTCAAGGAAGTGCGAGATGAAGATGATGCTCTTGCCCGTTTCGCGCAGCCGGCGCAGGGTGTCGAAAAGCCGCTTGATTTCGGGCGGCGAGAGCGCTGAGGTGGGTTCATCCAGAATGATGATCCGGGCGCCGGAGAAGAGCACGCGGCCGAGTTCGATGAGCTGCTGAACGCCCAGCGGCAACGATCCCATCGTCGCGCGCACGTTGACGTCGATCCCCAGACGCGAGAGCTGTTCGTGCGCTTCGCGAAACATATATGGCCAGTCGACGATGCCGAGCTTGGTCGTCGGCTGCGCGCCGAGAAACACGTTCTCGGCGACGGTGAGTTCCGGGACGACGCTCAGTTCTTGATGCACCATCCCGATGCCGGCCGCGAGGGCGTCGCTCGCGGAACGAAACGCAACCTCGCGTCCGTTCACGCGCATCGTGCCGTCATGCTCGGCGTGGACGCCGGCGATGACTTTCATGAGCGTGCTCTTCCCGGCACCGTTTTCGCCCACGAGCCCATGGATCTCACCCGCGCGCAGCGTGAAGTCCACATCGCGCAGCGCGATCACGCCGCCGAACGTCTTTCCGATTCCATTCATTTCGAGAACGTTCGGCGGACCTGAAGGCGTCAC
>Ga0182013_10009489_pt1 | contig 10250 bp, 14 predicted proteins | sample 612S2MmetaG_FD_120487 | JGI IMG/M metagenome (GOLD analysis project Ga0182013, IMG submission 120487) | Permafrost microbial communities from Stordalen Mire, Sweden - 612S2M metaG | ecosystem: Environmental > Terrestrial > Soil > Wetlands > Permafrost | place: Sweden: Stordalen | collected...
AAGTCAGCCGCCGAAGGGGCCCGGCTTTACGGGTTTCGCCACAATGTGATCGCGATTTGGGAACCATGCGGATGTGAAGATGCCTGGGCACTCGCGGAAGCGCGATGGCCTTAGTCCAATACCAACAGTCCACTGCAAAGAGAACCCCTTGATTATAAAGGGGTTTTCTTTTTGCCTGTATCAATTGTGCTAATTTTGTGCTACGGTTTTGCAAGTATACCGGAGGCACAGCAAGCATGAGCAGCCCTGTTATTACGATCTTCGTTCGGCATTCCGTCAACGCCAAAGACAACAAACCTTGCAAGTATGCGGATGACGAATTCTCCCGCCGTTGTGACTGCCGGAAACACTTTCGCTGGACTCAGAACGGCGTCCAATACCGCCGTAAGGCCGGGACGCGCTCTTGGGAGGAAGCCGAAGAAATCAAGCGGCAGCTCCAGGACGAATTGGCCGGGCGCACACCGGAAGTGAGGCCGGAGGATAACGTTCATCCCGTCTCTGAGGCCGTTGACCTTTTCATCACGGACAAGAAGGTCCAAGGCGTATCGGCGGGCGTGGTGTCCCGGTACAAAAGCGAGTTGGGCCGCTTCCAAGCGTATTGCGAAAAAGAGAACGCCTTCACGGTTGCCCGCATCACGCGGGAGTTGCTCACCGGGTACGCGTCAACGTGGGAAGAGCACTATCCCTCCAGCAACACGCGGGCGTCTGTGCGGGAGCGGCTCCGTAGCTTCTTGCGGTACTGCTTTGAGTGCCGATGGCTAGACCGCATCCCCGCTGTGCCCAAGGTGGAGGCAGATGAACCTCCAACGCTCCCGCTCTCCGAAGCGGAGTACGCACACGTGCTTGCAACTATCGATTCTGTACGGCCCTTGCGCTTCGATGCAAAAGGCGTCACGCGGCTGCTCAGCCCGGAAACGAAGACGCGGCTCCGGGCCTTGGTCCAACTCATGAGGTGGAGCGGCCTTGCCATACAGGACGCGGTGAAAATCCGTAGAGCAGACATCATCCATGAGAATGCCAAGGGCCTGTACCGCGTGGTGGTGGCCCGGCAAAAGACCGGGACTGACGTGTCCGTGCCCATCCCAACCGAAGTTGCTGAGGAAGTGCTCGCGGTCCCGTCACCCAATCCCGACTACATCTTTTGGAATGGCAAGAGCAAGAGCCGTGCGCAAGTGACTATGTGGGGAGGCCGGTATATGCGCCCGTTGTTTGAGGCTGCCGGTGTGCGCTCGGGTCACATGGTCAGCCACAGGCTCCGTGACACGTTTGCGGTTGACCTCTTACAGAAGGGCGTCCCCATGGAGGAAGTCTCCAAGCTGTTAGGTCACACGTCCATTAGGACCACTGAGAAGCACTACGCAAAATGGATGAAGGGCAGACAGGACCGCTTGGACTCGCTAGTCATAGGAACGTGGGCCGCGCCGGTCAAAGCGAAAAGGGCAAAGGCACGATAGCTTCGCTGTCAGTTCATGATGCGCCGTGGCCCCGGATTCGTTCCGGGGCTTTCGCTTTCTTGGCCCGATCACTTCCACACGCGACTAGCACAAAAATTATTTTCTGTGCTAATTCACAGGATTCGCACAGCCTAACCCGTTGCATCCGCGAAAAAGCGAAGGGTGGGTTTACCCATGCTTTGAAAATCACGTTGAGTCACTTGGGGAATTCTCGGGGTACTCTAGAAATAGTGGCAAGGGGAGTTGGTTCAAACTGCTTGGCATTGAGCGGAGAGGCAAAAACGCCAAAACATCTAAAGGCAATGAATTCAATCACAAAAGCCCTCCTGTACAGGATGTGAAGGGTATGAAAATGGCAACGGCGGCAGAAGTCAAAAAGTGGGAGGCGCGTTTAACGCGCATGGGCTGCTCAATCTATGCGGGGACGCACCCGCGTTGGTTGGAGTATGAGCATGAAGTTGGGGCACGCCTTTTTTTAGTGGCTGATGCGGAATACGCTTATTCCGCAATGAAGCATAGGACAGCACCAAAGCCACAGGCCGATTGAGCGCATGGAGACGATATGACCGCACTGCAAGTACCAGCAAGAAGTGAAGGGCGAAACGCAATGGAAGATTCACTCACGGCTGCCGAAAAGGTCCGCCGTCAACTCAAGGCGGGCCGCCCGCGAAAGACAAGCACACCGCCGCGCTCCGTGTTTGAGGCTGTACAGCGCATTTTCGCAGAGGCAGACCGGGCACGGGAATTGATGGGCAAGAACGGATTAAGCCCCGATGACATTCGCCTCATTCTTCTGTGTCGGGTTGCGGGCATACCAGACCGGCCCATTCAAGGCTCACCTCTCCCCGCGCCTGGAGAGATCGGGGCCTTCATCACACAGCTTGAAGAGCTATCAGCACTGACGCGCGTGGATTTTCTCGGAATCATGTGGGAGCAGGATGACCGGGACCCAAGAGCAAAAGGAAAGCAGATGTGGATTACCGAATTTGCAGATGACAAGCGGGCCGCCCTGGAGATGGTTGCCTTCAAGAACAAATTGGCGTCAATGTCCGCGCCGAAATAGCACGAAGAAAGGGAGGCAGTCATGTACGACTACGACATTGAGCAGTTGTGTAGCGCACAGAGCGCCGTTTACGTCATGTCAAACCCGGACGGGAGTGACCACGAGTTTTTGCCGCTTGCGCCGAAGGCATCCGCCTCTGACCTGGAGCAGCTACGGGCACGATGGGCGGGACGGGACTTACAAGGCGTGGGAGTCGCGTTTCTTATTCAGGGAATTCCGCACGTGTCTCTGAAAGAGCAGCCATCAGATTTCATGGCAATCGTGCGGCTGACGGCGGCCTTTGCGCGATACGTGGACATGATCGCAAATGACCGCACGGAGCAACTACGTGCTGATGACAGCGTGATGTGGTGCGAGCTGCTCTTTATCCTCCCGGACACGCGCTCTCACATAACAAGTTTGCGGCGCTAATCGGCGTCGTGGGTGGTGTCAACGCGTCCGATGCCGCCCGAATTTTTCACAAGTGCCGCACAGCTAAAAAGGGCTGTGTCCCTCACGTTGGCTGCCTCAGTACGGGGACGGGAGACGTGTGCGCCGATGGCGAGAGCCGGGAAGTGCAAACCATCAACCTCAACCCATCACGCTAAAAAGGGCCTGATGGCCGTGGAAGCCTACCCAGTACGGTGTTAGGTGACTCGGATGCGGGACCGGGGCAACCCGAGAATTTCATCCGAAGGATACGACAATGAATCTTATCGACATTTTGCAAAACCAGAAGGAAGCCCTTGACCAAGCGGATTCGATCTTGGCAAAGGCAACACAGGAAGGCCGCGAATTCACAGCCTCAGAACGCTCGACATACGAAGGTGCAATGGCCCGGAATGCGCATCTCGCAAAACAAGCGGACGACCGCCAAGCAACCAACACACTACGCGCTATCGTGGGCAACAAATTCCCGTTGCTTGCGCTTGGTGGCTCAGCACCCGCCCGGCATGGTCAGACGCAGATGTCCGCTGAATATAACGAATCGTTTATTGCCTTCCTCCGTTCGGGCGGCAAGCAAACGGCTAGTGCCTTGAGCGAAGGCTTTGACCCGATGTTCGGCGGATTCGCGCTGCCATCGTTGCCGGGGATGTCCTCTGCACTCTATGAGGGCAGCGGCGGCAGTTCCAACGGCGCGGGTGGCTATGCCGTCAACATCCCCACCGATGGGCAGATCATCCCATTGGCGGTGCCGGACCTTGGTGTCCGTTCCGTGGCAAGGGCAATTCCCACGGCTACAGACATCAAACTTCCAAGTCAATCCACGTTTGGGACAGCCGGAATCAAGGCCGAAAGCGGAGCAACAACCAACGCGTTCGTAGAGAGCAATCCAACGCTGTCACAGCTCACGCTCTCAGCGTTCATGATGGGCTTGACGCACACCGTCTCTTGGGAACTGCTACAGGATGTTTCCATGTTTCAAACTTTTGGCGTGACGGACTTACTCAACGCTGTTGCCATCGCTGAGGACGGCTTCTTTGTCACCGGCACGGGCACCAATCAGCCTCAAGGCTTGGTTGGCAATACCGGCACCGGAACGGCAGCGCCGTATCTGGTAGAGGTCACGGGCAGCTATTTGCTCAATGCCACTGACGATGTACTTGGCACGCTCAAAGGGTCGTACTTCCCCAATGCAGCGTGGCTCATGAGCCGTGCAACCGCCGTGGCAATTCGGAAGGCGTGCAGACAGGCCAATCTCTTTGCGTCCATCTGGACGCGTGAGGGCGGGCGAGACTTCCTGCACGGCTTCCCGGTGAGCTACAGCGCGAACATGCCAGCAATTCCCACGGCAACAAGCGCGGGCGTTGTACCTATCTTGTTCGGCTCGTTCCAAGACGGCTATGTCATCGGTGACCGTGGCGGAGCGGGGACGTTCGTCAAGATTCTCGACCAGCCAAACGCCACTTTGGGCCAAACCATTCTGCTTGGATACAAGCGCGTAGACGGTCGCGTCCGGCGCTCGGAGGCCATTCAGAGCGTGACCATTTCACACAGTTAACCAAGAACGGCGCGAATTTTCATGCCCCGGCTAGCGGGGTCCTGTACACAACGCGCCTCCCTCAACCAAGGGTCATGACGTGTGCGGGAGTAGGCTAGAGCGGTCTTTGTGCGTACCGCATTTGAAAACCGCCAATGAGATTGGGCCGTTCGTGTTTCGCTTTCAGGGGAGGAAGCGGACGCGGGCGGCCTCAATCCTTTACACCGCGAAAACCGGCAGAGTATCGCGCCCGGAAAGTCCAGCAACGCGCCTATGCGCCTTGTGGTGCGTGCGCGGGGCACTGTAGGTGAGAGAAAGGAACGGTTAGACGTGATGGTCAGCATTGTGGTGTCTATGCCCGCCGATCTTGCAAACCAATTGCAATCGCTTGCACGTTCGCGGCGGGTTTCTTGTAGCGCGTTTGTCCGCGATACGCTCTCGTTGGCACTTTGCGGCAAGCCGGTCAAATTGGAATACCAACCACGCGGCAACCGGGACGGCCTGGAGGATGCTGCTCGTGTGTACATCAAGGCCAACATTGACCTGTCCGTCCGTGCTCTTGAAAAAGGCTTGGCTGACTTGGGCATCACGCGCAAGAAAACGTGGGTTTCTGACGCCCGGTCTGCCATCCGGGGATGCGGTGCTAAACGCTCTGAATGAGGGCAAAACTGTCCGCCGCCGCTAAGAGATTCACACAGCGGCGGACACTCCGTTTATTACAACCACACCACCGTGAGAGCAATTTCATTTCATTGCATTGCCTCTCTCGGAAGGTATGGTTTGAGGCCCTCACACGGCGGGCATGGAGTAAAGAATGGAGGCAGTCAAGTGCACGGAATGAGCAACAAAGACAAGCGAATTTTGCAACGAGTTGATGAGGTTTGCGCAACGTTGCACACCACACGCGCGGCTGTGCTGTATGCCTTGCTTCACGGTGTTGTTGCGGAATGTCTGCCCGATGCGTCCGGCGCATCCGGCTTGCCCACGGCTGATCTGAGAGTGCCTGTTGCGCTGGACGTGCCGCGTGCGGGTGCTCGGGAACTCATCATGCGTGCCATACAGCGCCACGGGAGCATGACGTTGCGTGAACTGAAGGCGTGGACCACCTACCGGCGCTTCGGGATTCAGGAATGGGAAAGCGAACTCCAGGCCCTCATCGATGGTGGACAGCTTGAATTCCACATCGGCGGCCTCACCCGGCAAAAGAAGATTGTCAGTCTTGCGCACAAGTGACAGGTAGCGTGTCGGTGAGGGTGTTGGTAACTCTCACCGACTCGTAAGTCTATGATTATAAGTATCTTATTGCCATATTTGACAGGTGTTGGGAGGTTTTGCATCTATAGGAGGGAAGAGAATGTCCGTAAGTATAATAGAATGAATAATATATATATTGAATATATTTTTTATCCCTCTAAGACGGATACTCACCAACACCGTGGACTCTGCGGCTCTCGTGTCGGTTCTCGTGTAGGTGGATTCCAACCAACACGAGAAAGCCTATAGATTCAGTTACTTGCGGGCAGAAACAGTGCCGATTTTACGTGTTTGCGCCGTATAGGAGGAATGTGATGGTACGTAAGTCCTTTATATTCATCATCATCTATCTAATTTATTTTTTATCCCTACCCTATACGGTGTTTTCACCTACACGTAGCGTCCCGAGACTCCCTGGAGGGCATCGGATCATTGCTTGAAGAAGCCGGGCAAGCAGCACAAACAACGATGCGTGCGTTGGCCTTTGGTTGATGATTGCAAACCATTGAAAATAAAAGGCATGGGGGTACCCTAAAATCTTGCCGTGGATGGCCGAAAAGAGCGCCGCAATCCTCAAATTTACATACACAGGCAATTCTCGGAAAATGGTATAAAAGACACACATTGTGGTATTATAACCACACTTCGCAAACTGCTGAAAGGAAGTGGGAAACGCGATGGAAGCAAGACTCTTGTACGACCGGAAAGAAGCCGCCCGGCAGCTCTCCGTCTCCGTCCGTACCCTGGACTACATCATTGCAGCCAAGGGCCTGGACACGCGCCGCATAGGGCGCAAGGTCTTGGTGACCCGCGCCTCACTGATGCGGTATGCGTCGGGAAATCACTTTGCGCTCACTCGCCGTTCGGGTGCTGACACGCCGGAGTAACCAACGGGGCCTGTATGCCCGTAGGACTCTGTGTGCGTCCCGGAGCGGCTGTAACACCCCTGGAGAACACATTCCCCTAATTCTGCGAGCGTGCCACCAAGTGAACTAAAATTCCTGTCAGCGATGAAAGAAAATCTGGCACCCATCAAACCAGCGGGCAAGCCGTCCGCGCTCGTGGACACCCGCGTTGTCTATTGCGGGGACAACCTGGAGCAGCTCAAGAAGCTGCCGGACGGTTGCGTCGATCTCGTGTACATTGACCCGCCGTTCAACTCCAATCGCAACTATGAAGTGTTCTGGGGCGAGACGCGAGAGAAGCGGGCGTTTGAGGACCGGCACGAATCCACCAAGGCATACATTGAGTTCATGCGCCCGCGTTGCGTTGAGTTGTCCCGCGTGCTCAAAGGGACGGGCAGCTTTTACTACCACTGCGATTGGCACGCCTCTCATTACGTCAAGGTGATGCTCGACCAAGTGTTTGGTGAGGACAACTTCCAGAATGAGATTGTCTGGAAGCGGAGCAGCGCACATAGCGACTCCGTGAGGTACGGGGCCAACCACGACACGATCTTTTTCTATACGGGCGGCACAAAGCAGTGGACATGGAACAAGCTCTATACCGCGTACAACGATGAATACGTCCGGCAGAACTACCGGTATAAAGACGAATCGGGCCGCCCTTTCCGAGTGTCCGACATGACAGCGAACAAGCCGGGCGGTGATGTGTCCTATGAGTGGACGACACCGGACGGTCAGAAAGTGAAGCCGTACAAGGGGCGGTATTGGGCCTACTCAAAAGAGAAGATGAAGCAGATGGATGAAGCAGGGCTTCTCTATTACCGCACAACGGGAATGCCGATGCTCAAGCACTACCTGGACGAAATGCCGGGAGTTCCACTTCAAACTTTCTGGGATGACATCAGGCCAGTCATATCGGGCAGCGAAGAAAGGCTTGGTTATCCAACGCAAAAGCCACTGACGCTGCTAGAGCGCATCATCAAGGCATCATCGAACGAAAACGAGATTGTGCTTGATGCATTCTGTGGTTGCGGCACCGCGTTGGTTGCTGCTCAGAATTTAGGCCGCCAGTGGATTGGTATTGATGTTTCCCCGACTGCTTGCCGTGTGATGGCTAAGCGACTCCGGGATAACTGCCGTATTCCTGAGAGTGAAAAGCTGTGGCGCATCGGACGCGGCTTTGTCGTGCGTGACCTTCCATGGACAGAGCAGCAACTTCGCAAAATCCCGCCTTTTGAGTTTGAAAATTGGGCCGTCATTGCTCTTGGTGGGATGCCGAACAAAGCGCAAGTGGGTGACATGGGAATTGACGGACGCATTTATCCCGTAGGTGCCACTCCGGTCGATGGTGACAAGCACACTCCTGAGCTGGACTTCATGGATGACTGGTATCCCATCCAGGTCAAGCAAATGGACCGCGTGGGCCGCCCGGACATAGATAGCTTTGAGGCAGCCATGATGCGGACTCGCCGCAAGAAGGGTTTCTTTGTGGGCTTCGATTTTTCGCGGGATGCGCTCACAGAGATTGATGGGTTTTTCAGGCGCGAACACATCGTCATTATTCCGCTTACGGTGCGTGAAATTCTGGATGAACAAATCGCGCAAAAATTGGCGTGACGGTGAAACGCTATGACAGATGAGAGCTACGAAGACGCAAAGCAGAAGCATGAACAACACATGGCGGAGCGGGACAAGCTGACCGATGCCGCCCGTGAGAGTTCACGCACATTCGACCAAGCTGTGTTGGCTTTTGGTGCCGCCGTGTTTGGTGCTTCGGTCGCATTTCTGAAAGACGTTGCGCCGAAGCCACAGGGGTACAGTCTGCCTTGGCTTTGCATATCGTGGTCCTGCTTCACCGTTGGTCTATTGGCCGTCATCCTGTCATTCCTTTTCAGTCACAAGGCGTGCATTGCGAGAATCCATGAGAGTGCTGAGCAGTTGAGCAATCCGGGAGTGCAAGCTACTGGAGACCGATGGGGCACACTCACAAGTTGGTGCAATTACCTGTGTGTCGGATTCCTGTTTTTTGGGGTAGTTGCATGGGTCGTATTCGCTCTTGAGAACCTAGCAAAACCGGGAGGAAAATAAATGCCAGACAAGCCGCAAATTCCATATCAGCCGGACACCGTGAAAAAGGGGTACACACCACCACGCAACCCACCTCCACCGCCTACACAGTCAGTTCCGGCAAGACAGCCGCAAGCGCCACCGCCACCAAAGAAGTGAGGGCACATGCCTAAGCCACCAACTCCGCCACCACCACCACCGTCAAGGAATCCTCAAAAAAGCGGGTACGTGCCGCCCAAAGCGCCACCACCACCGCCACCACGGAACAAGTGAGGCCAGCCATGCCGAAAGAACCACCTAAGCCGAGTCCGGGACCGGGTCCCAATCGGAGCAGAACCACAGACGGATATGTGCCACCCAAGGCACCGCCTCCACCACCTCCAGGAAAGAAGAAGTGAGACGCGATGGAAGACTCGGGAGTTCTCTACGTTCTAACGAATCCGTTCATGCCGGGGCTTGTGAAGATTGGATGTACCACGGGGCCGGTAGAGGAGCGCATCAAGGCTCTCAGCTCTGCTACGGGCGTCCCTGTAGCGTTCCAATGCCACTTTGCCGCACAGGTAGAAAGCATGGCAGCGAAGGAAAAGACCCTGCATCAGTTGTTCTCAGATAAACGCGTGAATCCCAATCGAGAATTCTTTCAAGTTGCCCCTGAGAAAATCGTGCTTGCCATCAGGATGGGTTCCTTCATTGAGGTGACACCGGGGAAGGTGGACATCCCGAAAGAGGAAGAGCAAGCACTAGAGAAGGCTGAGGAAGCCGAAACAAAGAGACGGGCAAAAATCAACCTTTACGCAATCGGAATCCAGCCGGGTGCCGTGCTCACGCTGTCCAGGGACGAAGATGTTCACGCATCGGTAGTCAACGGGAACCGCGTGGAGTATGAGGGACAGATCATGAGTCTTTCGGCCTCTGCTCTTGCTGCCCTTCACAAACTCGGCTATACATCCGGGGCTGCCAGTGGGTCCGACTACTGGATGTACGACGGGAAGACACTGGATGAGATTCGCATTGCCAAGGAAGCTGAGCAAGAGAGCGTCAGTTAGCACATGGATTGTCCCGAGATGGAATTGCTAAAGCGTGACCTGCTGCGGGGCAGCGACGGGCAAGACCGCTTTGTCCTCACGCTAGAGGATGAGGCGGAAAGCCGGAATGCGGAAGAGCACATCTTGCAATGGCTGTCAGAGCATGGCCTTGGGCATTCCGTTTGGCGTCACGGAGACTCGGTGTATGTCTCTCCGCTCCCGCTCACGGATGAGGACTGGCGAGAGGTGCTTGCTTCGGACAACGGTGATGCGTTGGAGGCATGAAGCATACCGGAGATTTTGTGCTAATTTGTGCTACCACCCTGCGGCTTGCGGAGCTTTGGGTGCTCTTGGGGCTTGTAAACACTGCATGTTACAGATTCCATTGAGCGCGAATGTGTCCAATACCCACAGATCACCGGCGACGGCCTGGGCAACGCGCCCAGGCCGCCGTTGCGTTTGGGGGATGAAACGGCCGCGGATGGGCGCAGTTCCCGGGCGTCTTCTTTCGCGGCTGAAGAC
>Ga0182013_10009494_pt1 | contig 10243 bp, 8 predicted proteins | sample 612S2MmetaG_FD_120487 | JGI IMG/M metagenome (GOLD analysis project Ga0182013, IMG submission 120487) | Permafrost microbial communities from Stordalen Mire, Sweden - 612S2M metaG | ecosystem: Environmental > Terrestrial > Soil > Wetlands > Permafrost | place: Sweden: Stordalen | collected...
AAGTAAATACCCAGATACGAATATGACCTTGCCCCCGCAAAACGTACCCCTTAGCCAGCTGCTTTAATGGCGAAAGGGACACGAAGATGACGAAGGCAGCGCGTGGACGTTACACGCTTGAGTTCAAGCGGGAAGCAGTCCGGCTGGTAGAGTCGGGCCAGACGATAGCAGAAGCAGCACGCAGCGTGGGAGTGGTTGAGCAGACCTTGGGCAACTGGATCAAGTTGCATCGGGCTGGGGCATTGAAGGGAGCCAACGGCAAGCCGCAGGTGACTGCGGAACAGATGGAGATCAGCCGTCTGCGGGCGGAGTTGGCGCGGGTGACGATGGAGCGCGACATCCTGGGAAAAGCGACGGCATTCTTCGCAAAGGGCCAGAAGTGAAGTATGCCTTTATTCAACGTCACAAGCGGATCTGGCCGATCCGGGTGCAGTGCCGCGTTCTCGGCGTCAGCGTCTCTGGCTACCATCAACACTTGGCGCGGCGCCGGGAGCTTGCGCAACGCCGCCATCTGAGCGACGAGGCGCTGCTGGTGCACATCAGCGCGGCCTATGCGGAGAATCGCGGAGCCTACGGTTGGCCGCGCATTTGGCGGCAACTGCGGGCTCAAGGTATTCGCGTGGGCAAGCAACGGGTGCAACGGCTGATGCAGCAGCACGGCATTCAGGCCCGTGGCAAGCGGAAATTTCGCGTCACCACCACCGACAGTCGTCGCGATCTGCCGATTGCGCCCAACCTTTTGAACCGCAACTTCACCGTGGCTGCGCCCAACCGGGCGTGGGTGGGCGACTTCACTTATATCGCGACCGACGAGGGCTGGCTGTTTCTGGCCGTGGTCATCGATCTGTTCAGTCGAAAAGTGATTGGCTGGTCGATGCGGCCCGACATGCAGCGCGACTTGGTCATCGACGCCTTGGAGATGGCCTGGTATCAACGCAGTCCCGGCGAAAAGGCGGGGTTGATCTTCCATAGTGATCGCGGCAGCCAGTACGCCAGCGAGGACTTCAACAAGTTGCTCAAAAGGTGCGGCATTACGCCGTCGATGAGCCGCAAGGGCGACTGCTGGGATAACGCCTGCAGTGAGACGCTGTTCGGCTCGCTGAAGGTGGAGCGGCTCTCCGGCCAGCGTTTTGAAAGTATCCGTCAAGCCAAGGATGAAACCATCGCATGGCTGCTCTGGTTTAACCAAACTCGCGCGCACTCGGCGCTGAACTACATTAGTCCTATGCAGTTCGAACAAGACTGGTCGGACGCCACGACGGAGATCGCGGCCTGAGTGCAGAGACGACCGAGAGAGGCCGTGGAAATGCCGGTCCGTGGAAAGCATGGGAAAACGACGAAGCTGTTTTCCCACCCTTCCCACAGACCTTGGAAATCGCTGCGGCGATTCCCACATTACCACAGCCACGACGGGGATGAATGAACATCCCCCTCAACCGGACGGTTAACGGATACGCAATCTGAAGGCAAGGTCATCCGTAAGAATGAGCCATGGTTCATGCCTTCGGTGGAAGATGGTCTCTGCGAATACCGGTAAAATCTCTTCGACTATCTCCGGCAGAGACATTGCCCTTTGTGACCGAGTTGGCGTGTTCTTACTGCTCGCATCTTTCCACCCGCAAGGCGATTCCCAGTGACCGCTCGGCTCCGCCGTATCTCGCAGATCGCATTCTTCATCTTCTTTGCATGGACGCTGGTGCGCATCAACTGGCTGGCTCGTTCAAGCGCGGCTTCAGTCAACCCATTCTTAAAGGCCGACCCGCTGGCCGCGCTGATCGACGCGCTGACGGGGCACGCCCATTACTGGGGACTACTCTGGTCGCTGATTGTCCTCGTTCCTACAATTGTTCTTGGGCGCTTCTTTTGCGGTTGGATTTGTCCCTTGGGCAGCATCAATCAATTTCTTGGGAGAATTCGGGGAGGATCCAGGAATCGCAAAGCGTTGATAGCCTCGAATCGCTACAAGAAGTGGCAGGCGACAAAATACTTCGTTCTGGTCGCCGGGCTGCTGGCGGCGTTGTGCGGCAGCAACCTGCTTGGCTGGATCGACCCTTTCAGCCTGTTGCTGCGCTCGGCCGGGCTGTCGATGCTGCCGGCCGCAGCCAGCCAAAAGCACGTAGTGGTGTATCAAACCCACTACTGGCTGAGCCTGCTGCTTGGCGTGGGGATTGTCGCGCTGCTCGCCATGAACCTGTGGGTGCCGCGCTTCTGGTGCCGCGCGCTGTGTCCTCTGGGAGCGGTGCTGGGTCTGGCCTCGCGCTGGTCGCGTCTGAAACTGCATCGGGACTCGTCGAAGTGTAATCAATGCCGTCGCTGCCAGTTGGCCTGCCAGGGCGGCGACGACCCGGCTGGAAAAGCGCCGTGGCGCAAATCAGAGTGTCACCTGTGCCTGAACTGCGTCGCTGCCTGTCCTGAGGGCAGCATTGAATTTCGTTTTTCCACGGAGAATACGATCGAGGCAGCGCCGAAGCTGATGCGCCGCACGGCCTTGGTTGCCGCGGCCACGGGCCTGGCAGTCGTGCCGCTGTTACGCGCGGAGAAGGCTCTGCACAAGGTCCGACATGGCCTGTTTGTCGTTCGTCCGCCCGGAGCGCTCGACGAAGCTCAATTCCTGTCACGGTGTATCCGCTGCGGAGAGTGCATGAGGGTGTGCCCGAACCATGCGCTCCAGCCTGCATTTGATGAGGGCGGTCTGGAAGGGATCTGGAGCCCGGTGCTTAAAGCGAACATCGGCTATTGCGATGTGAACTGTGTCCTCTGTTCGGCGGTATGCCCAACGGGTGCAATCGCTCCTTTAACGCTCGAACAGAAAGGATGGGCTCCGGGCGCACATAAAAGCGCTACACCGGTACGCCTGGGCGTTGCGGTTTATGACACTGGGAGCTGTCTGCCGTGGGCCAAGGCCACGGACTGCGTTGTTTGCAAAGAGTGGTGCCCGGTATCGCGGAGCGCCATCTACCTTGAGGATGCAACCATTTCCGACTCGGACGGCAAGCTGCAAACCCTGAAGCGTCCGCATATTGATGCGGATCGTTGTGTGGGTTGTGGTGCGTGCGAGTATGCTTGTCCTCTGGAGCGGCCCGGGGTGTACGTCACCAGTCGAGGCGAGAGTCGGCACTTACGGAAATCCTGATTGCAGGTGCCCGAGGTCGGAAGCTTCAGAGTTGCGCACCGGCTTGCTTGTGGGGCCTGTGCGGACGTAGCCAGACGACGATGCCCGAAGCGAGAAACACAGCAGCAACCATCCAACTGATCGTGGCCGCGCGATGCTCGCCTTCGCGCATGCTCGCCAGAGCGGTCTGCAGGAAGAGAAGCTCCGCCATCAGCCACCATGCCGCGATGGTCCAAGCCCACCATCGACGCTTGCGAATTGTGATCGTGTAAGTATCGTCCCCGTTTGCCATTTTCACCCCTTCCTGCCGGATGGCCGCTCTTTCGTCCACCAATCTTCAGGCGCTCGTTGCTTGCCATAACCGAAGACATCGTCCATCGAACGGAAAACAGGATCCGCGGCCGGCACAGCCGCGGCAACCGCCTTCACGCCTTCGTGAATCCACGCCTGGTCGCCCTTGGTATAGGGGCAACTCGAAAGGCAGACCGCACAGGCACTGCCGGATTTCTGCCAGTATTGGAAGCATTTGTAGGAATCTTCAAACCACGTTTTATGGCCGGGATTATTCCAGGGTCCAACGATCTTGAAACTTGGCTCGTCGTCAAAAGACAATGCGCGCGAAGGGCAGGCTTCGGCGCATTTCTTGCAATGGCGGCAGAACTCGACGAGTCCGAAATCGATCGGGGGATCGCAAGCCATGGGCAGATCTGTGAAGACCTTGCAGAGTCGAACAGCAGGGCCGAATTCCGGCGTGACCAGCTTGTTGAGGCGACTGAGTTCGCCGATGCCGGCATCAATGGCAAAGGGAATGCTCTGCGCCGTATCGTTCACCATCGGGATCGCTTCGTAACCCAATCCACGGATGAATTCCGCCAGCGAAGCCACGACAAATACGGAATGGCTGTAGCCGAGCGCACTTGCAGCGTCGCCCAAGGCGGTCGGTGTACGCGAAAGAAGGTCGATATCCATGGGAATGGCGATGGTCACTGCCCATTTCATCCTCTTTGGAATGACAAACTGCGACTCGGTGACCGCTGGCACATCGACATCCTCGAAGACAACATCTTTCGGCGGCTGATGCGGATCGTCGCACGGTTGCTTCAAATTGACGTATGCTTCGTTCATCGGGGAGATGCCGACAAGCCCCGCGCCATAAAGGCGCCCTGCGGCTTTCACCAGACTCGCCATCTCTTCGGGCGGCGCAGTATGTCGCGCTGTTCCCAATTCCGCCGGCGTGCGGACCGAGACGCGCGTCCACGACAGCAGGCCGCTGCCTGGCTTGGTGCTGTGCATCAGTGTCCAGGCACCGCCGGTCAACTGAAGGTCGGGCAACGTAAAGCCGGGCTTGCGCTCGTTCATCGCCCGTGCCGCGCGCTTCTCTCCCGATTTCATCTCTGCTTCAAAGGAGCCTTCTCCGTCATGCTGGTTCTTCAACTCGGGATAGAGGGAGAACATATCCCTGCCGGAGAATCGTTTGTATTCGGGCGTCGTCTCACCCAAGGTGGGCTTGAGCGCCGGCTTAATCCACCATGCGCGCTTGTGTGCATGAACATGAGTGACGCCAGCACCGGGCGTGAAGGCGCACATTGAACCGAGCGCGCCGCCCGCGGCAACCAGTCCGCCGGCTTTTAGAAATGCGCGTCGACCGGTCCGATTCCGTTTTCCAATCACCTTGCTGCCTCGCTTTGCTTTTTGCGAAAGGATACTGCGCAAGTTGCAACGTGTCCTCGTCCAAAGGTTGGAGGCTGAGACGATTCTGAATACGACGAATTACCAGAGCTTGCTATCGCGCCGAGTAGGCATAAGCGACACGTGGGACCTTGCAGGTCCGATCAGGCCCGTTCACAAATGACGACTTCCAGGTCTCGGTGTCGATCCTCTCCTCTGGAGAGAGTTAAGACTTTCGATCATGCATCGTAACCTCCGGCCGAAAATCTGGCTCCGAGCCGCAACCTGAAAGGGGCGCCCTCCTGCGTTGCATGCTTTCTGAAGACGGCCTTGGGTTCATTCAACAGCAGGCACGAGTCCCAGCACATGCAGCATGAGGCGAGTTCTGCAGGGGAATGAGCCAGATTGGGTGTGGAACTCATCTTCCGGCATCGAAGGCAGATCGCTAGTTGGCGAACCAAAGGTTCATGATCTGTTCTTCTTTTTGGAGTCGAGCACAACAATGCCACGCTGGATTGGGGCCGTTACGGCTTGGGTGCGGTCGGTGACGCACAGTTTTCCCAACAAGCTGTTGACGTGGGTCTTAACCGTGGTCACTTAAATCTCCAGTTCGCTTGCTATCTCCTGGTTGCTCTTGCCGTGTACGATCTGTTCCAGCACGTCGAATTCTCTAGGCGGCAGCTCCCTGGTGCCCACGCGTTCAGCCAACTTCTGCGCAACCGCCGGCGGAATGTGGGTATTCCCCGCATGGACGGCCCATATGGCCTCAATCATTTCCCGAATCGTCATGCCCTTCAACAGATAGAGAGTTTCCGCTCGGCTCTGACGTCGCACTTCTCATATGGGCAACAAGGGACATGGAAGTTCTGCGCGTCAGACGGATCTGATGAAATGAACGGAAATCGAGATCAGTCGAATGCGACAAGTCGGCCCACCAAGTGCAAAACCTTGAACTCCGCTTAGCCGGTTTCTCGGCCAAGCGGAGTTCAAGGTGACTGCACAATCCTGCCCCGACCTTCAGATGCATGCCGCTAAAAGGCATACCGAAGCGAAAATTGCTGGACTCGTGGGGCAGTCAGGAGTGAATTGTAGATTCCCAGCGACCCTGAGGCGAGGGTGTTGCTCAAGGAATTCGGGTTTGTGTCAAAGCGAACGGAGTTCGTCACATTGAATACTTCCCACGCAAACTTGAGCGTTTGGCTCTCGGTGAATTTCCAGGATTTGCTGAGGGCGGAATCTAAGCCGAAATAACCATCTCCGCGGAAGTTGTTTCGTTCGCCAGCCTCGCCGGGATACGGCACTCGAATTGGATTGCCTTCCCCAACCATTCCGCTGTTGATTGCGGCGACGTTATCGAAGACCTGCGGCTCGCCGTTCTGATCGAGATGCTTCCGAACCTTCACTGGGCCGGTACGCACAGCATAGCTGGCAGCGTGCCAATCCGTAGTCCAGCCCGGCTCCATCACGCTGAAAGGCAGTCCGCTTGTCCAGCGGCCCAGGCCGGACCATTGCCAACCGCCAACCGCCGCGTCGACCAGACGATTCGATGAGCCAGCCAGTAACTTGCCGCGACCAACCGGCAACTGATAGATCCAGTCGAACGTGATCAGGTGGCGCGTGTCAAAGTCCGAGGGCGCCCGATTCAACCCAGGGTTCCAGGTGTTCTGAATCACGCTAAACGACCCGCCCGACGAGGCTTCGCTGGTACGTTCAGCATCGGAGCCCATGTCGAGCGACTTCGAAAGCGTGTACCCCAAATCAAACTGCAACCCGTGCCTTGACGGATATCTCAGTGAGAACTGGCCCGCGTTGTAGTAGCTCATGCCGATCGAGGACCACGCGAAGAGGGCCGAAAACTGATTCTGCCAGAAGTGGGAGATGGGCTTCCCTTGAGCGTCGGTCGGGCAACCATAAATACAGAAGAAATCGATGTCGCCGGTGGCGGTTGTCTCGCCGGTGGTGTAGCGGTATTGCGACCACTCATGGGTGTAGATGAACTGGGTGGCGCTTTGGCCATCGAGCGCCAGGTTTGGAAACACATTTTCCCAGTAAGGAATCGCCGCGACCTGTGCGTTGGGATTGCCGTTATTGGCATCGACTAACTTCGACAGTTGCGTACCTGCGGTGAAATAATCCATTCCCGACTTGGTATCAACGAAGTTGACCGGCTGGGCCAGATCGACTTGCTGCAGCAGATGGCGGCCGAGTCTCCCCACGTATGCCGCCTCGAATGTCAACCCGCCCGTAAGTTCGCGCTGTACGGAAAGATCCATCGCTTCCGAGTAAGGCGTCTTCAGGTGATTGTCAACGGTAAATGACTCGCCAAAGCTGTTCTCCGGAGGCATATAGGGGAAGGTCGCCGTGTCAGGCGGGGTAGGACCGACATTGATGCCGGGCATATTGCGAACCCCCGTAAATCGCGGAGCTGTTTCCGGCGTATAGACATCCGACGGATTCGTCAGGCTGGTGCTGAGGCCAAACGAGCCGTACTGATTGAACGTATTGACAATGCCTTGTCCGAAATGGTCGAAGTAAACTCCGGCTCCGGCACGGATCGAGGTCTTGCTGTCGGGCGAATAAGCGATCGCAACCCGAGGGGCAAAATTATCCTTTTGCGCCGGCCAGTAGCCCGGCTTGTGATTTGCGGGCCCGTTCGGAGCAAAAAAGAGATCGGGTTCGTAGATTTCTCCTTGCGCCGCGGCCTGGCCCCGTTGCATATACCATTGATGCGTGTCGACGGTGGGTGCTATTTGCTGACCATGCACCTCATAGGGAGTTTGCAGTAGGGTATACCGCAGCCCAAAGGTCAGAGTGAGGTTCTTTCGAATGCGCCAGGAATCCTGCGCATAGCCCTCCCACTCGTTTGCCTTGAAGCTGCGACTGATGAAGGTGCCATCCGGAAGCAGGTTGGCAGAGGCTCCGCCTTGGGCCACATCGTAGTTATAGATATTGGTTTGTTTGGTCACCGCACCAACGAGGTAGGTATAGGCGTAGAGATAGGAGTTGATGAAGGCTCCATTGAGGGCGGGCATACCGATGGTCGATGGATCCGGAGGATTGCTCGCCAGCGTTCCCGGATTCAGGGTGGCGCCGTTGAATGAGTTTTCATCGGAGCCAAGATCATCATGGATCAGGCGCCAATTCACGCCCCATTGCAGCGTATGCTCTCCCTTGCTCCAACTCAGATTATCGACAATGTTGTTGACCGGAACGTGGACCACTGTGCTCCTGGTTTCGGCCTCGAGGGGAGCCGGCGCGGTCGAAGCTGCGTTTGCCGCGAAGCTGACATAATCTCCGCTGCCGACGCCGCGCTGGCTGTAACCTTGGCGAATATACCCATAGCGGATGTCGTTCACAATATTCGGAGTGACGGTCCAGGTGTAGCCCGCCGAAAGACCTTTCGTATTGTCCTCGAGATTGGTCGACGGGGGCTGGCCGGGAAGATTCACCGTGCCTCGTTGGCCGTCAGCCTGCAAATTGCCGCGAACAAAGAAGCGGTGCCGCTCGCTGGGAGTGTAGTCCAGCTTCACGGTCGAAGTATTGAGCGAACCCGGCGCGGGCGACGAAAAGCTATAGGAGCCGAGGTTGTATCCATCACCCTCGGAGAATCCGTTATTGAGCGGATACTGACTGAAGTAGCTCAGAACATTGGGGTCGGCGCCTGGCCCCCAGGGGCACACCTCGCTAGCAACACAGGGCGCGTCGAGTTGGGCCACCTGGCTTGCGGAGAGTGTAGTTGCCGACGCGCCGTCACCGCTGTCGCCAAGATAAGTCAAAAGTCCATTCCGGTAGTTGGCGGTGGGAACAATCTGTGTGACTTGTTCGTTCTCTGCCGTCCTTTGCCCTTCGTAATTGAAAAAGAAAAACAGCTTGTTCCTTTGAATAGGACCACCCATGGTGCCGCCAAACGTATTGCGAATCAGCTTTCCCGGAACATTGGGAAGTCCTTCTTTGGCTTCCGCCTGCTTGTTGAACCAGTTGTTGGCTGATGCGATCGTGTTCCGGTTGTACTCATAAAGACCGCCGTGGAGATGGTTCGTACCGCTCTTGGTGACGAGGCTGACTTGCGCGCCGGAAGACCTGCCTGCGTCAGCATTGGCATTGGTGGTGGTCACGCGAAACTCTTCTGTCGAGTCGAGCGTCGCCCGCAGGACACCGGTAAATGCAAACCCGTTCGTCTGATCGTTGTCGTCCAGGCCGTCGAGACTCACGTTGCTCTGGTCCGACCGGGCTCCAGCAACCGCACCACTGCGGCTGTCGCTGTTCTGATTGATTACCCTGCCCAGGTACAGCACACCCGGCTGGAGACTGAGCAAGTCCGGTACGTTCCGACCCTCCATTGGCAGGGCTTCGACGGTCTCGTTTCCGATTGCATTGCCGATGGTTGCGTCGCTCAAATTCAACGTCTCTGTCGTTCCGCTCACGTCGAGGGTGGTTGCGGATCCCTGAACCGTCAGAGAAAAGTCAATGGTAGCCGGTTGATTGACCAGCAGTTCGGCCTGCTTCACCTGCTTTCCAAATCCGGGCGAGGAAGCCTCAATGCGATAGACACCCGGATCAATGGGAGAGAAAACATAGCCTCCCCTTCCATCTGTAGCCTTGCTCAAATGGCGATCCGTCACCGCGTTGATGAGCGTTACATCAGCCCCGGCTATCAGCGCTCCTGAGGGGTCAGTCACGCTGCCTCGCAGTGTTGTCGTGGCTGATTGAGCGCACAGATGCGCTCCGCACCAAAGAACTGCAATCGCTACGACAACTTTCCGTCCAAGCTCTCTCATTGCCAAAAGCCTCCAGATACGATGCTGTGAGTGCTGCGCTCTCTTCGTGTCACACCTGCGATGGAGCGTGTGTATTTGCTGAACTGCCCCGTAGCTCTACCGGGGCGTCTGAGGAAGCAATTCGACAGACCCGCCTAAGGGCACTTCCATTTCCTTGGCCGCCGGGTAAGACGGCATGACCGCCATGAGCACAGCCGAAACCAAGCTGGGAATCGCGAGCATCTGGATTCCCCACGCGGGGTAGCTGCCAGTGACTGTGTAGAGCTTTCCCAGGAATAACGGACCGACCGCGGTGCTCACGGCAAACGCTGTCCAGGCAAGTCCATACAGCGTCGAAAGCGCTCTGAAGCCGTAATAACGCGATAGGAGGTAGGGGGTAAGATCCGATTCTCCACCTGCGGAAAAACCAATGGCGACCGCACTGATCAGTGCGGCAGCGAGCGAGGATTGACTCAGCAAGAGAATGCCCGCGACGGTCATGAGAAACAGGAGAACGGACACGCGCGGCGCAAAAAAACGGTCGAGAAGATGACCTGTGGCCAAGCGCCCGGCGAGGCCCGATGCACCCACAAGCGAGATAGCCTGTGCCGAAGCGCGCGTTGAGAATCCACGATCGGAAAGCAGCGCGGCCAGATGAGAAATGATTCCGTTAAAGCTGATCGAGTAGAAGAAGATGGCCGCCACC
>Ga0182013_10009498_pt1 | contig 10241 bp, 8 predicted proteins | sample 612S2MmetaG_FD_120487 | JGI IMG/M metagenome (GOLD analysis project Ga0182013, IMG submission 120487) | Permafrost microbial communities from Stordalen Mire, Sweden - 612S2M metaG | ecosystem: Environmental > Terrestrial > Soil > Wetlands > Permafrost | place: Sweden: Stordalen | collected...
ATTCCTTTCGATGGCGAGAGCTTCGCAGGTGGGGCAGGCGGTGCTCGCCTGCCCGCCCGCACTGAATCAGGCCCGCTGTTCGAATAGGATCGAGCGAAGGCGAGCACCGCCCGCCCCACCTGCGGGCTCGCTGCAAATTCCACGACATCGGGAGTTCTGTAATTGAACGCCGCACGCACGCCCGCCGCCCGATGGTATCCTGAAGACTTGATCCCCCAAGTTTTTCCCCGTTTACTTTTGCTTCTCTCCGCGGCCACTCTTGCGGCGGCCCAACCTACGGTGCTGCTCGACGCCATGTCGCAGGAATTGAGCCGCAATTTCCTCGCTCTCAAGGACAAGGCGGACCCGCCGCCGTACTTCCTGAGCTACGAAATTACCGAAACGGAGATGCATGCCCTTTCCGCCACCCTCGGCGCCCTGGAGTCCAACAGCAACGGAACCAATCGCATTTTCGATATTTCCGTGCGCGTGGGCTCTCCCAAGCTCGACAACTACCACCGCGTGCGCAGCGCCGGGGGAGCCCAGTCGGGCCGCTTCACGGCGGGGATCCTCGTTCCGTTCGAGGACAACGTCAATTCCCTCAAGCGCCTCATGTGGCTGGATACCGATCGGGCTTACCAGTTGGCCGCCGAGCGCCTCATCCGGATCAAGACCAACACCCAGGTGCGCGTGGCCGAAGCCGACGATTCCGACGATTTTTCGAGCGAGCCGACGGTGGTCTCGGTCCATCCGCCTCCGAAGGTGAAGTTCGACGAAGAGGCCTGGCGCGACCGCGTGCGCAAACTCTCGGCCCGCTTTCAGAATTACCCCAGCATTCTCACCTCGCATGTGTCGGTGTCGTCCCAGGCGGACACCCAGTACTTCGTCAATACCGAAGGTACGCGCATCGTGCAGGGACGCGGTTTCGCGCGCGTGATCATTTCCGCCTCCGCCAAAGCCACCGACGGCACCGACGTGGGCACCTTCGATACCTTCGAGGCGGTCGACCCGGATGGCCTGCCCGACGACAAGAGCCTGCTGGCGGCCATCGACCGCGTGGCCAACGACGCTTCCGCGCTGCTCAAAGCGCCCGAGGCCGAACCCTTCGTGGGGCCGGCGATTTTCTCGGGCCGCGCTTCCGGCGTCTTCTTCCACGAGATTTTCGGCCACCGCGTGGAGGGCCACCGGCAGAAGGATGAGAGCGAAGGCCAGACGTTCACCAAGAGCGTGGGCACCAAGGTGCTCGGACTTCCTCTCGGTGCTGTTCGACCCCACCCGGCGCAAAATCGACGGCGTCGATCTCAACGGCTGGTACGACTACGACGACGAGGGTGTCAAAGGCCAACCCGTGCTGGCGGTGGACAAGGGTGTGCTGAAGACCTTCCTGATGTCGCGCTCGCCCATCAAGGGCGTCGACCATTCCAACGGGCACGGGCGGAGGCAGCCGGGGCTGGAACCGGTCTCCCGGCAGTCGAATTTGATCGTGGAATCGTCCAACGCCGTGTCGGACGCGAAGCTGCGGCAGATGCTGCTCGACGAGGTCAAGAGGCAGGGCAAGCCCTACGGACTGTACTTCCGCGATATTACCGGCGGATTCACCACCACCGGGCGCGCCGGCTTGCAGGCGTTCAAAGTGATTCCGGTGATCGTGTACCGCGTGTATCTCGACGGGCGTCCGGACGAGCTGGTGCGCGGCGCCGACATCGTGGGCACGCCGCTGGCGAGTTTCTCCAAGATCCTGGCTACGTCGGACAAGACCGAAGTTTTTAACGGGTACTGCGGGGCGGAATCGGGCAGCGTGCCGGTATCGGCGGTGTCGCCGGCGGTCCTGGTTTCGGAAATCGAGATCGAGAAGAAGGCCAAATCCAACGACCGGCCGCCGCTGCTTCCCGAACCGGCGAGCATGGAAGGCAAAGGGGTGGCGAAATGAGGGCCGCGATGCTGGCGGGTGGCGCCATGGCGGCGGCCGTGCTGGTGCTTTGCGCCCAGGCGCCCGCGGCCGATCCGCTGCTGCAGGCCATGCACGACGAAGTGGATCGCTCGGTCAAACTCAAGCTGCCCGACCTGGAACAGCCGTATTTCGTGGAGTACCTGCTCGACGAATCGGACAGCTTCAGCGTTTCGGCGAGCCTGGGCGGATTGCTTTCGCGCAGCCGCGACCACTTTCGCCTGCCCGAAGTGCACGTGCGCGTGGGCGATTACAAGTTCGACAACACCAACTTCGCCGGCGGTGGGGGCGGTGGATCCCGCTACGACCTGGAGAATTTTCCGCTGGATAACGCCTATCCGGTTCTCCGCCGCTACCTCTGGCTGGAAACCGACTCGGTGTACAAAGGCGCGGTGGAAGCGATTTCGCGCAAGCGCGCCGCCATGCGGAATATCAATCAGAGCGACCAGCTCAACGATTTCGCGCACGCCGAACCGGTACACCTCATCCAGCCGTTCCAAAAGCTGGCGCTCGACGAAAAAACCTGGCTGGGCCGCACCCGTACGCTTTCCGCCGTGTTCACGCAGTATCCCGACGTAAAGACTTCCGAGGTGGAGTTGCACGCCGACAACGGCGGATATTATGTGGTGAATTCCGAAGGCACCGAAGTGCAGGTGCAAGAAAACGTCGCCTTCCTGCGGGCCAGCGTTACGGCGCAGTCGGCCGATGGAATGACGCTGCACGATGCCGTGACTTTCCATGCCCTGGATGTGGGGCACCTGCCGTCCGAAGAGGAGATGACCCGCGGACTTACTAAGATGGCGGACAATCTGGTCGCCCTGGCGCGGGCGCCCAAGGGCGAGGATTACAACGGCCCGGTATTGTTTGAAGGCGATGCCAGCCCGCAGATTTTCGCCGAACTTCTGGCCCGGAATCTGGCGCTCTCGCGGACGCCCGCCGGCGCGCGCGGCGGGGCGGGGCAGTCGAGCGAATTCGAAGGCCGCATGGGTTCGCGGATCCTGCCCGATACCTTCGACGTAGTGGACGATCCCACGCAGAAAGAGTGGCGCGGCAAAGCGCTCTTCGGCTCCTACCAGGTGGACCGCGAAGGCGTGATCCCCAAGCCGCTGCACCTGGTGGAGAAGGGCGCATTGAAGGGATACCTGCTCACCCGGCAGCCGGTGCGCGGGTTTGAAGGGTCCAACGGCCGCGCGCGCCTTCCGGGCTTCCAGGCCAACACCGCGGACATCAGCAATCTCTTCATCGGTTCGAGCGAGACCCTCCCCGCCGCGGACATGAAAAAGAAGCTGATCGAGCTGATTCAGGCGCGCAATAAACCGTACGGGATCATCGTGCGCAAAATGGATTTCCCCTCCACCGCGACGCGCGGCGAGCTGGTGCGGATGCTGCAAGCCGAACAGGGTACGGTCCACCCGGAGCAGCCCGCTGCTGGTGTACAAGGTGTTTCCCGACGGCCGTGAGGAACTGGTGCGCGGACTGCGCTTCCGCGGCTTCACCGCACGCTCCCTGAAGGACATTCTGACGGCGGGAGACGATGCCACGGTGTTCGACTTCCTGGACAGCACGGTGCCCTTCGCGGCCCTGGCCGGCGGGGCCAGTTACACCACCGAAGCCTGCATCGTGGCGCCGTCGATTATCATCGACGATCTGGAGCTGCATCCGGTGGAGGATGAGCTGCCCAAGCTGCCGGTGGTACCGGCGCCGGAGCTGGTGAAGTAAGGACAGGCCGTGCGCCTACTCGGCCGTTACGTTTTTCGCGAGATTCTGACCAGCTCCCTGCTGGGCACGCTGCTGGCGACGTTCATCATCTTCCTGCATGGCGCCGACGCGCTTTTCAAAGTGCTGGTGGGGAGCAGTCCGCCGGCGGCCACCGTCGCCAAACTGTTGGCCCTGGCCATGCCGCCGGTGCTGCCGTTTACCATCCCGTTCGGCGTGCTGATCGGCATCCTGATCGGCCTTGGCCGTATGTCGTCTGACGGCGAAATTGTGGCCATGCGCGCCGCCGGCGTTTCCAGCCGCAAGGTAATCGCCCCGGTGCTTTTGTTTGCGGCGCTGGGCATGGGACTTTCCGCCTGGGCATCGCTGCGGCTCACACCTTACTCCTATCGCGAAACCGCGCGCATCCTGAACCAGTTGATGGCCAACCGCCTGTCCGCGGAGATCCAGCCGCACGTGTTCATTGAGGATTTCGAACACACCATCCTGTATGTGGATAATGTGCGCCCCAGTCCGCCGGGCTCTCCGGTGCCGTGGGAGAGAGTCTTTATTGCCGATAACACCCCGCCCGAAGATCGCAAGAAAGGCCTCGCCGCGAAGGCCGATGGCCCGCTGATCAGCACCGCGCACGACGCCATCGCGACGTCCGATCCGAAGCACAACCGCATTCAGCTCGACCTGCACAATTATTTCAGTCACGAGATGGGCAAGGACCTGGTATCGCAGGACTTCGTAGCTCCGTTCGGGAACCAGGCCCTGCAGGTGAAGCCGGCCGAGCAGGCCAGCCAGAAACCCAAGGAGATGAGCACCCGGCAGTTGCTGCACTATACCGGCGCCGACGTCCTGGAAGCGGCCATCGAACTGCACCAGCGGTTCACGTTTCCGGTGGGCTGCGTGATGTTGGCGCTGGTGGGAATTCCGCTGGGAATCGCCACGCGGAAGGGCGGCAAGTCGGCGGCCTATCTGATCGCGCTGTTCCTGGGTTTCTTTTGCTATTACCTGGCTTCCATGACGCTGGAGAACGTGGCCAAGCAGAAAACGCTGTCCGTGCCGGTGGCTACCTGGCTGCCCAACGTGGTTTTCGGCCTGGCCGGTGTATTGTTCCTTGCGCGCATGGAAAAGCCGGGCGATCGCGATATTCTGTCGGTATTGCAGAGTGTGGCGGCGGTTCCCTTGGGATGGTTCAAGCCCAAGGCCGCGGCCGCCAAGCCGAAGCCGTCTTCCGGACTGCCCCATTGGCGCTTCCCCCTGCTGCCGCAGCTTGTCGATACTTATGTCCTGTCGAACTTCCTGTTTTACTTAGTCGTGATCCTGGCGACCTTCGTCTCCATCTTCCTGATCTTCAATTTCTTCGACCTGACGGGCGACATGATCAAGCACGACATCCGTCTGCAGACGATGTTCACGTACTTGCTCTTCCTGACCCCGATGAGTATCTATGAGTTTACGCCGATCTGCGTGCTGGTGGCGGCGCTGGCGAATCTCGGGACTCTGAGCAAACAGAACGAAGTGACGGCGTTCCGCGCCTGCGGCGTAAGCCTGTTCCGCCTGGCCATGCCCATCCTGCTGGCCAGCACCCTGATCAGCGGGGCGCTGTTTGCCTTCGACTATTACTACCTGCCGGCAGCCAACCGGAGGCAGGATAAGTTGCGCGATCAAATCAAGGCACGGCCCACCCAGACTTACTACCGGGCCGACCGGAAGTGGACCATGGGGAATGGCTTCCGGATCTATTACTACGCCTTTTTCGACCCCGCGAAAAACGAGATGGCGGACGCCAACGTATACGAACTCCAGCCGAGCACGTTCCAGGTGGTGAAGCAGATCCGCGCCGGCCGCGCTCATTGGAACCCCTCCATCAATACGTGGGTCTTCGAAAACGGATGGTTCAGCGATTTTCGCAACAATACCGCCACCGCCGTCCGTACGGACTTTCAAGCCAGGACATTCCCGGAACTGAATGAAACGCCGGACTACTTTCTGCAGGAGTATCACCTGTACACGCAGATGAACTTCCGGGAACTCGACAAATACGTCCGGGATCTCAAGCAGAGCGGCTATGGTTACGACACGGTGGATTTCGAGATACAGCTCTATCGTAAGTTCGCCCTTCCTCTTTTCGCGCTGATCATGGCGATGATCGGAGTGCCCTTCGGATTCCTGGTGGGCAACCGGGGCGCCATGACCGGTATCGGCGTAGGTATCGCGATCGCCCTGGCGTACCTGGCGACGTCCACACTGTTCGAGAAGGTGGGGGAGATTAACGAATTGACGCCGGCCATTGCCGCGTGGGGGCCGGACGTGATTTTCTCGCTCGCGGGTTTGTATTTCTTAATGCGGATGAAAAGCTGATGACTAAGATTGCACGGACACTGATTCTGTCGGCCATGCTGGCGCTGCCCATGGCCGCCCAGGTTCCTGCGGGAAAACCCGAGGAAGCCGGTATGTCGAGCGAACGGTTGCAGAGAATTCATGAGGCGATGGCGCGGCATATCGACGCGGGTGAAATCTCCGGCGCGGTGACGCTGGTGGCCCGCAACGGCAAGGTGGTGCACTTTGAGGCGCACGGCCTGATGGATATCGAGTCGAAGAAACCCATGACGACGGACGCCATCTTCCGCATCGCTTCGATGACCAAGCCGATTACCGGCGTGGCCGTCATGATGATGGTGGAGGAAGGGAAGATTCGCCTCACCGATCCGGTGTCGAAATTCATTCCCGAGTTCAAGAACAGCAAGGTGGCGGTGGCCCGCTTTCCGAATCGCCCCGTGGGCCAGCCGGGCGGAGAGCCGGACTTCTATCTGATGCCGGCCGCGCGCGAGATCACCGTTCGCGACCTGCTGACTCACACTTCCGGACTGATGAGCGGCGGCATCGGAGCGCGCGAGGGGGCTAAGTCGACGCCGAAATTGCCCACCGATACGCTGGCCACATACGTCCCGCGATTGGGCTCGGTCGCGCTCGATTTCCAGCCCGGCACGGATTGGGCGTACAGCGGTTCGGCCGGTCCCGAGGTGCTCGGGCGAATCGTGGAGATCGTCTCCGGCCAGCCCTACGATGAATACCTGCGGACGCGCATTTTCGAGCCGCTGGGGATGAAAGACACGTTCTTCTACCCGCCGGACGACCGCCGGCCGCGCATGGTGACGTTGTACGACAAGAGCCCCAACGGATTGCGGAAAAGCGCCAATCAGGACGGCTTTTCGAGCAAGATCTACTTCGGCGCCGGTGGCGGTCTGATGTGCACCGCCCAGGATTATCTGCAACTCGCGCAAATGCTATTGAACGGCGGCAAGCTGAACGGGCACATCCTGCTGAGCCCGCGAACGGTGCAATTGATGTCGTCCAATCACGTGGGGGACATGTTCAACGGGAAGCTCGGCCGGCCGGCTCACGGCATGGGCTACGGACTTTTGATGGGCATTGTGGAGGATTCCGTGGCGGCGGGACTGCGCGTTACCACGGGCAGTTTTGGCTGGGATGGCGCCTACGGAACACAAACGTGGATCGACCCCAAGGAAAAGATGGTGACCATCGTGATGATTCAGACGCAGGTGGTCCCGGTGCAGCGCGATTTTGAGAACGCCGTGATGCAGGCGATTCTCGAATAAGTCAGGGCAGCGGCGTTTCGCGATGCAACAGGTGCAGGATGTTGCCGTCGCAATCGGTGAAAAAGGCCAATGAGTTGCCGTGTACTGTTTCCGGAGCGGTCAGAAACCTGACGCCGGCAGCTTCCAGGCGGCGGCAGACTGCGTCGAAATCGCTGACCGCGATCGCCAGGTGGCGCAGGCCGGGGTCGCGCATCCCGGGCGCGGCGGCCAGCGGAGCAGCGGCCTCGATGATCTCCAGCAGATGGCCGCCGGGGGCCTTGACGAAGACGGTGGAGGTATTGGGTGGCTGCCAGTTAATGGTGAAATCCAGGTGATCGACGTACCAGCGGGCGAGTCTCATGGGGTCGGGCGATGCGATGGCTGTGTGTTCGATGCCGGTGACCATGGAATACATTATAGCTGTCAGTGATCGCTATCCATGGACTTCCGTGTGGGGCAAGGCTTCAGCCTGCGGCGGACTTCAGTCCGCCTGCCGCAGGTCTCACATCGTTCGCAGGAGGGCGGGCTGAAGCCCGCCGCAGACTAAAGAGGAACTTGCAAAATTCGAAGGAACCGCTTGCTTGCGCGCGCGGCTCGGAAAAGCCACGTTGAAAGGCAAGCACTTACCGAGCCGCGACCGTGAGGGAGCGGGTTCAATACCGAATTTTGCAAGCGCCTCTAAAGTCTGCCCCACAATTCTCCAAGCAGAATCCTTAATCCTAAAAACGGCGGTTGCCTGCCGGCGTTGCCGGCAAGTCCGAGACCTGTATGGGTCTCCAACTGCCGCGCAGTTCACCCGTTGGGTGACAACTGCCGTTTCTGCAAGCACTTGGGGCTAAAGAGGAAGCCTGCGTGGCGGCCTGTCAACCGCCGTTTTTAGGTTAATCCAACCACGCTTCCTGCCGGCGTGCCAGCGGCGGCGGGATAGCGCCGAAACGGCGATCGCGTCCGCGGAATTCGCGGACCGCGGCGGCCAGGTCGACAGCGCTGAAATCGGGCCACATCCGGGGCGAGAAAACCAGCTCCGCATAGGCGCATTCCCAGAGCAGAAAATCGCTGAGACGGCGTTCGCCGCCGGTGCGGATCAGCAGATCGACAGGCGGCCCGAGGGCGTGCTCCAGAGACTCGCGGGAAAGACGGGCCACACCGCGCGCGGCGGCCAGAATGGCATCCCGGCCCGAGTAATCGAAGGCGATGCGCAGCCACAGTCGGGCGCCGGCGGCGGTGGCCTGCTCGGCCTTCGCGATCGCTTGCCGCAGCGAGGCGTTCAGACGGTCGCGGCGCCCGATCACCTCCAGCCGGACTCCACTTTGCAGGCAGCGGTCCGCCTCCTTTTCCAGATACCGGGCCAGCAGGCGCATCAGGGCGTCCACCTCCAGGCGCGGGCGGCGCCAGTTGTCGGACGAGAAGGCGAACAGGGACAGGATGCCGATCCCGGCATCGGGAGCCGCTTCCACAATGCGGCTAACGGTCTCTACTCCGGCGCGATGGCCGGCCTCGCGCGGCAAGCCGCGAGCCAGGGCCCACCGGCCGTTGCCATCCATGATGATCCCCGCGTGTAGAGTACTTTTCGTTATAAAGTTAGAGGGCATAAAAAAAGACCGCTCAGCGATCGCGCATAGCCTGGATCAGGGCTTCCATGTGGTCCAGGTAACGCTCCAGCGCCTTCCGCCCCGATGCGGTAAGGCGATATTCGGTTCGGGGCACGCGGCCTTTGAAGGATTTGGCGCAGGCAACGTAGGCGGCTTCCTCCAGCTTGCGGGCGTGCACGCTGAGGTTACCGTCGGTGGTGTCGAGCAGTTTCTTCAGTTCCGGGAAGGTGAGCGACTGGTTGACGGAGAGCGCGCTCAGGATGCCCAGCCGCAGGCGTTCATGAATCAGGCGGTCGAGTTTAGGCGCGCTGAGCGCGGCCGGCACGCCGACCGGCGCGGGCTGGAGCTTCTTGTCTCGTTCGCGTCTGGCCGTGTTCTGTTTACCCGCCATATTTCACCGCAATGATGGTACCGAACAGGATGTGCAAGCCGCCAAATCCAGCGGCCAGAAGCAGGTCGCCCGAGGTGGCCGGCAGGAAGAGCGCCACGGCTCCCGCCAGCATGAAGCAGGCGCCCATGGCCGGCACCACCCGTACCGACGATGCGCCCCCGGATACTACTCCGGCGCCATAAAGCAGCAGCCAGATGCCCGGCAGAACTCCCGGCACTCCCAGGCGGAACAAGACCAGCGTGAGGACCGCGCCGGCGAGCATGGCCGGGGCAAGACCGGCCACAAACTTTCGCCCGGGACCGGACAGCAGAGGGATACGCACGCGTTTCGATTTGTGCGCCGCGGCGGCGATGCCGATCGACAATGCCACCACGGCTTCCAGCAGCCAGACCGCCAGCCAGCGGGGAGCCGCAGTGCGCGGACCGGCGATCCACGCCGCCACCAGGGCAGTGGACCCCATCAGCATGCCGCCGATTCCCGGTACCGCGGTAAACTCGCCGGCACGCTCCAACGTGCGGCGGATGTACCGCAGGTTGTCCATGGCGTGCTCGTGCAGTTGCACGGGTTCGGGACGTAGGGTCGCCATGAGTTCCAGCATATACCTGCCGCCGATGGATTTCAAGTACTTTTTGCGGCAAAGGCTAACGCTCCATGGAGGTACAATCGAGGGACCACCATGACCACCGAGGAGCAGCTTCGCGAGAGATTGCGCAAGATCCAGGCGTTGTTCGAAGGCGCGACCACCGTGGGAGAACGGGACGCCGCCGCGGCGGCCATCGAGCGCATCAGGAAGGTCCTCGGCAGTACGGTGAGGACCGAGCCGCCGGTGGAGTTCCAGTTCAGCATACCCGATCCCTGGCAGAGACGACTTTTCACGGCGTTGTGCCGCCGCTATGGCCTGAAGCCTTTCCGCTACAAGCGCCAGCGCATGACCACCATAGTCGTCAACGCGCCCCGGTCCTTCGTCCAGCAGACGCTGTGGCCGGAGTATCAGGAACTGCGCGCGGCGCTCAATAGCTACTTGA
>Ga0182013_10009501_pt1 | contig 10239 bp, 11 predicted proteins | sample 612S2MmetaG_FD_120487 | JGI IMG/M metagenome (GOLD analysis project Ga0182013, IMG submission 120487) | Permafrost microbial communities from Stordalen Mire, Sweden - 612S2M metaG | ecosystem: Environmental > Terrestrial > Soil > Wetlands > Permafrost | place: Sweden: Stordalen | collected...
GACCGCATCGCCACGATGTCGGCCCGCGGCACCATCACATCCGCCGCTGCCGTCTCCCGCAGCCGCAGGACGTTGGCGATCAGCAGCCGCTCATGCCGGTCCAGTTCCGGAGGCTCGCCCGGCAGCACCTGGGCCGCCGCCGCCTCCTGCACCAGTTCGGCGATCGAGTCGCGCAGGGATTGCCCGCGTGGCGGCGGCCCAGCAGCCCGCGCAGGCGCTGCATACTTGTTTCGCGCGGACGGGAGCTGTTTTCGGCCCCGCGATCACTGGTCTTCCTCTGGCGGCGGTTCATCCGCGAACAGGCTGATATAGGCGTCGTAGCGGAACCGGCGGTTGCGCGCCTGGCCAGTCACTTCAGTGAGGATGCCGATCTTTGCCAGCCGCCCGACGAGTTCGTTTGCGGCGGGATAAGTGGTGCCGATCAGCTCGCGCACCTCTTTCACAGAGACGATCGGGTGTTCGAACAAATACTCTAGCGTACGGTGTCCGTTGCCCGCTGCTCCACCCAATCGGCTGGCAATCAGGTCGCGATGCTGCTCGCGAAGCGCGAGAACGCGCCGTGCGGTGACGCTCGCTTCCAGGCTCACCTCAAGCACGCCGGTCAGGAAGAATTCGAGCCATTCCTCGAATGCACCCTTATCCCGTATCGCCTGGAGATGATCGTAATACCTTTGCCGATGGCGTTTGAAATAATACGATAAATATAGCACCGGCTTTTCCAGCACCTGCTTCTCGCAGAGCAGGAAGGTGATCAGCAGCCGCCCGACGCGCCCGTTGCCATCGAGGAAGGGATGGATCGTCTCGAACTGCGCATGCGCGAGGCCGATCTTGATCAGCAGTGGGACGGCGTCTTCGGCGTGCAGAAAGCTTTCCAGGGCGCCGAGCGCGTCCGGCAATACATCGGGCGGCGGCGGGACGAACGTCGCCTCATTCAGTGTGCAGCCGGCGGGGCCGATCCAGTTCTGGCTTGTGCGCTGCTCACCGGGCGTCAGATGCGAGCCCCGCACCCCTTCCAGCAACTTGGCATGGATCTCCCGGATGAGGCGAACCGAGACGGGCAACGAGGTCAGCCGCGCCAATCCGTGATTCATGGCGGCGACGTAGTTCAGCACCTCGGCCACGTCACGCGGCTGTTGCGGGTCGAACACTCGCGCCTCAGCCGCCAGCAGGTCCTGCAATGAGCTTTGCGTGCCCTCGATCTGGCTCGACAGCACCGCTTCCTTGCGGACGTACATCAGGATGAACAGGTCCGGGTTGGGCAGCGTCGCGATCGATCCGGCGAGCCGGCCCAGGGCAAGGTCGGCGCGCGAGAGCAGCGCCTGCAACTGGCCTTCGATGCGGACGGGCGGGTCGGGCGGCAGGGGCGCGGGGATGAAGGCGCGATACCCCTGGGTTTGGCGCCGATAGGCCCCGGCCCGGCCGGTCGGCGGCGGGGAAGATGTGTGCGTTGCCTTTAACATGGCCGGGCTGGACCTCCATACGAAAGGCCGCCTTTAATATAGCATGGGTTATGATCCCATATGCAAGGCTGCCTTTGATATGGCCCAGGGCGCGGCCTCATATGGCAGGCCGCCTTTCACAAGCCGCGATGGTGGATCATTTGGGGTGCGGCTGCGCAATTCGGTTGAAGGATTTGCTGTATTGCGATACCCCTGCATCCAGGAACAAAACATGATCGGAAACTCGTCGGCGGCGTTCCACGACCTACCATGCAACCGCATCCAGGCGGCTCAATAACGGCGAGGGCTTGACAAATCGGGCGGCGAGTGCGGCTCATGCAATACGCAATGGACCTGGACATGAAGACGCAACGGCCAGTTGATGTCGCGGCAGACCTCCGGACGGCGGTGCGTGGGCGCAGATTCACTTGCATCCTCGCCGACCCGCCATGGCAATCCTGGCTTTGGGGTGATGGGTAGATGGACTTATCCTTTCAGGCGGCGCTCGCCGATCCGTATAGGAGTGTCTCACAGAAGATTAAGAACTTGAGTGAGCATTGGGTCAGTCAGCAGGTCTACTGCCCAAACTGTGGGCAACCTTATATTAGTTGCTATGGCAACAATCGTCCTGTCGCAGATTTCTACTGCTCTCATTGCCGCGAAGATTACGAATTGAAGAGTCAGGCGCGAATATTTGGCCCAAGAGTGGTCGACGGCGCGTATCGGACCATGATGGAACGGCTCAAAGGAAGCAGAAACCCTAATCTGTTCTTAATGCATTACGACCCGAAGGGGTTGTCGGTCCGTAATCTTCTCGTTATCCCAAAATACTTCTTTGTTCCAGAGGTCATTGAAGAAAGGAGGCCGCTATCTCCGATGGCCCGCCGTGCTGGATGGATCGGGTGTTACATCTCACTGCTGGGGATTCCACACGCCGGAAGGATATTCCTAATCAGGAACGGCGTTGTTGAACAACAAAGTGAAGTACTCGCAAAATGGCAGAAGATACTGTTTCTTCGTGAGCAAAAAGATGTGCGTGCAAAGGGATGGCTTCTCAGCGTGATGAGGTGCATTGAGAAAATGGGAAAGAGCACTTTCACACTTGAGGAAATATACCGATTCGAAGGCGTGCTCAGAGAGACTTACCCATCGAACCGCCATATAAAGGAAAAAATCCGCCAAAAATTGCAAGTTTTGCGCGACAAGGGTTATCTTGAATTCCTCGGCAGAGGAGTCTATCAGTTGGTGGGTGCGAACCCCAAGTAACGTTCTTGCTGGTCAGGACGCAATATGGCATGGTTCCGTAACCATTATCGGTGTGAACGCTGTGACGGCGAATGGACGGATGAGTGGTCGTGCATGTGCGACGACGACTGTCCGGCCTGCGGATTACGGCATATGTCGCCTTACTCGAGCGACGACTTAACGAAGGTCGTCGAGAGACGGGCACACTTGTTTGTAGTGCTGCAGTCGCCCGAGTCAGCAGAATGGGCCCCCGACTATGAAGAAGTTGCGAGTTTCCTAACATTGGAGCTGGCCGAAGTATTCATGCACGCAAAGATGCCGGCCCAATAGCTTCCAATGAGAGTCGGAGCATCGGTCAGACGCACCGTTCACGTGCCGCGATATGGGTGACAGGCCCCCGTCGGCCAGCATCGTGCCCGGTCCATCTTGGGCAGCAATTTGGCAAGCGTTCACCGGGCTGCCGCTTGAGCGCTTGGTCAGCGACGACCGGCCCGAATCCTCACTCCGCCGCCGCCTGCGTCGGCGGCCCCTCCCCCTCCGCCGAAGGCCGCCGCACCCGCAGCCGCCGTATATGCCGAGGGTCCGCGTCCAGCACCCGGAACTCCAACCCGGACGGGTGGCTGACCACCTCGCCCTTCGCCGGCACCCGCCCGGCCAGGGTGAATACCAGCCCCCCCACCGTGTGGATGTCGGCGTCCCGCTCGTCCTCGCTCAGCACCGGCCCCAGCTTCTCCTCGAATGCCTCCACCGGCAGCCGCGCGTTCACGTCCAGTGACCCATCCGGCCGTTCCGTCACCATCGGCGCATCCGGGTCGTCGTGTTCGTCGGCGATGTCGCCGGTGATCGTCTCGACCAGGTCCTCGATCGTTACCAGCCCATCGATCCCGCCATATTCGTCCACCACCAGGGCCAGGTGCATCCGCGCCTGGCGCATCTGCAGCAGCAGGTCCAGCACCGCGGTTTGCGGCGTCACCAGGAGAGGCCGCCGCATGATCGCTTCCACCGAGAACGCGTCCGGCCGCCCGACATAGGCGAATACGTCCTTCAGGTGGATCATCCCCACCACGTCGTCCAATTGCTCGCGATACACCGGCATGCGCGAATGCCCGTCGGTCCGGAACAGCTCGATCGCCTGCGCCAGAGTGAAGTCGGAGCGCATCGCCACGATGTCGGCCCGCGGCACCATCACATCCGCCGCCGCCGTCTCCCGCAGCCGCAGGACGTTGGCGATCAGCAGCCGCTCATGCCGGTCCAGTTCCGGCGGTTCGCCCGGCAGCACCTGGGCCGCCGCCGCCTCCTGCACCAGTTCGGCGATCGAGTCGCGCAGGGATTGCTCAGCGTGGCGGCGGCCCAGCAGCCCGCGCAGCCGAGCCCACAGCCCGGGACGGATGGCGGCCCCGCTCATGCGCGCTTCCACGGGTTGGGCACGCCCAGCCGGTGCAGAATCCGCGCCTCCGCCTGCTCCATCCGCCGGGCCTCGCCAGCCTGGTGGTGGTCGTGGCCGGCAAGGTGCAGCGCGCCATGCACCACCAGATGCGCCAGGTGATGCGCCGGGCGGCGAGCGGCGGCGGCTGCCTCCCGCCGCACCACGCCGAGCGCCAGGATGATTTCCCCCGCAGGATCTGTATAGGTCAGCACATTGGTGGGATAGGTCAGCACATTGGTCGGCTTGTTGCGGCCGCGATGGCGGGCATTCAGCCGTTGCACCGCGCGGTCTCCGGCCAGCACGACCGTCCCGACTGCGCCCGCTGCACGCGCTGCACGGGCAGCCACCACCGTCGCCCGGGGCACAAGCCGGCGCCAGGCCGGCTCCGCGACGATCACCTCAACGTTCTGGTTCCCCGCTTGCGCGGGGCATCTACTTCCCGGTTCCATCGCTACTCTCGCGCGAGCGTCTTGCCTCGCGCCTTTTGTCCCCCTGGGCCGCCGCCCGCTGGTCATACGCATCGACGATCTGCGCCACCAGCGGATGCCGCACCACATCGCGCTTGTCGAACCTTACCACCTGGATGCCCGGCACGCCTTCCAGTGTATCCAGCGCGTCGCGCAGGCCAGAGGTGACGCCGGGCGGCAGGTCAACCTGGGTCATGTCGCCGGTGACCACCATGCGGGAGCCCTCACCCATCCGCGTCAGCCACATCTTCATCTGCATGGCGGAGGTGTTCTGCGCCTCGTCCAGGATCGCGTAGCAATGCGCCAGGGTGCGGCCGCGCATGAAGGCCAGCGGCGCGACCTCGATCTCGCCGTTCGCCATCCGCCTTATCACCTGTTCCGCCGGCATCATGTCGTGCAGCGCATCATACAGCGGACGCAGGTAGGGATCGACCTTCTCCTTCATGTCGCCGGGCAGGAAGCCGAGGCGCTCACCCGCCTCCACCGCAGGGCGGGACAGGACGATACGATCCACCTTGCCGGCTTGCAGCATCGCTACCGCCTGAGCCACCGCCAGGTAGGTCTTGCCGGTGCCGGCCGGGCCAACGCCGAACACCATGTCATGATTGGCCAGCGCCTCCATATACGCCGCCTGGCCGGCACTGCGCGCCGCCACCGCGCCGCGGCGGGTGCGGATCGCCGGCAGGTCCGACAGCGGCAACCGAGGGTCGCTGTCCGCTTCGGCCAGGCGGATCGCCGTCTCCACCTCCGGCCGCCCGACGCTCTCCCCGCGTTCCAGCCGCCGCCAGAGGCCTTGCAGCATGCTCTGGGCCGCGTCCACGCGCGCCGCATCCCCGGCGATCGCCACGCGGTTGCCCCGACACGACAGGCGTACGCCCATGGCTTGCTCGATCCGCACAAGGTGACGGTCATGGTCACCCAGCAGCAGCGGCAACAGCGTGTTGTCGGAGAATTGGAGCGTCACGGCCTTGCCGCCGGGCGCGGGAGGGGTGGAAGTCGTGATGAAATTGCTCTGGCTCAAGCGCAGGCTCGCTCCTTTACGAGGGTTGCAGATAGAGAGTTGGGGAGTGCAGCGACGATTCGCACCTGGGTTTCGGCGCCGACCAGCCCCGCAGGGCCGGTTACATGCACAGGCTGAAGGAAGGGTGAACGGCCGACCACCTGGCCGGAGTGACGGCCGGGACCGGTGAACAGCACCGGCAGGGTCAGCCCGACACAGCCGGCGTTGAACCGCGCCTGCTGGGCGCGCAGCAGGTTTTGCAGCTCGTGCAACCGGCGCTCTTTCTCCGATTCCGGCACTTGGTAAGGGGCGGCGGCGGCCGGCGTGCCGGGACGGGCGGAGTAGCGAAAGCTGTAGGCCTGGGCGAAACCCACATCCCGAACCAGGTCGAGCGTAGCGGCGAAATCGGCGTCGGTCTCGCCGGGGTGGCCGACGATGAAGTCGGAGGACAGGGCGATGTCTGGCCGGGCCTCGCGCAAGCGGTCCACGATACGGCGGTAGTCCGCCGCGGTGTGCTTGCGGTTCATCGCTGCCAATATCCGGTCCGAACCGGCCTGCACCGGCAGATGCAGGAACGGCATCAGGGTCGAGACGTCGCGATGCGCGTCGATCAGTTCGTCCGTCATATCGCGCGGGTGAGAGGTAGCGTAGCGCAGCCGCTTCAGCTCCGGCAGTTCTGCCAGCGCGCGGATCAAGCGGCCCAGGCCCCAGGCGCCGCCGCCAGGCGCGTCGCCGTGCCAGGCGTTGACGTTCTGGCCGAGCAGGGTGATCTCGCGGGCACCTTGGGCAACCAGGCGGCGGGCTTCGGCGATGATAGCGGTGGCGGGACGGCTTTGCTCGGCGCCGCGGGTATAGGGCACGACGCAGAAGCTGCAAAACCGGTCGCAGCCCTCCTGGATGGTCAGGAAGGCGGTGACGCCCTGGGGCGCCGCGGCCTCGGGCAGTTGGTCGAACTTCGACTCGGGTGGGAAATCGGTGTCGATCACCGGACCGGGTTGGTCGCCGTTGGCGGCGCGGGCAGCGCGGGCAACCATTTCGGGCAGGCGATGGTAGGTCTGCGGGCCGAGCACAATGTCCACGAAGGGGGCACGCGCCAGGATCTCCTCGCCTTCCGCCTGGGCGACGCAGCCGGCGACGGCCAAGATCATGCGGCCGCCGGCCGCGGCCCGGGCTTCCTGCAGGCGACGCAGGCGGCCCAGCTCGGAGAACACCTTCTCCGCCGCCTTTTCCCTTATGTGGCAGGTGTTGAGGATCACCATGTCGGCGCCATCGGCCGTCTCAGCCGGGGCATAGCCCAGCGGTGCAAGGACGTCGGCCATCCGGGCGGAGTCGTACACGTTCATCTGGCAACCCCAGGTGATCACGTGCAGCCGCTTCAGGCCAGTTACGGTTGTGTTGCCGTTGTTCCGCAGGGTCATCGCCCAAGCTCCGCCCAACCCGGCCGGACCACCCCGGCTCGGGGGGCAGGAGGAATCGTCGTCCGGGTCGGCGCGGTCAAGCGGGGCAGTGCTCGGGAATCCTCCTAACGGCAGGTCGCAGTCTGGCAGAAGGACGCGGGTTCGTGTCAAGCGAAGTTGCGGGTCGGGTGCAGGTCGGGACGGTTGCCGCCGAGGGCCGGGGGGGGAGTGATGGAACGAAGCGGGCTTCGACCGTTGCATCGCAATCAACCCGAAAGGGCCGTGCGCCTGGTCCACTCGCAATTGGCGATTTGCGAAGCCAGGTGATGCTGCCAGCTTGACTTTACACACCCCGCCTGACATGCGGACTGGCGAGCTTATGGCGTGTCGAGAGCATTATCGGGACGCTGGCGGCGGGGCTGTGCCGCTGGTTTGGCGTCCGATAGCGCGGTCAGCCGACGACCTGGCGTTGGTATTCACGGACTTTCACGGTTTTTTCCCAGTTGCTGACGACGAACTGACCGTTGAGGAACTTCAATAAGCGGCTTTTTGGCTGCACACTCTGAAATGTCGCCAACGCGAGACGAAGAGTTCGCCGATGGCGGAGGATTTGATCACAAGGAGGCTTTGATGACCTTTATGCAGCGCTTGATCGAGATCGGGTCTGGTCACGCAGCGTCCGATACAGAGCCGGTACGGCGGCATCCGCTGCTTCTAGTAGTAGAGGACGGAGGTGTTGTTGCAGGATCGCTACAACCGATTTGTGACTTTCTTGACATCGCCGTCGAGAGGCTTCCCAGCGAATGCGACCTCGCCGGTGCGCTGCGGGATTACCTGCCAATGGGGGTGGTGGCCCATCTGGATAGCCAAGGCCAGGACGGGTGTCATGTGATGATGACGGTCGCGCAGCACGACCGAGGCTTGCCAATCATGCTGCTCGTCGGTGAAGATCCGACGCTGGCCGGCGCAGCAGATGCCGTTGAGGAGCTATGGAAACTTGAGGCCGTGGTAAAATTTTCGAGCCTGCCGGGCATCGGTAGCATCGTCGATTTTATTTTTCGGGCAGGCCGCAAAGGTCGGTGCACGCGGCTGGTCCCCGTGTAGCTGTTTTTCGTGTAGCTGTTCCCCGCCGTATTAGTTGATTCGGACGGCAGCCGGACATGTCCGCTGTTGCTTGCGTGCAGCCACTGCATATGCCCCGAAAGCTCGATCCGGATTCTCATTCGGAACGACAATGTTTGATCGATAGTCTGCCCAGTCGGCGTCCTGTAATGCATGTATATCGCCAAGGCATTCCATAGACGACAGGATAGCATCGGAATACGCGAGTTGTTGCACCGGCTGTAGATGCAGGAACGGGAAATCAGCACGCAGCCTGATGGGTGTGTTGGTGCGTGTCAGGCGTAGATTTGTAAATAGCGGGCCGAACCACCGATCAGATGCGACAATGCCTTCATAGAGGCTAAACCCGCCAGAGGCGGGGAGGTTGGCGGGGGCCCTGAGAAGCAGATGCCAACCAGGCGCAGTCCGCGCCATGAGTCCAGTCCAAATCTGAAGTGAGCCGCCCTCGGGTAAAGCTGTCAGAAACGGCGGCGCACAGTCGCGCAGCACGGCGGGGGCCGTGGCATTGAATTGCGCCGCAAAACCCGGGAATTGAGCGCCGGGCGTCAACGGCAACCAATCCGAAATTCCATCGTGCTGCCAAAAGATATCCGTTCCGTCCCACAGCAGACTTAAGTCGATTGGTGGGAAGGCCCACCATCCGAAAGCGGTTGCGGCCGTAACGGCCTCGCAATAACGAACCGCTCGGGTCGGAAGCGTTCCGGCTGCCGACCGGTCGGCCCGCTGCGGAGGGCGGGTTTGGGCGATCAATCGATAAAATCGCGCAATGGCATCGCCAGATCCGGGCATGGTGGGGCTCGCAGAGTGCGGGTTGAGACACGGGGACGGTGGGTGCCCGGCGACTAAGGGGATGTCGCCGGGCCCGGTATCCTGCGTCAGCCGGCCGTACGGCTCGCCGGCAGCCGCCAAGCGCCGCCCAGGCGGATTTTGCTTTGCTCAGTGACGGCCCGCGGCATTGCCGACGGACCACGGACAGTTCCCGCTTGGTGGACAGGATGGGTAACGGCAGTGGTGGTGCTGACGTGACCAGACGTAGGCTGCGCGACCGTTTTCATCTCGTAATCCCTTTGAGGTGGTGGGTATGTCAACCGGAGCCGCTCGCACCAGCGCGCCTGCCATTAGCCCCAAACGCCAGCGGGGTGGATCGATTGACTCGATCCACCCCGCTACCACGCGAATGGGACGTAGGAGAATGTGACGGTTGGCGCAGCACGCCCGTTGACAAGAAGGGCAATAGCCGAATGCGGCAGCCCTTGTCAAGGCCTAATTTCCTAAATCCTGGCAGTTGTCCTGTTCTACCGAGTTTTCCCAGAAATTGGCCCTAAGGGTGAAGGACGTGTTTGGCCTCGAAGCTTTCAGCGAGTCTCCAAAACGAGAGGTTATCGGCGGTGGGTCGCCGCCGAAACTGCGGCCGAAGCTAGCGCGAATCAACCTGTCTATACATTTATCTGTAGCATATGGTTGCCACAATACAGCCCAGAGGATAGAAACAGTTCTGACGATCGCCGTAAGATTGTAGTCCGGAGACAAACCATCAAAACCGGTCAGAACAGTGCGGTTTCCCGAAGTGGCCCCGATGCGTCGGCTGGTCGTGGGTCCAGTGGGCCGCCGCCCACCGTTCGGGTAGCGCTGTTTGGGCGGATGCGGGTCGATGATGCGGGGGGGCGGTCCATCCTGCCCAAATCCAGGAAGGCCCGGGCTCTGCTGGCAGTCCTGGCCCTTTCTCCGAAGCGCGCAGTCTTGCGCAGCCAGATCACGGCTCTTCTCTGGAGCCTCCGGGGCCAGGAGCAGGGGCGTGCGTCCCTACGTCAATCGGTGCATGAGTTGCACCAAGCACTCAACGCTACAGGTTCGGGCCTTTTACGGGCGGATCGTAACCATTTGGCATTGTCTGAGACCCATTTCTGGGTAGATGCTCTGGCGCTAACGACTGCTACGCCGTCGCATCCCGAACTGCTCGATTTGTTCTGTCTTCCGCTACTGGAGGATTTGCATGGTTTGGATCCGGCCTTCGACATCTGGTTGGCCGACCAGAGCGAGCGCCTGACGCAGGTTGCCCGAGCAATTGCTGAGACCGTCCTTGATGAGCAGTGTGACGCTGCTGGGATTCTAAGGGCGGCGGAGCAGCTCTTGCGCATTGATC
>Ga0182013_10009506_pt1 | contig 10234 bp, 9 predicted proteins | sample 612S2MmetaG_FD_120487 | JGI IMG/M metagenome (GOLD analysis project Ga0182013, IMG submission 120487) | Permafrost microbial communities from Stordalen Mire, Sweden - 612S2M metaG | ecosystem: Environmental > Terrestrial > Soil > Wetlands > Permafrost | place: Sweden: Stordalen | collected...
GCGGTGACCAAGGGCTCGGACGGCAGCCGCTGGTTCACGGTGCTCGACCCGGAGGGCAACAAGGTGGAGTTTGTGGAGCCGCCGCGCCTGCCCAAGGATATCGCTGCACCGCACGTCATCGGCCATCACATCATCCACGTCGGCATGCTGGTGCATAGCCGCACAGCCGAAGACGTCTTCTACCGCGACCTGCTCAGCTTTCGCCCGTATTGGTTCGGCGGCATGCAAGAGGGCAAGATCGACTGGGTGAGCCAGCAGACCCCCGACAGTCACGACTGGCTGGAGTACATGCTCACCAGCGGCCCCTCCGGCACCGGCATTCCGGCCACCATGTCGCAGCGCACACTGGGCGTGCTCGATCATCTTTCCATCGGCGAACTCTCGGTGGACGCGGCCTTCAAGACTCTCAAGGATGGGAACCGCCTGGAGGGCGTGGTGAACGACGGCCACACCCAGATGGGCAAGGACGGCAAGGGCCAGTTCAACATGTACGACCCGGACGGCATCCGGCTGGAACTGATGAATTTCCGCGCCACGGAGAAGCCCTGCTGCTCGCCGTTTACGGCTGACGATCCGGCGGAATGAGAGGGAAAACCACACTTGCATTGCCTCGGCAACGGGAAGATACTTATCTCATTGCCGAGGCAATCATGACCGAACACGACGTCCAGCCTGCGGAAGCCAAGAATGCGAAGGGTGTACGGGTGCGCTTCAGGGATAGTGCAATGAAGAGTCCGAGGCGCTTGCCAGACAAGCCCTGGAAGTACAATCCACCTGCGCCAGCCGACGCAGTGCGACCCAAGCCTGTGGTTGTGCCTAAAGCCGGGTAATACGGAGCATCCATGCCTGAGAAAGTCGAGGCGTTGGGTATATTGCTGGTTCTGCTGCCGGGATTTGCAGCCGCGTATCTGGTTCAGCTTCTCGCGGCGCGCCATAAACAGTCCGAACTCGACAAGGTAGTTGAAGCGCTGATTTTCAGCTTGGTCCTCTACCTGTTTACGCTTCCGTTCTTTGGCTATTCGTTGCCGATTGCCTGGCATCCTGCCGATGAAAAACATCCTGACATATGGCAGATTTTCATTGTCTGGCCACATCTCCTGGCGCTCGCGTTCCTCGCCATCGTGCTCGGGGCAATCTATGCTGCCAGTATCAATCACAACTGGCTGACGGCCCCATTCAGATGGATCAGGATCTCAGAACGATCGGCGCGAAGCTCGGTGTGGAACGACGTATTTTCCGATATTGAAGGCTTCGTACAAGTTGGAATGTCCGACGGAAGATCGGTCATCGGCTGGCTGCGCAGATATTCCGACGAAGATGAGGCGCATGTGCTTTTCCTTGAAGAAGCTGCCTGGATTGACAGCAAAGGAAAAGAATCCCCCATTCATGGTCCGGGTATCCTGCTCACGAAGAATTCAGAGATCGAGTACGTGATGTTCCTGGACTCGGATGGTGAAGACACATCTCTTGAGACCGATTAGGGAATGTTGCATCTACCTGCACGAGTTGCGTCGCCCCGCCACGGCCGTCCCTTCGCGCTAAAATCGTAATCACATATGCCTGCCGCTGCGCTTTCGCCTGAAATCCTGGCCAAGTACGAGCCCGTCATCGGACTCGAGGTCCACGTGCAACTGCTCACCGCCACCAAGGCCTTCTGCGGATGCGCCAACCAGTTCGGTTCCGAGCCCAACACCAACATCTGCCCGGTGTGCCTGGGACTGCCCGGAGCCTTGCCGGTGCTCAACGCCAAAGCTCTCGAGTTCAGCACCCTGGCCGCGCTGGCCATCAACTGCGAAGTGCGCGCGCGCTCCATCTTTGCCCGCAAGAATTATTTCTATCCCGATCTGCCCAAGGGCTACCAGATTTCGCAGTTCGACAAGCCCCTGGCCGAGAACGGCTGGATCGACGTGCCCGCGGCCGACGGATCGACCAAGCGCATCGGCATCACCCGCCTGCACATGGAAGAGGACGCCGGCAAAAGCATCCACGACGGCCTCCCCGACTCCGCCAACCACACGTCGCTTGACTTGAATCGATGCGGTACGCCCCTGGCGGAGATCGTCTCCGAGCCCGACATGCGCACTCCGGACGAGGCCTGGGAATATCTCACGCGCCTCAAGGAGATCCTGCTCTACTGCGGCGTCTCCGACTGCAACATGGAAGAGGGTTCGCTGCGCTGCGACGCCAACATCAGCGTCCGTCTCAAAGGCGAAAGGCGCCTCGGCACCAAGGCCGAAGTGAAAAATGTGAACAGCTTCCGCTTCGTCCGCGCCGCTCTCCAGTATGAAATCGAGCGCCAGATCGAGGTGATCGAGTCCGGCGGCCGCGTCATCCAGGAGAGCCGCTTGTGGAACGCGGCCGAGGGCCGCAGCTACTCCATGCGGTCGAAGGAGCAGGCCCACGATTACCGCTACTTCCCCGAGCCGGACCTGCTGCCGCTGATCGTCTCCGCCGAATTTCTGGAAGAGACAAGAGCCAGGCTCCCCGAGCTGCCCGAGGCAAGGCGCGCCCGCATGATCGCCGACTACGAGCTGGCCACCAAGGACGCCTTCACGCTGACCGCAACCCGCGAATTCGCCGACCGCTTTGAAGCCGCGGCCAAGACCGCTCGCAATCCGCGCCGCGTGGCCAACGTGCTGCTGAGCGAGATCGGCGGCCGGCTGAATGCGCTGGGCATGGAACAGGAGCGGTCGCCGGTTTCAATGGCCGGCATTGTGCTGGCCGCCGACCTGCTGGACGAAGACAAGATCAGCTCCAAGCAGCTCAAGCAGTTGTTCGATATGTGCTTTGAAAAGAACGAGGATTTCCCCGCTGTCTATGAGCGGGAGAAGCCTCAGCAGATTACCGATGCCTCGGCTCTCGAAGCCCTGATCGACCAGGTCATTGCCGCCAGCCCCAAACAGGTGGAGCAGTATCGCGGCGGCAAGAAGACCGTGGCAGGCTACTTTGTGGGCCAGGTGATGCGGGCCTCGAAGGGCCAGGCCAACCCGGCGCTGCTCAACGAACTGGTCACGAAAAAGCTGGAAGGGTAAGCCCGCAGCGCGATGAAGCCTTTCATCGCGCTCGGCAGGCGCGTTACCTTGCCGGAGCGCGCGCCTACTTCAGCTTCAGCTCGACCTCGAATTCCTTGCGCGAGTCCCAGGAACTGACGGTCTTGACGGCGCTCTTCTTGCCGTCTTTTTCCGCCCACAGGTCGTAATCCTCGGCCATGTTGACCTGGGCAAACTGGAAGCGGCCGTTCGCCGTGGAGGTGTAGCTGCGAACGCCTTTGGTCTTCTGTTGCTTGATAAAAACGGTGGCGCCGGCCACGGGAACCGAATTTGCATCCACCACGGCGCCTTTCACAATTCGTTGGCCCAGGTTCTGCGCCTGCGCCACCTGGGGCTCCAGCAGTCCGCCCCGCGGCGCCATCGGCGCCAAACCTGTCCCGAGAGCGGCTAACACCACTCCTGTCATCCAACTCGTGCGGCAAAACTTCACTCTTCCTCCTCTTCCTCATCGAACCCATCATCGTCGTCATCGTCCAGGCTTTCGCCTACCCTCGACAACTCCAGCGGTTCGACGCCGACCACCTCATACTCGGTTCCACATTCGTCACAGACGACTACATCGCCTTCTTCAAGTTCGTCCACTTCGACGTTAAGATCATTCTCGCATTCAGAGCAGCTGGGCATGGAAGCCTCCTCTCTTTCAAAGGCATTTCGTGTTAAAGGATGATGGCATTTCACAGTACGATTCCGCTATTCTTGGGGAGAAACCGGTCCCAGGTCAAGGGGCGGAAGTCGCAACCGTGGTCAAAAGTCTCAAAAGGGAGAATAACCCAAAAACGTCAGGCATCTCTGTGTCGTCAGCCGCAAAAGTACCTAAAACGGAACTGGGCTGGAATTCAGCCTGTTCGACGGCTATCGGCGGGAAAAGGTTGCGCATCCACATCCTCGGGCACCGCGGCACCCGCCCGTGCAACAATTTAATCTGAGACAGACCACCATGCCCAGGTTCGGCTCCACTCCGTTTGCCTTTCCCGACTTCCGCGGCGTCACCCGCCGCCTGGTGCTGGCGAACCTTATCGCCTATTTTGTGCTGGTTCTGGCGAGCATGGCGAATCCCGCCACCTCGTATACGCTGGCCAGCGCGTTCGCGTTCACTCCCAGCGCATTTCTCCAGGGCTGGATCTGGCAGCCCTTCACCTACAGCCTGGTCCACTACGGCATCACCGGCACGCTCTTCGAGCTTCTCTCGCTGTGGTTTCTGGCCGGATTTCTGGAGGCCGGCCACAGTTCGAGCTGGATTACCGGCCTATTCACCGTCTCCGTTCTGGGAACGGCAGCCGGCGCAGCCATCATCTATGCCTGCGGCTCCGCGTTGGGTTTATCGCTTACGGGGGCTTCCCTTTACGGCTGCTTTGGCGGCATCTTTGGCCTGTTGGTGGCCATCGGCCTGCTCTACGGCGACACCCAATTTCTGCTCTTCTTCGTCATTGGCATCAAGGCCCGCTACCTAGTGGCCATCTACGCACTGATCTCCATCGCCATGCTCTTCGGTCAGCAGAGAATGTACGCCTTTTCCCAGTTGGGAGGGGCGCTCGCCGGCCTGCTTTGGGTACGGCTGGCACCGCCGCGGGGCATCACCTTCCTGTTCAGCGAGCGCTGGTTTGGGCTGCGCAACCGCTACTATCGCTGGAAGCGCCGCCGCGCCGCCCGCAAGTTCGAGGTCTACATGCGCTCGCAGGGCCGCACCGTCCGCTTCGACGGCAACGGCCGTCCCATGGACGAGGACCACGACGACAAGAAGCGCTGGAACTAAAACGTTTTATCTGTACACGCGGTCTGCCGGCTCGATGTTTACCTTCCCGTAACAATGAGTTCATCTCTTTTGCCGATAGTGAAGATAGATCAAAACTCTATCAATCTGGCGCCAAGGGGACCCTGTGACGGCGATCAACCGTGTCTTTGCTGCACTTCTTTTTATTCTTTTTGTGTTTGTTGGACTCAGTATGGCGGGCTCCTGGCGTCTGCGCTACCGTCTCCTGCCCCAGCCAGCCGCCATTGTGCAGGCAGACTCAAGCCCAACGCTCTCTGCCGACTCTGAAGAACTGCGTGCGCGGGTCGAGCAGATCCGCATGGTGCGGAACTGGACCACGGCCGCGCAGGGCGTCTCCCTGCTGCTCTGCTGTGCGCTTTGCATTCTTGGTCTTGTCCTGCGCCACCGGTCCGCCCGGGACGCCCGCCAGAAGGAAGAAGCTGAGCGCGCTCTCGACCGGGAGCGCCGGGCGCTGGAAGCGCGCATCCAGGAGCGGACCCGCGAATTGAGCCAGGAAGTAGTCGAGCGCCGCCGCGCCGAAGAGCTGAACCGAGGCCAAAAACAGGTTCTGGAGATGTTGGCGACCAATCCGGCGGAGACGACCGAAGACATTCTGCTCCATCTGGCCGAAACTGTGGCCGCCCAGCGTCGCAGTTGGGAGTGCTCGCTGCACCTGGTGGAAGACAACGGCAAGACCCTGCGCCTGGTCGCCAGTTCCGAAGTGAACGAGAAGCTGAAGCGCTACCTGCTCTCGATCGGCATGGATTTCACGGATGCTCCCGAGATCCGAGCCTGCGTCTCCGGCCAAACCCACATCGTGGAGAAGATGACCGATGTGCGGCGTCCCTGGAGCGAACTGCTGGTGGCCAACGGCATCTTTTCCGCGTGGTCGGTCCCATTTCATACCCATGACCCATTCGTGGTGGCTGGAACGTTGACCGTCTACTCGCGGATGCACACGAAGCCAGGCCCGCGCGAACTCGAACTGGTGGAAACCGCCGCCCGGCTGGCCGCCCTGGTGATCGAGCATCGCCGCATCCACGCTGAACTGGTCGCCAACGCTTACCAGGATGCGCTGACCGGTCTTCCCAATCGCCGTGCCGGCGAAGGGGCCATCGAGTCCGCCATCCAGAAGGCCGCCCGCAGCAACGAATCCGTAGCCGTGCTCTGGCTCGACCTGAACCGCTTCAAGCGCATCAATGACCAGTATGGCCACGGCGCCGGCGATTACGTCCTGCGCACCATCTCCGCCCGGCTTCACCGCCATCCGCTGACCGCCGGAGGCCTGGCGCGCATGGGCGGCGACGAATTCCTGGTGCTCGTCCCGGGTTGGTCCGCCGCCCGCGACCCCATGGAACTCTCGCGCCAACTGGGTGCCATCATCGCCGAGCCCATTGCCCTCGAATCCACCCAAGTCTCCGTTTCCGCCAGCATCGGCATCTGCATCTTCCCCCAGGACGGCTCCGCCATCGACGCCCTCGAGCGCAACGCCGACTTTGCCATGTACCGCGCCAAGGCAGGCGGCCTGGGCGCCTGCATCTACTCTCCCACCCTGAGCGAAGAGGTCAGCGAAGCGCTTGAAATCGAACAGGGCCTCAGCATCGCGCTGGAACAGAACCTCCTCAACCTCGTCTACCAGCCCATCTTCAGGCAGAACGGCCAACTCTCCGGATTTGAAGCCCTGCTGCGCTTTCACCATCCCCGGCTTGGCAATATCTCTCCCGTCCGCTTCATCCCCATCGCCGAAGAAACCCACCTCATCGTTCCCATCGGCACCTGGGTGCTGCGCCAGGCCTGCCGCCAACTCAGGATCTGGCAGGATGCCGGGTACCCCCCAGTGCGCATTGGCGTCAATATTTCGGCGCTGCAGTTTGGCCGCCGCGACTTTGCCGACCTGGTGGCCAGAGTGCTCCGCGAGTCAGGCGTCTCCCCCGAGTTCCTCCTGTTGGAACTGACCGAATCGGTGGTCATGGAAGACTACGGCGCCGTTCTGCGCCAGATGAATCTCCTGCGAAATACCGGTATCCGCATCGCCATGGACGACTTTGGCACCGGCTACTCTTCGCTGAGCTACCTGCAAAAGCTCCCCATCGACATGCTCAAGATCGACCGCTCCTTCATTGAACGGCTCAGCGACCCCGACGGTACGCGCGCCATCGTGGAAGCCGTCATTACCATGGGCACGCATCTGGGCCTGGAGATTGTTGCCGAGGGCGTTGAAACCGCCGAGCAGCAATCTATTTTGCAGCAGGCCGGCTGCCACCGGTTTCAGGGATTCCTCTTCTCTCGCCCGCTGCCCTTCGAAGAGGCCGGGAACCTGCTGGCTGCCAGCGGTGAAACGCGTTTCGGCAAGCACTACGAAAACTCAATTGAAGTCGAAGAGGCCGTGGCCTGAGACCCAGATCCTTGGGCCGGCAGTTTACAATTCTCTCTGGTATGTCACTGAAAATAGCCTTCCTCTTTCCCGGGCAGGGTTCGCAGGCCGTAGGTATGGGCCGCGAGATTGCCGAGCATTTTCCCGTTGCCCGCGCAACCTTCGCCGAGGCCGACGAAGCTCTCGGCTTCCCGCTCTCCCGTCTCTGCTTCGAAGGGCCGGACGCAGACCTGAAGCTGACGGAAAACACCCAGCCGGCCATTCTGGCGGTGAGCGTCGCAGCCTGCCGGGTGCTCGCTGCACAGGGCGTTGAACCAGCTCTGGCCGCCGGTCACTCCCTGGGCGAGTGGTCGGCCCACGTGGCCGCGGGAACCATCGGCTTTGCCGACGCCCTGCGCGCCGTCAAGGCTCGCGGCCGGGCCATGCAGCAGGCGGTTCCTGCCGGCCAGGGCGGAATGGCCGCCATCCTGTCGCTGGACCCGGCGCAGGTGGCCGAGGCCTGCCGCGAAGCCGCCCAGGAGACCGGTTTGACGGTTGCCGCCGCCAACCTGAACTCGCCCGGCCAGACGGTCATCTCCGGCGCACTGGCGGCCGTTGAAAAAGCCTCCGCGCTGGCCAAGGCCAAAGGCGCCCGCCGCGCCGTGATGCTCCCCGTCAGCGCGCCGTTCCACTGCGCCCTGATGCAGCCGGCTCAAGAAGAAGTGGCGCGCATCCTCGCAGCGATCCAGTTGTCCGATCCGCGGATTCCCGTGGCCGCCAACGTCACCGGCGAGCTGGTGACCACCGCCGCCGCGGTGCGCGACACCCTGGTCCGCCAGGTCACCGGCGCGGTGCGATGGGTGGATTGCGTGCATGCGCTGGTGGGCGCGGGCGTGGAACTGTTTATTGAAGTCGGCCCCGGCAAAGTGCTGAGCAACCTCTTGCGCCAGATCGACCCGGCGCACAAGACTCTGCATGTCGAGGACCCTGCCAGCCTGGAGAAGACCCTGGCGGCGCTGAAGGACTTAAACAGCTAACAGCTGTCAGCTATCAGCTATCAGTCACAAAGCCGAAGGGCTCCATCTTCTTCGCTTTCGCGAGAAGATGGAGCCCTTCTTTTTATTTGCACAGCGAACAGCGCTAACTCCGCTTACACCGCGAACTCCGCTCGCCGCGCCCAGTGGCCGTTAGAACTTCGAGCCGAGATAGATCTCCACGTCTGGCGGCGAAAAATTCAGGGCGTGCGTCTTGGGGTCGTAGTCGATGTTCAGCGCCTTGCTCTTGCGGTCGTTGATCAGGATGGCCATCAGCAGCACATTGCCATACATGCGCGCCGCCACAATCTTGTGGCTCTGAATCACGCCGTACTCGTTGTCCGGGCTGGTTGGGCTCCAGTCCTGCTGAAAGCGGCTGAACGGGTAAGCGCCCGTCGTGGCCGGATGCTGCTGCCAGTTTTTGTCGTGCAGCCATATTCCGTAGGCCGTGGCCATGTCGTTCTTCTCGACCGCGGTGAGGAACTGGTTCGCTTCCATTCTTCCGCGCAGGTGGTTGTTCCAGTTCCAGGGCCAGTCCACCGGGCGGCCCGCCACCATCCACCAGCCTACAAACAGAAACAGCACCAACCCCACGGCGCTCAACACAATCACCTTGTGGTGTCGTTCGCGAACTTCGTCATACTTGGGAGCGTCGAGCAAGGTCATGGTTCGGTTTCCTCGTAAAAAACAGTGATCAGTCGTCAGTGGACAGTGATCAGCAATCAGCCGTCAGCCCTCAGCTATCAGCTGTCAGCTGTCAGATCTCAGCCGTCAGATTCCAGCGGCTGAACCAATACCGGAGCATACCATTCCATCTACTTAGACACCGAAGAGGCTCCAACCGTTCCCGGGCCGAGGTGCAGCCTCAATCTCCTCCGGCGTGAATCCCATTGCCGACGGCATATGGCTGTTTGCTGAAAGCTGATCGCTGATCGCTGCTTTTTTACTCTTCCCTGCTGTACGTGTTGCGGCTCTTCTCCGCGTGGCGTTCCAGGGCCAGCTCGATCAGCCGGGTAATCAGTTCCTTGTAGCCGATTCCGGTGGCCTCCCACAGCTTGGGATACATGCTGATGCGGGTGAATCCGGGCATGGTGTTCACTTCGTTCAGGAAGATGCGGCGCTTGCCGTCCGGCTCCATCAGGAAGTCCACGCGGGAAAGCCCGGAAAGATCGCAGGCGCGGAAGGCGGCCACCGCCATCTCGCGAATCTGCTGGCTCTCGGCCTTGGTCAGTTTGGCCGGAATCACCGGCACCGAACCCTCCGACAGATATTTGGCCTCGTAGTCGTAGAACTCCTTGCCGGGAACGATCTCGCCCACCACGCTGGCCTTGGGATCGTCGTTGCCCAGAACCGCAACCTCCAGTTCGCGGGCCTTGGCCGTCTTGCCGCCCACGCCCTGTTCCACCACCAGCTTGCGGTCGTACTTGGCCGCCAGCTTCAGCGCGGGCGAGAGCTCCTTGCGGTCGTGGACCTTGCTGATGCCCACCGAGGAGCCCAGGTTCGCCGGCTTCACAAAGACCGGGTACTTGAGCGCCGCCTCCACCTGCGCAATGGCCTTGCGGGGCGACTTCTCCCAGTCGGCGCGGAGCAGCGTGACATGCTTCACGATGGGCAGCCTGGCCTCGCGGAAAAGGCGCTTCATCACATCCTTGTCCATGCCCGCCGACGAGCCCAACACCCCGGAACCGACATACGCAATGCCCGCCAGCTCGAAGAGTCCCTGGATGGTCCCATCCTCGCCAAAGGTTCCGTGCAGAACCGGAAAGACCACGTCCAGCATCGCGGCCGCGGGGCGGATTGCGTCCGCTGTCAGCGGCGCTTGTCCGGATGCCGGCTCCGGCGCCATCAGCGTGGGAATGCCCTCGTGCAGCAGCTTCGCGCCGGGCGTGGCCGCCGGATCGCCGGCCCGCAACCGCCGCGCAACCGCGCTCTGGTCGCCCGTCAACAGGCTGTCGGCATCGGCGGCCGCCAGCCAGCGGCCCTCCTTGGTAATGCCGATGGGCACCACCTCAAACTTCCGGCGATCGATGGACTTCAAAATCGAAGC
>Ga0182013_10009508_pt1 | contig 10234 bp, 7 predicted proteins | sample 612S2MmetaG_FD_120487 | JGI IMG/M metagenome (GOLD analysis project Ga0182013, IMG submission 120487) | Permafrost microbial communities from Stordalen Mire, Sweden - 612S2M metaG | ecosystem: Environmental > Terrestrial > Soil > Wetlands > Permafrost | place: Sweden: Stordalen | collected...
CAGGCGATCAGCGAGAGCTTCCATCTTGCCGTCGGCGACAGCGGGCCGACCGCGACCGCCATCCCGGACCAGAGCGGCTATGAAGGCCAGGCCTTCGCGCTCAACGTCTCCAGCCATTTCGCAGCTCCCGCCGCCGGCGACACCCTGACCTTCTCGGCCACGCTGCCGACCGGGCTCAGCATCGATCCCCATACCGGCATCATCTCGGGCACCCCGACCGACAGCGACTACACCAGCAATGCTCACCTATTCAATTTTAATTTTACCTCATCCGACGGCGCCTTTGCGGTCACAGGACAGCTCACCACCGCTAACTCGCTTGATGCGGTCGGAGGATATGACATCACTGGCATTTCGGGATCTGTCACGGGACCGAACGGTGCGGCGATAAGCAGCCTCGTAAATAATCCCAGCCCTTCAGCCGAGTCGATAAGTCCAGACGGCGTCTTCATTTACGACAACGTATTGCTTGCGAACAGCAGCCCCTCACTTGACTACGGCGGCATCCTGTTCACGTCTAACAATCTTGAATACAATATATTCTACCAAAACGGCACCTATCAGCTTATCGAGACCCTCAGTCCTCACGGGACTGCATATGCTGGACAAGACGGTACGTTCACCATCTCCGCAGTTCCTGAGACCAACCCGATCACGGTCACGGCGACCGACGCCCATGGTCAGGCGATCAGCGAGAGCTTCCATCTTGCCGTCGGCGACAGCGGGCCGACCGCGACCGCGATCCCGGACCAGAGCGCCTATGAAGGCCAGGCCTTCGCGCTCAACGTCTCCAGCCACTTTGCCGCTCCCGCGGCAGGCGACGCCCTGACCTTCTCGGCCGCGTTGCCGACCGGCCTCAGCATCGACGCCCATACCGGCATCATCTCGGGCACCCCGACCAGCAGCGACGTAGGCAATGACCCGGTCACGGTTACAGCGACCGACGCCCACGGTCAGGCAATCAGCGAACAACTGAACCTGGCGGTGGCCGACAACAACGACACATTTTTCATCGCTTCGCACAGCGGCAATATATCGATCACAGGCAGCCCCAACTGGACCGACGCTGTCGACCTTCACAATGTCGGACCGACCGCGAATTTCAGTATTGCGGAATTGGCTCCAGATGGCCATGTCGTCCAGAGTTGGACAGGCTTAGTCGTTGATGGATCAGCGCACTCCGATCACAATATCACGCTTGCTCAAGGTGACCATGCCCTGATCACTGTCAATCATCTCGACGGAAGCGCGAGCGATCATATCGCTCTTCAACAAATCGACCACATCAAATACTGAGATTAAAATCCTCACGACTTGAGTGAGGCGATTTTGGTTTTTCGGCCTGCGCCGGGTGCCGTCTAAAAACACAGTCAGGCACGGAAGAGGCCAACAAAACCTCTTAAGCATGCGGCGATGAAACCGCAATTTCACTGAGAATGCAATTGCGGCAGACGACGTTCGTCCGTATCAGCCGCGGCTGCAAGCTTGCGCGATCGGTATAGCTTTAGAACACCTTGGCACGTCTCTATGTTAAGAACGAAAAACGCGTTTTTCATACCATCGAGGTCTTGCGAAGAGATGCGATAATTCGGTGCGGTTAGAAACAGCACCGACATCGCGGTCTCCCAGGAAAATCCGAGAGCTTTGGTCAGGATCATCACCGTTTCCCGGCTCTTGTCGATCAGTGCCCGCTCAACTACGTCGACCGGCAATGAGCACAATAATGACAATCCGGCAGTGACTTCCTCGAATTTATGGGCCTGAGCGTATTCGAAAATCTTGTTCTCATCCAGATTTCCGTAATGCTTCTCTTTGGCCACCGCCCTTTTAGCATCGAAATAGCTTTTTGACGCCGGCCCGAATTTCGACTGCAGCGCGCCCGTAACATCCGTCACCAGCGTCTGGACCTCGCTAATGGCGTCGGGGCGCTCGCTTTCCAGTTTCTTTTTTACGTTGTTCGATGCCTTTGCGATCAACTGCTGGAAGAGATGCCTGGGGATGTCTTTGCGGCGGTCGAGTTGCTCGAAGAGAATCGAATCATTCTCGGAGCGCTTGATCATGGCCAAAGTGCCAAACTCCGAAAACCGCGCGCCGTCGTTAGCCGCGACAGAGCGTACAACCTCCCTATTCCCACGAGTCACAAGCACATCCGTCACGTCCTCGCTGATGGCCTTCCGCTGCGATATTGCCAGTAGATGTGGTTGGCCTTTCGACCTGGCATTGGCGACCAGGGTTCGAGCGTCGAGTCGCTCGGAGTAGCGAAGAACGGGACCCGCGACGTCGATTGAGTCATCGAAGGCTAGCTTTTTGATAATAGCTGTGGGCGCATTGCCGGCGCGAGCAAGTCGTTTTGCCAATTGGACGCGGGCAGCCGCGGCAATATCTCGCTCCAGGAGGCCGATCACCTCTCCGAACATCCAGATCTCTTCGTCGGTATACTGGCCGGCGATCAACAGATCGGTGGCATACGACAACGCGCGCTGGCGGCTCTCAACCGATCCCTGCGACACCGCGGCTTCCAGTTCGTGCAGAAACGACATCTGCGATGCTCGCCTAAATTTCAGGCACCAAAAGAATGGGTAGCTATTGCAAATAGATAACTAGCGTCCTGGGACCAACGATTGGCCCGCTAAAATCTCGTCTACCGGCCGGTCGCCGGGGCTGCAACACTTGGACCTATAACGACAGAACACAGGATATCGTCAATTTCTTAAAAGATCTTGCAACGCATTGGCGGAACGTATGTCGGGCAAAGTTGATGATGTAGAGGGGTCCCGATTATCGTGAAAATCGGCAGCGGCTCATTACCGAGGCCGTGCCGCCGAGGTACTCTTTGCACTCCTGCGATGTTCAGGCAATTCGAGACCGGCTGGACTAGGACTGGCTGGGCCCGGCGACCGGGCCTTGCGCTGCAATATCCCCGAGCGATCTTCAATCGCTAGTTGTCTTTCTTTGGCGCTCATGAGCGCGCGACGAATATTCGGCCACCGCCCAGCCGGCCGGGCGAACCATCATCGATTCCCCAGCGGCATCCATGGAAGGCGGAATCCCAGGATCGTTCCCGGCACGTTGCCACGCAGGGATGATCAGATTTGCTTTCCAGTAGAACCAATCTTGAGACGACGGACCTCCCGCCCTCGCCGAGACTATCCAGCTCGGACGGATCGATGTACACATCGAAGGCAAGGCAGCGCACGAGGTCGCCGATGGTTCACCGTTGTCCGTCCCGCCCGCCGCGGTCCACCCATCCATGAATGAACCGGGTTAGGATGTTTCCTCACCGCACTATCACCGATTGATCGCGGGGCCGCAGCTGCTGTTGGCTTTCGCTCTGCGGTAGATCCTCGAGCCCGGCCCGGCCTCTGGGAGCAAAGAACGCTGACCTCGGCGTACGAGCAATCGAATCTGACGACCGACTATTTCGTTTTTCGCCGATTAATGTTAAGGTATTCTCGCTTGGAATAGGAGATTTTATATGAGCGAACGGATGGACCCGGCCTGCTCTTTTAATCGACTTTTTTTTGGCGTTTTGCTTATCACCAGCCTGTTTTCATTCATCGAACCTCTTCAAGCCGAACCGGCTGACGATGCAAGCATTGCCACAAATCTGGCCGACATGCTCCGTGCGGCTCGCCAGGTCATTTCCAGCAACCAAGCCCGCATTAACGATCCAAATCTCGGCGACAAAGGCTTAACCGGCCAGGTCGTGCTGCAGCAGGCTGTCGAGATCTTCAAGAAGGCGACGGGAACGGATCCGAGCAGCATCGACCCGACATCGCGCTTCGGCAGACTCATGCATGCGCAGATGGACGCCATCGTCGAGGCCACCGACGCCAATCAGGCAACGATCAATGCCAAGGGTGTCGGGTTCAAAGGGTTTATTCCGGCGGTCTTTGCCCGGCTGGTAAACGAGTCATTCGAGAACCACGCCCGGAACGAAGCGCAAATCAAGGTGACGGCTCCCGAACAACTGGTAAGGAATCGCAAATCGCGGCCCGATCAGTGGGAAAGTGAAGTTATCCGCGTCAAGCTTCTTCGAGAGGACTGGCCGCGCGGGCAAGCCTATGCCGCTGAAGTCGAGACAAAAGGACGAACCGCGTACCGGATGATGATGCCGGAGTACTATGCGAACTCATGCCTGAGTTGTCATGGATCGCCGAAAGGCGAAACCGACGTTACCGGCTATCCCAAGGAGGGAGGTAAAGAGGGCGATCTCGGCGCTATTATCAGCGTTACGCTCTTCAAGCAGTAGCGCGTCATGCGGAGGTTTCCCCAACCACCATGTGTTCGGGTTCTATCTGGACGCAGGGACAGACGGTGGGCTGCAGAGCCCGCGGCGAGGTCTCGCGAGTGATGTTGTCCCGCCTCACCATTCGCGCCAGGCTCGTTGTTTTGTCGGGCGCGCTGCTGTGCATGCTGATCGCAACCAATCTATATCTCATTCGGACCCTTGCAAAAAACTCGACCGCCGTTGCAGCCGAAACCGAGCTGAGCGGCATCATCGAATCGGCAAACGGCGCGCGCATTGCGTTCGGCGAAATGCGCTATTGGCTCACCGACCTGGCGGTGAGCCTGCTCACCCCTTCAGAACGCAGCGCTGCGGCGGCCCGCAGCCGGATGAATGGCTATCTCGATCAGCTGGCGCTACGAAAGCCCAAGCTGGTGGCGGAGATTCGCAGCGAGCGCGACGAATTCGAGAAATCCGCGAACGATGCCGTGGAGCAATACACCAATGACAAGCGCGTCATCGGCAATTCGCTGCTGGCGCAGGCTCGCCATCACAGCGTCAAGGTCGACGAGCTGCTGACTTCGCTCATCGACGAGTTGCGAGGGGACCTTGCGGCCGAGCGCGACGGTATCATCAATGATGTGACTGCGGCGACGAACAGAACGCTCATCGCCGATTTCTTCATCCTGGCTTTGGGGTTTGCGCTGACATTCGTGATTCTGCGTTCGATCGCGGTCCCCCTTCACCGCCTGGTCGGCGCGATTGACGGCCTTAGCGCCGGCGATCTGTCGGTAGCGATTCCCTCCGCAGGGTCTGACGAGATCGGAGCCATGGCGCGCACCCTTGCCCTGTTTCGCGACAGCCTCAGGGAACGCGACCGCTTCGCGGCCGAAGCCGAGGCGCAGCGAAAGACCGTAGCTGCCGCCATCGCCACAATCTCGGAAGGCTTCGTGCTGTACGATTCAGACGATCGGATCGTCCTGTTCAACGACCAGTTCCGAGCCATTTACCCCGGCCTTGCCGACATCATCCAGCCGGGAACGACCTTCGGAGAAGTGCTTGAAGCAGTGGTTTCGCGTTCGCTGGTCGACCTTGGCAGCCAAAGTCCGCAGGACTGGATGGCGGAGCGGCTGGCACGGCGCGAGCATTCCGGAGGCTTCGCCGAATACAGGTACGGTGGCCGCTACGTCCGCATCAGCGAGCGCCGCATTCAGGGCGGCGGGACCGTCGCGGTCTACTCCGACATCACTGAACTGCGGCGACACAACCTTGAACTGGAGGAGGCACGCGAGTTATCGGAAGTCGCCAATCGGACCAAGAGCCAGTTCTTGGCCAATATGAGCCACGAATTGCGAACCCCCCTCAACGCCATCATTGGTTATAGCGAGATCCTACAAGAAGACGCTGCTGAAGGCGGCCAGGACCAGCTGGTACCCGACCTCAAAAAAATCGAAAGCGCCGGGCGTCACCTGCTGGGACTAATCAACGATATCCTCGACCTTTCCAAGGTCGAAGCCGGCAAGATGGAAGTATTCTTGGAGGAGGTCGACCTTGCGTCGCTCCTCGAGGAAGTCGCGACGATCATAAGGCCCCTGGTGGCTAAAAGCGGCAACGCGCTCGAGCTTGTCGTGGCAAAAGACATCGGCAGCATGCGCACTGACCGCACCAAACTGAAGCAATGCCTTCTTAACGTCCTCAGCAATGCCAGTAAATTCACCCAAAACGGCAAGCTGACACTCGCAATCGAACATACGGGTCGCGCGATGGTCCGGATGATGGTTTCGGATACGGGAATTGGTATGAGCACGGAGCAACTTGCCCGGCTGTTTCAAGCGTTCAGCCAGGCCGATGCGTCGACTACCAAGAAGTACGGCGGAACCGGCCTTGGTTTAGCCATCACGCGGCATTTTTGCCAGTTGCTTGGCGGCGACATCTCGGTTGCGAGCCGGGTCGGGGAAGGATCCACCTTCACTATCACCATTCCCGACCAAACGGCCGCGCTGCCGCGGTCAGAGCCCTCAATCGGGCTACCTGCGGAGCCGACAACCAACCCGCAGGAGGAAAGCGACAGGATCACGGTGCTGGTTGTCGACGACGACGCCGCCTCAAGGGATTTGCTAACCACAAGTCTCCGGCGCGAGGGTTACCACACCGTCCAGGCGCGCGGCGGTGATGAGGCGCTGGAGCTTGCCCTCAAGCTGCGGCCGGACGCGATCACGCTCGACGTCCTGATGCCCAAAACCGATGGTTGGGCCGTGCTCGGCGCGCTTAAGGCCAACCCCGCACTTTGCGACATTCCGGTTATCATGGTCACGGTGGCGCCTGATCGAGGCATTGGTTTGTCGCTGGGAGCGGCCGAAGTCATGACCAAGCCGGTTGATCGCGCGGAATTAACCTCGCTGCTGCGCCATCTCCTTTCTCGCGACGGTCCCATTCTTCTCGTCGAGGATGACCTGGCGACCCGCGACACGGTGCGTAGTACAATTGAAAAAATGGGCCTAACCGTCGCGGAAGTCACCAATGGACGGCTGGCCCTTTCCTGGCTCGCCGAAAATCCGGCACCCGCGTTGATCCTGCTCGACTTGATGATGCCGGAGATGGACGGTTTCGAGTTCCTTGACACCTTCAACAGTCGCGCGGACTGGCGTCATGTGCCGGTGGTGGTCATTACCGCCAAGCAGTTGACGGAAGCCGAGCGCGGCCTTCTCGCAGTGCGGACAGTCATCCAAAAAGGCGATTCAATCGACAGGGATATTGCAGCAGCGATTGCCAAAGCGGTAGGCCGACGTCCTGCTCCGGCCGATATCGAGATGTCATCGTCAAGCGATGACGGGATGGTGGTCTGATGGCGAAGATACTATTGGTTGAAGACAACGAGATGAATCGCGACATGCTGTCGCGCCGCCTTCTCCGCAAGGGATATGAAGTCGTGATGGCCGTCGATGGCGAACAGGCAGTGGCCATGGCCCAAAGTGAGAAGCCGGATTTGATTTTGATGGATATGAGCTTGCCGGTGATTGATGGCTGGGAGGCGACACGGCGCGTTAAGGAGGCCCAGGGATCTTCCCATATTCCAATCATCGCGCTCACGGCACACGCCATGGCGGGCGATCGAGAGCGGGCGCTTGACGCCGGGTGCGACGACTACGATACGAAGCCGATTGAAATGCCGCGTCTGCTTGAAAAGATCGACGCTCTCCTGGCACGCGCCTAAGGTATAATCATGCCGGTTCGGATTTAACGTGACGGACCCAGACCAGCGCCTCAAACGCGCGCGCACCGCCTTCGTTCGCCAGGAATTTGCCGCGCCGCTCGCCACCATTCTGGAACTGGCCGAACTCCTGATCGAGGATGCCCGCCGCGGCGGAGACGAATCACTGGTCTCGGACCTTGAACGTATCCATTCGGCCGGCCTTTTGCTCCGAGAACAGCTTGGCCGGCTGGTCAGTCTGGCCACGCAAGGCTCATTGGCCGGAGACGATTCTGCCGCGCTCAGCACCTCACTCCGACATGATCTGCGGACTCCGCTCAACGCCGTCAAAGGTTATGGCGAATTGATTTTGGAGGATGCGCGCGAAAGCGGCCGTGAAGATTTGTCGGGCGATATCGCAACCATCATGGCGGCAGCCGACCAATTGCTTGGGCAAATCGACAATCTGTTTGGCTTGACCGACAAAGGAGATCTTGCGCTTTCAGATACATCTCCACTGGCCGGGATATCGCGTGACCTGGTCGGCGAGATCATGCGGTCAATCCAGCCTATAACGTCTAAACACCATTCCAACCTGCTGTCGGGCCGGATCCTTGTGGTCGACGACACCGAGGCTAACCGCGACCTTCTTTCGCGCAGGCTCCGGCGTCAGGGCCATACCGTGGCTACAGCTGACGGCGGTCGATCAGCCCTCGAGGCGGCGGCCAAATCCCAATTTGACCTCATCCTGCTCGATCTGATGATGCCCGATATAAACGGATTGGAAGTGTTGAAGCAGCTTAAGGCCAATCCGGTTGACCAACATATTCCGGTCATGATGATCTCGGCGCTGGACGAAATCGACAGTATCGTGCGTTGCATCGAAGCGGGAGCCGAAGACTACATTCCAAAACCTTTCGATCCCGTGCTGCTCGGAGCTCGAATTGGAGCGTCCCTTGAGCGAAAGCGGCTGCGCGATCGCGAACTGGCCTTCATCGACGAGTTGCGGGTCGAGAAAGGCAAGACCGAAGCGCTATTGCTGAACATTCTGCCGGCGACGATTGTAAGCCGTATTCGCAACGGAGACGTTGCGATCGCCGACAGCTTTTCCGATGCGACCATCCTGTTCGCCGATCTGGTGGATTTTACCACCCTTGCCGGCAAATGTTCGCCAGCCCGCATCGTTGACCTCCTAAACTCCCTGTTTTCGGCTTTTGATGCGCTGGCGAAGGAGTTCAAGCTGGAAAAGATCAAGACTATCGGCGACGCCTACATGGTCGCGGGTGGAATCCCGGAAGAGAGTCTTGGTCACGCGCATGCCGTCGCCGATATGGCGCTTGGCATGCTCGATGCGGTGCTCGAGACCGGCAAACGATTCGGCGAAACGCTCGAGGCGCGGATAGGAATCCATTCTGGGGAGGTAGTGGCGGGTCTGATCGGCCAGCATCGGTCGATCTACGACGTCTGGGGCGACACCGTGAACACAGCAAGCCGCCTGGAGTCGTCCGGGTTACCGAGTCGCATTCAGATCTCTGAAACAACCTATCAAAAGCTCAGGGATACATTCCATTGTGAATTCAGGGGACAAGTCCCTCTAAAAGGCAAGGGGATGATGCGGACCTATTTCCTGGGTGGACGCGTCAATAACCCGTCATGATAACGATCGGCAAAGGCCGATGGCATAGCCGGCGCCCGCCCCTGGCCTATGGCGCGCGCAGGACTGTATCGTTTTGCCTCGCGATCAGCGTTGGTCAACTGCGCCCGATGAGGCGGCGAGAGACAAAATCGAGCTCCTCCAGAAAACGCCCTTCGATTCATTCCTCATCAGGGGGCTTTGCGGCGGTCGAACCCCGAGCCTGGTCGTCGAGGGCTTCTCAGCAGCCTATGCTCCTGGCAACCTTCAGACACCCGGTTCAAGACCGGCCAGACTAGAATTGACGGCGGTCGACGACCGGGGCTTGCGCTGCAATCTCGTCTTTGCGCTGAGCCTCAATCGCCATTCGTACTTCTTTGGCGTTCGTCAGAGCACGACGAATATTTCGGTCTTCCGAGCTGCTATCGAATGTAATCAGTCGATTGCAATGCTGACAGTTCGTCTGGAACCCGTTACGGATATGCTTCGCCCGCTCCCGGAACATCTGGAGACACTTGGTACACTTGATTTTTACTTTTTCATCGATCATGAAACGGACTCAACCGCTTCAGCGGCATTCGCCAAGACCAGGACCGTGGGGGTGACGTATCCCCGGAAAAGCTGCTCTCCCTGGCTCCACTCACAGATTACTGAACCGACGCTATCACGGCCGACCACAGTCATCTCCCGGTCGCTTTCAGAAATCCTTACGCGAGTGTCAGATTTCCATTGGGCATTCGTCATGATCGACCCGCTTGTTACGTCTATTCCCGCTCCCTGCGAGGATAGATCGCCAATTGTGCAATCGACAGCGTCGCGGTCAGGCTCAAATCGGCTTAACCCGAAACACGCCGCACCTGGCGTTGCCTCTCACTGTCATATTCGCAGCTTACGCTTGAATTGTAAGAACCGGATCAACGCCGACGCTTAGAACGGATGGTATATGGAAACGATTTGGTAACAAATTACGCCGGCACGAAGGGGCGCCGAATACAAAACCGCCCGTAGCGAGGATGCCGTCCAGGTCCGTGATGCTGCGGTCACCGTTGGAGGCAAACCCATATCCTTGAAGATTGCGCCCGAATGCTTCAGTCAGCACCTGCAATCCAAATCGGCGGGAGCGGCATCCGCCGCTCCAAGCCAGCCCAAAACGCTAAGCCTTAACGAGGCATGTTTCGCGTAA
>Ga0182013_10009509_pt1 | contig 10233 bp, 5 predicted proteins | sample 612S2MmetaG_FD_120487 | JGI IMG/M metagenome (GOLD analysis project Ga0182013, IMG submission 120487) | Permafrost microbial communities from Stordalen Mire, Sweden - 612S2M metaG | ecosystem: Environmental > Terrestrial > Soil > Wetlands > Permafrost | place: Sweden: Stordalen | collected...
AAGGCTTCCATCACACGGGTCGGTAGGCCACCCTGGCCCACTGAGCGATAGGCGCCAAACAGTTCACCGTTTTGATGGACCTTATTGGACAGTACCTCGAAGAACCCCTGCTCATCCAGAAAATCTATCACAGGCTTGCTAATGAAAAAGGGGATCTTGAGGGCATCTACCGACTGGTTCAATTTATTTCGGAGGATCTCCCGGTTCAGTGTGCCATCCTGGCTGGTCGCTGAGCGAATGGCTCGGTCATACGCGAGTAGAATCTGGTCACTGCTCTTTACAATAGTTGTGGCTGTCTCCCTGGCTGATTTAGGAAGAGGAGTAGCGTCGATTGACGCGACAAGCATTTCACGCATGGTTCTCTGTGCCATGCCACGCAGAAGAACCACAACCCACAGCCCGTCAGAATTATCGAAATTGTTTTGGCGCGCGTACATCACATCACCGAGTTCTACGGTCTCGGCTTGTGCATCCAAAAACCGCACCCGGTACGACCCACCACCAATATCTTCGATTGCGCCGCGAAGAGCATCTGGCTTCTGGTTGGCGATTGCCGCAATCGTCGAGTGGAAATAGCAGCTACCTAATGTACCTTGTCGCACTGCCGCAGGCGAGACTCCCGCCGGTCCATATAGGGGCGGCACGGCCTGAGAACCATCCCTCGCAAAAAGAGGAGCAATTGCCGCAAGTGTCAGCAAGAGAGCAAGCGCCAGGTTTCCATTGCTTCTCAAGTTCGTCAAGGTGCCTCCTGAATTTGCAAAAACTCGATATTCACCTAACAATTGAAGTTGATATTGGCCGTCCGGCTGAGCTTCTCTGTCGAGTGCTACTTCAGAGCGGCACATGCATCTTGGTCGCCATGATTCATGCACCTATCATTGACAATGCTGCATTCAGTTGCGCCCGGATCGGCACAAGCTTGTTTGTAGCGAGCCACCGCACCGGAGTGGTCAAGCCGGCCGCCAAATCCGAAATGCAAATTCTCGCCAAGTTTTACGCAGGAAAAGGCATACCCTCTATCGCATCCGATGGCATACCAACGATTTGCTTCAAATTTATCTTCGGGCACTCCTTTGAACGCGCCGTGATTGTACATATCGCCAAGGTGCTCACAAGCCCTATTTACTCCTCCGCGGCAGGCCGTTTCATAGGACGGTATTCCCTCCTTGTACTTGTTGTGATTTATTTCTCGATCAAAGGCAGAATCGAAAAGCTCTTGCATCCCCGGCTGTGGTTGGTGCAACTCCTTCCACCGGTCGCAGCCCCACTGGTTACCCATCTTGCAACCCTTGTCCAAATACAGCAACGCATTATCAATGTCTTTGGGTACTCCGGAGCCATCGCGGTACATGCTTCCCAGGTTGCTGCAACCCGGACCATCGCCCGCATCACAGGCCTTTGTGTAGAGCGCAACGGCACGGGTTTCGTCCTTAGAGACGACGGTGCCGCTCACGTACATATTGCCAAGATCTGTGCATCCCGCACCATTCGCCGCTTCGCAGGCTTTAGTGAAGAGCGTTGCAGCCTTCGTCTCGTCCTTTGGGAAATCAGGGCCGGACATGCGGATCATAGCGCCACCTAGGTTAATGTCAAACATACCGTCCCTGTACATTTTGCCAAGACTGTCGCACCCCGCTCCATTGCCCGCATCGCAGGCTCTGACATAGAGCGTCTTGGCGCGGGAGGCATTGGCGGCGTCATACGAGCCGCCTATACTAACGTGGCTGTAGAGATCTCCAAGATTGTTGCAGCCCTCTGGAATGCCCGCGTCGCAGGCTTTAGTGTAGAGCTCCACGGCACGAGGTTCGTCCTTCGAGACGCCGGTGCCGTTCAGGTACATAGAACCGAGGTAGTTGCAACTGGCGGCGTCGCCGTCATTGCAGGCCCGACCGAAGAGCGGCTCCGCTTCCGAGTAGCGTTTCTGTTCATAGAGCGTAATGGCCTGCCCTGCAATCTCAGTCCGCTCCTTAGTCAGGCGGGCGTCACGGATCGGCTTCAAGGCGACATTCACCTCTGTTTGACGCGAAGCATTCGCGACGATCTCAGTGCGAAATTGATCTGGCCCGTCGATCGTGTGTGCCCACACCACGAACTGGCCCGGGGTTACAGTCACAGTGGTTGAACTCCCCTGGACCAGAGTGCCCTGCATGGCTCCGCCGAGCGCCCATTCGCAGGCCAGGTCGCAACTTACATGCAACGTCGTCGGCGGAACTGGCTTCGGGGGAGTTGGCTTCGGGGCAGGAGGCAGGACTCGCGTTCCGCGGTAATTACTGCGGGCAGCCTCCATCACCTCTGAAGTAGCGCCTGCCTGTCTCAGTTGCCTTTCGACGTCGGAAGTTACCTCAAAATCCACGCCCCGCTCCCGGATGATTTGCGTCAACTCCTGCGGCGTGTACCCGCGAATTTGTTGCAATTCGTACAGGAGCCCGTTGAGACTGATGGGCTTGGTGGGCTGCCCCTGGGCATGAGCCACAAACTCGGTGCTGGCGATCAACGTCCACGCTGCCACCAGGCTGAGCAGGAAGGTTGCTCGGAATGTCGTCTTTCCGCGGCAATCGGTTCTCATACTTATCCGTTCAACGCCTTTCTAGCGAGTTCCTGTGTCTTCTTCCCGTCCTCGCTGGATTCATCGCCCTACTGGTTCAACGCGCGTCGAGCAAGGTCCTTCAAGCTGCTGCAACTCTCCTCAACCGCGTCGTCACAGGCCTTCTTGAAGAAGGCCGCGGCCATGTGATAGTCCTGAGGAACGCCGTCCCCGTCCTCCAGCCTCTTGCCAATGTCAAGGCAATAGGATGGATAGCCCAAATCGCATGTCTTTCCGTAGTAGCTGGCCCAAAGGTTAGCGTCCCTCTGAACCCCAGTGCCAGTGCCATACATGTCAGCGAGTTCCTGGCAGGCGATCGCGGTTCCGTCGCTGCATGCCTTGGAATAGAGGCTCACGGCGCTTGAGTAATCCTGCCGATCACGGGCAGACTGAGCCTGCCAATAGAGGCTTCTTTGAGCACTCCCTTGAACGACCGAATTTGATGGCCCCATGGAATTTGATTGCTCTATACGCATCTGGATCTGGTGGACCAGAAGCCCGATGCCGAGAAGAGCAGTGATCAAGCTCACAACTACCAACACCGACATGTATCTCTTGGGGTCTTGTTCTGGGATAAGCTCAAATGCGGGAACCGAATCCGACCCTTGGCCGCTAGGAACACGAGGCTCAGCCCTCGGACCGACCTGCCTCTGCGGTCCGAGGGAGGGCGCTGGCTTTGGTTCCTGAGCCTCCCGGCTTGCAGCTCCCTGCAACCGAGCGTCGTCAATAGGTCGGGGGCTCGGTTGGCTGGCTGAAGGTTGCGGCGATTCAACCGGCGCGATGCTCTGCTCCAGTGCCTCCGCCATTTCTATGCCAGATTGATACCGCGTTTCAGGATCTTTAGCGAGAGCCTTTTCCAGGACACCATGCAACCGCCGGGGGATGTCGAGAATATGGTCGGGAATCGAAGGCGTGGGATCCCTAAGAATCTTACGTCTGGTTACGAAAATATCTTCCCCGTCAAATGGGCAAATCCCAGTTAATAGCTCGTAAAGTACTACCGCCGCTGAAAACAGATCTGATTGAAATGTTACCGGTATTCCATCGGCCTGCTCTGGAGACATATAGGCATAAGTGCCGATGAAACTGCCCGCTACTGTGCCACTTTTCCGATTTGTGTTCTTGGCGATACCGAAGTCGATGATCTTGGGCGAGCCGTCCGGTTGCATCATGACATTCGACGGCTTCAGATCACGATGAATATGGCCTTGCTTATGTGCATAATCCAGCGCCCGGCAGACGTCGGCTATCAATCGAACCTTTTGATTTACGGAAAGCGTTTTGCGGTCTTCAATGAGGCGGTCCAGAGTCTCACCCGGAATCAACTCCATTACCAGGCACAAATTCCCGCTCAATTTTACGAACTCGTACACCTGCACGATGTTCTGGTGAATCAGTCCTGTGTACTCGTGCTCGAAGCGGGTCACCGCCTCTGGGTTGATGGCCAGTGCGGCATTCATCACCTTTAGCGCCACAAAACGGGGCTCATGGTTCTTAGGACGAAGGTTTTTGGCTTCATAGACTACTCCCATGTTCCCTTCGCCGAGCTTCCTCAGCAACTCAAATCGATCCTCCAATCGCTCGCTCATCGGTAACCCCTTCTGAATACCGGACCGCCATCCCTGGCAACACTTGCCTTTGGGCCATAAATCACTATGGTGGGTAGTCGGCGATTGTACCCATTGTCGCAAAGGTTTCAATCAGATAAGCGGGAAAATCAGTTGAAAGTGTTCAGGAACAGGGAGTGGTCATCATGAGAGGCTCATTTGGGAGCCCAGTGCCTAAGTATCTTCGTAAGACATTCGCCTAGCAGCGATCATGATTCGGCGCGGGGAAGGGGGAAGACCAACGCGAAACTCGGAGCAGGCATTCTCATTCGAGCTTTTTTCTGTCGTCGCACGCAGTTTGGAAATGCAGATTGCAAGCTTTCTCGTAGAGTTGCTTAGCAGTTTCTACATCTTTGTTGGTCTCGCTTACCTTTCCTTCGGTCCAGCATCCGATTCCACTATTGTTGTTGCAGGCCTCCACAATTAGCTTTGCTCCTCGGTCAAGGTCTTTGTCACGGCCCTTTGCGCTCACATAGGCAATGCCTAACAAAGCACAGGAATCGTATTCCTTGGCATTGCACCCCTTTTCAAAGTAATCTGCCGCGCGCGCATCATCCTCTTGAACATAGGTCCCGTTGTAATACATCAACCCTAGGCTGTAACAGCCATGACCGTCTCCACCATTGCATCCCTTGTAGTAGAGGTTGGCCGCATGACCATTGTCCTGCTTGACCCCTTCTCCGTTAGCATACGAGTCGCCAAGGTCTGAACATCCCACCGGGGCTCCACCGTCGCATGCCTTTTGGTAATAGCCTTCCGCCTCGCTGTCACTCTGTGTTACACCGATGCCCTTTTTGTAAAGATCTCCAAGCATGTCGCACGCCCTTCGATCGCCGTCGTTGCATGCCTTGGCTGTGAGAGTTGCAGCTCCGGCGAAATCATTTTGTTTCAGGAGAGTGACAACTCGCGCTGCTACTGATTGTGAATCAGTCGACTCGTTTGCCCCTGACGGTTCTGACAGCTTGTCCTGCTCATTTTGGGGTGGCGCTGACTTTGGCAATTCCTGCTGAAGTGGAAGTGGTGGCGCCGTGACGGCGGCTGTCTGGGGAGATGTCTGTGAAATCGGCTGAGAACTTGGATTAGCATGCTGATTCGAGATGACAACCACAGCGGAGACTGCGGCCGCAACGAGTGCGCAGAACGCTACTCCGGCAACAATTATCCATTTCTTGCTTCGGGTTTTTGAGTCTGTCGAGGGATGGGTACCGGAGGCACCTACGAACGATGGCAAGGGTCTCGGGGAAGGCTGCGCGCCTGTATCAATACCTCGTTGAGAATGGCCTTGGTCCGGGGATGTTTCGCTTTGCTCCAAGGCTTCCGCAAAGTCCGCAGCGGATTGATATCTCAGTTTGGGATCCTTGGCCAAGGCACGTCCGAGGATTGCGCGAACGCTCTGCGGTACACCAGAGATGTTCTCTGGAAGATTCGGGGTCGGATCGATGAGAATTTTTTTCATCGTGGCCGTCGTATGTACTCCCTCGAAAGGACAAATACCGGATAATAACTCAAAGAGAACGACTCCAGCGGCGAAGATGTCTGTGCGATGGTCAACCGCATCGCCATTGAGCTGCTCGGGGGAACTATAGGCAATAGTGCCGATACGGGTGTTGGTGCGGGTCAACTTCGAGTCCATGAGCTTCGCGATGCCGAAGTCGATGATCTTTGGAGAGCAATCTGGAAGCATAAGGATATTGGAAGGTTTGAGATCGCGGTGGATAATGCCCTTATCGTGCGCATATTGAAGGGCACGGCAGGCCTGGGCCATGAAGGCGAGCTTTTGCTGGACAGTCAACGCGAGGCCCGTCTTGATGGCCTTGTCCAGTGGCTCGCCGGCGACGAGTTCCATCACGAGGCAGAGGTTTCCACTGGGCTTGAGGAAGTCATAAATGGTGACGATGTTTGGGTGTTGAAGGCCAGCGAGTGAGCGCGCTTCACGCTCAAAGCGAGCAACGAGTTCGGGGCTTGCGCCCAGGGAGGCGTTCATCACTTTCAGAGCGACGACCCGGCCCAGAGTCGTGTCGTGGGCACGATAGACAGCCCCCATGGCGCCTTCGCCGATTAGCTCCAGCAGCTCGTAACGACCAAGTAATAGTTCGCTCATCAAGAATCCCTTCTCTCTAGGCCACCGCCCCACAGAGACATCGCCGCTTTTGGAAGCGCACCACAATCTTCAACGGCTAGCAGTTGGTCCCATTATCGCAAAGGTTTCAATCAGATAAGCGCAATCAACCGTAGAAACTGTGCAAGACAAATTTATCGGCTCAGCCTGCGCGAACATGCGCAAGTTGGGTGGCAAGTAGATTCCCTCTAATCTTTGCCTGTAGAGCTGGTTGTCGGTGCAAGATTCAGAGGCCGGTTCTTGTATTCTCTCCTTAAGCGTACTCGATATGGTCCAGGTCTCTTATGAGGTCTGCCACATCTCTCGGCCTGTAATCACCGTGCATGGCCAGCAGTCTTCGCATTAGGCCATCGAGGCCCTTCCAGTTTTCCAACTCAGGACGGAGAGTGCTGGGGCGTTGGCACGAACGAAGAAGATATAACTCTCTCTCATCCACTTCAGATACACAAGCGACAACTGGCCCAACGAGCATCTCAAGCAGTATGACGCCGAGAGAGTAGAAATCCCAACGACCATCAGGCTTATTGAAAGGATAGTTCCGACTTTCCGGACAATCGTAATTAGAACAGCCGTCGAAGAATTTCTCGCGATAGGTCGCCAGCATCTCGTGTCGTGCTTTATATCCGAAGTCAGATATCTTAGGTGTCCAAGAGCTACCATTCCAGGTCAAGAGGATCTTTTCAGGGCGAATTTCGAAGTGTACCAGGTCAAACGCGTGCGCTGATCGCAGCCCCTCCGCGATGCCCCGTACGATTCGCAAGGCCATTGGCACCGCGATTGGCGAAGTTGCTTGATTCAGCAACTCTCGGAGAGTTGGCCCATTGACGAACTCCATCGAATAGAAAATGCAGCCGTCCTCAGAAACCTCCAACTCACCACACTCCACGATATGCTTATTGTCACGGCCATAGACACGACGCATAATCTGCCGTTCACGCAAGCGATAGTTTAAGAAGAATCCATCTCGATCCAAGAATCTAAGGACACGCGTTTCGTTGGTTCGGATATTCTGAACGACGTACAGATTGATTTTCTCGCTCTTGAGTTGGCGGAGGATTCGATACTTCTTGTTCACAAGCATGCCTGGCTGCCGCTCCATTTCGGTGAGCGAGCATCCATGGACGGGGCAAACGTCGTGACAATAGTGGCAGCCCGAATTGCAGACTTGACATACTTTCATAGAATCGTTCCCTCGCTCCCGTTGAGCAGTAGCTCCTAGCTTCTTCCGCTTCTCTCGGCCACCGCCCGACTAACAGTATCGCTGCACTGGGCGCAATTGCGGTCTCAGTTGACCGTCACTTCCTTCTTAACTTCGAGAGTGCTATTCACCAAGCGAAGCTGAATGGGTAAGCCGCCAATCGAGTTCGCAGTTTTACGCACCAAATCTTCAAAGCCGGCAACGTGGGCGGAATCGTCCCAATATCCGTCTTTGACAACAAAAGAAATCGTCGTTGTTGGATTGTCTTTCGATACAAATTCGCTCAAACCTTGGTCCGTGAAAAAACCTTCAGCCTGAAGCGCCTTGCCGAGGGCTTGACCATCTGCTTCGGTGGCTGTCCCGTAGTAGTAAATAAGATCCTTGGTACCGACAACTACCCTGCCAATCACAGACTCCTTCTCCACCTGTTTCTGGCTGTTGAGTAGCCGTATGTGGATCGGATATCCGCCGACAGACGGGGCTATATCACGTCCAATCTCCTCGAAGTTCGACATCGCACCTGGCTCATCCCAAAAGCCATCGCGGACCACGAATGAGACCGTCGTGCCGCTTTGGTCCTTAGCAAGGAAAACGGCAACGCCTTTGTCGCTGAGGTATCCGATCGTTTTCAGCTCATCCCCAAGCGACTGCGCATTCTCCTTGGAAGCAGAGCCAGAGTAGTAGATCTTGTCCTTCGATCCGAACTGAATGCTCGGGCCATCTTCTGCGTAAGATGTGTAGGCGAACCAGCCTACGATGACTAGAATCGACATCGCCGCCCCTGCCAAGCCGATCCCGGCTGCTGCCCAGCCTGAGCCAAGGCGCCCTTCTCTATCGGCGTGATCCTTGACCGCCTGACCTTGGAGAGCCTCGGCAGTTCTCTTAGCTGCGAACGCAAGCCCGAATGCGACGGGAAAGGCAATTCCTTTTGGAATCAGAAAATCAACCCAAGCTACCAAACCTGTTACGAGTAATCCAGAGATCGCGGTAACGAGGGTATTCCGCTTTTGTCCCATCCGCCAATAGTTGATCGCCATGAGCGAGGCGGCAGCGATTGGCCCGCCCAAGATGGTGCCGCCGAGAACGGCATTTGAATTAAACAGCCGGTAACCTGGAGGTTCTGAAACTGACGGCTCAGCCGTTGAGATCGACGGTGTCATTGCTGGAACCTGCGGAGAGCTACCCCGGTCTGTGGCCATCTTCTGCAACTGCCCTCCGGAAGGTCCACCTATAGGAACGCTTTGCCCTGTTCGCTCGATTGCCTGCGCAAGTTCCGCAGCAGTTTGAAAGCGCTGATCTGGGTCTTTGGCAAGGGCCCGTTCGAGGACGGCGCGGATTTGCAGCGGGACACCGACAATGTTCTCCGGCAAAATCGGGGTCGGATCGATGAGAATCTTCTTCATTGTGGCCGTGGTATGCGCACCTTCGAAGGGGCAAATGCCAGCAAGAAATTCATATAGAACAACACCGGCAGCAAAGATATCAGTGCGGTGATCGACGCGATCACCATTGAGTTGTTCTGGGGAGCTATAAGCGATGGTTCCAATACGGGTGTTGGTGCGCGTGAGCTTCGAGTCCATCAGCTTCGCGATGCCAAAGTCGATGATCTTCGGAGAGCAATCTGGAAGCATAAGGATATTGGAAGGTTTGAGATCGCGGTGGATAATGCCCTTTTCGTGCGCATATTGAAGGGCACGGCAGGCCTGGGCCATGAACGCGAGCTTTTGCTGGACAGTCAACGCGAGGCCCATCTTGATGGCCTTGTCCAGTGGCTCGCCGGCGACGAGTTCCATCACGAGGCAGAGGTTTCCACTGGGCTTGAGGAAGTCATAAATTGTGACGATGTTGGGGTGTTGAAGGCCAGCGAGTGAACGGGCTTCACGCTCAAAGCGCGCAACGAGTTCGGGACTTGCACCAAGAGAGGCGTTCATCACTTTCAGAGCGACGACCCGGTCAAGAGTCGTGTCGTGGGCACGGTAGACAGCCCCCATAGCGCCTTCACCGATCAGTTCCAACAGCTCATAACGGCCAAGTAGCAGTTCACTCATCGGGAATCCCTTCTCTGTGGGTTGCCGCTCGACAGCCAACATCGCTGATATGCGAGGCACCCTGCACGTGATCAACTTTTGGTAATTGGTCCCATTATCGCAAAGGTTTCAATCAGATAAGCGCAGAGGCACCCCTAAAGTGTGCAATAAACGTATGCGGCCGACTTTTTCTTGAGTTCGAAACTTCAGGTTGTTGTGGGGATTCGTCAATACTTCTTTCGCTTTCATTGCTTGCGTGGCCCGCCGAAGCTGCATGCTTCGAACGAGTGGCCGAGTCGGCCTTCAGGATGTAGGGAACGGTGCAGGAGTGTAGAATCGCTACGATCGGATGAAGGCTGTCAGGACCGGCATCGACGAACGTGGCGAAATTGTCTGGAACACCATCTTGCCCAGACTTTGCACCCTATTGGGGTTTTACCCGCGGCCCCGCCGCATTCATCAGTCTCCAACCAAGGGAAAGATCGAGTCGAGAGTCAAGTATATGCGGCTCGACTTCCTCTGCGGACTGGGGAACGCGGGCCGATCAACCTTCGGGATTCTTAATGCGACGCAAACGCGATACGTTTTGCAATACGCTGGTTCTCGGGGTTCTATGTGCTTACAAGGACTTAGGGAGCCACCGGGGTCTTGTAAGTCGTTGAAATGCTTAATGTTGGCTCCATGGCATGGAAGAGGTC
>Ga0182013_10009512_pt1 | contig 10231 bp, 9 predicted proteins | sample 612S2MmetaG_FD_120487 | JGI IMG/M metagenome (GOLD analysis project Ga0182013, IMG submission 120487) | Permafrost microbial communities from Stordalen Mire, Sweden - 612S2M metaG | ecosystem: Environmental > Terrestrial > Soil > Wetlands > Permafrost | place: Sweden: Stordalen | collected...
CGATGGCTGCATTCACCTGACCGGCCGCTCCCGCGACGTGATCATTCGCGGCGGCGAGAACATCTATCCGCGCGAAGTGGAAGAGTTTCTCTACACGCATCCCAAGGTGGACGAGGCGCAGGTGGTCGGCATTCCCAATGCGCGCCTTGGCGAGATTGTGGCGGCATGGGTGCGGCTGCGTCCCGGCGTCGAGGCCACTGAGGAAGAGATTCGCCATTGGTGCCAGGGGCAGATCGCCTACTACAAGATTCCCGAGCACATCCGTTTTGTTGACGACTTTCCGGCCACACTCTCCGGCAAGATTCAGAAGTACAAGATTCGCGAGTTCGAGATTGAGGCTCGCGGTTTGCAGCAGGAAGCTAACGCGGCGACGGCGTAGAAGAATAGTTACCCCGATGGAATTCAGGCGCCTCTTGCTCAAGCCAGTGGAGTAAAGTTGGGTCAATGAAACCCAGCCGAATCGTGGTCGCAATTGCGCCTTTCTTGATATTCGTGGGCGCCTTCCTCGCGCAACGCGGAGCGGCGGCTTCAGCGCCAACACCGGAACCGTCCGCAGCTCGGAAGGCCGACTCGGTATTGATTCTGAAAAAGGACCATGTCCTGGAGTTACTGGCTGCGGGCAAAGTCATCAAAACCTATAAAGTGGCGCTGGGGCGGGGAGGGCTTGCGCCCAAGGAACGCGAAGGGGACGCGCGAACGCCGGAGGGACATTACTTAATCGACTCCCGCAACGCCGACAGCCATTATCACCGTGCGCTCCATGTCTCCTATCCCAACGCTGAGGACCGCAAGCATGCCGCCCGGCTGGGAGTTACGCCAGGCGGAGCCATCATGATTCACGGCCTGCCGAACGGTATGGGGTGGCTGCGCTCGACTCATAGGGCCTACGACTGGACGCTTGGCTGTATCGCCGTGACCGACGAGGAAATCGACGAGATATGGAATCTGGTTCCGGTGGGAACGGCGGTGGAAATCAGGCCGTAGCCTCTTCCGTCAAATCGCGCAAATGAACGCATTCATTGGATGGGAGACTAGAAGCCTCAACCATCAGCCGTTACCTGATTGGAATCTGCAGCAAAACTGCAATGTATTGGCGGACTTTGGCGATCATGTTTGCCGGAGCTTTGGAGTGAAATTCCGCTCCACGCCCCTCCCAGTCCATGCTCTTCAGTTGATCGACTAGCACGGCCCCTTCCACGCTCCCAACGGTGATCGGCAAAGTGAAGGGGTATGGTTTGACTTTGCTGGTCAAGGGACAAACCACCGCCAGACCGCTCGCCCTGTTGTAGCGGAGATCTGTCAACACCAGGGCGGGCCTGCGCTTGGCCTGTTCCCGGCCAACCTGGGGATCGAAGTCCAGGAAGACAATGTCGCCAGTGTCCGGAACGTACTGGCTCACCATTCGACGACTTCCCTTCCAAGCTCCGGTCCGAGTGGGATCTCTGCATAGCGATTCTCCGGGTTGATTTGGGCCACCAGTTGGGCCAGAGTTGGGATTTCTCCTGCCCGGTGTATCTGCACAACCCCATCGGCAGCCACCGCGATCTCCAGCCGGTCGCCCAGCTGCAAACGAGCGTCGTCCGCTATGGGCTTCGGGATCCTTATAGCCAAGCTGTTTCCCCATTTCAGCACTTGTGCCTGCATACTCCCTCCTGTAGATACATTGTATCACTATCGGTATTACACGTGGCAGCTAACTGCTGGACTACGCGGCGCCACGCCATGTTCTTGCGACAGCCTGCTGACCCCCCCGGCAGGCGAACCTACGCCGCCGATGCGACTGCCGCGTCGCGCTCGATCGCCACCACCGTGATGTCGTCCGATTGGCCGAATTCCTTTGCCGCTTCAACGATTGCCGCGGCGGACTGCGTCGATAGCACCTGTCCGCGCTCGAAGCCGAACAGTTCGCCCTTCTGGTTTTGTGCCTCCACCACACCGTCGGAATAAAAGGTGAGCCGGCTGCCGGGCGCAAAGAAAAAGTGGCTGGTCTCGTACTGCGCGCCCGCCTTGACCCCTAGCGGCAATGCGCCGTGCAACTCGATCTCTCTGCCGTCGAGGTAGGGCGACAAGTGGCCTGCGTTGGCGATTGAGACGCGGCCGTCGGCGCGTATCAGCCCAACCAGGGCCGTTGAAATACTTCCGCCGGCGCGGCCTACCAGGCGTTCGTTGAGATTGGAAAGCAGTTCAGCGGGATCGGACGTGTACTCAGCCACGCCGCGAATGGCCCCGACAAGAACGGAAACCAGCATGGCCGCGGGCAATCCCTTGCCGGCCACATCCCCCACCACCACCAGCATGCCTCCGTCGCCAGCCGGGAGAATCTGGAAAAAGTCGCCGCCCACCTGCTGGGCCGGCTGATAGGCGGTATCGACGGTGAATCCGGGAACCGCCTCAATCTGCTCCGGCAAAATCACCTGCTGCACCTCGCGCGCCGCGGCCATCTCGCCCTCCAGCAGCGCCTGCTGGCGGCTGATGCGCGTGGAGCGCAGCACCATGATGATGGCCAGCGAGAGCTGGTACGACAATTCTGTGATTTGAAAAAGAGTAAGTTGAAACGGCCCGGCGGGATAGTTGAAGAGAACGTTGCCTGCCCGCGTCATCGCCGGTGCCAGGGCTGGAAGCTGCAACAGAAAGAAAATGACGATCTGCGCGTAGTAGCTGAGACTTTGCAGAGTAACTGGAATCAGCAGGATGCCCGCTTCGCGGTTGCCGCGCCGCCAGTAAATCACCAGCAAGACCGGAATCACTCCCGCGATAAGAAACAGCAGCGGGACCAGGGCAAGAACCGTCGCGACAATGGAGAGGCTGCCTTGCCTCTGTCCGATCAAAGACAACAATTGGCCGGCGGCAGCGACCCCCACAAAGATCCGGATCCACCAGCCAAAGCGCAGGCGCAGGAATGCAAAATACATCAGGATGACGAAAAGCGAGCTGGCAATTGAAAAAGGCTGCCGGAGCAGGTCCCAATTGGCCGGCACGTTGTGGAAGTACTCGTAAAAGGTAAGAGGAATTCCGCAGCCAGTGACGAAAAACTGCAGAAAAATCCAGAGATACTCCTTATGGTCTCTTTGCGCGCTAAACAACGCCAGCGCCACAATGCCCAGCCCAAGGCCGATCAGGTCGGTTACCCAGTCTCCCGCATTCTGGCCGACCACGATGAGCCACATGTGATCGTGGAGAGCGGTTTCCTGGCCCAGAATGAGATTGGTGGCATAAAAACCGGGATCGGTATTGTCCCACTCGTATCGGGAGATATGAACCCGCAGCGCAATCACCAGAGAGCCCGTCGCAATCTGCTCCGCCGGGATTAGCTTGAGCAGTCTGGCCCCATAGGTGTAGGCCACAAAGGGCGCCACATGTCCGTTTTCCAGGAGTCGCTGGCCGTTGACGTAAACCTCAAAGGCGCTGGCGATGTTCCACTCTTCCAACGCCAGGCCTTTGTCGCTGGGCGCGACCTTGACGTGCATCCGGTACCAGAGAACCTCGGGACGGCTGTTGGGCAAAACCGTCTTTACCGATTGGAAGGCATCGAAGCGCAGCCAGTGCGAGTCGTCAAAACCAGGCTGTGCATAGGCGGGGTCGTCTCCAGGCTGCACCAGCCATCCCGCGCCAAGCGGCGTGGGCTGGCGCAGATTGGTGGCGTCGAAGACCTGGGCCTGGAGCACGGGCCCGGCAAACGAGACACACACCAGCGCACAAGGAAGAACGACGAAAGACAACACACCAAGATGGATCAGACCGGCAGAAATGCGGCGAGCAAGAGAGTGCATTCGGTCTCCAGTGGATTCGCTTTCACCCTACCACCCTGCAAGCCGGTCATTCCAGAGGATTCTCTTCTTGAGGATAAGGATGCCAACCCGCGAACCACATCCCCAGGAGCCGCATGACGCTGGATGTATCGCCACCAAACCGTCAGTATTCAAGCAGCAATTTCCGGATTGGCGGTGATACAGGAGGAGTCCACGATTGCAGACGATAGGGGGCGCGCTCACGCGGGTTCTTCACGGGCGGATTTGGCTTGATCCCCAGGCTTGGGGATCTGGCTTCGTACTTAATCAGCCCTAATTGCCGGCTAGGACTCCCCGGCTGGCGAAACTCAGGCAAGGGTCATCGTTGCGGGTCATCCGACCGGAGCAACACCGAACTGAACAAGTCGCGACTTCGGAACACCGTAAACTTTCATCTGCTGTGACAGATTACCTGCAAGCGGATGGCAGTTCATGGCGAGACGGATTCCACCAAAAGGACACCGTGCTCCGCCGCGACAGCGCGCATCGCATCGTACTCTGCCTCCTGCCTCTTCATGGTGATGGTTGACGAGATATAGCCGGGTTGCCAGACCTGCCACAAAATCCGCGTCCCCTGAGGGAACTCCGCAAGCTTCGTTCTCATCTGCGCTTTTGTCAATGCGGACGAAGCCAGCAGAGAGAATTCGACAGAATCCTCCTCCATCCAATTAGGCGTGACCTTGAGAGGGCCCTCGTTCCATTCGTCGAGCCAGTCCTGAACCTGAGCGCGCTGATTTTCGCTCACCGCAAGCTCTTTGAGACGCGCGAGCTTCTGTGGTGTGCAGAGCCAGTTTGTGCCCCCGGCGAGCGCTGTGATGAGATTCTGTTCAGCGGTACCGTAGAAGCCTGGCGGGCTAGGGGCTGTGCCCAACTCATGTTGCTTTTGGCGGTGGGTCCAGTCGCGATGAAAGCGCTCTAGGCGCGCCCATAAAGCCGCCTCTGCTTCGGCTGAGCCCCAATAGCCAAGCGACTGGGCGGCATCCGCCATGATCGCCGGATTGTGGTTGTCAAGCGCACGAACCGCCACCGGTTGGAGTGCCGGAGGCAATTCGTCGAGGGAAAGGAAGATACTGCCGCGGCAATCCACCGTGCCTGTTTTTCTCTCTTGCAGCATCGCGACCTGCGCAGCTCCATACTCCTGGGCTACTCGAAGAAAGTACTGCAGGATAGAGTTCAGCTGCCAACATTCAATGTCGCCACCGCGCCTTTCAAAGACCTGCTTCATCTGCGGCAGAATACTCGTATCGCCGAACTGGCCGATAAGCGCAAAATCGCTTCTCTGCTCAAACTCCCGCTCCAACCGGTCTTTCGAGACCGGGCCCCGTATGATGCGCTCGACGGCTGGTTGAAGTGCCGCAGTGCGGTCCTCAGGTTGGAGAAGGCCGAGAAGTTCGACCGTAGGCCCCCCGTGGCTCGCCTGGAGTTCGTTCAGGATCATTCGGCGCGCCGTTGGTGGGTCAAGCTGATTGATATGGCTAAGTACAGCGTCGCGAACGGTTGCGGCCCATGTGTGTGCTGCGGAAACCGGGCCGCCTGCCATCCGAATCAGGATCGGCAGCATCGCCGGCACGTCGACGAGCGACCATCGGTTCGCAACGACCTCCTGCTGGCTTTTCAGAGGCAGATCATCCCAGGATGCGATGAGAACCGAACGCGCTCTTGAAACGAACTCCGCGTCGTCGGCTTCGATAATCAACACGCCGAGTGCAGAGAGGGCGCGCGCCGGTCCCGTCTTGGCCGGAAGCGCTGCGAGCAGCCTGCGGCATTCCACCTTCAGCATCTCAAGTTCATGGTCTTTGCGCTTCTCGCTGAACTCATCGGAATTGCGTCCGTGATTCGGGTCGGTCGCAGAATCAGACTGCGACCACTCGGCGTCCGAGTCGATCCCGAGCCAGACCATGTCGATCAGAAAATCCTCGCCGATGGCATGTTCCGGTGCCGCGACTTGCTCCTCAAGAGAGTGCAGAACAAGTTGTCGGTGGGGCGATCCGTAAAGCCCGAAAAAAAGTTCTTCCGACACGGGATCGTACCAATCTCTTCCAGTGAACAGCCGCGCCAATGCCACGTCCGACTCCTTTGAGTTGAGAAAACGAAGCCGGTGGGCCGCACTGAGCCGCAGCTCCACTGAGGAGTTGCCGCTCAGTATCTGGAAGAGGCCCTTCAACTGGTTGGCCTGCCACTCTGGCGACACCGGCTTCACGTCGAAATCCACGGTATTCGAGCGTGTGGTCTCGCTCTTGAAGGTCATCACAGTGTCATTCGTCTGCTTCACTGGGACAGGCCTCGGCATCACCCGATCGCTGATCACAAAGAGGCGATAGTGTCCCGGCGGCAGATTGAGGTACGCGTTCAGATCTGCGTGAATCACGATGGAATTCGGCCTGAGCGGCTCCGGCTCAAGGTCGCTTCCGCCTCCGCCATGCCATTGAACATAGTCGTGGAGCGGATCGGAGGCTTCGGGGACCACGCAATATCGTTCAAACCGTGAGCGGCCGATGTCGTTGTAGCGCTCCTTTTGCATCCAGAAGCGGTCCTGCGTTCTAGTGCTGAAGGAAAGTGAGAGCGAAATAATCTCGCCCTGCTCAAACGCCGTACGATCGGAATCAACTTTGACGACGAGTTGTACTTGCGAGGCGGAATACGGGACAGAACAGGGATTGATCTCTGCGGCAGCGGAACAGGCCGCCAGCAGGAATGAAATCGCGATAAGCTTCGTGCCCGCCATTCTTGCCGATCGAAAGAGTATGGACAGATTATGCTCCTCGTCAGGTTGTTCCGTCGAAGCGGCCTTCTAAGAGAGGGCCGCTCGACTCCAAAATCGTTTCGGAGGAAGTGACTGAACCTACTCGTCTTAGACACCACGACGCCCGTCATTGTTCCCGAGTCCGCTCTAGCGAGCGTGTGGTCGCCGATTGGGAAGTTTCAAATGAGCCCGATCACCATGATCCAGCCAGCGGCCAAAACTTCCCCATAGGCGGTGATACACCCAAGGCGTGAGAACATGATGCGATGAGTGAGTATTCGGCGATGACAGTCAACGAACGCCTTTTCGTCTCCGGTCTTATGGGGGAGTGGGATCGGGCTGTGCAGCGCGAGGATCGCGAGAAACTTACGGAGCTGTTGGGGAAGGTGGAACTTGCGGATCAAGCAGCAACCATCGTCGACTCGGTTTTGGATCGAAAGAAGGAAGCACGCACTCGGACTTAACGCCGATTTTCGAGTTCTGTCCGGTTAGGCGGTTCGCTCGGTTGGATGATTTCAGCTCTTCTCAATTGCTGATAGGCGTGCAAGCAAGTTGCGAGAGATATCGACGGTGCTGCCTGTCCGGGTCTCGAACTCGTCGCCCAACCCTACTCCATTGCAGACTTCGTTCAGGGCGTTGCAGATTATCCTCAGCTCGTCTGAAGCGAGTGCGACGCAGGTGCATTCTTCAATTACCAGACGGTCCGCTACCAACCCGCTCTCTCCACCGGAGAATACATGTTGTCTGACATCGACCAGTTCTCCGGGTTTGAATGCCCACTCTTCATCGTCCGGCATATTGCCCAAAACGCGAAAGGCTCCATCGTGTAATCGCTCCGCCGCGACGGGCCTCCAGACCGAGGTGCCCTCGCCCAACACTGGGATGTAAATAATCTCAGAATGCATGGCATGACTTTAGCAGTACGACCTTTGGCGGCATCGCTGGTGTGTCGTCGCCAACTCGGAAGTCACCCGGAGTCAATACCTTCTGTGAACCGGCAAGCAGATGCATCTCGCCTTGCGCCAAACCGCCAATGCACTTGCCAAGCTAGATTTCGTAGGCCTCATGTAACTTGCCCCAAATGGCCTCCCACTTGTAATTCATTTGCATTACAAATTCCCCCAATGAACGCCCCTGCGCGCACCTCGCAGCGAATCCCGCGTCTCCCCATCGCATTTTCCTCAGGTGTTTTTGCCGATAATTAGCTTCCGAACGCGCACAATTGAAATTGTGAATGCGAAGCCACAAACCGGCGATCCAAAATCGGAGAGTTTGGGGGCGCTTTTGTGCGGTGCAAAAGGCGAATATAAGGCAAAGAAACTGCTTACCCCCCCCTACCCCCCCCTCCCGGTTTCTATGAAAACAAACAACTTAGCCGAAAAACAATTTGACGCCCTAAGAAAACAAAGAAGTTACGTATACCCCCTTTGCGGAAGAACCGGGGTTTTGAACCTGAAACAGGGCATTTTTGAGCAAGTGCGGGGTCAAGGACACTCACCGCTTTCGCCAGCGCCGCCACAACAACAACGCCACCAGCAGAAAGAAAATGGCTCCGGCGGAGACGCGCACCCGTTCGACATGCTCCATGGCCGGCTACCTCGTCTGCGACGCGCTTCGGACGCCTTCGATCTTCTTGCTATAGCGTCCGCGCAGTGCATTCCAGCGGATGGTGCCAATGTCCTCAAGCATCCTCATGCCGTCTTTCAGGTAGCTCATGCGGGTGCGCTCGTCGTGTGCCCAGCTCACCGGAACCTCCACCACGCGGTAGCCGCGCTTGACAGCGATGAACAGAATCTCCGGATCGAATCCCCAGCCCTCGATGGTCTGCAATTGAAAAACGGTTTGCGCGGCGTCACGGGTGAAGGCCTTGAATCCGCACTGCGTATCGGCGAACCTGAGCCCCATCACGGCGCGTGTAACGGCGTTGAAGCAGCGGCCGAAAAACTGCCGGTAAAGCGGCTGGCGGTGGGTCTGACGGCCCCGCTCCAGCCATCGCGAACCGATGGCGATATCCGCACCGGCGGCGATAGCGGAAAACAGCAACTCCGCCTCCTCGATCGGCGCCGACAGGTCGGAGTCGGTGAACATGACCACTTCTCCGAGGGCCTGCAGAATGCCGTTGCGCACGCTGTAGCCTTTGCCGTGATTGCCGGGGTTTTCAACCAGCCGGACCTCCGGCGCATTGCGCGCAAACTCCCTCACCACCTCGGCGGTCGCATCCCGCGAGCCGTCGTTCACCACAATGATCTCCGTGGTCCAGCCTCTCGCCCGAACATACGACAGAACGGATCGGAGCGTCCTGAGGATGCGGGCGCTCTCGTTGTAGGCCGGAATTACGATGCTGTATTGCGGATGCTGCGTCACGCCGGCAACCAACCCCTCCAACCCCTCGCATAGCTCCGGAATCGGCCGGGATTCGAGTCCCAAATCGCTTCCGGGAGACTCAGGACATCATATACGCCGGCGGCGAATTTGACCCAGCCAATCGGCGCTGGGGGCATTTTCCCGTGAGAGGTCTGATTGGAAAGGCCTTAAATCCGCAATGAGAGATTCTTTTTCACGCATTCGCAGGCAGAATCCGGTTATGCTGTGAGCGGAGGGTCTAAAGGAAATGACAAAGGCAGACCTGGTGGAGAAGGTGACCCATTTGGGCGACCTGACGCGCCGCGATGGTGAGGTCATCGTTGAGACCATCTTTGGTTCCGTGATCGGTGCTCTGCAGAGCGGTGACAAGATTGAGATTCGCGGCTTTGGGTCTTTTCGCATCCGCCAGCGCAATCCCCGCATCGGGCGCAACCCCAAGACCGGTGAGCGCGTGGAGGTCCCGGCCAAACGCGTGCCCTACTTCAAACCATCCAAGGAGCTTCGCGACCTGGTGAACCCGGGCGAGGCAGCAACCGCTTCGTAACCGGAATCGGCTCCATCGTCAATTAAAGGATGGCCCTGGCTGCGAAAAACTGGCCTGGGCCGTTTATAGTTCCAGTGAATGAGCCTTTCTCCGTCACGGAAGCGCTGGATTCTGTTCGTCTCCGCAGGCGTACTGCTGCGGCTGATCTTCATCGTCTTCCCGCGCCCCCAGGACGATGACTCCGGCGTCTACCTCGAGCTCGGCCACAACCTCCTCCATCGCGGCATTTACGGCGTCGCGGACGGGGACGACCTCACCCCCAGCCTCTTTCGCCTCCCCGGCTATCCCATCTTTCTCGCCACCATTGAGCTGCTCTTCGCCAAAATCTGGCCCGCCGCATGGTTGAATGCAGTTCTCGTCATCCAGGCCATCGCCGACCTGATCGGCGGCCTGCTCCTGGCCTCCTTCGCCCGGCGGTTCCTTTCCCCGCGAGCCGCCGAGGTCGCTCTCGCTCTGGCTATGCTTTGCCCATTCACCGCGGTCGAAACCGGCATTGCCATGACCGAGAGCCTCTCCATCTTCGCCGTCTCGCTCGGAATCTACGCAGCCGGCCGCGCTCTTGCCGCCGCCGAGGCGGGCAGCCGCGACCTCTGGGCACTTGTGCTCGCCGGTTGCGCCTCAGCCCTGGCCATGATCATCCGCCCTGACGGCGCGCTGCTGTTTGCGGCGCTCGGCGCGGGCTTGCTGGGATATTCGATACGCAACTTTGCGCGCAGGCGTCAGCCCCTCACCTGGCCGGCCTTGCGAGCTCAAATCGCCTCCGCCCTGCTCTTTTGCGTAGTCTCCATCGCC
>Ga0182013_10009514_pt1 | contig 10230 bp, 10 predicted proteins | sample 612S2MmetaG_FD_120487 | JGI IMG/M metagenome (GOLD analysis project Ga0182013, IMG submission 120487) | Permafrost microbial communities from Stordalen Mire, Sweden - 612S2M metaG | ecosystem: Environmental > Terrestrial > Soil > Wetlands > Permafrost | place: Sweden: Stordalen | collected...
TATTTTAAAATCAATACATAAATTAATTCATAAACTTTTATCTCTTTAAAGAAAGTTTGCTTATTATACTATTAAATGTTTCGATCAAATCATATTAATTCATTGAGGATTGGGAAACTGAGTATTAAAGGTTTATATCCTTAAAGATTAATTAACGTCAACTATTTTATATTTACATTATCATGATTTCAGATCCAATTTATTAATCACTAATCTGTTAAAAAACAATTATTAGTGGAGTTTAATTCATTTAACAACTGATTTAATACCCATTAAACCAAAAAATCCTGCTGATGTTAAAAAAATGCTCCAAATAACTATTCCAATCGACATCCAGAATAATAATCTATATCTAGACGCTCCAATTCCAATACCCAGTGCTGCCCCAAGGGGTGCTCCAAAAAGTAGTGGTGATAATAATCCCAAACCTATTATGCCATATTTATCCCAAATATCGTGAATTCTACCTTTTTTAATCGACTGGTCTCCATAACGCCATTTTATAAACCATTTTCTAATACCCTCTCCGAGCATTATAACTAGATAAACAGATAAAATTGAACCTGCTGATGATATGATGACTATTAACACAGGGTTTAAATTTAGAAAAAAGCCTAGAGGAATTCCTAACCACAACTCTAATATACTGGCTCCGAAAACAGCTAAAATACTTGTTATTAAGTCCATGTTTACCTTTCTTCTAAAACGGTTACATTCATTTATAGTATGTTAGTATAGAGAACAGATATGTATTATTGTGATTGTGAGAATTTTTTAAACAATGGTTTGGGTGTTTATGTAATAACTCTGTTTATGACTAATAAAAACTTTATAATCTAACTAAGTATGGCATTTTATAATTCATATGGATTTAAAAAAAGAAGGGAATATAATGTTAACTGAGTTTTAATGAAGTTAAAATGTTGTTGTATGAGCTCTCTGTTTGATTGAAATTGGATATTGGTGCAATATAAGATACTATGTAATAGAAGTTGTTTTTATCTATAACTGTATATTTTGTTGCTATATTGGTACCAAAACTTCCTATCTGTGTTGCAGTGATGTTGTTAACTGATGTAGATGCAACAGAAGAGTTTGATGTATTGGTAACTATGGTATTGGTACTTGGAAGATTGAGTGTACCCTTAGATTTTTGTTGCATTTGAATCAGGATATAAGCCGGTTGACTTGTTCCATTTGAACCAGCATAGTTTGTTGTTAAAGTTACTTGTGAATATATTGTATCATTAGTGAAATTACCAACCACATTTTCCTGTGACCATGTGTTGGGATATTCGAATGATACTGTTCCCATGTTAAAATTATTATTTCCCGAGAATGACAGTGCTATCACCAATACAACAATAACAACTAATATTATTATTCCCGGTAACAAGTATTGATCTCTATCCAAATTTATAACCCCCATTAATTTTATTAGTCTATATTTTGTTTAAAGAGAATTATATGTTTTTCCACTCTATAGAAAGTAAAAACCATGTTATTGAAGATAACTCACTCTGCAATTATATTATAAGAATTCATAAAATCAATTAATTTACAAAATTCGTAATAAAAAAAAGCAGTTAAAATTATAACTATAAACTATTTATTGAGATTTTTAAGAAATGTAAGTATATAATTCACAGTCAAATTCTGTTGTTCTTGTATAGTAATAGTACTATTATTATCTCCTTTCTGAGCTCCGTAATTTCCAAAGTTTGCATGATTTCCACCGGGTATGGTTATAAATGTTGTATTTACCGGGAATTTATTGATATTGTCTGATATTTGAGTACTTGTTGCAAGCCCATCCAGAGAACCTCTGATAAACAATCCTTTAAAGGTAGCATTTGAAGCATTTGTATCTGGATATGCTGCAAGATATATTACACCCTTAATTTTATCCTGATGGTTTACAGCATAATCTGATGCAAAAACCCCACCTAATGAATGCCCACCTATAACCCAAGTAGATATTTCAGGATGTTTGGCTATAACATCATCTGCTTTGTTAGTCCCAAAAACTGCCAAATTAAATGGCATTTTGACTATTATTATAGTATAACCATTCATAGCCAGCTTAGATGCAATAACGGAATATGCTTCGGGTTGAACCAAAGCTCCAGGGTAAAATATTATTCCAATTGAACTTTTATTCACAGTAGGTGTAAATGTTATAGAATTGGAGTTATCAACAACATTATAAGATCCTGTTGAAGATAAGGCAGCTAGTGCATTACTATCTGCATGTGAATAATCTGATACGTAGTATACAAAATAAGCAACTCCCGCAATTAAAACTGCTAATATTATTAACAAAATTAATCTTTTTTTAGATGTTATATATCGCATTTTTTATCACTTAATATATGATGTTAAATGATTATCCCTTTGTTGTTATATTTATTTCCATTTTTTACCCCATTCCATAGATTTGAACGGGCTTCAATTTCTATATAATATGTTTGTAACTACTTTTTGATCTACAATAAAAAATATTATAAGTAATAATATATTAAATATTAGTAATCATGTATTAACTTCATTATCGATTAATACAAAATTGGGTAGAATAAAAAAAAGAGAGAGTTGGAGGATGGAAAATGGAAAAGAATATGATCGAATTTAAGAATAAATCATTAGATGATAACGGCGAAGTAGTTTGTAATATAAAGGGTAAGAAGGAGGGAATAAATGAAAATTTAGAAGGTAATAATCAATATAAAGATGATCAGATTTCAAACAAAGATAAAGAGACTAAAGAAGAATTTATACTAGGTACCAAAAGGACAAAATTATCTGCTGAAAATATATTAAGCGAATTAATTGCCAATATAAGGGATAAAGAAAGTAAATTAGGGGAAAAGATCTCTGATTACAAAACTGAATGTCAAACACCACTCATCGATGTGTTAGAGAATGATTCAAAAATAATTGTTAGGGTTGATCTTCCGGGAGTGGAAAGAGAAGACATATCTGTGCACTTAATAGAAAAAGCCATTGAGATTATGGCTGTGTTCCCTGGAAAAGGAGATCCTGGCAGTTACATAAAACGAGAAAGAAATTATGGGAAAATCGTACGAAGAGTAGCACTTTCCAAAAAAATCAATGAAAAAGCCATAAAATCTACTTTTAAAGATTGTATATTGACAATTGAACTCCCAAAGCTTTTTAAGGACCGATATAAAATTTCTATCGACTAATATTCCATACTTATTAGGAGGGATATTCTTAATATTTCTTTTTTTTATAAAGAATCTAGATTTTATCTGGATTATCAAGTGAGCATTAGATGCATCCATCCAAGTTTTTTTTAAATATTTGTAATAAATTTCTGCGGTTGAAGTATCTGGCCAAGTTATTTTTTTTGTTTTAAAGATATTTGGGGCTTATTGATACGATAAATGTTTTATTTTTAAAATATAAATTAGGATATCCTTGCAATACGCGTTCTTAGATATATGGAAGTGGTACTGTCAATACCGCTCAATATAAGTATTTTAAAACTGTCTCAATAATTCTTTGGTGTTTGTTCCCATCAATATTAGATCCAAGTGTAAATGCTATGGCCGTAATTTAGTTTCTTAACCTAGATATTCTAGTGTTTAATGCTAAAACTCCATTAAAGATTGGAAAAATAACTGATTTTCCTAGTTTAACTTTATAATTGAATCCTCTTCCTTCCATTTGTTTTGAAACATCCTTTAGGATTATTGGTATATCCAATTTTTGTGGGCAAGCCCTAGCACACCTTCCACAGCCGTTGCATAATCCCGCGTGAGCCGGTTTATTGCTGGTTATACCTCCTAAATTACCTAAATATAGTAATGTTGCATTAGAACCTTTGAACATGTATTTTTGGTTGTACAACTCAAAACACTGTGGTATATCCACTCCAACTGGACAAGGCACACAATAACCACATCCAGTACAGTCCACAACCATAAGTTCATTATAAACTTCTTTTACCTCTTGATAAAGTTTCATCTCATCAGCGAGGATTGAATTTGCTGCTGTTTCGTTAGCTACTCTAATATTCTCTTTAACTTGCTCTATTTCTCCCATTCCTGAAATAACGCATGTAACTTCCGGATGGTTTAAAACCCATTTTAAAGCCCATTCAGCGGGTGTCCTGGGGATGTTCGATTTATTCCAAATTTCCTGAGCTTTTTCCGGCACTTCACCAGCGAGTATTCCGCCTTTTAAAGGTTCCATTACGATTACAGTTATTCCTTTGGCTGCAGCGTATTCCAATCCTTCTGTTCCTGCTTGATTTGTTTCATCTAAGAAATTATATTGGATTAAACAAACATCCCAATCATAGGCATCTATTATTTTCTTAAATGCATCTTTATTATCATGGAATGAAAAACCTATATTTTTAATTTTTCCCTGTTTTTTAGCGGTTTCTAAAAATTTAATTACACCTAATTTTTCCAGTTTTTCAAATCCTCCTTCACCTAAAGAATGTATGAGATAATAATCAATACAATCAGTTTTGAGTTTTTCTAGTTGTATTTGCAGATACTTTTCCATGTCCTCATAACTGTTAACAAACCACGAGGGTAGTTTTGTACATATTTTTACTTTCTCCCTGTATTTTCCTTGGAGTATTTCTCCAAGAAATGATTCACTGGAACCTGCATGATAAGGAAATGCTGTATCTATAAAATTCACCCCATGATCAATTGCATAGTATATCTGTTTTTTAGCTTCTTCTTTATTGATCATACCATTCTTGGTTGGTAATCTCATGGCACCGAATCCCAGTGCTGAAAGTTCGTCACCATTATTAGTTTTTCTCATCTGCATATTTTTTACCCCCTGTGAATTTAGTAAGCATTTCAAATAATATCAATTCATTGATTAAATGCAAGTTTATTATATCCTAATTCACTGTTTGAAATGAATTAATTGATTATTCACTTCTTTTTTGATGTCTTCTTCTCTCATTTTGTTCACATTTTCAAAGTCCATATAACCGATATATTTACCATCGATCATACTCGCCTTAAACTTTTCAATGGTTTTTCTTGGTCCACCACCATGTGTTAAAAAGAATACTACCTCATTATTATGATAATCTGTTGTTTTTAAGAATTGTTCTATAGGCGGTGTATACGTATAAAACCAGCACGGGGATCCAATATAAATACGATTGTATGATGATAGATCAATATTATTTAGGTCTGTTTTAAATTGATTACGTTGTATTATCTGTTTAACAATTTTAACTACAATTGATACTCTGCCTTGAGTAGGATTGTCATTTTTATTAATTTTTAACAAATCGCAGTCAATTTGTGATGCAATTTCTTTCGCTATTTTTTCTGTATTTCCTGTTGCCGAATGATATATGACAAGTTCTTTTTTTGGCATCGAATTTACCCCGTATTTACAATATTCAACCACAATTATTTTGAATGACTATTCACTCATTTAATGTATGATATACTTTATATAGTTTTTGAATTTTTGAAAAATATTAAAGAATTGTTGATCAATCATTAAAACCAACACCACTTGGAGAATTATTAAAGATGATAAAAACTATAGTTACAACTAGGATTAAGAGGTGTTGAAATGGTAAAATTAGATTTTAAAAAGGAAAATAAGAATATATACTACCCTTCAGATAAAAAAGTGTCAGTAGTTGATATACCAAGGATGAACTTTTTGATGATTGATGGAAAGGGTGATCCAAACACGTCAAAAGAGTATCACAATGCAATGGAAGCTTTATTTCCTGTATCGTTCAAAACCAAATTTTTGTCAAAAAAAGAAAATAATCAGGATTATGTTGTAATGCCACTCGAAGGCCTATGGTGGGTTGATGATATGCGCGACTTCAATATCGAAGATAAGGGGTCATGGAATTGGACTGCCATGATAATGCAACCAGAATTCATCACAGAAAATCTAATAAAAAATGCAATAGAAGATGTGGAAGATAAAAAAAACCCAGTTTCACTATCAAAAGTCAGATTTGAAAAGTTTAGTGAAAGATTATCGGTCCAGATAATGCATATTGGACCATATGGGGCTGCTGAGGTACCTACAGTTGAAAAATTACACGAGTTCATCGACAAAAGTGGATATAAAATACGCGGTAAGCACCATGAAATATACATCAGCGATGTTCGAAGAACACGTCCAGAATTACTAAAAACAGTTATCAGACAACCAATAGAACAGAAATAAATATCTAGATCTCCTAGGGAATCTAAATATTTTTAATTAATAAAATTTGCTGAAAGACGAATAAAACTAATAGGATATGGATTTTTATTTGATTTATGCCTTTTTAACTTCCTTGGATGATATATCCCATAAAAAAATATTTGAAGATCCTTTAAGACCGGAGAGATATTAAATGGAATTTGATGATATTGTAAAAGAACTTGTCGAATTATCAGATACTGAAAATATAGGTGGTATGGCAAGATTCGGTATAAAAACTCAAAGGAGTTATGGAGTTAGAATTCCCGAATTAAGAAAGATAGCGAAGAAAGCAGGTAAAAATCATTTACTTGCAGGGAAACTGTGGAAAGCAGATTACAGAGAAACTAAAATATTGGCCTGTATGATCGAAGAATTTGAATTAGTTACTGAAGAACAAATGGATAAATGGGTATCAGAATTTGATAACTGGGAAATTTGCGACCAGTGTTGCATGAACCTTTTTAGTAAAATCTCATATGTAGAAGAAAAAATTTTTGAGTGGAGTACTCGTGAAGAAGAATTTGTTAAAAGAGCAGCTTTTACTTTAATTGCTGTTTTAGCAGTTCACGATAAAAATGCCCCAGATGTTAAATTTGAACAATATTTTCCCATCATAATAAATGAATCCATTGATAACCGTAATTATGTTAAAAAAGCAGTAAACTGGGCATTAAGACAGATTGGGAAGAGAAATATAGAACTAAATAAAAAAGCAATCATAATTGCCGAGAAAATTTATACAAGTGATTCAAAGTGCGCTAGATGGATAGCAACAGATGCACTCAGAGAATTAAAAGGTGAAAATGTTAAAAAACGGTTAAATACCTCTGTGTAATATGTTTGTACAAATTCTTGATGAGTACAGATATTTTGATCCGTTAAATAACTTTTTATTACTATTATAAATACAAATTGCGTCTATTATGGGCGTATTATATGTAGATGGGTGATTTAAAATTTTTAATAACAAGTATTAGATGGAATAAAACTTGGTTTTAATATGGATGCTAATATCAAAAAAAATAAAATAGGGACTTAATTAAACTTTTAATGGTTTAGAAGGTAAACGCTGTAGTTTAAATAACTAGCAATACTCACCCATATAATATACGGTACCAAAAGGAATCCTGCCCATTTTGATATGATTAAAAATGCTATTATGTTTGCAAGTATGGCTAACCACAGAAACATTACTACGATAAAAGAGCCGAATAATGCATGGAAACTAAAGAAAACAACAGACCATAACAAGCTAAGAACTAGTTGTACAGCAAATATTAAAATTGCAAATCTCACATCTCTTCTATGAATTCCTTCACGCCAAACAAGGAACAATGCAATTCCCATTAATACATATAAAGTAGTCCATATTGGGCCAAATAACCAATTTGGTGGCGACCACCATGGTTTAGCCAATGTTGAATACCATGTTGAGATCTGTGACAGCGTTACTATTGCCCCTACATAACCAACCAGCAATGGAATTAATATTGAGCCTATTAACATAGGAACTTCTCTTATCCTAAATCCGACCATCTTTTTATCACCTCTAATTATATTAAAAAAATATTGCTAAATCCTATGACTAATATTTGGTAAGCATTACATTAAATTAACCCTTTATAATGGGATAACCTGCTTTTTTCCACGACATCATACTTCCAAGAATGTTGGTTACATTTTTATAACCGTTCTTTTTTAGAATAGACGCTCCTATACTCGCTTTATATCCTGTATCACAAGAAACAACTATATGTTTATCTTTAGGCACTTTTTCAAGTTCATCTTCCAATAATCCGATGTATATATTGTGGGATCCTTCAATATGCTCCTTTATCCAATCATCTTCCTTTCTAACATCCAATAAAAAAAGAGAATCTTTGCCCATATTGGGTAGTAAATCATGCACGGACCATGTTTTTACTGTTTCAAAATCACCAGAACATTTAAACCATACAGAGAAACCTCCTGATAGATATCCATAGACATTATCGTAACCTAACCTCACCATGTGCCTTCTGAGTTCATCAATATTATTATTGTTATCGTCAATGATAATGATGGGTTCTTCGTAATTTAAAAACCAACCCGCATAGGCAGGAAGACCATCTTTCCAAATATTAAGTGTTTTTGGTATATGGCCACCTGCAAAGGCCGTGGGATCCCTAACGTCTATGACTTGGGCATCCTTAGCCATTAACTCTTTAACTTCATGCATTCTTAAGGGTTTCAAGTAAGGAAGTTTGCATATGAGAGCTGGACCTTCTAGGTTGTTTTTCTCCATTTTTTTAAAGTATGGTGGGGTGTAAAGTTTTTCCTTAATTTTAGCTTCAATGAATTCGTGTTTATCTTTTTGTAGTAGGGTGTTAGTTTTTTTCTCATACCCTACTGTTGTAAGCTCCTGTTCACGTATTTCTGCACCACATATTGATCCAGAACCATGTGCCGGGCATACAATAACGTTATCTCCAAGGGATAATATCTTTTTAAATACACTTTGATACATTTTTTCGGCATTTACTCTCTTTTTTGATTCACCATACAGATCACATCTTCCAATCTCTCCAGCAAAAAGACTGTCCCCTGTGAATATCATGTAAACATCGTCTGAAACATTCTTATCTTTAACAATAATGGATATACTTTCATCTGTGTGTCCTGGTGTTTCTATTATCTCTAAAACTAGAGATCCAACCTGAAATTTGTCTCCTTGACTTACATAATTGCCATATGCAAATTTAATACCGTTACCATGGAATATATCGGCTCCGACTATCTCTTTAAGCTCGAGAGATCCTACGGTGTAATCTTCATTTCGGTGAGTTTCAAATATGTAATTTATTTCCATGTTATTTTGTTCTGCGATTTCTATGTAGATATCACAATCTCTTCGAGGGTCTATAACAGCGGCAGTTCCGTTTGAACCTATAAAATATGATTTATGAGCGATTCCTGCAGATTTCACAATTTCAAATATCAAATTTATCACCTTTCTTTATTATGTAAATTCAGATATGTGGGTTTTAAATTTTGGAGGTATTTCAATCTCTTAAATTCCAATTAATATAATTTAATTGTTGATTTGTTTAAGCAATTGTATGTACTATATATTAGTTCCAAATCAAAAATAATTTATGCTCGTTTAATCAAAAAAAATGAATGTTAAATGTAAAAAACTTAATTTGAAGGTGCCATTATGGACTATATAATTGAAACTCATGATATAAGCAAAAAATATGGAGATTTTACTGCAGTCGATTCAATTAACCTTAAAGTTCCAAGAAACAGCGTTTATGGTATTTTAGGTCCTAACGGTGCGGGTAAGACTACCTTGATTTCTATGTTGTGTACTATTCTTCATCCAACTTCTGGGAGTGCCACAGTTAATGGTTATGATGTTATGAAGGATTCTAAAGAAGTAAGAAAATCGATTGGAGTTGTTTTTCAGTCGAGAGCTTTGGATGATATTTTAACCGGTCGTGAGCATTTAGAAATGCATGCGGCATTATATGGTGTTCCCAGCGATTTAAGAAAGCAAAGAATAGAAGAAGTTTTGGATCTTATTGCACTGGGGGAAAAAGCAGATGAGTTCACAAAGACTTATTCTGGGGGTATGAAACGTAGATTAGAGATTGGGCGAGGTTTAATTCACCATCCTAAGGTCCTTTTCCTTGATGAACCGACATTAGGATTAGACCCTCAGACAAGGGAGAGTATATGGGAATATATACAGAAATTAAATCAACAAGAGGATATAACTGTTCTAATGTCGACTCATTATATGGATGAAGCAGACAAATTATGCGATGAGATAGCAATTATAAACAAGGGACATATTATCAAATCTGATTCTCCAAAAAACCTTAAACATGAATTAAAGGCTGATATTATAACAATGAAAGTTGATGATCAGGAAAAATTCTTGAATGAGGTTAAAAAACTCGATTTCATAAAGAACATCATGGTTGTTGATTCTAACATCAAGATGATGGTGGAAGGTGGAGA
>Ga0182013_10009517_pt1 | contig 10229 bp, 9 predicted proteins | sample 612S2MmetaG_FD_120487 | JGI IMG/M metagenome (GOLD analysis project Ga0182013, IMG submission 120487) | Permafrost microbial communities from Stordalen Mire, Sweden - 612S2M metaG | ecosystem: Environmental > Terrestrial > Soil > Wetlands > Permafrost | place: Sweden: Stordalen | collected...
CAGGCAGCCGGCAACAATGAGCTTTTTCGCAGAGCCGGAGGTCTTGTGGCGGGCCATTTCGAGGATGGTGTCGACGGACTCCTGCTTGGCGGTGTCGATAAACGAGCAAGTATTGACGACGAGAATCTCGGCTTCGCCGGGCTGGGAGGTCAGACGCGCGCCGGCGCGGTCGAGCAGGCCCATCATGACCTCGGAGTCGACCAGGTTTTTGGCGCAGCCTAACGAAATAAAGCCCACGGAAGGGGCCGTGGGTGGGGAATTCTTGATCACATCTCTATTGTAGCCTGAGGCGATTTTGGTGCCTGCATTCCTGAGCTGCAGAACTGACCCTTCGTAAGAATGTTTGCGTGACGTTCAAGCGCGGTTTTTCTCCGAAGCCGCATTCCCTCAGGGGCTAAAGCCCATCGATGTTTCATTCCAGGTGTACGGGCTGAAGCCCGTACCCTTCAAGGCCGCGGCGACTCGAGCTTCGTTCGCGTCAAAGTGCCCAGCTACTTTTTGAAGACGGGTTTCATGCTGGCGCCGGCGGCGGTGAGGATTGCTTTCGTATCTGGGGCGAACTGGCCGTTGGGCTCCAACTCTAAGTATTTCTGGTAAGCCTCAAGGCAGCCGGGCGGCAGAATGAGCTTGCTGGTCTTGGGATCGACCGTCGCCTGGGTGGTAAGGGCCTGGGCCTTGAAGTAGTAGTTTCGCGGGCGCGCAGGGTCGGCCGCGATGGCCTTGTTGGCCGTTGCAAGCTGGGCTGCTGCATTGCCGGCCTGGAAGAGGAAGACGGTCTCGTTGCCGTAGTAGAGGCCGGCCTGCGAGGGGTTGGCGGCTGCGGCTTTGTCGAATGCAGCCTGCGCGTCGGGAATGCGGTTGGTCTTGATGTAGATTTCGCCGAGGCTGGCGTTGCTGATGCCTTCAATCTCCCCCTTGCTCTTGGGGTCGGCAGTGGCCGCAACCGTGGCAATGGCGACGTGCCCCGCGGTTCTGCCATCGGCTGTATAAAAGCTGCCGGAGGGCGTCTTTCCTTCGGGCGAAGCAGCAGGGCCGTTGAGCGCGGACTTGAAGCTGGCTTCGGCTTCGGGGTATTTCTTCTCGCCGAGCTGGGCCAGGCCGAGTTCGATCCAGAGATAAGGCTCGCCGGGCTTGGCGGCGGTGTCTTTGAGCATCAGGGTTTCGGCGTCGGCGAAGCGCTTTTCCTGGTTGGCGGCCCGGGCGGTCTTGAGGTCGGCATTCATGGTTTCTGTGCGAAGGCCCGTGGGCGGCGCCGTCGTTCCTGCAAGCGGCGGAATGCCGGCGGGCTGCGCCGGTGGGGGTGTTGCCGTCTGGCCGCCAAGCGGCGGAAGTTGCGCGAGCGCATAAGGAGCGGAAGTGAGGCTTGCGGCTACGAACAGTGCCAGAACTGCGGGCAGCGAGCGAATCATATTGGGTTACTCCTGAAAAGGCGCCTGACGATCGCGACAAGAATACTCCTCTCGGATCCCCGAAAAGGGTGACTGCTCCTACGGAGGTGCTGGTCTGGTATATAATCTAGCTTAAGCTAGCTTAATCAAGCGGAGGACTGAGATGCGCGAATCAATTGGCGCCTTTGAAGCGAAAAATACGTTGGGGACGCTGCTGGATCGCGTTGAGCGCGGCGAAGAGATTGTGATCACGCGCCACGGGCGGCCTGTGGCGCGGCTGGTTCCTAATTCCGGGGGCATAGACCGGGCTCAGGCGCGTGCGGCGGCGGACCGAATCCGGGCGAGGGCGACGGCTGTGCAGGGAGGCTTCGACTGGGCGAGCGTGAAGGCCGACCGGGACGCGGGACGGCCATGAGTCTCGTTGTCGACAGTTCCGTAGCTTTAGCATGGGCATACAGCGACGAGATGACGCTGGCCATTGAGGCTGCTTTTGAGCGCGTCGTCATCGAAGGGGCATGGGTGCCGGGGCTGTGGAAGCTGGAAGTTGCCAATGTCCTGGAGACCGGAGTGCGGCGAGGACGCACGGACGCCGCGTTCCGCGATGCGACGCTAGCCGACCTGGCGTTGCTGCCGATTCAGACAGACGGCGAGACCGGCCAACAATCGTGGGGAGCAACCTTGCGGCTGGCCGAGCGGTACCGATTGACACTCTACGATGCTGCCTATCTCGAAGTAGCAGTGCGGCGGGGTCTGTCGTTGGCGACGCTGGATGGAGAACTGCGAGCGGCGGCGCAGATGGAAGGCGTAGAACTGCTGGGTGCAAAATGAAGCCTGTCGACTCAATTGAGGGTGAAGATGCCGTCGAAACAAGACTCCTACAGCAGATGGCGAGAGAAGCCCGAGACTTCCTGAACGCGCAGGATTGGTGTGCGCGCATAGATCAACAATTCCTTGCATACGGAGTTGGTGGGGTCGTCGCCGTCTTTCTGACTGAAATTACCCCAGCTTCAATCGACGTTGATCGATCACTATGGGTAATTGTAGGGGACCTTCCACCGGCATGGATCATCGCCGACGACAGTCCAACCGCAGCCGATGCGCTCGACGCATATTGCTTGGAGATGGAGTTGTGGGTCGAGGCAGTAAAGTGTGGCAAGAGCGTTGAGAACCTGATTCCAGTCAATGTCGCGCCGACGCTTAAGAACGCCGAGCAGCTAGGCGGGCGGCTTGTATTTCTGCGATCCGAAATCTTACCGCGGGCGCGAGCGGAAAGCGGCCGCGAGGTCGGGTGAATGAGACTCATGGATCGCATGATGTCGCGGTGATAAAATCAATCAGTGCCGGGTCCTACGCGACGTAATCCCGCCAATCCCGCCAGGTCCGGAAGGAAGCAACGGTAACGGGCTAGTACGGGCGCAGTAGGTCACCCGGTACTTTTTGTGTCCAGAGAACAGGTTTCAGGGATCAGGGGTCAGGTTTCAGAGATCAGACGATAGAGATCTCAGAGAACCGATGACTTTCCTGGGTCGTAGGAGAAATGCATTGAGCCTCACCGTTCGTCCTGTGGTTGGCCGGCGCGCGAAGATCACGGCGCTCGGCACGTATGTCCCTCCCGATGTAATTACCAACCAAGACCTGGAAGCCATGGTGGAGACCAACGATCAGTGGATCGTGGAGCGCACCGGCATTCGCGAGCGGCACAAGCTGGCCGCGGGCAAGGGCACGAGCGACATGTGCGCCGAGGCGGCGAAGAAGTGCCTGGCGGCGCGCGGCATCGAGGCGAGCGAGGTAGAGGCGATCATCGTCGGTACGGTGACTCCGGACATGATGTTTCCTTCAACGGCGTGCCTGGTGCAGGACAAGATCGGCGCAAAAGGCGCCTGGGGCTTCGATGTTTCGGCCGGGTGCTCGGGATTTGTGTTTGCGCTGCAAGCGGGCGTGAAACTGGTGGAGAGCGGCGCGCACTCCAAAGTTCTTGTCATCGGCGCCGATGCGAATACGCGCATGACCGACTATACCGATCGCACCACGTGCGTACTGTTTGGCGATGGCGGCGGGGCGGTGCTGATCGAACCCGCAGAAGAGGGTGAGATCGGGTTCATCGATTTCTGGCACGAGATTGATGGGTCGGGCGGCGTGAGCCTGAATTTGAAGGGCGGCGGCAGCCTGAATCCATCGAGTCACGAGACCGTCGACAAGAAGATGCACTACATCTACCAGGATGGGCCCGCTGTCTATAAATTTGCTGTGCGCAAGATGGCCGAGGCTACGGAGAAAGTTCTCGAGCGCAATGGCGTGAAGGGCTCGGACCTCGGATGTTTTATTCCACACCAGGCCAACAAGCGCATCATCACTGCGACGGCCGACCGGCTGGGAATGAACCCCGCGAATGTCATCATCAATATTGAGAAGTACGGAAATACATCCGGCGGAACGATTCCACTCGCCATGGAGACAGCTGTCGAGGAGGGCAAGCTGAAGAAGGGTGACCTGGTGTTGCTGGCCGCTGCCGGCGCGGGATTTACGGTTGGTGCGGCGCTGCTGCGGTGGGAAATCTAGGAGCGGTGTTAGCGAGGCTAGACGTGTCGGTTCAAGTAGCGAGGCTTCGAGCCCAACTCCGCTGGCCCAGCCATCTCCGCTAACGCGCTAACTCCGCTAAAAGCTGTACTCCGGCAATATGCCCAGCCTTCCCGCCTCGCGGAAGAAGACGCGCATGCCTTCGATGCAGTCTTCGTCAAGAACATAGTGAATGTTGGTGGTGAGATAGGTTCGGATCGTCTGCTCCGGGACGGGGAGTTTCTTCGACCACTCAGCGACGAGTGCGTCGATGTTATCCAGGCCGTGGATGCGGGACAGGATGAAGTCGTTGGCAATCCCCTCATCGAAGGGTCCGCTGCATGCAATGCCCCACACGGCGGAGACGAAAGGCACGTGCATCGAGCGCGTCCATTCTTCGGCCAGGTCCAGGTAAACCAGTCTTTCTCCGGTTCGCTCGAAGCGATTGGCTTGTTCTTCGAGCGCGAGCAACGCGGGATCGCCGATCAAGATCGCGGCGTCGGCGATTTCGAGCATGGCATCGAGATCAGCAGAAGCGGGAATGAATGGCACGGCGGGGTTTCCCGCGCGATGAAGAAGAATGCGCGCGTAGGCGAGCGTAGTGCGGCTTGCGGTGTCGGCAGCCACAGCGCGCAGCGCGGTAAGGGGCTGGCTGGCGCGATGGACGAGAAGCAAAGATCGCACGCGCTTCTTTGAAGCGATGGTGCAGCCCGGCAGGATCTTCAGCGTCGGGTTTGCGGCCAGCGAGGCAATGGGAATGAGACCGATGTCCGCCTGCCCCGAGGCCAGCCGGTCGGCACATTCTGAGGGCATCATGCGGTCGATCTGATAGCGGCGCGCCAGTTCGCGATCGAGCGGCGCATGCTCAAAGTCCCACATCAGCGGCGCGGGATTGAGAAAACGAATGGCAGCAATGCGCAAGCGGCTTTGCGAACGAGGATCGGCGGCGGAATTCACTCTTCTCTACAATATCAACCGCGCGCCGCAGCCGCCACGCTCGGTGACGCGCAACCTTGACACCCGCACATCGCGAGGTTAAGGTTGCGCGAGAATTCTTTGAAATCGCTCATTTCTGCCGCACGCAGAGCGGGCGCTTGCGCGTTTCATTGCAATCGGTTGAGGGGAAGACAGGCTTGGAACTGGAATCGGCAGGCAACGCCGTGGCGAAGCCGCTCGACGAAGAGCGGCTGGGATGGCTGGCCCTCGCGCTTTCTCCCGGCTTGGGACCTCGGCGAATTATCGATGCTGTAGCGCAATTGTCCGGGGCCGCCGAGATCTTCTCTTTGCCGCTGACGGGTCTTGAGGCGCTTCGGTTTCCCGCCCATGCCGCGCAGTTTCTTTTTGACGGCAAGGGGCGCGCGGCGGCCGAGAACGAGTGGGCCAAGGTAACGCGCGAAGGCGCAACCATCGTGACCTACAGTTGCGCCGCGTATCCCGATCGACTGCGCGAGATCTACGATCCGCCTCCGGTGCTCTGGGTGCGAGGCGATACCGGCTTGCTTGCGCGCCCTTCGCTGGCGGTAGTCGGCACCCGGCACCCAACGCCGTATGGATCCGGCGTGGCGGAAATGCTGTCGCGCGATCTGGCGGCGCGGCGGCTGCTGATTGTGAGCGGAATGGCGCGGGGAATCGACTCTTGTGCGCATCGGGGCGCACTGGCTGCGCGCATGCCTACTCTGGCCGTCTGGGGAACGGGTATCGATGTTGTCTATCCCAAGGAAAACCGCAAGCTTGCGGAAGAAATCCTGGCCTTGGGCGGGGCCATCGTGAGCGAGTTGCCCATGGGGACCTTTCCGGCGCCGCAGAATTTTCCGCGTAGGAACCGCATTCTGAGCGGCCTGAGCATTGGCGTGCTGGTGGTTGAGGCGTCGGAGAACTCAGGCACGCGGGTCACGGCGCGCTGCGCCGCCGAGCAAAACCGCGACCTGTTCGCGGTGCCGGGGAACGTGACACGAAAAGAATCGTGGACGCCGAACACATTGATTAAACAGGGCGCCAAGCTGACGGCCACCTGGGAAGACGTATGGGAGGAACTGCCATCGCAAGTACGCCTGGAACTGGAGTCGTATGCGCCCAATGAATCGAAAGTGGATCAGCCTGCATCCTTATTGACTGAACCGGTTTTACGCCCCGGAGAAGGAATTCTCTTGGAAGTGCTCAAACCGGATGCGAGCCTCCAGATTGACGAGATTCTCGAGCTGTTAGAGACTCAACTGACCTCGTCCGAGGTGTTTACCGCACTTTTTGAGCTGGAACTCGCAGGTCGTGTGCGCTGCCTGCCCGGTAAGCATTACGTTCGCGCGATTTGATTGCGTCCAAAGCAGCGAAGTTGCGAAGGCGGCGAACAATCTGGATGCAGCGCAGAAATTTGTTGCGCCTTGGCCGTACCTGAAGAATTACCCTTTCAGGAGCCATTCCTCACATGCGTAAGTCAGTTGATTAGCGGGGCTTTGGCTCGGCGAAGGGCGCTGCTCCGAATTGGAATGAGACCGAGGATCGGCACGAAGACATGGCCGCCGGAGTGGAAACGAAGCGGTGTTCCGTGGTACGGTGCAAACTTTGTGGGTGGTTTTCCCGAGCCGAGATTCAAACCACGCATCGCGAGTAATTTTGGGCTGTAAGGTCTGCAAACAGATTTGTCCACCGCGGAGTCAAACAGGGCGGGCACGATAGAGTAAGTCAGGAAATAAGGATGGCAATGAGCAGAGCACTGGTGATCGTTGAGTCGCCCGCCAAGGCAAAGACGATCGAGAAGTATCTTGGCAAGGGTTTTGAAGTGCGCGCATCGGTCGGGCACATCATGGACCTGCCGAAGAACGACATTGGCGTGGAATTGAAAAACAGGACGTTTGAGCCCCACTTGATCGTTTCACCGGGCAAGGAAAAAGTTGTCGATCAGTTGAAGAAGATCGCCGCCAAGGCCGACGAGATTTACCTGGCGCCTGACCCTGACCGCGAAGGTGAGGCGATTGCGTATCACTTGGCGTTGCAGCTGGGCACTTCAGAAAAAGAGAAGAAAAAAATCCGCCGCGTTACGTTCAACGAGATCACGAAGAAGGCTGTGCAAGAGGCATTTAAACACGCTCGCGACGTCGACCAAAATCTCGTGGACGCGCAGCAGACCCGCCGGGTGCTGGATCGCCTGGTGGGTTACCAGATCTCACCGCTGCTTTGGGATAAGGTGCGTCGCGGACTCTCAGCGGGCCGCGTGCAAACGGTAGCAGTGCGCCTGATTGTCGAACGCGAACGCGAGATCGGCGCCTTCAAGCCGGTTGAATACTGGACGCTCGATGCGATTCTCCACGCCGAACGGCAGGGAGACAAAAACTTCAAGGCGCGGCTCGTCGGCATCGACGGGCAGCGCGTCGCCGTGGACACAGTGAGCGGTCCGGCGCTGGCTGGCGAAAAAGAAATCAAGGCTGCGCTTGCAGCTCTGGACAAGGCTGAATGGAGCGTGGCCTCGGTTGTGAAGAAGGAGCGCCGGCAAAGCGCGCCGCCTCCATTCACCACGAGCCAACTGCAACAGGATGCCTCACGCAAGCTCGGCTTCAATGTCCGCCGCACCATGGGGGTCGCTCAACGCTTGTATGAAGGCGTTGACCTGGGATCGGAAGGCACGACCGGCCTCATCACCTATATGCGTACCGATTCACCGCGCGTGGCGCCGGATGCGATCGCGGGAGCGCGCGAGTGGGTGGGCAAGCAACTCGGCGCAAAGTACCTCCCCGAGACACCCAATGTTTATAAGGGCAAGAAAGACGCACAGGATGCCCACGAAGCGATCCGTCCGACCGATGCCGCACGCACGCCGGAATCGATTGCACGCTTTCTCAGCGATGAGCAACTCAAGCTCTACACGCTGATCTGGAAACGATTCGTGGCTTCGCAGATGGCGCAGGCGCAGCTCGCGGTGACGCAGGTGAACATCGCTGCGGCGAGCGCGGTTGACAAGCGCACGTATGACTTCCGCGTCAGTGGAACGACGGTAATCTTCGACGGCTATCAGAAGATTTACGAAGCTTCAAAAGACAAGAAGGACGAAGACGACGAAGAGCTCGCCAACAAGCTGCCGAACCTGGACAACGTAAAGCGGCTGGAACTCGAAAAGCTGGAACACGAGCAGCACTTCACTGAGCCGCCTCCACGCTACAACGAAGCCTCGCTCGTGAAAGAGCTCGAAGAGCGCGGTATAGGCCGCCCTTCGACGTATGCGTCGATCATCAACACCATCCAGGACCGCGAATACGTGGTGAAGCATGGCGGATCTCGCGGCCGTTTCTATCCCACCGAGATTGGCATGGTGGTTTGCGATCTGCTGGTCGAGAGCTTCCCGTATATCTTCGACACCGCGTATACCGCCAAGCTCGAAGAAGAACTCGACGACATTGAAGACGGCAAGGAAAAGTGGACGACCCTGTTGAATGGGTTCTACGATCACTTTGAAGACGAGCTCAAAGACGCCGGCACGAAAATGCGCGACATCAAGCGGCTCGAGCAGATGACCGACGAGAAGTGCGAACTCTGCGGCTCGCCGCTCGTTTTGAAGTGGGGCAAGTTCGGCACGTTCTTTGCCTGCTCGGCATACGACAAGAAAGATCCTTCGAGCTGCACGTTCACGAAAGAAAACACCGCCTCGAAGCCGGACATGAACACGCCCGAAGCGCAGGAAGCGGACGAGAAAGAAGAGTACTGCGAGAACTGCGGCAAGGTGATGGTACTTCGGCGCGGACCATTCGGCATGTTCATGGCCTGCCCGGACTACAGCGCCGATCCGCCCTGCAAGACGATCCGCAAGTTGAGCCAGAAGCAGCAGCAGAAGCCGCCCGTGCCTACGGGCGAAGATTGCCCGCTGTGCGGAAAGGCGCTGGTGCTGAGGCAAGGTCAGTATGGCGAGTTCGTTTCCTGTTCCGGCTACCCCAAGTGCAAGTACGTGAAGCAGAACCTGATCGAAGGAATGAAGTGCCCCAAGTGCGGCACGGGCGATCTTGCAGAACGCAAAGCACGGCGCGGCAACGTCTTCTGGGGTTGCACAAACTATCCCAAGTGCGACTTCACGTCGAATTACAAGCCTGTGGCGAAAGAATGCCCCGAGTGCGGCAGCCCGTACCTGGTTGAAAAAGTCCTCAAGACGGGAATCTACCTCGAGTGCCCCAATAAGAAAAAGGGCGCCGAGGAAGAGGTCGCGCCCAAGAAGCGTCCAGCCAAGAAGGCGGTTGGTGGGTCGACCGCGGGAGCGGTCGCCGTGCTGGACGGCCCGGTGGCGTGCAGTTACTCGAAGCGGATCGGCGACGCACCGCCCCTGCCGACGGCGGAAACGCATGGCCCGGTGAAAGAGAAGTAGCCGGGCGCTCGAAAGGGCCCTCCGGCGTAAAAGCACCCACCTCGCTCGATCCGTTACTATGGGGCATCGGAGACATGCCCTCATGGAACGAATGTTAGCCACGCCTGCGGATGCCGAGATTATCCTCCGGCTCTATGAACTGCGCACGGAAGCGGAGATGCGCAAGGCGCGCGCCTGGATGACCGGAGAGTTTTGGCCGGCAACCGCGGACGAGTATTTTGCCGTTGCAGCGGACCCCAAGCATCCGAACAATCCCTGGGTGCGCCAGGTGTTGACCTACTGGGAGATGGCAGCGGCGATGGTGCTGCACGGGGCAGTCTCGGCCGAGTTGTTTGCGGACTGCAACGGCGAAGGCTTCTTCCTTCTGGCGAAGTTCGAGCCGATTCTCGAAGACATCCGTGCCAGGAACCCAGGCTTTCTCATCAAGACATCGGAGCTGATCACGCGCTTTTCTGCAGCGTCCCAGCGCTACGAGGCCGTCCTCAAAAATCTAAGGGCGCGCGGGCCGGCCATCCCTGAGCCTGAAGCTGATGTGGCTGCCAATCAGCTGGCAGATTCCTGATCCAGGCTTGGTTTCTAGATTGAACTTGTCGAAACCATCTGGACGGAGCATGATGGTAGCTGTTCAAAAATTGTGATTCCCCTGGAGGTTTCTGTGAAGCGTGTTCTGGCTTTGTTGACTGTTGCGGCGGCCTTGAGCCCGGTTTCGGCCCTGGCGGCCGATTCCACAACAAATGGTTGGATTTCCGACGCCATGTGCGGCGCCAAGCATGCGGGAACCGGAGCTGCCTGTGCGAAGAAGTGCATCTCGGGCGGCGAAGCCCCGGTGTTTGTGGATGAGGCTAAGAAAGAAGTTTGGACGATCGATAATCCGGATGCCGTGAAGGCCTTCTATGGCGATCACGTGTCGGTGTCGATCACGGCCGACGAAGGAAAAAAGAGCG
>Ga0182013_10009519_pt1 | contig 10229 bp, 11 predicted proteins | sample 612S2MmetaG_FD_120487 | JGI IMG/M metagenome (GOLD analysis project Ga0182013, IMG submission 120487) | Permafrost microbial communities from Stordalen Mire, Sweden - 612S2M metaG | ecosystem: Environmental > Terrestrial > Soil > Wetlands > Permafrost | place: Sweden: Stordalen | collected...
CTCCGGCTACCTCGGCCACCATATCGGTCCCGCTCAAGCCCGTCCAGGTTCACTTGGCCTGATGTACGGCCTGATGGAGCAGCAATCAGCCCTCATGTCCTATGTGGATGTCTTCCGCTGGACAGCGTTGTTAGCCTTCTTCTGCGCTGGAGCTGCGTGGCTCTTCAAAAAGCCAAAAAAGTACACTGCCCCGCCACCGGGTGCGCATTGAGCGCCTGAGCCTAAGTTTAAAACGCCGACTTAGAGCAGATTCGGAAATGGTGTAGACCATAGGGCTTTCCCTCAGGGGCTAAAGCCCATTGATTTTATTGGCATTTTTCGGCACGGCTGAAGCCGTGCCCTTTCAAAACCGGTCTACAGTAAAAGCAAAAACTGCTCATCTAATCAAAGTTTTCCTAAAGAATATAGCGCGACAAATCCTGATCCCTCACGATAGACGCAACCATTTGTTTGACATATTCTGCGTCAATCAGGAAGACCTTCTCCGGGCCAGAGACTGTGGTGCGTTCCACATAGGGCAAGGGCGTGGAAGACTCGTTCTTAATAGCTTCTTGCAGCGCCGCGGCAAGTGCTTCGTCCGGAACGCGGCGAGCCACGTCAGGCGCCAGGAAGCTAACATCCTCGAGCACCCGTTCCATGATTGTGTGCAGCCTGCGTGCTCCGATGTTTTCGGTTTGTTCATTCACCTTGAAGGCAAACTCAGCCATCTCGCGGAGAGCCTCGGGCGAAAACTCGAGTTTTACGCCTTCGGTCTCCAGGAGGGCCGAATACTGCTTGGTCAGTGAAGCCTTGGGCTCTGTAAGAATACGCAGGAAGTCATCGACGGTGAGTGACTTCAGCTCGACACGGATGGGAAAGCGGCCCTGTAACTCGGGGATAAGGTCGCTGGGCTTGGAGACATGAAAGGCACCGGCGGCAATGAATAAAATGTGGTCTGTGCGCACCATGCCGTAGCGCGTGCTCACCGTCGTTCCTTCGACGATAGGTAGAATGTCGCGCTGCACGCCTTCGCGTGAAACGTCGGGTCCGTGGCCACCTTCGCGCCCGGCGATCTTGTCGATCTCATCGAGGAAGATGATGCCGTTCGACTCGACCTTCTCGACCGCGGCACGATTGACCGAATCCATGTCGATCAGGCGTCCCTCTTCCTCTTGCACCAGATAATCAAAGGCGTCGGCTACCTTCATCTTGCGCTTCTTGGAGCTGCCACCGAAGATGTTGGGAAGCATGTCCTTGAGGTTCATTTCCATGTCCTCAAGGTTTTGGTTGCTGATGATGCCGAATTGCGGTGTCCCACGGTCACGGACATCCAATTCTACCTGGCGCTCGTCGAGCTTACCTTCGCGAAACTGTAGGCGCAGCTTCTCGCGAGAGCGCTGGTAGCTATCTGTGCCGGGCAGTGTGAGCTGGCCCTCCTGCGCGGGTGGGGTGGCGGCGGAGGCGGCAGCAACACATCGAGCAGGCGCTCCTCAGCGTTCATCTCCGCACGGTCTTCCACCTCTTCCAGGCGCTCTTCGCGCACCATGTCGATGGCAATTTCCACCAGATCGCGGATCATCGACTCGACATCGCGGCCCACGTAGCCGACCTCAGTAAACTTCGAGGCCTCCACTTTCAGAAACGGGGAGTTCGTCAGCTTGGCCAGCCGCCGCGCAATCTCTGTCTTGCCCACGCCCGTCGGCCCAATCATGATGATGTTCTTGGGCATGATGTCGTCGGCAAGGTCGGGAGGCAGCTTTTGACGGCGCTGGCGATTGCGCAGGGCAATGGCCACGGCGCGCTTGGCAGCCTTCTGACCGACAACGTGCTTATCGAGTTCAGTGACAATCTCGCGCGGTGTCAACTCGTCCAGCGAGAGATCTTGTTCTTCGGCAGATGCGGGGAGATAAATAGCCATGGATGAACGGGGCATGCGGAAACCAGGTCCGCTAGCCCTTCAACTCCTCAATGGTGACGTGGTCGTTGGTGTAGATGCAGATTTCGCAGGCAATCTTCATGGCCTTTTCGGCAATCTCGCGGGCACTCAGGTCTGTGTTTTCCATCAGCGCGCGGGCCGCGGCCGTAGCATAGCTGCCGCCGGAGCCGATGGCGGCGATCGGCTCATCGGGGTCAATCACGTCGCCCGAGCCGGAGATGAGAAAGGTCTGTCCCTGGTCAGCCACCACGAGGAGGGCCTCCAGGTTGCGCAGCATCTTGTCGGTGCGCCAGTCCTTGGCCAGCTCGACAGCCGCGCGGTTCAGGTTGCCGGCGTACTGCTCCAATTTGGTCTCAAAGCGCGCAAAAAGGCTGAAAGCGTCGGCCGTGGAACCGGCAAACCCGGCCAAGATCTTTTCCTGATAGAGGCGGCGAATCTTTTTGGCCGAATGTTTCAGCACGGTATCGCCCAAAGTGACCTGGCCGTCGGCAGCCATCACCACCAGGCCGTTGCGGCGAACGCAGATCACGGTGGTGGAGCGTATCCCGGAATGATTTGCCGCGGCAATACTTTTTTTCAAAGCCAAAAAGAACCTCCAGAAACGGAGCATCCAGCAGGCCGGAACTCCTTCAAGATGCAGTCACGAGTATATCGCAGCGCGAAAGCTGGGGCTGCGGCATCTGAAGCAGGAGTTGGCCGCGCCGCCAATTCTGCGCGCTTCGATTCCGACTGCGGTATTCTTGAATCCAGGACTCCATGGGAAGAGATCCGCCTCCAATGACCCTCCTTCACGAAAACTCATGGGAGATTGCCACCGCCGCGGTGTTTGTTGCCGCGCTTGTTGTGGTGGGTCTCTGGCTTGTTCTGCGCAAGCGGCCCACGCCGGAAGAGCTGGAACGCGCACGCCGCCAGTTTCTGGCCCGCTCTGGGCGGCTGGTGGACGGCATGCTGCTGGACATCTGCGATGTCGAGGCCCCAACCAAATCCAAGAAAGAGCCGGGCCGTACTCTCACCATGCTGCTCTATAGCTATCGCATCGGCGGCGTGGACTATGAGTCCTCTCAGGACATTACCGACATGCGTGGCGTGCTGGATGTAACCCAGGTCCGGGCCGGTTTTCCCTGCTCGGCGCGCTACCAGCCAGGAAGCCCCCAGAACAGCATCGTAGTCGCCGAGGAGTGGTCCGGCCTGCGACAAGGTTTGCCGGTGTGGCCCGCCTTCGAGGATCCCGACGGTGCCGATCTGAACCACCTGCGCCCCGGCCGTGGCTAAAGAGCCTATCCAGGCTTGGCACATTTTCTTTGCGACAGCAAATCGAGGATCTGGCCTGAGGGCCGCTTGGCACTATTAAAAGCCCTTGCGGCCATGTAGGATGTTCGTGAACACAACCCCGTGTATTCTGTTCACACCAAAGGCATTTGCACAGTCCAAGCCATCGGAGGAAAAAATGCTCAAAGGATTTCGCGATTTTATTTTGCGCGGAAATGTTGTTGACCTGGCCGTCGCCGTCATTCTGGGCGCGGCCTTCAACGCAATCGTCACGTCCCTGGTGAGCGACGTGCTCAACCCGCTCATCGCCGCCACCATCGGCAAGCCAGACTTCAGCAGCGTAGTCGTGAAGATTGGCAGCGGGCAGATCAAGATCGGCAACTTCTTCAACGCCGCCATCTCGTTCCTGATCATTGCCAGCGTGGTCTATTTTGCCATCGTTTTGCCGCTCAACCATCTGTTGTCGCGGCTGAAGAAACCCGAGCCCGAGGCTCCGTCGTCTTTGAAAACCTGCCCCGAATGCCTGAGTGAGATTCCGCTGGCCGCGCGGCGCTGCGCACATTGTGCTCAGCCGGTGGCATAGAAGCTGACAATAGCAGATCAATCATTTGCTGTCTTCCGGCTCTCAAAATCGAGAACTGGAGCACCTATCTGAGTTGCTGGTTAGGCGTCAGGGTAACTCACTATGAAAGGTTCAGTTCATGATGTTGCCCAAGCGGCTTGGCTTTTTCTTATTTCTTGCACTCGTTTCCAGACCTCTCCTAGCGCAGAACTCCGCTCAGACCGCCCCGGCCGTCTTCGGGTATCGCGACTTCGCAGCTCAGGCAAAGATTGAGGAGAAATTCCTCGCCATTCCGAACGCCTTTCTGGCCGGAGAAGCTCTGAGAACCCTTACCGCCGAGCCTCACCTGGCCTCGACCCCCGAAGACCGCAAGACTGCCGACTATGTGGCGCAGAAGTTTCGCGCTGCCGGCCTGGAAACCGAGATCGTCCCATACCGCGTCTTGATGAACCAGCCCAAAGCGGTACGCGTCGAGGCTTATGACTCCGGCGGAAAGCTGCTGATGAGCGGCCCCACCCGCGAACACGTTGGCGGCGATCCTTACCAGGACAATCCGCGAGTGGCAATGCCCTTCAACGGCTCCTCCGGCTCTGGCGATGTGACTGCCGAGGTGGTCTACGCCAACTACGGCCGCCTGGAGGACTTCGATTATCTCGCCTCCCAGCACATTGACCTGCACGGCAAGATTGTTCTCGCGCGCTACGGTGCCAACTTTCGCGGCGTCAAGGTTTACATCGCCGAACAGCGCGGCGCCGCCGGCGTGCTTATCTACTCTGACCCGCAGGACGACGGCTTCTCAAAGGGCGATGCCTACCCGGTGGGACCATGGCGCCCTGAAACGGGCATCCAATACGGCTCCGTCCAATACCTTTTCAAGCATCCGGGCGACCCTGAGACTCCCGGCATAGCCTCGACACTGGATTTGCCCGACTCGTCTCGCGTCTCGCCTTACGACGGCCAGCCCCATATCATCTCCATTCCCATCAGCTACCACGACGCCGCGCCCATTCTGCAAGCCCTCAAGGGCCCCGGCGTACCAAAAGACTGGCAAGGTGCGCTCGGCTTCCGCTACCACTTGGGCACAGTTACAGGGCAGGACGCCGTGAAGGTTCACCTCGTCTCCCAGCAGGACTATCAGCGGCGGATCATCTGGGACGTGATCGGCAAAATAAAAGGTTCGCAGTATCCGGACGAGTGGGTAGTAGCAGGTAATCACCGCGACGCCTGGATCTACGGCGCCGTCGACCCATCCAGCGGCACTGCCGCCATGCTTGAATCGGTTCACGGCGTTGGCGCGCTGATTCGGCAAGGCTGGCGGCCCAAGCGGACTCTGATTTTCGCGAGTTGGGACGCCGAGGAGGAGGGCCTCATCGGCTCAACCGAGTGGGTGGAGCAGAACGCCAAGGCCTTGGAGCACGCGGTCGCCTACTTCAACACCGACGTTGCTGTCGCAGGACCGAATTTCACAGCCGCCGCCGTCCCCTCACTCAAGCAGTTTCTCCGTGAACTGACTCGCTCGGTCTCCAGTCCGCTGGGCGGCACCGTCTATCAGCAGTGGCGCATTAACCACCCTGCCGAGGACGAGCATCACGGCTCCAACGCCCCGCTTGAGGCTGGTGAGGAGGTCCATGTCGGCGACCTGGGCTCCGGCTCCGACTTCACGCCCTTCTTTCAACATGCGGGTGTGCCTTCAACCGACATCGGCTCGGACGGTCCATACGGCGTCTACCATTCCGTCTTCGACAACTTTGCCTGGTACACGATGAACGCCGACCCTCATTTCCTCTATCTGCAGGAGATGGCCCGCGTCCTCGGCCTCGAAGCCCTGCGCATGGCCGATGCCGACGTGCTGCCTTATGACTACGTCGCTTACGCCGGCGCGATTGGCTCTTATATTGAAGCGGCGAAACGGAAGGCCTCTGATGCCGGATTGAATGGGCTTGACTTCGGATCCGCCCAGGCCGCGGCCGCCCGACTTTCCGCAGCAGCGGTGCGAGTTCACAGCCTCCAAGCCGCGGCCTCTGGCGACTCGCTCCGGCTCAATGTCGCCCTTCGTGAAACCGAGACCGCGCTCATCGCAGAGCAAGGCCTGCCCAATCGCCCCTGGTACCGGCACATCATCTACGCCCCTGGGGAGTTCACCGGCTACGCCGCCGTGGTGATTCCCGGAGTCAACGAGGCTATCGACGCCAAAGATAAGCCGCGAGCAGCGCAGCAGTTGACGGTGCTGACCCAGGCGCTGAACCGTGCCGCACAAATCCTGGAGGGGGTGCGCTGAGGCATAAATGCCGAAAAGGCGCGGAACCATGCCGCGCCATTCCAGCCAGCGAGTACTTTCACAGCCTCTTCAGCCGCTTAGTTGACTGAGGTTGGCACCCAGTTGTCCGAACCCTTCAGGAAGTTATCCGGTTGATACTGGGTGGTTTGAGACTCTGTGAGATACACGGCATACTTCTCGCGGGTCTTGTCCAGGTAGCCAGCCGCGCCAGTGCCCGTCGAACCATACTCCGCGTAGTAGGAAGTTGCCAGGTAGTTGGTCGTTCCCGGTTCCCACTCGAGCCACCCAGCCGCGGTGATCGGCGCGCTCATCACGTTATTGATCATGATGACCTTCGAGTACACGCCCCAGGGGCGGCCCAGATAATCATTGGTCTGGCTGCTGCTCTGAGCTTCGATGGTGCTGTAGTAGAAGACAAATCCGCTCAGATATGCACCGCTGCTGGAGCGATTGTTCTGAGCTGTCATGGTGGTTTCGCCGCTCGCGCTGCCGTGCTCGTCGATTTTGATCGTGCAGGAGTCCAGAACGATCGCTGCATCGCCGAAGATGAAGTCCACATTGCCCTCGATGTAGGAGCCATAGAGATAAACTCGCGTCGGTGATGAGCAGGTGGTGGAACTGCAGCCGTTCGCCCCGGCATAGAAGGTGTCCTGGCGGCCGATTACCCGGATGTTTCTGCCAACTGCCCGGTCACCGCTGATCGCCAGCGCCAAGGCTTGTGTTTCTGTGTTCCCGTTTTGGGTGTAGAGGTTCTGAATCTGTAGGTTCTGCGCGTAAAAGTTCTTTGCGGCGCTGGTGACAATCACCGTCGCAGATGGAATATCGCCCCCCGCCTCCGACGCAGACAGATCGTCTGAGATCACCGTCGCTGAAGCGCTGGATCCCTCGCCAATCAGGCTCACGCCCGGTTTTGAGATCGTGACCTGCCCGGTGTAAGTGCCCGCCGCAATCTCCACGATGCCTCCAGTCGAGGGCAGCGCGTTCACCGCCGCCTGAACCGTGCTGTAATGACCCGTTCCCGAGCCGCCCACATAGACCGTTGTTGCATACATACTTCCGGCCGTCAGAAGCATGACCAGTGTCATGCCACACGCCCAGAGTTTCGTCGTTCCTCTCATCTCATGTTCCTCCAAATTGCGGTCGAAATCCCAACAGTGGTCAGACCAGTATTGCGACAATCCCTTCCACTTTCCCGAATCCCATCAAGCCTTTGCACAACAGAGGTGACCTTATCGCATTCGCTGGACACTAGAGCCTGTTATGAACTTTCCCGCCGCCCACGCGAAAGTTCATAACAGGCTCTAGCGATTTCGCCGAACGGATGCTATCACACTCCATTAACGATAAGGAACAGATTTTCAGCGCAAATTCTGAAGTTGTGGGAGTGCTCGATTCAAAAGGTCTGACCACGGACACTATTGATACCGCTTGTTTTAAATCGGCTGACAATCGCGATTTCTCACTTCTTCACCATTCACTGGCGAATGCCCCGCTTCGGACTGCCCAGTCCCGCCCTATTCTGTTGACCACGCACTGTAACACTCGTATCGTTAGAGGTGAATTATGAAAACTTCCCCCAATACCGTGCGAATCAGCATTGCCTCTGCCGTTATCGTGGGCACCATTGCTTGGCTGGCCTGGTCCGGCTACGGTGCGAACAAAAGCTATTACGTTACAATCGCCGAGCTGGGCGGCATGGGCGACAAGGCCTACCACAGCCAGTTGCGCGTCGAGGGCTTCGTTCAGCCCGGCTCCATCGAGCACAGCGGCCCGCACGTCACCTTTGTCATGAACGAGTTTGAGAGCCACTCGCCAAAAGCCGCCAATGGCCGATTGCTGACGGTTGTCTATAAAGGCTCCGAGCCGCCTCCCGACACATTCAAGGACGACGCCCAAGCCTTGGCTGAAGGCTCGTATGGCCGCGACGGCGTCTTCCACGCCAACGTTCTCCAGGCCAAGTGCGCCAGCAAGTACGCTCCGGCCCAGCCCAATGGTCAGCCTGGAGCTGCGCCCGCGCAACCTACCGCCAGCCCCCGCGCAGCCGTTCAACCCCCTGCGCCTCAGAGGTCCAATCCGTCGGCAGCGCCTACGACTGCCGCAAACTGATCGCATGACAGATTCCGTCTCCGAGCCCGCTAGATCTAATCTTGTCCGCTCCACCCTCTGCGCACGGCTCGATCAGGTCTCCAAGCTCTTCGGCTCCTTTGCCGCGCTGCGTCAGGTCTCGGTAGACTTCGAGCCCGGACGCTGCTATGTTCTCGTTGGAGAAAACGGCGCGGGCAAGTCCACGCTTCTGCGCATTCTAGCCGTCCTGCTGCGACCCAGCTTTGGGAAGGTGACGGTCTTCGGCGAGGACGATCCCCATGACGCCCGCGAGCGCATTGGCTACATGAGCCACGCCCCCATGCTCTACGACGAACTAACCGCCCAGGAAAACCTGCGTTACTTCCGCAGCCTCTACCCTGGTCGCGACTGCCTCGCTCCGGCAGAAGCGCTGCTGCAGGTGGGTCTGGACCCGGCACTACCCCGCCCCCTCGGCCAGTATTCGCAGGGCATGAGGCAGCGCACCTCGCTGGCCCGCGTGCTGCTCTCCGTTCCCGAGCTGCTCTTGCTCGACGAGCCCTTCTCCAACATGGATGTTGAGAGCGCCCGCCAAATGGTCGAACTGCTTGCCGGCTTCCGCCAGGGCAACCGGACGATTGTCTTGACGACCCACCAGCGCGAGTTGGCTGCTCCCATCGCCGATTGGGTGCTCACGCTGCACGCCGGTCGCGTGGCATCATTTGAATCTGGAAGGCCGACCCGATGAAGACCAACGGAGCACGCTTTCTCGAGAATCTTCAAATCCCCTTTGAACTTCACGATTACGAGGTCGATCCCAACGATCTCTCCGCCCTCGCCGTCGCCAAGAAGGTCGGAATGCCGCCCGAGCAGGTCTTCAAAACTTTGCTGACGACAGGCGGCCCAGGCGTGTACGTCTTCGCTGTCATCCCCGGTGACGCTGAATTGGACCTCAAGAAACTGGCCCGCGCCGCTGGCCTGCGCAAGGCTGAGATGGCGCCGCTCAAAGAGGTGCAGCCCCTCACCGGCTACATCCGTGGCGGCGTCACCGTCTTCGGCGCGAAAAAGGCATACCCAGTCTTCGTGGATGAGACGGTGATCCTCTTCGACAAGATCAGCGTCTCGGCTGGTGCGCGCGGAACCCAGCTTATCCTCAGCCCCGACGACTACATCCGAGCTGCCGAAGCCCAAGTCGCCGATCTAACCAAGGACGCGCCCAAACCCCAGGGTGCCCCATCCTTTCGCGCTTTTGGCGAAAGGATGGGAAACGACGAACCCAACGATTCAATTCCAGAGGACCACGACCAATGACCCGTGCCCTCTGGACCCACCTGGCAAAAGACCTGCGCATCGAGTGGCGCTCCCTCGACGCCATCGTCTCCATGCTCTTCTTCTCCGGGCTGGTCGTCGTACTCTTCTCGATTGCGTTCGACCCGCGCGGAGCTTTTTCCCAGCAGATCGCCGGCGGTGTCCTCTGCGTTGCTACGATGTTCGCCTCAGTCAGCGCCCTCAACCAGGCGTGGGCCCGTGAAATCCGCCATCAGGTCCTCGACGCCCAACGCATGGTTCCCGCTCCGGGCGCGGAACTTTACCTAGCCAAGGTGATTGCGAATTTCCTCTTTGTCACCATCGTTCAGGTGGTGCTGGCTCCATTCTTTTTCATCTTCTATAACCTTCACATCCTGGGCCAGGGATGGCTGCTGGCGCTGGTGCTGCCGCTCGGCACCTGGGCGTTGGTGGGTAACGGCATCTTCTTCGCCGCACTCTCCATCCGCAGCCGCAATCGCGAATTGCTGCTGTCGCTGATCCTCTTTCCCATCTTCATTCCGGCTCTGCTAGCCATGGTGCAGGCCACCACCGCTATCCTCACAGGCGAAAGCGACCCGGCGCTCTGGATCAAGCTCCTCGTTGGCTACGACATCATCTTCACCACCGTCAGCCTGCTGCTCTTCGACGTCGTCTTCCACGCTGAGTAGCCAGGGCTGCGTGAACGGGCCATTTCGAAAGTCTGAAAAGTCGGATTCCCACAGGCTAGGCCTCAGCTGCCGTTTGACCTGATTTAGGTCGCCCGGTATACTCAATCTTGCAACAAGCGGGAGTAGCTCAGTGGTAGAGCATCGCCTTGCCAAGGCGAGGGTCGCGAG
>Ga0182013_10009520_pt1 | contig 10226 bp, 7 predicted proteins | sample 612S2MmetaG_FD_120487 | JGI IMG/M metagenome (GOLD analysis project Ga0182013, IMG submission 120487) | Permafrost microbial communities from Stordalen Mire, Sweden - 612S2M metaG | ecosystem: Environmental > Terrestrial > Soil > Wetlands > Permafrost | place: Sweden: Stordalen | collected...
CCCTTGCCGCGATGGCTGGGTTCGACGAACAGGTCTTCGAGGAAGATGTCCGGCCGGCCACGGAAAGTGCTGAACGTATAATACCACAGCGCCAGGCCGACCGCTTTGTCGTCCGCATGCGCCAGCACCGCGTAGGCACGCGGCTGCGCACCGAACAAAGCGGCGTGCAGGTCGGCCTCGGTCATGACGACTTCATGCAGCAGGCGTTCGTATTCGGCGAGCCCGCGCACCAGGCGCAGCACCTCCGGCACGTCGGATGGGGCGGCGTCGCGGAGGGTGGAGGTGGTCATAGGACCGGCAACGGACGGCACGAACGTCGTGTCATGGCCGGGCTTGGCCCGGCCACCCACGACTTCTTAACCAAGTCCATGCTGGACTGCCCTACATGCCAGCAGCCTGGATCTACATCATGACCAATCGACCAAACGGCACCCTGTATGTCGGCGTCACCGGCGCCATCCGGCGACGTGTGTCCGAGCACAAGGCGGGATTGGCGGACGGGTTCACGCGCAAATACGGTCTCCATCGGCTGGTGTACGCCGAGGAGCATGGCGACATCGTCTCCGCGATACAGCGTGAGAAGAACATCAAGCATTGGCCACGCGCCTGGAAAGTAAGGCTGATCGGGAGGGACAATCCTCAGTGGGAAGACCTTGCGGAGACATTGCCCTACTAAAGCCGTGGGTGGCCGGGCCACGCCCGGCCATGACACAAATCGGACCGTAGCCACGCCATCTCCCGCGCAAACAACCCTCACAGCATCAGGCTCAGCGGGTCCTCGAGGATCGCCTTGAACGCCGCCATCCATTGGGCACCCAGCGCGCCGTCGGCGACGCGGTGATCGACGGTCAGCGTGCAGGTCATGATCGTGGCGATCGCCAACGCGCCGTTCTTCACAACCGGACGCTGCTGGCCGGACGCCACGGAGAGGATCGCCGCCTGGGGCGGGTTGATGATCGCCGTGAACTGCGACACGCCGAACATACCCATGTTGGAAATCGAGAACCCGCCGCCCTGGAATTCCTCCGGCTTCAGCTTGTTCGTCTTGGCCCGCCCGATCAGCTCCTTCATCTCGTTGCTGATGGAAGCCAGCCCTTTCTGGTCCGCCTTGCGGATGATCGGCGTGATCAACCCCTGGGGCAGCGACACCGCGACGCTGATATCGACGTCGTCGTAGAACAGGGTCGCTTCGTCGGTATAGGTGGCGTTCAACTGCGGCACGCGGCGCAAGGACAGTGCCGCGGCCTTGATGACGAGGTCGTTCACCGACAGACGGAAGGCCGTCGGTCCTTCCTTTGGTGACTTGGCGTTCAGATCCTCGCGCAGCTTCAGCAGGGCATCGATCTCGATGTCCATGGTGACGAAGAAGAACGGCGTGGTCTGATGCGCCTGGGTCAGCCGCCGCGCGATCACCTTGCGCATCGTGGTGTTCGGCACGACGCGATGCGGTGCGGTGATGGTCATCTGCGGCGCCGGTGCAACGACCGGCGCAGGGCCGGCGACCAGCGCAGGGGCTGCGGCCGCGGCCGGCGCACCCGCCGGTCCCGGCGCAACGCCGGGCTGCGCCGAGGGTGCGCCACCCTGCTGCGCCGCCTCGATATCCGCCTTAACGATGCGGCCGTTCGGACCACTGCCCTTCAACGCGGCCAGATCGATTCCTGCCTGCTGCGCCATGCGCCGTGCCAGTGGCGATACGAAGATGCGCCCGCCCTCGGCATCGTGCCCGTTGCCCGACTGCGCCGCTGGCTTCGCATCCGGCGAAGCCTGTCCCCGGGCGCTGGACCCGGGCGGCGTGGCCTTGGGTGCCTCGGCGACCGGCTCGGGCCGGTTGGGCGCCACCTGCTGCGGCGCATCGCTCGGCTTCGCCTGCGGCTGCGCATCGCCTTGCTTCGCCTCCGGCGCCGCGGGCGTCTTCGCCTCCGCCCCGCCCGTCGGAACCTGTTCGCCCTGCTCCACCAACACCGCAATCGGCTGGTTGACCTTCACGCCCTCGGTCCCGTCGCCAACAAGGATCTTGCCGAGCACACCTTCATCGACCGCCTCGACTTCCATCGTCGCCTTGTCGGTCTCGATCTCGGCGATCACGTCGCCGGCACGGATTTGCTCGCCTTCCTTTTTCAGCCAGCGTGACAGTGTGCCCTCGGTCATCGTCGGCGAGAGCGCCGGCATCAGGATGTTCGTCGCCATTTTTTCCCCGCCCCCTCAGACGATCTTCTTTACCGCATCGACCACCCATTCCGGCTGCGGCAACGCCAGCTTTTCCAGATTGGCGGCATAGGGCAGCGGCACGTCCACGCCGTGCACGCGCACCGGAGGCGCATCCAGCCAATCGAACGCATGCTCCAGGACCTGCATGTTGATCTCGGCGCCGATGCCGGCGAACGGCCAACCTTCCTCCACCGTGACGATGCGGTTGGTCTTTTTCACGCTGTTGATGATCGTCGCAGTATCCAGCGGACGCAGCGACCGCAGGTTGATCACCTCCGCCTCGATGCCTTCCTTCGCCAACTCTTCGGCCGCCTTCAGCGCCACACCCACCATCATCGAGAACGCGACGATGGTGACGCGATCGCCGGCGCGTTCGATCTTGGCTTTGCCCAACGGGAGAATGAATTCGTCATCGGTCGGACAATCGAACGTATGACCGTAGAGGATTTCGTTCTCCAGCACGATCACAGGGTTCGGATCGCGGATCGCCGCGCGCAGCAGCCCCTTCGCATCGGCCGACGACCACGGCGACACGACCTTCAATCCCGGCACATGCGCGTACCAACTCGCATAACACTGCGAGTGCTGCGCCGCGACGCGTGACGCCGCGCCGTTCGGGCCGCGGAACACGATCGGGCAGCCCATCTGGCCGCCTGACATATACAGTGTCTTGGCCGCCGAGTTGATGATCTGGTCCATCGCCTGCATGGCGAAGTTGAATGTCATGAACTCGACGATCGGCTTCAAACCGTTCAGCGCTGCGCCGACCGACATGCCGGTAAAGCCATGCTCGGTGATCGGCGTATCGATGATGCGTTTTTCCCCGAACTCCTCCAGCAGCCCCTGGCTGATCTTGTAGGCGCCTTGGTACTGCGCAACTTCCTCGCCAATCAGAAAAACCTTGTCGTCGCGGCGCAGTTCCAGCGCCATGGCGTCGCGCAAGGCCTCGCGTACGGTAGTCGGCTTGGTCGGACCCCAGTCCTTTTCCGGCGCGGGTGCGGCATCCAGCGCCGGCTTGCGCTCGCCCTTGGCGCCCTGTTCGGCCACCGCGGCATGATCCTCGGCCTCGGCCGCCGCCCGGGTCGAGGGCCCGGAGGCAGGCTTCGGCGCGGCTTCCTGTTTCGCTGCCGGGGGAGCTTTCGCCGCGCCGGTGTCCTCGCCATTGCCCGCCAGCACCGCGATCGGCGTGTTCACCGCAACGCCCTCGGTGCCTTCGTCAACCAGGATCTGCGTCAGCTTGCCCTCGTCCACCGCCTCGACTTCCATCGTCGCCTTGTCGGTTTCGATCTCGGCAATCACGTCGCCGGCATGCACCTCGTCGCCGACATTCTTCAGCCACTTGGCAAGCTTGCCCTCGGTCATGGTGGGCGACAGCGCGGGCATCAGGATTTGCGTGGACATCGCTCAACCCTCCAGCAGCACGTCCGTGTAGAGCTCGGACGGATCCGGCTCCGGACTTTCCTGGGCGAACGCTGCCGCGTCCTGGATGATCTTGCGCACCTCGTCCTCGATCTGCTTCAGCGCCTCGTCTTTCACGCCCATCGCCTCCAGCTTGTGACGCGCATTCTCGATGCAGTCGTGCTGGGTGCGCATCTCCTGCACTTCCTCGCGCGTTCGATACCGTGCCGGATCGGACATCGAGTGGCCACGATAGCGATAGGTTTTCACCTCCAGCAGGAACGGCCCTTTGCCAGCGCGGCAATGCGCCACCGCCTGGTCGCCGGCCGCCTTCACCGCCAGCACGTCCATGCCGTCCACCTGCATGCCGGGAATGCCCCAGGGCGCGCCATTCTTCGACAGGTCCTTCGACGCCGAGGCGCGATCGATCGAGGTGCCCATGCCGTAGCGGTTGTTCTCGATCACATAGACCACGGGCAGCTTCATCAGCGCGGCGAGATTCAAACTTTCATAAACCTGCCCCTGGTTCGACGCGCCCTCGCCGAAATATGTCAGCGAGACGCGATCGTTGCCGCGATACCAGTTGCTGAACGCCAGGCCGGTGCCGAGGCTCACCTGCGCGCCGACGATGCCGTGTCCGCCGAAGAAGTTCTTCTCCTTGCTGAACATATGCATCGAGCCGCCCTTGCCGTGCGAGTAGCCGTCGCGCCGCCCGGTCAGCTCGGCCATGACACCCTTGGGGTCCATGCCGGTCGCCAGCATGTGGCCGTGATCACGGTACGAGGTGATGACTTCGTCGCCGTCGTCGATCGAAAGCTGCATGCCGACAACGACGGCTTCCTGGCCGATATACAAATGGCAGAAGCCGCCGATCAGCCCCATGCCATAGAGTTGGCCGGCGCGTTCCTCGAAGCGACGGATGAGCACCATCATGCGGTAGGCCCGCAGCAGTTCGTCGCGATCCGCACTGGTGTCCGCCTGCTTGCCGCGCTTGCCCTTCTGTGCCGCCTGCGCCATCGATTGCTCTCCCCACTGCGCCCCTGCCCGGAAGCTGCGTGCGCACACGTAGCGGGCGGGTCGTGCCACGACAAGAAGGCAGGCGGGTGCTTAACGATTGTGCAATGCAATAGAAATTGCCCGCGCCGCCCCTGCGGTGATGGCGGGATTTTGCGCTTGTTTCGCGCGAGCGGGTAAAGGCGGGAGTTTTGTTTCTTAATGCCGCATCAAGTCGCAGCGACCTTGCCGAACAACGCCGTATGGCCGGCTTGACCCGGCCATCTGCCCCCGAACGATCGGGACGTCGTAGTTTCATGATCAGTGTGCGCAGATGGCAGGGTCAAGCCTGGCCATGACAGAGCGCAGTGCCAGAGGATCTCCACCCTGATCGGAATCATCCCGACCCTGTCATTGCGAGGCGCTCGCGCCGAAGCAATCTCCTGCCTGACGAGCCGAGGTACGCTCGTCAGGCAGGAGATTGCTTCGGCGCGAGCGCCTCGCAATGACAGGTTTGGCTGAGCGTGTCCACTCGCCGTGAAAAAGCTCTAACCGGGCTTCACCACCTTGCCATCGCGCAGCGTGACGGTGCGATCCATGCGCGCCGCCAGGTCGGGGTTGTGCGTGGCGACCAACGCCGCGAGGCGTTCGCGGCGCACGGTCGCGAGCAATTCCTCGAACACCACGTCCGCCGTGTGGACATCCAGGTTGCCGGTCGGTTCGTCGGCCAGCAGCACCATTGGTCCGTTGGCCAAGGCGCGCGCAATGGCGACACGCTGTTGCTCGCCACCGGACAGCTTGCCCGGCAAGTGACCGGCCCGAGGGCCCAGGCCGAACGCCGACAGCAGCGCCATGGCATGCTCTGTCGCGATGCGACGCGACCGTCCGGCAATCATCTGCGGCAGCACAACGTTTTCCAGCGCGGTGAACTCACTGAGCAGATGGTGGAATTGATAGACGAAGCCGATCGTGTCGCGGCGGATCGCGGTGCGCGCCGCGTCGGGCAGCGTGCCGGCATCGCGCCCCTGAACAAAAACCGAGCCGCCATCGGGACGTTCCAACAACCCGGCAAGGTGCAGCAGCGTCGATTTGCCGGCGCCCGACGGTGCCACGAGCGCAACGATTTCGCCCGCTTGCAGGGTCAGATCGACGCCGCGCAGCACCGGCAGGTCCCCCGCCTCGGTGCGGAAGGTGCGGCGCACGTCGCGCAGCACCAGCGGGGCAGATGGATGGCTCATTGGCGCACGGGCCATGGGCGGCCATGGGCACCATCCCGGTCTCCTGCCTCGCGCATGCCAGTAAGCATTTCACCACGGAGGAAGAGCGGAGGGCCACGGAGGGCCACAGGAGTCGGGGCGAATGTGACAGTGGGGGACGCATTGTCTTGTCGGTTGACCGTCCAGTCCCCCGTCGCTGGTAGAGGCACAACTCCTGTGGCCCTCCGTGGCCCTCCGTTCGTCCTCTGTGGTGAAAACCTGGCGGTGCTGCCCACCCGCACATGCGATGCGTCGATGGCCAGGTCACGCCCCATCCGCGTCAGGACAAGGAAGGCGCGGAGACCGAAATTTGACGTGTCGTGGCCGGTGACGGCCGGCCACCCACGACTTTCCTGCGTTCGAGCGGCGAAGGCGTGGTTGGCCGGCCTTCGCCGGCCATGACACGAGAGAAACGGAATCTTCGGCGCCCGCCTTATCCTGACGCCGATGGGGGCGGCCCCGGCCATGGCGGGAGATGGCTCACTCATGCCGCAGCGCCTCGACCGGATCGGTGCGCGCGGCGCGCCAGCTTGGGTAGATCGTCGCCAGCAACGACAGCACCAGCCCCAGCGCCACCACGCGCACAACGTCGCCCCAGTCGATCGTGTTGGGCAGCGCGGTCAGTTGGAACACCGAGGAATCAAAAACCTGGCCGCCGGTGATGTCCTCCACCGCGTGCTGGATGGCGACGATGTTGCGGCAGAACACGATGCCGATGACGGTGCCGATGAATGTTCCCGTCACCCCCACGAACGCACCGCACATCACGAAGATGCGCAGCACGGCGCCGCTGCTGGCGCCCAGCGTGCGCAGCACCGCGATGTCGCCGCGCTTGTCCTTCACCAGCATGATCAGCGAGGAGATCACGTTGAACGCCGCCACCAGCACGATCATCCCCAACACGATGAACATCGTGTCCTTCTGCACTTGCAGCACGCCGATGATCGTATCGTTGGCATGCAGCCAGTCGCGCGCCAGAAGCTGCCGCCCCTCCACTGCCTTTGCCAGGGCCGGCATCGCCTCGCCCACCAGTTGCGGGTCGGTCAGGCGGACTTCGATTCCAGTGACGGCGTCCGGCTTCTGGAAGAACGCCTGCGCTGCCGGCAGCGGCATGAAGACGACCGAGTTGTTGTAGTCGCTCAACCCGGCATCGAAGATCGCTGCGACGTTATAGGCCCGCACGCGCGGGATGGTGCCGAAGGCGGTGGCGGCACCCTCCGGCGAGATCACCGTCAGCGGGGCGCCGACGCGCAGCCGATAGGACTGCGCCAGGCCGACGCCGACCACGATGGCATTGTTGCCGCTGAAATCGTCGAGCCTGCCCACCACGATGTGGTCGCTCACCGCATGCAAGGCGCGCAGATCGTCCAGCGTCATGCCGCGCACCAGGCCGCCGCGCGCGCCGCCGGCGTTGGTCGTGAGCAGTACCTGGCCGTCGAGCACCGGGATGACCGACACCACGCGCGGGATGGCCCGAATGCGCGTCACCAGATCCTGGTAATTGTCGATCTTCTGGCCGGCATAGGCCTGCACCGTGATGTCGCCGTTGATGCCGAGGATGCGGGTCACAAGTTCGGTCTGGAAGCCGCTCATGACGCTGGTCACCACGATCAGCGTGGCGACGCCCAGTGCAATGCCGACCAGGGAGAAGACGGCGATGATCGAGACGAACCGCTCGCCCTTGCGCGCGCGCAGATAGCGGCCGGCGACCATGCGTTCGAACGGACCGAACACCTCCTAATCCTCTCCCGCTTCGCGGGAGAGGGTAGGGTGAGGGTGCAGCGTGCCGCACGCGTCACCCTCACCTGGCCTCTCCCGCGCAGCGGGAGAGGGAATTCGTGCCCTCACAACCGCCCCAGCGCTTCTTCCGGGGTCACCTCGGTCCGCTCACCGGTGGCGCGGCGCTTCAACTCGACCTTTCCCGCCGCGGCACCGCGCGGGCCGACGATGATCTGCCACGGATGCCCCATCAGGTCCGCGTCGGCGAATTTTCCGCCCGCGCGTTCGTCGCGATCGTCGTACAGCGCCGTGTTACCCAGCCTCGCATACAGCGCCTCGCACATGGCATCGCACACGGCGTCGCCGCGCCGCAGGTTGATGATCACCGCCTTGAACGGCGCAACACTGTCCGGCCAGATGATGCCGGAATCGTCGTGGCTGGCCTCGATCACCGCGCCGACCAGGCGCGACACGCCGATCCCGTAGCTGCCCATCTCCGGATGCACTTTTGCCCCGTCCGGCGCGGCGACGGTGCAGTTCATCGACTTCGAATACTTCGTGCCGAAATGGAAGATGTGCCCCACCTCGATGCCGCGGCCCTCGCGCCGGTGCTCCGGCGCCACTTTCTCCCACGCCGCCAAATCGTGCTTCTCGTCGGTGGCGGCATAGTGCGTTGTCATTTGTGTGAAGAAACGATGCAGATCGTCGGCGTTGTCATGGCTGAAGCCGCCGCCGCCGCGGGGGAGATAATCGATTTGCTCGAACGCCGCGTCGAAATACACCTGGCTCTCGCCGGTCGGCGCCAAGATGATGAATTCGTGGCTCAGATCGCCGCCGATCGGGCCGCTCTCCGCCTCCATCGGGATCGCCTTCAGGCCCAGGCGCTGGAAGGTGCGCATATAGGCCAGCATCATCTTGCGATAGCTCACCACCGCGCCGGCATAGTCCATGTCGAACGAGTACGCGTCCTTCATCAGGAACTCGCGTCCGCGCATCACCCCGAACCGCGGCCGCATCTCGTCGCGGAACTTCCACTGGATGTGGTACAGGATCTGCGGCATCTCGCGATACGACCTGACCGACTGGCGGAACAGGTCGGTGATCATTTCCTCATTGGTCGGCCCGTACAGCATCTCGCGCTCGCGCCGGTCGGTGATGCGCAGCATCTCCTCGCCGTAGTCGTCGTAGCGCCCGCTCTCCCGCCACAGTTCCGCCGGCTGGATCGTCGGCATCAGCAGTTCCTGCGCGCCCGCCGCGTCCTGCTCCTCCCGCACGATGCGCTCAATGTTCTTCAGCACGCGGAAGCCCAGCGGCAGCCAGGCGTAGATGCCGGCCGAGGTCTGCCGTACCAGCCCGGCGCGCAACATCAGCCGGTGGGAGGCGATCTGCGCCTCGGCGGGCGTCTCCTTCAGGGTCGGAATGAAGCTGCGGGACAGGCGCATCGCGGTATATCCGTGTGGTTGTGGCGCCGGGGACCCTAGCCTCGCGTGACAGGCACCGCCAGATGGCGACCGTTCAGAGGCGGTTCGCGGAATTATTGTGCGGCGCACAAGAGGAATGGCGCAATAAACCCTTCGTGCGCCGCCATAATTCGCACAAAATGGCGTGACTCGCAGGGCCGCCTCGGGGTAACAAGGGCACGGCCCCACCCGTGACTGAAGCGGGCCAAGTTTGGGGAGGAAAACGCCAGTCACACGGGCAGGTTGAGGAGCATTCCTCATCCTGGCCCATGTGGACCGGCGGGATGGCCCCGGGGTTACCCCACAGCAATATTCCCGGCCTTTTGCGTTACCGGCGGACAGCATAGTGTCGCCGCATGAGCGGTTGTCTCGCGTCCGCCTGATCCATCATGACGGCCACCATCACGGCGTCCCGGACGCCGGCCGACCTGACGCCGTCAACCCGGACGTCCCTGGCCGCGTCGCCCGCTCTGCGCCTGCCCGATCCCGCGCGGCGCCGCCGGATCGGCTGGCCGGTCGCCCTTTCTGTATTGCTCCATATTGCCTTTCTGGCGCTGGCGATCGTCGCGGCTTTGCACAAACGCGTCATGCCGCAGGCCACGCCGCCGGCTTCGGTGGCGATGGTGTTCGAGAGCGGCGGCAAGACCCCGCCGTCGATCGCCAACCCGGCGCCGCTGTCGCCGAACCAGCAGGCTTCGCCGGCGCCGCAACCGAGCGAGCCTCTGCCGCCGCCCCCGGTGCCGCCGGCAGCGCGCGCACAGCCCATTCCACCGGTCGAACAGACGCAGCCGACGCCGCCGGTCGTACAGCCGCCGCCGACCGCGCCGCCGGTCCCGGTGCCGCCGGCGCCCGAGATCGTCCCACCGGCACCGGTGGTCGCTCCGACGGCACCGGCCCCCGTCCCGCCGGCACCCGTTTCGCCGGCCCCCGTCCCGCCGGCACCAACGCCGCAGGCCACGCCGCAGCCAGTGCCCGAGATCAGCGCGCCGCCGACCCCGGCCCCGGCAGCGCAAGCCCCGTCACCGGAAGCCGTGCCGCTACCGCCGCCGGCGCCTGAGGCTCCGCCACGTGCCCCGCGGCCGCGCGAGGCAGCCCGGCCAGCCGCGCCTCCACGCCCCGGACCGGCCTTCCCCGCGCCGATGGATTTCTCCCTCGGGCCGCGCGTCACCGAACCCCAAGCCGCCCCGCCCCG
>Ga0182013_10009521_pt1 | contig 10226 bp, 12 predicted proteins | sample 612S2MmetaG_FD_120487 | JGI IMG/M metagenome (GOLD analysis project Ga0182013, IMG submission 120487) | Permafrost microbial communities from Stordalen Mire, Sweden - 612S2M metaG | ecosystem: Environmental > Terrestrial > Soil > Wetlands > Permafrost | place: Sweden: Stordalen | collected...
TGGCATTTTTGGCAAAACGGGTACCGGAAAAACATTCTTAACCAGGCTGGTACTTGCAGGGGTGATCAAAAACACTTCGGCTGTAACTCTGATTTTTGATATGCATAGTGAATATGGTTTGCAGGCTCGCAAAGAGGGTTCAGGCTCGTTTGTAAAGGGGCTCAAAACTCTTTTTCCCAATAAGATTGCCATATTTTCACTCGATCCTGCTTCAACCAAGCGGCGCGGGGCAACGCCCGATGTAGCGATACAATTAAGTTACCAAGCATTACAAGTTGAGGATGTTTTGTCACTACAACAGGAGCTCAATTTGCATCCGACAGCATGCGAATCTGCCTATTTACTTGAAAATAGATACAAGCAAAACTGGCTCTCAGTACTTTTAACGTCGGGTGATAAACTTAAAGAGTTGGCGCAAGAAGTTGGTTGTAATCTAGAATCGCTGAGTGCGCTTTATCGCAAGCTAAAGCAGATTCAAAGGCTACCTTTTTTTAATCCGCAACTTTCGCACGATACTATTATTGAACAGCTGCTCGATTATTTACAGAGCGGCGTTTCGGTGATTATAGAGTTTGGTAACTTCACTTCAACTTTTTGCTATCTATTGCTGGCAAATATCATCACGCGGCGTATCCATGCATTATATATAGAAAAAACTGAAAAATTTTTAGGTTCTCATAAAAAAGAGGATGAGCCACGTAAACTGCTTATCACTATCGAGGAGGCGCATAAATTTTTAAACCCATTAACTGCGCGACAAACTATATTTGGTACTATCGCGCGTGAAATGCGGAAATATTATGTCTCGTTGCTCGTTATTGACCAGCGGCCTTCTGGCATAGACCCAGAGATTATTTCTCAGCTTGGCACAAAAATTGTTGCTCAATTGAGTGATGAAAAAGATATCCAAGCTATACTTATGGGGGTCCCAGGCAGTCAGGATCTAAAGACAGTTCTTGCCACGCTGGATAGTAAAAAACAGGTACTTTTGCTTGGCCATGCGATTCCTATGCCCATTGTCATTCAAACAAGAAGTTACGATGAAACTTTTTATGCGCATATTGCAGAACAGCTACCTAAAGCGACATTTAATCAGCTCTATTAGGCTTGAAGTATCCCTGTATCAAAATACAAAAATAGGATAAACTGAAATAAGAGTATAGTTTAAACGACTTAACACTTCGACTAGACTCAGTGTGAGCGGGGTGTTCGATAAAACTTATTAATTTCTTTACTTTAAAAAAACCTATGACACAGACATCAATCGATATCAAAGCTCGTCTTATGACCAGCACCTTACAAACACCCTATATCTATTACACCACCGTTGACGGGCTCACCGAACAAGCAATGCATGCTTTGACAGCCGCAAATGGCTATTTTGAGCAAAATAACCCGCAAAAAACGTTAGAATATTATCAAAAGGCGGTAAACGCCCAGTCCCATTCTTCGCATCTTTTGAGTAACTTGGGCTCTATGCAATGCGCTCTTGGCCAGATTCAAGAAGGGCTTGCCAACATGAAGAAGGCGGTCGCTGTTGAAAAACCTGCATCTGCAGCACTTTATAACCTCGGCACTTTTCTTTCAAGCAATAATGTGCATAATGAAGCTGAAAAGTATCTAAAAAAGGCACTTGAGCAAGAACCTCAGGCGGCGGCATTTTATAATAATTTAGGTATTGTGTACATGTACCAGCAAAAGTTTGAGCGTGCGCATGAGATGTTTGAAAAGGCTATCGAAAATGATTCAAACTTTGATTACGCCTATAATAACTTAGGGATGCTGTTCTACGAAAAAAGTGAGTACGCTACGGCACACTCTTGGTTAGAAAAGGCTTTTGCGCTTAACCCAAATAATTTTACCACGCTTAATAATTTAGGCTGTGTGCACTTTATGTTGCAACCGCAGGACCCTGCGCGTTCGTTTGAATTACTTAAAAAGGCTGCGGAGCTTAATCCCCATTTCCGTATGCCTTTCTATAATATCGGGTTTATCGCAACATTTACGCATAAAATATAGTTATGAAAACTCTTAATAAATTTATTGCGATAGTGATGGTTGCTACGGTTGTGGCGATGGGACGCTATTTCAAAGCGCCCCAAAAAACGGCCGATAGTGAAGTAGTAGTCGGCACCAGCGCAGATTTTCCACCATTTAGTTATATCGATGAATCCGGTACTATTGTCGGCTTTGATATAGACCTGATTCGTGAAATTTTTGCTCGACTGAATAGGGCGTATCGCATTGAAAATATGCCCTTTGAAACATTGTTACCCACTATGCAATTTGGCTCAATCGATATGATTGCATCAGGCATGTCGCCAACGCCAGAGCGCGCGGCACGAGTTGCTTTCAGTGAATCGTATTTGCAGGCTGATCCACTTACCATCGTTACCCGCGTCGATTCCTCTATCGATTCGCTCGAGGATCTCTCTGGTAAACATGTGGCGGTAAATCAGGGGTATGTTGCAGATATGCAATTGTCAAAGCATCCAGAAATTACGCTTGTACGGCTTCCTGGCATGAGTGACGCTATGCTCGCTCTCAAGCATGGTAAAGTCGATGCATTTGTCACCGGCGCGCGTACGATAAGGCCTCTACAAGGGGCGCTGGGCAAAGATGCGTTACGGATTGTCCCTATTGCAGAAATGCGTGAGGAAACTGCATTCGGCATTTCTAAAAATAGACCTGATTTGGTAGAAAAAATAGATACTGTTCTGCGCGATATCGCGGATGATGGTACATTGTCGGCACTTATTGAAAAATGGCACCTGTAATCATGATAGATTTTACACTTATTATTAATCGTCTTCCCGAGCTTCTGTATGCAACAGGCGTTTCACTTATGCTCGCCGCCGGCGCGCTGCTGATAGGCTCTGCTTTAGGAACTTTTCTTGCAATTCTTGAAACGTCGCCGTCCCAAGTCGCGCGCAAAACAATAAGAATATATACGACGATTCTCCGCGGTACGCCGATGCTTATCCAGATTGTATTTATCTATTATATTATCAATAATTGGTTACATTTTTCCGCATTTTGGTGCGCGCTTATCGCAATCGGCTTGAATAGTAGCGCTTATATAAGCCAAATTATTAAGGCCGGTATTCGCAGCATTTCATACGGACAAATAGAAGCTGCACAGACATTGGGCATTCCGCGCAAAGAGCTCTTAAAGCGAGTTATTTTGCCGCAAGCTATCCAAACGGTGCTTCCTGCGTTAGGCAATGAGGCGATCACGTTAATAAAAGATACCAGTTTGGCATCTATGATAGGCGTAGCTGAATTATTTTTTGCCGGCAAGGTGATTATAGCCCAAACGTATGACGCCCTTTCTGTGTATGTTATTGTCGCCTGCATCTATCTTACCATTACCATAAGTTTATCATATGCTCTTACCCTTTTAGAATCAAAGCTTTCGTATCATGCTACAGATAAAAAATCTTTCTAAAAAATTTGGCTCAAAAACTGTTTTACATAACATTTCGTGTGAAATAGTTTCTGGCTCTATTGGTGTTTTTCTTGGGTCTTCTGGCACGGGGAAATCCACTCTTTTGCGTATTATTGCGGGCTTGCAAGAGGGGGATAGTGGGGAGCTGCTGCTCAATAATCATGCTCTTTCAGTGCAAGATGTTGGCATGGTGTTTCAGCATTTTAATTTATTTGAAAATTTAACGGTTATTGAAAATATTATTTTTGGTTTGCATAAAGGCCGCACCCAGATGGCATTATCTCATGCAGAACAAATTGCGCATGATCTATTGAACCGTTATGGATTAAAAGATTTTGCCCATAAATTCCCTGATGAGCTATCAGGTGGGCAGAAGCAGCGCCTTGCATTATTGCGCACGATCGCGCAAAAGCCCGCGGTTATCTGCTTTGACGAACCGACATCTGCACTTGATCCGCTTTTAAAGACACACGTTGCCCAAACGCTCATTGAATTATCGCAATCTGGGTATATTATTGTCATTGCAACGCACGATATTCAATTGGTTGAGCAATTGCCCTGCATTATATTTTTAATGCGCGACGGCGCAATTGTGCAATCGGCTGTCTCGCAAGATTTTATGGCGCATCCGGAAAATTATCAAGAAATTAAAAAATTTATGTACCATTCTTAAAAAAATGAATACCCTGAATTAATGCGATATCTCAACGTTTTTTGGGGATTGAAAAATAACAAAAAAAACTAGTATCTACAACTCACTTGACTTTAACAAAATGGATTGTTAGTCTCAACCAAAGTTATAGTAGTTGAAAAAGACTTATTATAAAAAAACGTCCCTAAATGAACAATTCATTCTAGAATTGTTCTCCCCCCTAACCCTTCAGCTTTTAATCGAGTTGAAGGGCTTTTTTTTATATCTAAAAAATTTAAAGAAAAAAGTAGTTACTGAAAGAAATCTAAAAAATAGAGAGTCTAGACTCATCTATTTTTCAACCACTATCTTAGACTCTGATCCGCATTGTAAAACTTTAAACGTTTTACCCGTATCATGAAAAATACCTTGCGCGATAATATCATAATCAGCGTAGAGCCAATCGGTATCATAGTTGAAAATATCACGAATATGACCATTCAGAAATGCTGGAAGCAGCAAAGCACTATACAAAAATAATTTCATTAATGACCCCTTATCATTATTCTTTACTCTTTCTGTATACCGCAAGAAAAAGAATAATTACTAGAGGTATTAAAAAAACCTCTTTAATAGCCAATCACAACACAAAAAATGAGCTCGTCTGGCCTGAATAAGTTGCTCCCGAGGCCGAGCCGCTTCTAGGTCAATATCTCTACGCATGGTCAGTACCGGATAAGCTGGCGGAAATACATAGCGCGGAGGTTGTTTCGTGCGCTCGTTTTTAGGAGCATGAAGATGAGAGAAAGATGATAGGGTGATAATCAATAGCGCAGCCGTGTGTTTCATCTATTTTTGATTATTTTATTGGAGAATAAATAGTTATGTCAGCGTCAATGGCGAGTTTGCCAGCAGGGTTAAGCTGGCATGTTACTGCATTCCATTGGCATAGATAATTTTTATGGTGCGTTTTACAAAAGTCATAAAACTTCTCAAAAGTGCCCTCGATAACCATTTTTACCTGAGTTGCGCTATACCCCGAATGGTGCTCAGTCTTTTGAATATCTGCTTGCGCGCATGAAAGGCCTGAAGTAACCAGATCTTTCAAGAAGTTATTATAAGGGGCTGCAAACCACAACCGCTGCGTAACAGTTGTTTGATTTTTTGCCTGTTCAGCTAGCAATAGTTCATGCTCTTGATCTGTTATATGCCTCTGGGCGACCTTAGATTGTATAAGCGAATATTTATGTAAAAGGGGCAGAAATGCGCTGAAATACCAGAACGCGATAAGAGCCGTCAGTGCACCAATAGTAAAGCCCCAGCGAGTAACTGCTGAGGCTGAAAGAAAGTAAATTTCGATATCTTTAAAAATCATGCTTGGTCCATTGCATAGGGTCAACCTGAATATCATATATTCTCATCTCCCAATGCAAGTGATAGCCGCTTGCATACCCTGTCATCCCCAAAGTTCCTAGTGGAGTCCCCTTTTTGACCTTCTGACCCACTTCAATAGTTGGCGCAAAAGCATCCAGGTGGTAGTAGAGGCTCATTACTCCGCAGCCATGGTCTAAGGCTATCGTAAGCCCGCTATGCGCGTAGCGATCTTTAAGGGTAACAATGCCGTCCTGAGCGGCCCAAATAACGCTTTTTGGTCTGGCTAGCAGGTCAATGGCATTGTGCGCATATTTGCCCCGGTCTTGGGTAGTGCGGATAGTGCCGTATTCGGTCGATACGCCGGTAACGTCGCAAGGGGTATAAAAGACACCATGCCACAGCTTTTCAGGTAATGAATTTTGAGAAAGCATTTTTAGGGTAATTTCAAGCTCTTCAGCCGGGCGGCCTAACTCTTTTTCTTTTTGAATCTTCTCTTTTTGGACAGCAAGCTGCTGTTTTTTAAAGGGGTACATAACCACATGAAATTTATTATCGAGCGTTATAGTATTTCCTACATGGTCCTCTATCTCAATTGCAAAAAGGTACTCATTAGGCACCTCTTCAGAGTTAATAGGTACAAAACATTCATAAATGCTAGATTTCGGCATCTCCGGAACGGCAGGAAACGTGTGGGATAAAACCTTAATCGAGCCATTTTTTATAGGTTTATTGACTTGAAACTGGACATGGAGTGTCCGCCCCTGAAATACCTTAAATTCAGCATCGGCCTTGACAAAGGCTGCCTGCAGAGGGGTATTATCCACGGTGAAATTGATCTCTTTTACCGCACTATTGTTATTATATGACCCATCTTCTGCCCTAATTTTAAGGACATGTTTGCCATTCGTGATTACCTTAGAAAGAATAGGCATTACTCGCTCAAAAACGGTGCTATTAACCTTAAATCTATCTACTAAAGGCTTATCGTCTACCCATAAAGAGATCGTTTTTATAGGGTAATCACCTTTGACGGTCAATAAACACTCTTTATCCCCGGCATAATATCCGCCATCACACATGTCTGAAATCTCTATGGTTGGGGCTGTTTTGGTGCAAAAATAGCGATAAGCTTTATACCCGATAAGGCTCATGATGACTAAAAGGGCTATATATATAAAGCGGGAATTAAAAAACATGCTTAAACTCGTGGTATTGATAATTAAATTGAATTAAGTTCTCATAATATACCCCATTTTTGCAGGTCTGTGAATGTAAAAAAACTCCCAGCAAGGAATAGCGTTCCAATCGATAAAAAGGCGGTACTTTTGAAATTATTCCCCAAAGCTATAAACTTAAAGATATAAAATAAAGTTTCAATAACTTAAAGGAAAATCATATGAATTTTAAGTATTTTTTCTTATTACCTATACTATGTGCATTACAGGCAGATTTTACTCCAGAAAACACCGAATTTGCATGGGATTGCCACCAAGTGCTTCTTCAGCAAAAAACAGGTTCAATGGTCAAAATTGGCTTATTAGAAGGCACTCCAAAAGTATTAGCTGTTATTGCTGCCTTAAGTAAAGAAAGTCTCGGTTATTGCTGGAGCGGTACACCCAATAAAACCTACAAATTTTTAAGAGATGTTAAAGAGAAATTGAAGGTAAAAGGCGTCACTGCAGAAGATTTTAAAGATATTGTTGATGCATATGACGCGACTCTGTGGCCATTGATGCTCAAAATTGCAAGTCAACAGCAGCCAATGCCCGGCATGCAGGAAATCGTCGATGCGTTGCATGAAATGGGTTATAGCATGCGTACAGCTACCAATATGTCTGTTAAGGAATTTAAGGCCACCCAAGAGAACAACCAAGAGCTTTTTGAGCATTTTCAAGAAGATGGCTTTATGGTCGATGTAACAGAAGAAAACTTCCCGCGCAAGCCATCTGTTGCCTATTTTGAAAAATATCATGCTCGCCACAATGCTGAAGGCGCCAAAAAGATCATCTTTATTGATGATAAGCTTAAAAACTGTAGCGCTTCACAAAAGACTGACATGACCAGCATACATTTTAAAAATGCACAGCAATTGATTCAAGAGCTGGCAAAACTGGGGATAATAATTCGCTTGCCGAAACCCTAATAAGCCTATTCTTTCAGGTTAAATTTATGGGAATCCCAGGGTAAAATCTGGGATTCTCCCTGTAAAAAGGGGTAATAATGCGATCCAATGGGCAAATAAGCCCCCCCTTTTGACTCCCCTAGTCAGTAGTCTATACTGGTATTATACGCTTAGGTGAAAGTACTTCATAACTTAAACTTCACATAGAAAGGAAAATATATTATGAAAAAGATACACAAAGCTATTAAATTACCACTTATCTATCTAACAGCCCTTGCAGCCTTTGCTGTTAAGGCTGAAGCTCCTACAGATATAACACCTGAAGTAGTTGTTAAACCTGTGGAGAAAACGCCTGAAGAGATGCTTCTTGAGACGTCACTCGTTAAATTTTTTACAGACCCAAATCCGAACTATGAGCCTGAATCACTTGAATCGATGATTTGTGAAGCTATTCCTCATCTTGAAAAAACTGAATTGAAATTTCTTGTGCCTTCCTTGAAAAAGATTTGCAAAGCAAAAAATAAAACAACGGTCGGTATAGAATTGATGCAACATCAAAAAAAGATTGAAGCCTTCTTGAAACGTATTGTTGCTACAAAGATTCTATTTGCTCGATTAGCTATTGCATTGAAGAAAAATAAATAACACTTGACACAGTAAATATGCACAGGGAGCCTTATCGCAAGATAGGGCTCCCTTATTTTATGCATGAAATCTATTCAGATTGACATTTTTCCCATAAATGCTATACTTATAATAGGTAAAAATAAGCCAATATAAAGGCCTTTTAGGCCATGAATACTAGGAGAAATATATGAAAAAGATACTATTGTTTTTGGCAACCACAATCTTTGCTGTACGCACGCCCTTAGAAGCTATCATTCATTCACCCGGCTTGGAGTATACCCGTCTTGATTCCTTGCAATACGATGCAGGTACTTGCTTGGCAGGCATCGGGAGCGTTGGTGTTGGGCTTGGGTTACTTTTGATGGGTTATGTTATTTTTGAGGACCTAACAGGAGAGAAAGCGAAGAGTGACTTACCTAGAGGGGCAACCTCTATTCTTGTCAATTTTGCGATTTTGATGGCGATGGCCCTGCCTGGAGCTATGCTTAACGGAGGTCTTGAGATGCGTGCTAACGCTCTAGCCCGTCCTCTAGCAAGAATGGCCGCGAACTCTGGGCTAAAAGCAGCTGTATCGCCGTACTTAATAGGAGAAATGGGTATATAGAATTTGATTAAGATACAGACGATACTACACGGACAAATGACTTTGAATACAAGGATTATTATGAAAAAGATATTTTTATCACTCGCAGCTTTTGCTGCTATGAACCTTTACAGTAACGAAACAGTAGCTTATTCACGCGCAACGCATGCTGTTGCCACCGCTATTCAACAAGCACCATTCACGAGCGAAGATGTCAATGTTCATCATTCCTTTTTTCCCAAAATAACAGAAAATAGTGAAAAACTTGTTAAGACTCTTGATGCTATTCTTGAATCTGAAAAAAATAATCTTTCTCCTGAAGCATATGAACTGTTACAGGGCTATGGATTTTTTTATATTCTGTGTAAAAATGTCGATGTTTTTTTAGCGGACACTCATAAAATTCTAGCAGGTACCTTGCCAGGAGAACTTATCACTGCGTTGGCCTTTATTGATGCGTTCTTAGAAGATATCGCCTCGAGGCAGCTTCATGAATTTGAACCAGTAACAGCTTCTTGGGGACAAACAGAGACGCGCTCATTGTCTTCTTATTTTGAGAAAGTTACTCAAGAATATAATGAAATATTAAAAAACCCTGAAGCACAAATTTTTGTGCAGATGAAAGAACAATATAATAAAGATACAAAAAATAATTGAATCAACGCGCAAAGAATAAACTTATGAAAAAGATATTATTATTTGGTACCTTGACGCTTATGGCAACAAAAGCTCATGCCACAGAAAAACGATATCAAATTAAGTCGCCAACTATCCTTATTACCCGAAAAGATGATATCATACAAACTGATGTTCTTAATCCATCATGTAACCTTATTATCCAAAAAGGTGATATAACACAGGCTCGCGTTGAGGCAATTGTAAACGCAGCAAACCCTCAGCTACAGGCTGGCGGTGGCGTATGCGGGGCTATCTTTGCTGCAGCCGGCTTAGATGCATTACAACAAGCATGTAATAATTTTCCGTTAGTTGGTAATGAAAGATGCGTTGTAGGTGATGTTGCACTTACAGACAGTTTTAACTTAAAAGATCACGGCATTAAGCATATTATTCATGCCGTCGGTCCAGACTATCGAGTTAACTACAGCTGGTGGAAACCCCATAATTGGACTCAGGAAAAATATCTGAGTGATACGTATAAAAATGCTCTTCTTGCGACAAACTCTGTTAAAGCATCTTCGATAGCATTTCCGTTTATCAGTTCCGGCATTTATGCTTTTCCTAAAGAGGATGCGTGCAAAATCGCTTTAGATACAATTATATCTTTTGCACAGGAAGCTGTTATCTGTGAGCTACACGAAATACACTTCGTATTATACGATGATGCTGATTATGAACTTTTTTGCAGCATTGCAGATTTATATACAGACTCTTGGAGAGCCATTGTGAACGACACAAGAACAATACACCCTATAATTGAGAA
>Ga0182013_10009522_pt1 | contig 10226 bp, 5 predicted proteins | sample 612S2MmetaG_FD_120487 | JGI IMG/M metagenome (GOLD analysis project Ga0182013, IMG submission 120487) | Permafrost microbial communities from Stordalen Mire, Sweden - 612S2M metaG | ecosystem: Environmental > Terrestrial > Soil > Wetlands > Permafrost | place: Sweden: Stordalen | collected...
GACAATCCAGCCGGGCGGCTGTAGTCACCAAAAAACGAAGACACGACCTCAGGCGCTGTTCGTTGGCAGCGCCGCCGTCGATGAATGCGTTATAAGACCCTCATGCCGCCCCTGTCAACACGGTGAGGCAAAAAAAGTGAACCGAGGTTCCGTTTTTCTGGACCGGCATGGGTTCGCGCGGTCCGGTCATGCCCGCGAGAACGGCGACGCCCCAATTGAGCCATAATGCGGAGGTTCCGTCATAAATCTGTTTGCTCGTCGGGTTCCTTGGCGGGCTTGCGTCGCGTAATTTGTGACGGCTTAATAAAATATTCGCGCACCCAATTCGCGGGAAAACCTCGCATGGGCGGCGCGCGAATAATGGGCGGCAACCGATCAGGCCAAGGATTTAATGCTAAACGCAACCCGCGACTCCGCCGAATGACCGCTTTCGCGAATGGGCGCTTCGGCTTCCCCACGACAACGAGCATAGCCTGGGCGGACATCGGCGATGAGCCAGCGATTGAAGCCGATGGTCGTCGCCATTCGGCCGACGACCGTCGCCGGGTGTCGATTCGTTGGCTGATGGGCACGGTTCTCACGGGCCTATCGGGAGCGCTGTTGATTAGCGCCGCCGCCTATACGGCGCTCGATCAACAGACGCGCTTCGCGGAGGCGCCGACACGCGCGCAGATCTCGCGCAAGGATGATCGCGACAGCCAGACCGTGAACCCCAGAAAGGGCGACCGCATAATGCGCGCCGTCGATGTTGTCGCCGCCAAACAGACCTTTCGCACGGCGACGACGGCGAAATCGGGCGACAAGGAAGTGGTTCGCACCAAGACCTTCACCCATGTCGCGACAACGCTGACGCTGACGCCAACCAATTTCGCGGATGAAGTGCCGTCTTTCAATCCTCTAAAACTGACCAGCGATCCGCATTACACGGCGGACAATCTCAGCGAATCCGATATCGCGCCCGACGACGCCGAGGTCTCGTTCGTCACTCGCGATTTGACCGCGACGCCGATCGAGCGCCAGAGCGCGTCGCTAACGCTCGAGGAAAGCCAAGCCCAGGTCGTGGAGCAGTCGAAAACGACTCTCGTCGCCGGATCAAAGGCTTCGTTGCCGCTGCCGGGCCAAATGCTGCTTTCCCGGACCAGTCGGGCGACGCTCGACCCCTTGGCGCTGGGCTATGCCGCGCCGGGAGGAACGGCCCCGACGACATTGTCCGCGCCCTTCTCCTCGATAGAAGTGCGCATGGTGCCCGAAAATGTCACGATCACGCCGCGCGTCACGGCGCAGCCGACGCAAATGGAGGAAAAGCTCGCGGTGGCGCGGCGTGGCGAGACTCTCGCCGATGTGCTCGCGGCGAATGGCGTGCCCAAGGCCCGAGTCGCGGGCGTCATGGCCGCGTATAAGGGCCGGCGCGCGGAGCCCGTCCGCGAAGGCCAGCGCGTCAAGCTTTTGTTCGCCGATTTCGACGGTTCGAGCAAGGAAATGCAGCTGGCCCGCGTCTCCGTGTACAACGACGAGCAACTCGACTCCATGGTCGCGGCCACGGATCGCGGCGACTTCATGCAAGTGGTCGCGGCCCCGAAGACGACAGCCAAGGCCGCGCCAAAGCCGCGCGTCTCCGGCGGAGAGGACGAGGACGGCGAGGACAGCGAAGATTCCGGGGGCATGCGCCTCTATGATTCGCTCTATGAGACCGCGCTCAAGCAGGACGTCCCGCGTCCGATCATCAGCGAACTTGTTCGGGTGTTCGCCAACGACATCGATCTGCAGCGCGGCGTCGCCGGCGGCGATTCGCTGAATGTGTTTTATGACGATAGCGAGGAAAGCGGCGGCCGGGACGCCTTGCTATACGCCTCGCTGACGACGCGCGGCGAAACCTATCGCTACTACCGTTTCCAAACGCCGGACGACGGTCTTGTCGACTACTACGACGACAACGGCCGTTCCAGCCGGAAATTCCTGGTCCGCAAGCCGATCGCCACGGGCGAGACGCGCTCGGGTTTTGGTTATAGGCGCCATCCGATTCTCGGATACTACAAGATGCACACTGGCGTCGATTGGGCCGCGCCAATCGGCACGCCGATCTTCGCGGCGGGAAATGGCGTGGTCATCATGGCGGAGTGGCATGGCGGCTATGGCCGGCGCGTCGAAGTCCAGCACGCCAATGGATACATTACCGCCTATAATCATATGTCGGGTTTCGCGCGCGACATAGCCAAGGGTGTGCGCGTAAAGCAGGGCCAGACGGTGGGCTTCCTCGGTTCGACCGGCCTGTCCACCGGACCTCACCTCCACTATGAAGTGATGGTCAACGGCCACTTCGTCGACCCGATGCGCGTCAAGCTGGCGCGCACCCGCGAATTCGACGGCAAATTGCTCGCTGACTTCAAACGCGAGCGCGACCGGATTGATCAACTGATGGCGAAAGCGCCCAATAATCCGAAAGTCGCGGCGCGCAAGTGACGCGGCGCGGGAATAGATGGTCGCCGCCGGCCTGGCGGGGCGACGCCGGAGATTGGCGCGTGGCGCGATAGTTAAGCATAGCCAAGCTCTTAACCATCGCGCGGTGAGCGACGCGACGCCCAGGTTTCTCATGATAGACTAACATCGATGATAGCCATGCGACGGCCTCTGCCGTGGCTTCCCCGCCGATTTCCCAAGGCGCGCCGCACACTAGGAGACATTGCTCGAGGCGAGATTTCACGCGCCGGGTCACGCGCCTTTGTTCCTTGGTCGTGGCCCGCTTTCGCGAAAAATGCGCGCCGCGCTGTCAGTCGCAAACCTTTCCGCGCCAGGTGCGCTGCTCTCGCTCGACCTTATGGACTTGACCGAGTCTATCGACATGCAATTTCCTCAACCCGAACAGCGTGCGGGTTCCAATTCTCATTTTCACCGGGAGCGCGCTCGAAACCGTTGAAACCGTCAACGCGCCCGTGTTGCGATCGAGGCTTCGAAAGTAGCAGCGGATAATTTCGCTGTCCGACCTGCTCACTTCGAGCAGCGTCATCGACGTCATCGACCACATGAATTCATAGCTCGAATCGATTCGCGGCCAATTCTCTTCCTCCGTTCCTCCTTGCACCGCGCGCATCGGCGGCGCGGCGAGCATCGCGATTTCATGCGGATAGATCGGCACGAGGAAATATTGGAACACTCCTTTCGCGTTGGGTTTGCGGAACACGTCCACGCGCGCCATGTCGCCGCGGTCAACGGCGGCGGCCCGATTTGGATTGCCGGTGTTCAGCAAAATATTCACCTTGCTCTTGGCGGCCAGCCGAATCTTGCGGATGGGATCGCCCTTGGGCGAGCGCGGCGGCTCTCCCGCGGGCTTGCCCGCCTCGATCCAAGCGCGCAAGGCGCGAACGGTCGCCATGTTGCGATCTGGATCCTTAATTCGCTCGAGGTCGGCGATCTTGATATCCGCGACCATCTTGCGCTCATAGGCCCTCCGTTCGCCGTCGCGAATCGCGATTTGCCGAAACGTCGCGTCGTGAGCCTTGCCGCGAGCGCGCCTACGTTCGGCGCAAGCGACGAACACCATTTCCAGGGCGTCGAGGCATGCTTCGCGAAAGCCCGTCCAGGGCGCACAAATCTCCGTCAACTCGAAAGGACGCCCTTCACGCTCTTTCTTTTGAATTTGCCGCGTCGCTCTGTTGAGCAGCGATTCGGTTGTCGCCGCGACAATGATCGCGTCGAGCGCGTGATGACGGTCGTCGCGGATTCGTTCGCCTTTCTCGTTCTTTTTAATCCATTGCAAGCCGAAGGCTTTGCGCAAGCGGTCCGTCAGCGCGCCCGGACGCGCGAAGACGCGGCGCATCCCGTCGCCCTCGGCGTTCTTTTCAACCCCTGGATAAAGCTGCTTCAACGCTTCGGCGAGGAGACGGCTTGTCCAACGCGTGTCGTTGAGATTGCGCGCGCGAAATTTATCCGCCGCCGCCTCGGCGTCGCGCAATTTGTAATTTCGCTTCTTGAACCCGTCTATCCGCAGCGAATCGACGCGCGCGATGAAGGCTTCCCATTCCTTCGGACCTCTCTCCACGTGAAACCATTCAAACGGCGTGCGGCCTTTCTTGTGTTGATTCGCGCGCGTCAGGCACAGCGTCTTGCTCGAATAGGAATCATCGCCAAAGCGACTCCAAGGCAGGATGTGATCGATCTGCACGCTGTTGTCGCCAGCCACGAGTTGCGACGCCTCGATGCGGACGTTGCTGTAGATGCAGCGTCCGTCTTGCTCCAGCCACAGCTCGAAACGCGTCAACTCCTCGTGTCCGCCGCCGCGCGGCGCCCGCCCCATTTCCCGCGTGAACCGTTCTATCAGCTCATCCCTACGCCTGCCGCGCGCCTCGCCGCGACGCGCGATCTCGCGGCGCTCGTCGATGGATTTGCCGACATCGCGCGCCAACTCGACGTGAATGTAATCGGGAACGCCATAAGTCTCGACGATGGCCTTGACCTGCTTGAGCGCCTCGATCAACGCCTTGCGCGCGGTCGGACTATCGACGAGTTCGCGTGAAACACGCTTTTCCGAGAGTATCCGGGCCAACGCCTCCTTGCCGAAGACCCCGACGTCGAAGGCGTGTCGCGCGCGACTCGCGGTGTGATCGTATCCCGCCCGCGCGCAGGCCCTGTCATAGGTCAGTCCTTGCATCAAAGCGGGGATGATGTTGCGCGCGGCTTTCGCGGAAACATGACCCGCTCCGGCGAAGAGATCGAGCCCGCCATCCTTCGCCGCGGTCACGAGCGTCCGCGTGAGCGCCTCGTCGAAACCGCTCGCCAGCAAATCTTGGCGAATCAAATCATACCTATTTCGAAACGAGACGACTTCGGCGATTCGATCCAAGCGCTCGGGAGTCGCCAGCAAGTCGCGCCAAGTCGTTTCACCTAGCGCGGCGCCGATCAGGCTCCTCAACTTGTGAGTCCCGGCCGCGGCCGCTCCCGATCTCACGACGAAATCCAGCCTTTTCTCCTCTCCGATGGCGACGCCAGCGAAGGAAATCGACGCGGGCAGCGCGAGCTTCTCGCGCAAGACGGCATAGGTGAACTTCGCATCCGCGCCAAAGTCCAACATCGCCACGTTCATTTCACTCGCCGAAAGGGCGCGCGTTTCGCTCCCTTCGACCAGAGTGAGATTTCTCAGACGGCACAGACAGCGGAATCGCTCATAGGAATAGCCGCGCTTGGGGGAACGCTTCTGGTCGAGTTCGAAAGGACAGCGGCCGACCATGTGTTCGCTGTCTTGCAATGGGCGTTGGAAAAACGCCGCCTTGATGAACTCCTGCTCGAAAGCCGTCGTCGCGTGGTCGGCCCGCAGGCGGGCTTGCGCGCGAAAGAGAGCGGCGGCCTCGCTCAAGAGATCTTCCCGCAACTGCGTGCGAGAATGATCGCCGTCGCGATTGCGTAACCGGCGCACGCTCGTGCCCGAAACGAGAAAACTTTCGTCGGCGCATAACATATGCGCTGGAGTCCGGAAGCGCGCGAGCTTGTCCTTCGTCGCGGCGAAGGCCTTGCTCATCGCCGAATTCGCGTTGGCGGCCTGGGCGGATTTCACGTCCTTCGCGTTCGATTTGAATCCGCGATGCCGTGCGATATGACCTAACGCCACGGCGAATTCGACCGGGCGCAAAGCGCGCTCAAACGCCTCCGTTCTCAGTTTCCACGGGTCCAAGCCTGGCTGTTTCAGCGCGTCCCGATCGTCGCGAGGCAAAAGTTCATGGCGCGCGAACACACGCCGAATTTCATTCATGCGCTGACGGCGGCGACGCAGCACGCGGCGCTGACCCCTGAAATTCCGGCGTATCTCGGATTTTAGCCTGGAGCCGTTTTGAGTTTTTTCCTCCGGCGAATCGAACTTCCAGACTCCGGCGGCGAGAATTTCGCCTCGGGCTCCCTCCTCACCGCCAATGTCGTCAATTTCAATGAGCGCCCAGCCGATTGACGCAATTCCAACGTCCAAACCCAAGACACGCATCAAAACTCCCCCCGACGTTTCGGTAAAACCCATTGACCTGTAAGGGTTAGTGGGTTTACATCCCTTTGGGAAATCGGAAGGGAAGCCACGGTAAAGTGGTTTCTATGAAATCACTGAAGGATTACCCCCGCCACAGAGATGCGGCGGGGGGATTCCCTTATTTTATGAGGGCTTACGCGCCCTCGCGTCGTGGTTTTCAGATTCGTGGCTCTCCGAATGGATTTCATTCAAAGTGAACGCGCGGATTCTCGGTTAACGTAGATAGAGGCGCTGGCTGCGGCGTTAAGAATCCCGGATTGGCTCTTGCGCTCGCCGACGGACGGCGCCATTTCCCGCGGGCTACGCCTAAACAGGAAGCCCCATGCTCGAAGCCGCCCTCGCCAGCCTGCGCCAAATCCTCACGCCGCCTTTTCGGTCCGTGCTTTATAAAAGCCTCGGCCTCACGCTGCTGCTGCTCGCGCTCGCTTGGGCGGGGCTCGACAAACTGGCGCTGTCGGTCGCCGTGGTGGATCATCCGCTGCTGCGGACAATTCTCGCCTTCGCCACCGGCGCGGGGCTACTCGTGGCGCTCGCCTTCTTGATCGGCCCGATTTCGATCCTGGTCGCCGGATTTTTCGTCGACGACCTCGCGGCGCACGTCGAACGCGAGATCTATCCCGCCGGCCGCGTCGGCAAGCCCGCGCCGCCGCTCGACGCCTTGAGGATGACGCTGCGCTTTTCGCTGGTCTCCGCCGTCGTCAATCTGCTGGCGCTGTTGCTGCTGTTCGTGCCGGGCGTCAACGCCGTCGCCTTCCTGCTCGCCAACGCCTATCTGTTCGGCCGCGAATATTTCGCGCTCGCCGCGACGCGCTTTCGCTCGCCGGCGGAGTCGGACGATCTGCGCCAGCACAACAGCGCCAAGATTTTTTTCGCGGGACTGTTCATCGCCGGTTTCGTCATGACGCCGGGGCTCAATCTGCTGACGCCCCTGTTCGGCACGGCCTTCATGGTGCGCGTCCACAAGATGCTCTCATCCGAGCCGCGGTAAGATCTAGCTGCGCTGCTCCTGATACTGGCCGGTCTTGCGGTAGCGATAGAGATAGGAGGGCGCCACCGTCTCTATCGCCGTTTGCGCGATGTCCAGACCCTGCAAGGTGCGCCCCGCCGCCCTGGCGTCCTCCGACACGACATTATCGCGCTTTAACAGTTCGACCTGATCGCCGGTCATCGTCAACAGCTTAGGGAAAAGCCCGAGCGACAATGTGGCGAAAAACTGAGTGATCGCGGCGACCAGCTTGCCCGTTCCAAACGAAAGTTTGGCGACATGGCGGTCGCGCTCGGCGACAGCCAGAACATAATCGACCAGCTGCTCGAAGGTCTTCACCTCCGGGCCGCCGAGTTCGTAGATCGCGCCCTTCGTAGCCTTGCCAGCGAGCGCGAGCGCGACGGCGCGCGCGACATCGCCGACATAGACCGGCTGGAATTTGGTCTTCGCCCCGACGATGGGGATGATCGGGAAGTATCGCGCCATTGTTCCAAAGCGGTTTAAGAAATCGTCTTCCGGCCCAAAAATCACCGAGGGGCGCAAGATCACGGCGTCGGGGACGGCCTCGAACACGGCCGCCTCCCCTTGCGCCTTGGTCCGCGCATAGGCCGAGGCCGACCCCGCATCGGCGCCGATCGCCGAAATATGGACAAAATTGCTGATTCCAGCGGCTTTGACGGCTTGCGCGACCGCGCGGGCGCCTTCCGCGTGAATGGCCGCGAATTTCTGCTTGCCGCCCTCGGCGAGAATGCCGACGAGATTGACCGCCGCGTCGGCGTCGCGCAGCGTCGCCGCCACCGACGCCGCGTCGCGCAAATTGGCCTGCACCGGCATAACCTGCCCCGGACCGCCCAGCGGTTGCAGGAAGAAGGCGAGATCGGGCCGACGGCATGCGACGCGCACGCGCCAGCCGTCGCGCGCCAGAGCCCCCACGACGTGACGCCCAACGAACCCCGAGCCGCCAAACACCGTCACCAGCCGCTCAGTTCCCACGCGCTCCGTCGTCATTTTCCGCCTCGCTGTCGTCCCAAGCCCGCTTTTCGCGGCGCCGCGAAAATCTCAAGCGCGCGTCTAGCGCGTTTTGCTCGCGAAGGGAATGCGGCAATAAGTGGATTCGGCCTCGCCCGGCGTTGACGCACGGGCGAGGCCTCCATACTGTGCGGCGCCCCCGCCCTCGCGCAGATTGGCCAAATGTCCCGCTCAGAGTCCGCCCCCGGCTTATCGTCCGCTTTTCCCGCCGAACTGCTTGAAGCCGCGAATGTTTCGCAGGCGTGGCCATTCGAGGAGGCGCGAAAGCTGGTCAAGCGCGTCGAGGCCAGCGGCCAGACCCATGTGCTGTTCGAGACGGGCTACGGTCCGTCCGGACTGCCGCACATCGGCACATTCGGCGAAGTTGCCCGCACCAGCATGGTGCGGCGAGCCTTCGAGGTTTTGACGCAAGGGCGGATCGCCACGAAATTGCTGGCCTTTTCCGACGACATGGACGGCTTGCGCAAGATTCCGGACAATATTCCCAACAAGGAACTGCTCGCCCCGCATCTTGGCAAGCCGCTCACCCGCGTGCCCGATCCCTTCGGCCAATATGACAGCTTCGGCACCCATAACAACGCGCGTTTGCGGGCTTTTCTCGACGCGTTCGGCTTCGAATATGAGTTCGCCTCGTCCACGCATTATTACGCATCGGGGCGCTTCGACGACGCACTTTTGCGCATCCTCGCGCATTACGACGCCATCATGGAAATCATGCTGCCGACGTTCCGGGAGGAGCGGGCGGCGAGCTATTCGCCCTTCCTGCCGATCCATCCCCGCACTGGGGTGGTCATGCAGGTCGCCCTGACAGGACGCGACCCCGCCGCCGGTACGATCGACTGGCGCGACCCCGAGACCGGCGAGAACTTTACCACGCCCGTCACCGGCGGTCACTGCAAATTGCAGTGGAAGCCCGACTGGGCGATGCGGTGGTATGCGCTCGGCGTCGATTATGAAATGGCCGGCAAGGACTTGATCGATTCGGTCAAGGTGTCCGGCGCCATCGTGCGCGCGCTCGGCGGCAAGCCGCCGGAAGGCTTCAACTACGAGCTTTTTCTCGACGCCGCCGGCCAGAAAATCTCCAAGTCGAAGGGCAATGGCCTGACCATCGACGAGTGGCTGACCTACGCTAGCCCCGAGACGCTGGCGCAGTTCATGTTCCAAAAGCCCTCGGCGGCCAAGCGCCTGCATTTCGACGTCATTCCCCGTAATGTCGACGATTACCTCGCCTTTTTAGAGGCTTATCAGCGCCAGGGCTGGAAGGAGCGGCTCGGCAATCCCGTCTGGCACATTCACAACGGCGCCCCGCCCGAGCCGGAAACGCTGCATCACCCCGGCGAGGGAAACGCCAAGGGCACGACCGTCTCCTTCGCCATGCTGCTCAATCTCGCGACCGTCGCCAACGCCGAGGATCCGGCGGTGCTATGGGGCTTTTTGCGCCGCTACGCGCCGCAGGCCTCATCGGAAAATCACCCGCGCCTCGACAAGCTCGTCGGCTACGCCGTTGCTTACTTTCGCGATTTCGTCCGCCCGCAAAAGCAATATCGCGCCGCCGACGAGGTCGAGCGCGGAGTGCTGGCGAAGCTGTCGGACACGCTCGGCGCGTTGCCTGCGGACGCCACCGCCGAGACGATCCAGACCGCGCTTTACGATGTCGCGCGCGCCGTCCCGCGCTATCAGGATCTTGCCGCCAAAAACGCGACGCCGGAGCGGCCCGGCGTCTCCAATGATTTTTTCAACATGCTCTATGAGGTGCTGCTCGGCGAAAAGCGCGGACCGCGCTTTGGCTCCTTCGTCGCGCTTTATGGCGTGGCGGAGACGCAGGCGCTGATCGCCAAGGCGCTCGCCGGCGATTTTTTGGCCAAGAAGGACGTTTGAACAAACATGCGCGTCGCCGAAGCCGATATTCTGATCCTGCCGGGCTGGAGCGACTCCGGCCCCGACCATTGGCAAAGCCGGTGGCAAAACAAACTCTCCACGGCGTGGCGGGTGATCCAGCAGGACTGGAACGCCCCGCGCCGCGACGCATGGCGGGAGACGATCGAGCGCGCGGTTCTCGCGGCGGAGCGTCCGCCGGTTATCGTCGCCCATTCATTGGGGGGGATCGCGCTGCTTCACGCCGCCGCGCGGGTCGGCGATAAGATCGCCGGCGCCTTTCTGGTCGCGCCGCCGTCCGAGAGCGCGCTGCGCGAAATCCCCGCCGTCGAC
>Ga0182013_10009528_pt1 | contig 10219 bp, 7 predicted proteins | sample 612S2MmetaG_FD_120487 | JGI IMG/M metagenome (GOLD analysis project Ga0182013, IMG submission 120487) | Permafrost microbial communities from Stordalen Mire, Sweden - 612S2M metaG | ecosystem: Environmental > Terrestrial > Soil > Wetlands > Permafrost | place: Sweden: Stordalen | collected...
CGAAAGCCGTCAAAAAAATGGATGAACGGAAGGCGCGACTCCAGCGTTGATGCTTGCGCGATCAGCGCCATATCCATCACCGCCTGCACCGAGTGAGACGACAGCAGCGCAAAGCCAGTGGCTCGCACCGCCATTACATCCTGATGATCGCCAAAAATCGACAGCCCCTGGCCAGCCAGGGCGCGAGCCGCCACATGGAATACGGTGGACGTCAGTTCGCCGGCGATTTTGTACATGTTGGGGATCATGAGCAGAAGCCCCTGCGAGCAGGTGAACGTGGTGGTGAGCGTTCCGCCCTGCAGCGCGCCGTGGACGGCCCCGGCTGCGCCGCCCTCGCTCTGCATTTCCACGACGAGAGGCACGGAGCCCCAGATATTCGTTTTGCCTTCGGTTGACCACTGATCGGACGATTCGCCCATGGCAGAGGAAGGGGTAATCGGGTATATAGCAATTACTTCGTTTGTCGAATGTGCGACCCAGGCGGCCGCCTCATTTCCATCGATGGTGATCTGCCGTCGCGGACTTAACGGTTCATTCATGGTTGGGTTCGTCACATGAGGGAGTTGCATTCGAGTGGCCTTCACAGGGATGTGACCGGGAGGGCCGAAACAGTGGCCGATGCAGGGACTTAGCCATCCTGGACGCATCAGAAAAAGGTACTATTCCAGCGTCAGATCGCTCCTTCCTGGCGCTGCCTTCGAATCCGATGGGCTAAATAACGCAACGATCCCGTGAATAGCGGGCTTGATTCAAATCCGAATTCACCGGCATTTCAGCCTTAATCCTCAATGTATTTGGCAATGATATCCCGCGGCAGCGGTGGAATCTGGATTATGGCCCTACAGTCGCATACATGCTGGCTGCAATCCAATGCGTTTATATTTCGATGCAGCTACTCCGCCGTCCGATGACAAGCGGTGGAAAATTGTCGCGGCGACCATGCGCAAACTTGGCAACAGCCGCAGCGCTCTGATTGAGGCGCTCCATTCGATCCAGCAGTCATTTGGCTATCTCGACAAGCCGGGTCTCACCTTCGTTGCCGGCACACTGCGGTTGCCTCTCAGCAAGGTATTCGGAGTCGCCACCTTTTACCAGCACTTTACGATGAAGCCGCAGGGTCGTCATAGTTGCGTGGTGTGCACGGGGACGGCATGCCACATCAAAGGCGCGGGAAGCCTGCTGAACTCAGTGGCGACCACACGGCATCTGAAGCCTGGCGAAACCACTCCCGATGGTGAACTCAGCCTGCTCACCGCGCGCTGCTTTGGCGCCTGCGGACTGGCTCCCGTCGCGGTGATCGACGGCGCGATTGCCGCCCGTCTTAGTCCGCAAGCACTCGAAGAGCACATCGAAGCCTCGCTTACCGGAACCGCCGGGGTGACCCATCATGCTGCCTGAAGAGATTAAAGCCATGGCGGCGGAAGAGCGCCGAAAGTCCGCTGAGGGCCTCGTGACACTGAGCGTATGCGGCGCGGCCGGATGCCAGGCGCTGGAGAGCGACGCGCTGCGGACCGCTTTATCCAGCGCGGCGGCAGACCAGGGACGCGGGACCGATCGCTGCCGGGTCCGCCAGGTTGGTTGCCTGGGGCTCTGCGGCGCAGGCCCGGTTGTGAGCGTCGAACCCGGCGGCATGCTCTATCAGCGGGTGCAAGTTTCCGACGCCCCTGATATTATCTCGGCGCTCGAAGCCGGCCAGATCGAACGCATCCGGCTCGATCCGCAGCTCCCGTTTTTCCAGCGGCAGCGCCGAATCGTGCTCGAGAATTCAGGCCGGATCGATCCCGATCGCCTCGAAGACTACGTTGCCGAAGACGGCTATCTCGCCCTGGGCACCGCGCTCAGTGAAATGACACCGGCGGCCGTGATCGCGGAAGTTACGAAGAGCGGGCTGCGCGGACGCGGCGGCGCAGGTTATCCCAGCGGCCTCAAATGGAGCACCGTAGCCAAAGCGGCCGGCTCTCCCAAGGTAGTCATCTGCAACGCGGACGAAGGCGATCCGGGAGCATTCATGGATCGCAGCGTTCTTGAAAGCGATCCCCATCGCGTGCTGGAGGGAATGGCGCTGGCGGCCTATGCCGTGGGCGCGACAGAAGGCTTCATTTACCTGCGGGCCGAGTATCCGCTGGCTGTAGCGCGCCTCAAAACCGCCTTGCGGCTGGCGGAAAGGAACGGACTGCTTGGCAACAACATCTGCGGTTCGCAATTCAGCTTCCGCATCTCGCTGCGCCTCGGCGCGGGCGCCTTCGTCTGTGGAGAAGAGACAGCCCTGATGGCTTCCATCGAAGGCAAGCGGGGACAGCCGCGCCCCCGTCCGCCCTATCCCGCTGAGTCTGGCGTGTTTGGACGTCCGACGCTGATCAACAACGTCGAAACATTCGCCAACATTCCGCCCATCGTCCGGCGTGGCGGCGAATGGTTTGCAGGGATTGGCACGGGCCGGAGCAAGGGCACAAAGGTATTCGCTCTTGCCGGCGCGATTCAGAACGCGGGGCTCATCGAAGTGCCGATGGGCATCCCGCTGCGTGAGATTATTTTCGAAATCGGCGGAGGCATTCCCGACGGCAAGCGATTCAAAGCAGTCCAGACGGGCGGCCCTTCGGGCGGCTGCGTTCCGGAAGAGCTTCTCGATACTCCGGTCGATTACGAAACTCTCACGCGGCTCGGTTCCATCATGGGTTCCGGCGGCATGGTTGTGATGGACGAGACCTCGTCGATGGTGGACGTAGCGCGTTACTTCATGGAGTTCTGCATGACGGAGTCCTGCGGGAAGTGTATTCCCTGCCGGGCGGGCACGGCACAGCTGCATCATCTGCTGGGCCGGTTCACGGATCGTCGGGCCTCCCCTGCCGATCTGGCGCTGCTGGAAGAATTGTGCGATCTGGTGAAGAACACCAGCCTCTGCGGTCTCGGCCAATCGGCGCCGAATCCGCTGCTGAGCACTTTGCGCTACTTCCGGCACGAATATGAAGCGGCATTTGCCACTGCGGGGGAAAAGTAAATATGCCAGGCCCACCAGTCACCCGAGTCGTAACGCTGCAGATCGATGGCAACGACCTCAGCGCGCGGGACGACCAGACCATCCTCCAGGTAGCGCGCGAACACGGCGTTCCCATTCCAAGTCTTTGCCATGTCACCGGTCTTTCCGTGCTCGGCGGGTGCCGGGTCTGTGTAGTCGAGGTCGAGGGAGCACCCCGTCCGCTGGCCGCCTGCGCGACCAAGGTAAGCGAAGGGATGAAAGTGACCTCCGGAAGCGACCGGATCGTCAGTTACCGTCGTATGATCCTCGAACTTCTGTTTGCGGAACGCAACCATGTCTGCAGCGTATGCGTATCGAATGGACATTGCGAGATGCAGTCGCTCGGCCAGATGCTGGGCGTGGACCATATCCGCTATCCCTATGTTTATCCAAAGCTGCAGGTCGATGCCAGTCATCCGCGGTTCGTAGTGGATCACAATCGCTGCATTCTCTGCACGCGCTGTGTCCGCGTTTGCGATGAAATCGAAGGCGCGCATACCTGGGATGTGATGGGCCGGGGCGCGGAGTGTGCGGTCATCACCGACATGGCGCAGCCCTGGGGCGAGGCGCAGAGCTGCACCAGTTGCGGCAAGTGCGTGCAGCTGTGTCCTACGGGCGCGCTCTCGGAAAAAGGGCGCTCGGTGGCCGAGATGACCAAGCGTCGTCAGTTCCTGCCGTACCTGACATTAATGCGAAGTGAGGAAGGCGAATGAAAAATGAGTAAGCCCAGTCTGGCGACCGTGTGGCTGGATGGCTGCTCCGGGTGCCATATGTCGTTCCTCGATATCGACGAGCGGCTGCTCGAACTGGCGGGGCTGGTCGATCTGGTTTACAGTCCGCTGGTCGACCGCAAGGACTTTCCCGATCATGTGGATATCACTCTGGTTGAGGGTGCGGTATCGAGTACAGACGACCTCGCGAAAATCCGCAAGGTGCGCGCCCATACCGGCACTTTAGTTTCGCTGGGAGACTGCGCGGTGACATCGAATGTACCGGCTATGCGAAATCCGTTTGCGGTGCAGGCGGTTCTTGACCGGGCTTACGTCGAAAACGTAACCGAGCCACGGCCAGTGCCATCGTCTGTAATCCCAACCCTGCTCGATCATGTCCGTCCGGTACATGAGGTGGTAACGGTGGATATTTTTGTCCCGGGATGTCCGCCCGCGCCGGATCTGATTTTCGGGATCCTGCAGGACCTGATTGCCGGCCGGACGCCGGGTCCAGGCACGCGCGGAAGGTTTGGAGGCTAGCGAATGCCCACATACATCATCGACCCGGTGACGCGCATCGAAGGCCACGCCAAGGTCACCATCCAGTTGGGCGATGACGGCCAGGTGGAGAGTGCCCGCTTCCATGTCACCCAGTTTCGCGGCTTCGAAAAACTTTGCGAAGGCCGGCCGTTTTACGAAATGCCGTCGCTTATGGCGCGCATTTGCGGCATTTGCCCCGTCAGTCACCTGATCGCCTCCAGCAAAGCCTGCGACGCGATTCTGGCCGTAGCGATCCCTGCCAACGGAGCGCGGCTCCGGCGCATCGTGAACCTGGCCCAGATTCTGCAATCTCACGCGCTGAGCGTGTTCTATCTCTCGTCGCCCGATTTGTTGCTGGGCATGGACGCCCCGCCGGAAACTCGCAATCTTCTCGGGGTCGCGGCATCGGCTCCGGAGGTGGCGCGGGACGGAATCCGTCTTCGGCAAATCGGCCAGCAAATCATCGAATTGCTGGCAGGCCGCAGAATCCATCCCGCGTGGGTGGTTCCGGGCGGCGTCAGTTCTCCTCTTACGGAAGAAAAACGAAGCCAAATCGTCGCAATGCTGCCGGATGGACTGGCTGCGGTTGAGCGCTCGCTGGACCGGTTTCGCGGCCTGTTCCGTGCCTTTCCTGAAGAGATTGCGGCCTTCGCGAACTTCCCTTCCCTGTTCGCCGGGCTAACGGATCATCACAACAATCTGGAATTCTACGATGGCCCGCTTCGCATTGTGGGAGCCGATGGCGAAGTGGTGGCGGCGAACCTGCGTCCGGAGGATTACCCGCAATATTTTTGCGAAGTAGCCGAGCCGGATTCATTTCTGAAGTCGGCGTATTACGGGAAAATGGGATATCCGGATGGCGTCTATCGCGTCGGCCCGCTGGCGCGCCTGAACGTGGTTGCCAGTTGTGGAACTCCCCGTGCCGACCATGAGTTGGGGGCGCTAAGAGCGTTCGCAGGCAGCCCGCTGCTGAGCTCGTTTCATTACCATCAGGCACGATTGATCGAGATGCTCCATTCGATAGAGAAGCTGGAGGAGCTGCTCAACGATGCCGACATCCTGAATCCGCATGTGCGGGCTACCGCGGAGGTCAATTGCGAAGAGGGTATCGGCATTTCGGAAGCGCCGCGCGGCACCCTGCTGCACCACTATAAGGTGGATTCCAATGGTCTTGTGCGCTGGGCAAACCTGATCATCGCCACGGGCCAGAACAATCTCGCCATGAATCTCGGCGTGGCCCAGGCGGCGAAATACTTCATCCGGAACGGCCAGCTTTCAGACGGCGCGTTGAATCGTATCGAGGCCGTAATTCGCAGCTTCGATCCTTGTCTGAGCTGCTCGACCCACGCCATGGGGGCCATGCCTCTCGATATCGAAGTGCTGGCCGCCGATGGCGAGATAACAGACAGGCGGCGGCGTCCGAACAAATGAACCGGTGCGCCGTGATCGGTTTTGGCAATCCGCTGCGGCAGGATGACGGTATGGGTTGGCGGGCAGCTGAACTCGTGGAGGCTGGCCTGAAAGAAGGCGCTGCTGAAATCAGCATTTGCCATCAGCTCACTCCTGAATTCGCGACAAAGCTCGAACATGCGCCCCTGGTCATTTTCCTCGATGCAGCCGTCGACCAGGCACCGGGAGAAGTGACCCGGCGCCCCGTTGAACCAGACGGCCAATTTGTCTCTTCGCATTCTCTGACCCCCGGGCAATTGCTGAGACTGGCGCAGCTCATTTACGGCTCGTCACCTCCCGCGATTCTCATCAGCGGCGGGGCAATGGAAATGAACTCCGGCGATTCGCTGACCGCAATCGGAGAACTCTGCGCCGTACAAATGGCAGAACTCGCCCTGAATCTGTTGACCCGACCGGCAGCCTCTGAAAATCAAACCTAAAGTCGGGGGTCGCTTCCACCGATTGGCTAGGTATGGCGACTAACCGGGCCGAATTGCTTGAAACTCCGGGGGCGGTTCTCGACGGAGGCACCGAAGCGGTGGCTGAAAACCTGCGCCAAAGCTTCGAGGGACACCTTTTGCGCACGCTGGCAAAGGATCCCTTCACGGCGACAGACCGCGACCGGTACTTCGCCCTCGCCCTGACAGTTCGCGACCGGCTGATTGAGCAGTGGATCGCCACACAGCAAACCCATCACCGCAGAAATGTTAAACGGATCTACTACCTTTCGCTCGAATTCCTGATCGGGCGGCTGCTGGGGAACAACGTAATCAATCTGAAGCTGGAGGACAGCTGCCGCGCCGCCATGGCACATATCGGACTGGATTACGAGGCCCTTCGCGAATGCGAAGTTGACGCCGGCCTGGGCAACGGCGGTCTGGGCCGCCTTGCAGCGTGCTTTCTGGACTCCATGTCTACACTGAACCTCCCGGCAATCGGGTACGGTCTCCGCTATGACTTCGGTATCTTCAAGCAGAAGATTGTGAACGGCTATCAGGTGGAGCAGCCGGACCAGTGGCTAAAACTCGGCTGTCCCTGGGAAATCGCCCATCCGGAATTCTCATTCCCCGTACAGTTTGGGGGCCGGGTGGACGTGGTCGCCGGACCGAAGGGCAAAGAATGGCGATGGGTCGATACCAGGAAGGTCATGGGTATGCCCTACGATCTGCCGGTGGTCGGATACGGCGGCGGTACGGTGAACACACTCCGGCTTTGGTCAGCCAAAGCAGTAGAAGATTTTGACCTCGATGATTTCAATCGGGGCGAGTATGTCGACGCGGTTGCGAATAAAGTCCTCGCTGAAAACCTCACCAAGATTCTCTACCCGAATGACAACGTATTTCAGGGGAGAGAGCTGCGTCTGAAGCAGGAGTACTTCTTCGTGTCCTGTTCGATTCAGGACATAGTGCGGCGTTTTAAGTCCGGGGGTAACCGGTGGGACGAGTTCCCGGATAAGGTCTTCATGCAATTGAATGACACCCATCCGGCGCTGGTGATTCCCGAACTCATGCGATTGTTGATGGATGGCGAAGGCATTGGATGGGATCAGGCATGGGAGATGACCACGCATGCGACGGGCTATACCAACCATACGATCCTTCCGGAGGCGCTGGAGAAGTGGCCCGTAACCATGATGGAGAAGCTGCTGCCCCGTCCGCTTCAGATCATCTACGAAATTAATGCGAGGTTTATGCGGGAGATATCGTCCCGCTATTTGCTGGACCCGGACCGGCTCCGCCGCATGAGCATCATCGGTGAAGACGGAGAAAAAAATGTGCGAATGGCACACCTTGCGATAGTAGGATCGTGCTCCGTGAATGGAGTGGCGAAGCTTCACAGCGACCTGCTCCGGAATGTCGTGCTACGGGATTTCGCCGACTATTGGCCCGCCAGATTCAACAACAAAACCAACGGGATTACGCAACGACGCTGGCTCCTCAAGGCGAATCCCCCTTTGGCAAGACTGATCACCGAAACCATCGGGAATGGGTGGATCACGGATCTCGGCAAGCTTCGCGGTCTTGAGCGGCTTGTTGACGATGCCGGCTTTCAGGAGCGTTTTTCTACAGCCAAACGCCGCAACAAGGAAACGCTGGCGAAGTTCATCCTGGAAGAACTCGGCATTGCGGTTTCGCCGGACTCTCTTTTCGACGTGCAGGTGAAGCGGCTCCATGAATACAAGCGCCAGCTCATGTTCATGTTGTTCATCATTACCCGGTACATCCGGCTGAGGAAAGATCCGTCAGCGGAAATTGTTCCCCGCACTTTCATCCTCAGCGCGAAGGCCGCACCTGGCTATGCAACGGCGAAGCTCATTATCAAGCTCATCAATCAGATTGCGGAGGTCATCAATGGAGATCCGCAGGTCGGAGACAAGCTGAAGGTTGTGTTTCTGCCGAATTACCGCGTGTCGCTGGCCGAGAAAATCATTCCGGCCGCCGATCTCAGCGAGCAGATTTCGCTGGCCGGTACCGAGGCCTCGGGTACAGGCAACATGAAACTGCAGCTCAATGGGGCCTTGACGATCGGGACCCTCGACGGGGCCAACGTCGAAATCATGGAAGAAGTCGGAGCAGATAACATCTTCATCTTCGGGCTGACTACTGATGAGGTGGAACGACGCAGGGCGGGCTACAATCCCCGGGACATCTACGATCACGATGGGGAGATCCGCCAGGCGATCGAACTCATTGAGCGCGATTTTTTCAGCATGATGGAACCCGGGATCTTCGGGCCCCTGACCGGGTCGCTGCTTTCGGCGGGCGACTCTTATTTGGTTCTGGCTGATCTTCGCGCGTACATCGAGGCTCAGGACCGGGTGGACGCGGCATACAGGGACCGCAGAGGCTGGATCAGAAAGGCTGTTCTGAACGTGGCGCGCGCCGGAACATTTTCGTCGGACCGGACCATTGCGGAATACGCTTCCCAAATCTGGCATGTGGATGCTTGTGACGTTACGTCCTGTTCCTCCGGAGCCGCCGTACCGGACCCCGAAACACAGGGTCAAAGCCTCAGCTACGGAGATGTCCCGAAGGACCTTCATTTTCTGGACGCAATCGCAAAGCGCTCCAATGAGAACTTCCGGTCGGGACATCAATACAACGTGCTGAATGAGAGGGAAAAGAAGAGGATGCACACAATCGTCACCGGGATTCCTGACACTGTGTTCAACGAAGGCGACAACGTTGTACTCGCGCGGGGTCCATATGTTGGCACGCCGGGCGTATTTCTGCGCTCCAGGGCGGACATCAAGTGGGCGGATGTCATCGAGCGCAATGGCATGGTTAAGAGACATCCACTGGAATGGCTCGCTCGCGCCGCGATTGACTCGTAGTTCAAGTTCGGCCCCGATTCGCGATCCTGTAATGTCCGAAAACGGTATTGTATTGAAAGCAGCCAATGAAAGCTGGGGCCATCGCGATAGCCAGCGACCCTTTGGGGGTAGACACAGGGGCGCGGATAGTTCTTTGCGACGATGAGTGCATCCGAGCCTTGAGCCGGCTCTTAGCCGGAACACCTTCAGACGGTTCTGCCTTATTCCCCGGACTTCCGGTCGTCCCGCATTCTGCCGGCTTTCCGCCGACAGCTCGGCATTGGCCTTGTCAAATGCCAGATGAGCCCGAAGGAAGAAAGAGGGCGGATGCCGGAATTGTTAACTGGCATGAAGAACGGCGGAACACCTGGGCATCGCGCAACTGCGGGCATTTCTGACGGCAACGAAGAAGTTGGGTTGAAGGCTATGCCCCGCTGCTCCGGAACGACAAAGGTCTGGTGAAGCCGGACGGAGCCAGGGGCGTTTAGCCACACCAATGCGGTGTCCACCTCATTTCGCGGTTTTGATCGTTCAGAGTTGTGCGGAATGGCGAGAATGGCGGAGGCAATGCCCAACCTGCACCTGATTCCTGCCGCTCGTCTTGGCAATATACATGGATTCATCCGCCCGGCGCTTAAGATCGTCGATGGTCGATCCGTCATCGGGGAACATTGCTATACCAATACTCGCTGTACATTGGCATTGCGATGACTCGCGGATTTGGAACGGACAGGTTAGGGACTCGAGGAGGCGCTCTGCAAGGCGACCCGCCTCCCTCCGGTCGCTGACGCCAGACAGCACGGCGATGAATTCGTCTCCGCCGATGCGGGCGAGCAAGTCTTGCGGGCGAAGGACAGACCGAAAGCGCGCCGCAGCTGTTCGAAGAAAATCGTCGCCGGTCGTATGGCCGTAGATATCGTTTACCTTCTTAAACTCGTCAATATCAATGTAAGCAAGGGCGAACTTAACGGAAGAGTCACTCGTAGATTTGATTTCTGACAGGTGCTCATCCAGAAAGATGCGATTCGGTAAACCGGTCAGGCAATCGTGACGCGCCATCATTCGAAAATGATCCGCGCTTTCGTGCAGTTCCATTTCGGCTCGCTTGCGAATAGTAATGTCGCGGGCGATACCGAGAACGACCCTGCTCCCCTGGTAAGGGATTATCGTAATCGTTGTTTCTATGTCCAC
>Ga0182013_10009529_pt1 | contig 10218 bp, 7 predicted proteins | sample 612S2MmetaG_FD_120487 | JGI IMG/M metagenome (GOLD analysis project Ga0182013, IMG submission 120487) | Permafrost microbial communities from Stordalen Mire, Sweden - 612S2M metaG | ecosystem: Environmental > Terrestrial > Soil > Wetlands > Permafrost | place: Sweden: Stordalen | collected...
AGCTTCACCAGCTCCTACACCGTGGGCTACGGGCGGATCAACAGCACGGCGTCGCTGGGCTGGAACCGTTCGCGCAGCATCACCACCAATATATTCACCGACGGACCGGTGAATCCGGCGATCGGTGCGGACAACAATATCCCAGCACCCGGTATCTATGTCGGCAATCCGCTGATCTACGGCAACCCGTTCTATTTCGGCGTTCCGTCCATCTCCATCACCGGCGGCATACAGGGACTCAGCGACACCACGCCGGTCAACTCGGTGAACCAGACGATTTCATTCACCGACTTCGTGAGCTGGAGCCACAAGCGGCACAACATGCGCTTTGGCGTCGACTTCCATCGCATTCATAACGACTCCATTGGGAGCGGCGGCGACCTTGGGTCCTTCCAGTTCTCGGGATTCGCAACTGAGCTCCCGGCGCTGCAGACATGCAACGCTCAAACCGATTCTGGGCGTTGCACGGAGTATGGGGCCTCGGGATCATCCATCGCAGACTTCCTGTTGGGACTGCCTCAGAACGCCAGTGTCACTGCAGGTCTGAACAAGATCTATCTGCGCGGCAATTCGTGGGACTGGTATGGCCAGGATGACTGGCGTGCGAGGTCGAATCTGACCTTCGCCTATGGGCTGCGCTGGGAGTACTTCTCGCCCTACTCGGAGAAGTACAACCGCCTGGTCAACCTAAACGTCACCGGCATGGGGAGTTCGCTGGCGGTATCCACCATCTGCGGCACCACGCCTCCTGCGGGCACGCCCGCGGGCTATTGCGCGGCAATCAGTCCGGGAAGCCTGGTCAATCCGGACAAGTCTCTCTATTCGCCACGCGTGTCCGTTGCCTGGTCTCCCAAGTTCAAGTGGACCAAGAACACCGTGGTGCGGTCCGGCTACGGCATCAACTACAACACTGGAGCATACTCGCGCTTTGCCACCAGTCTGGCGTTTCAGCAACCGTTCTCGATCACGCAGAAGAACGTGCAGAGCTCGGGAGGCACCAACAACGGTTGCACGCTGGCCAGCATGACCCTAAGCAACGGGTACAACTGCGATAACCAGGTAACCCAGAGCAGCTACGCGGTGGATCCCCACTACCGGCTGGGCATGGTGCAGGTCTATAACCTGGGCATCCAGCGCACCGTTCCATTCGGCATCGTGCTCGGCATCGATTACACCGGCGCATATGCCGGCAACCTGGACATGCTGCGCGCGCCTAATCGCACGCCCTCCGGGCTGATCGTGCAATCGGTAGGGCAGTTCACCTATGAGGACTCGCTCGGCTACCAGCGGTCGAACGCGCTCGCCGTCAACGCGCGCCAGCGCATGCACAAGGGCATATCGCTGCAGGGGACCTATACCTACTCACACTCCATCGACAATGCATCCTCGGTCGGAGGCAGCGGCGGCTCCATTGCGCAGAACGATTCGAACCTGGGCGCGGAGGAGAGCAACTCCAGCTTCGATCGTCGTCATTCCTTGAGCGGGAACTTTGTCATCGAGCCGCCCTTCGGCCCCAACCGCGCGTTCTTCAACAGGGGCAACATCATCTCCAAGATCATGGATGGCTATTCCATCTCCGGCAACTTCACCTTCGCAACGGGCGGCTATGCAACACCGTCCTATACGCTTACCTCGCAGGAGATCGCAGCGGGCGCGCCAAGTTCGCTGCGCCCCAACCGCAATCCCACGCAGCCGATCAAGGGCGCGGGTTCACATACCCAGTGGTTCAATCCAGCGGCCTTCGTCGGCACTTGCAGCACCACGGGAAATGCGCCATTCTGCCTTCCGGACGGGACCTATGGCACTGCGTCGCGCAACTCGATTGAAATGCCCGGTATCGTTTCCATCAGCGGGTCGCTCTCGCGCACGGTATCCTTCGGCGAGACCCGCAGCCTGGAGGCCCGTATCTCTGCCAACAATGCGCTGAACACCGTGCAGTATTCGGGCGTCAGTACGCAGGTCAACTCGCCCCAGTTCGGACAGGTGACCTCGGCGGCGGGCATGCGGTCGTTCACCTATACCATGAGATACCGGTTCTAAGTAAAGTTACAGATTGTCAGTTTGGAAGCAGAAGTGGTGGAGGAGTAGCGATGCGGAAGATCATAGCGGCGGTTCTCACAGTTGGAATGGCGATCTCACCGGCGGGTGTCCCGCTGGCGGCCGTGGCGCAGCAGGGGGCCCCAGGGGCCACTACGATCAAGGTGAACGCGGAGACGGTGCTGACCAACGTCGTGGTGCGCGACAAGAAGACCGGCGAGGTCGTCAAGGGGCTCAAGGAGAGCGACTTCCAGGTATTGGAAGAAAAGAAGCCGCAGCACATCATCAGCTTCGACTACCAGAACGTCGATGAAGCGGTGACGCTGGCGGAGAACTCGACTGTCTCCGGCACCACGACCACCAAGAAGAAGACGGTTGCGGACCTGGTGAACAACGACTTCGCCGCCGCTCCCGACGAGTTGAAGGACCGTCGGCTGATTGTGATGTTCTTCGACCTCAGCAGCATGCAGCCCGAGGATGTCGAGCGCGCGGTCGACGCGGCCAAGGATTACATTAACAACCACATGGCGCCGGCAGACCTGGCAGCGTCGGTCAGCCTGGTCTCCGGCCTCAGCATGGACCAGGACTTTACCAGCGACAAGCAGGCGCTGCTGGCTGCGGTCAGCAAGTACGACGGCACGGAAGGTTCAGGCTTCGACCTGGGCAGCGAAGGCGGCGACTCCTCCGACTCCTCCGATGACTCTTCCAGCTTCACCGCCGACGACAGCGAGTTCAACTCGCTGAACACCGACCGCCAGTTGTACGCCATCCGCACCGTCTGCAAGTCGATCGAGAAGGTCGAGCAGAAGAAGAGTATGCTGTACTTTTCGGGTGGCCTGACCCGGCAGGGCATTGAGAACCAGGCCAGCATCCGCGCGGCGACCAACGAGTGCGTGAAGGCGAATACCGCAATGTACGCGGTGGACACGCGCGGTCTGCAGGCGCTGAACCCGGTGGGCGATGCCAGTCAGGGCAGTAGGCGCGGAACCGGCGCATATAGCGGCGCGTCCATGCAGGCCCAGTTGAACTCGAACTTCAGTTCGCAGGAGACCCTGGGCACCCTGGCCACTGACACCGGCGGCAAGCTGTTTGTTGATTCCAACGACTTCGGGCCGGCATTCCAGCAGGTGCAGCACGACACCGAGGCCTACTACATCGTTGGCTTCCACTCCACCAACCTCGCGCGCGACGGCAGCTACCGTCACCTGACCATCAATCTGCTGAATCATCCCGACGCCAAGCTCGAATACCGGCCGGGATACTATGCTCCGGCGGACTTCCAGCACGCCAAGGTCGAGGACCGCGAGCTTGCGCTGACCGAGCAGATGCGCAGCGAGGTGCCGGCGACCGATGTTGCCGTCTATCTGCAGGCGCTCTACTTCCGGCTGGAGGATGGCAAGTTCTACATTCCGATTTCGGTGGTGATCCCCGGATCGCAGATCCATGCGACCACGGTCAAGGATAAAGACAAGGCCAACATCGACATCCTGGGGCAGGTCAGGAACTCTACCAACATCGTGGTCGGCCAGGTACGCCAGACGGTGCCCCTTGCGGTCGACGCCAACCAGCATCTCGAAAAGAAGAACGTGCAGTATTCCACCGGCTTCACGCTGGCGCCGGGCAAGTACCATGTGAAGTTCGTGGTGCGCGAGAACCAGAGCGGCAACATGGGCAGCTTCGAAACCGACATCCAGGTGCCGGACATGAAGAAGACGCCGCTGAAGCTCAGCTCCATCGTGATGTCGAGCCAGCGCACGCCGAATACGTCCAAGAAAACGATCAACCCGCTGGTGCGCGACGGGCAGGAGTGGGTGCCGAATGTGCCCCACGTCTTCCGCCAGGACCAGCATCTCTTCTTCCTCTATGAGGTCTATAGCCCCACGAAAGACAAGGAAGGTGCAGCCCAGCCGGCTGCCGCTGCCGTGCCTGGGCTGACCAAGAAGGAAGAGGGTGCGGTGAAGGTGCTGACCAGCATCGAGTTCCTGCTCGGCGGAATCAAGGTGTTTGAGACTCCCCTGGTGGAAGCGACCGCGATCAATATTCCGGAGCGCGACGCGGTGGCCTTCCAGTTCGATGTTCCGCTGACCGGATTGAAGCCGGGGACCTACGTCTGCCAGATCAACGTCATCGACGATGCGGGCGGAAACTTCAGTTTCCCGCGGATGGCGCTGCGGGTAACGCCGCCGCTGGCTCCCGTTGCACCGGGCGCAACTCCGGTGGCTGCGGCTGCGGCGACCGCACCGAGGACGAGTGCCTCCCCAACCCTGTAACGGGCCGGATATAAGTGCTTTGCTGCGGCGCACAGATCACCGTGCGCCGCAAAGTCTGGTAGGCTTGGTTCGTCTTGAAAGGAGACCGAATCATGGCGATGAATCGAATGATGGCAGTCGTGGCACTGGCAGTCTTCAGTTCCGTGGGAGTTCAAGCTCAGATGGCGCCTGGCGCGACCGGTGCGACCGCTCCTCCTGCCGCAGGCGCCGCGGTCGATCCAGCGAAGTCCTTCGACGCCTCCGTGTCCCAGATCGAGCGCTTGTGGATGGGCGCGGCCCAGGCCATGCCGGCCGATAAGTACAACTTCGCGCCCAGTGCCGCCATCTTCGTGCCGGGCCAGAAGGTCCAGTACGACGGCGTGCGCACCTTCGCCCAGATCGTGACCCACACCATCCAGGCCAACTACAACACGTTCGCGGCCATCGGCGGCATCAAGCCGGACGTCGACACCGCGGCCATCAGCAAACTTGAAACCAAGGACGACATCGTCAAGGCGCTGGCCGCAACCTTCGCCTTCGCCCACAAGGCCGTCGCCAACGTCACCGCCGCCAACGCCTTTGACAGTGTGCGCGGCATGCAGACACGCGCCAGCATGGTAGCGGGCGCAGTCGGACACGCCGAGGACGAGTATGGTCAGGCGGTCGAATATCTGCGCATGAATGCCATCGTCCCACCGGCCAGTGAAGGCAGGCCCAGGATGTAGCTGGAGGCGGCTGCCGTCAGTCCGCTATACCGATTCCACAGTAGACGTATCCGGAAGGACCGGATGCTCGCGCGGTTTTCTCTCAAAGAAAATCGCACTCCGGGAATTCACGCCGGGGACAGAATAACTGTGGAATCGGTCTAGTGGATCGGCGCCGCCCGTGGCGGGGCCTTCGCCAGAAGAGTAAGTGAGAAGCCCGCAATGTCGTCGTGGTCGCGCAGGCTTCTGCTATAGAACCCTGACAGCGTCACATGGCGCGATAGTGGGATATCCAGGGACGCGAGGAAGCCATTGTCTTCCCCTGGATCCTCGTTCGTTGCTGTCGTCACCTTCTTCTTTCCCTTGCCGGTCGTCGAGTAGACGAGATCCTTCGCCAGCGGCAGCTCCTCATACGCATCGGCCTCAAGGCTCGCATTGAACGGCAAATCGAGGGACATGCCTGCCTGGAAATGCGCCAGCGGCCCGACCGCGACATAGCTCTTCAGCACGCGCTGATCCACCAGGTTGCTGCTGTCGCCAACGCCGAGCTCGATGTCCGGGGTCAACAGGCGAAGCGTCTTCTCAAAGTGGTTGTTGATGCTGTAAGTCACCTGCCCAGCGCCTAGCCCGTACCCGGAATTGCCCGAAGGCAGTCCCATGGTTATGATCCCGTTGTAGTCAAGCCAAGGTGCGCTCGCACTGCCCTGTAATGACAGCGCGGTATCGCCAAATACACCGTTTCGCGAAGCATAGGTATTGACTGGCTTGGCCGCTGTGCCGGTATTCCTGTAGACCTTGATGTATCCATAGAGCGGCACGCCCACATCTACGCTGAAGTGCTGATTCAGACGGTAGGCGACATTCGGATTCAGGATGGAAGACCAGCCGTTGGTCGAGTCGTGCTGCGAACTTGTGCCCAGCGTCGCATTGAACCCGCGAGTGGAGGGAATGATGCCGGCAGGGCCGCTGTCGTTGGACGCTGCCGCACTGATTGCGGCCAGTTCGTCCGACTCGGCTCCGGGAGTCGCCTGCGCCCGGCCCATAGGGACGAGGTACGCAAACAGCAGGAGCATCGCCAATAGCTGTGGCGGCAAATCACGAGTGGCCCGTGAGTTGGACAATCGAACACTCCATCGAGACGGCACAGACAAGCCTAGCAGACGGATACAGGGCGCCGTCCGAAAACTGCGGTCGACTGCTCCTCGCCAGCCCTTGCTACCGTTCCGCAATCGGAATGTAGGGCTCGGGATACGGCGGTCCGATATACTCCGCGCGCGGACGGATCAGCCGGTTGTCGTCGAGTTGTTCAATCACGTGCGCCGTCCAGCCTGCGATGCGGCTCATCGCGAAGATCGGCGTGAACAGATCGATCTCCACCCCCAGCGTGGTGTAGGTCGAAGCCGAATAAAAGTCCACGTTGGCGTTCAACTTCTTCTCCTGGTTCACGAACAGCTCGATCTTGCGCGACATCTCGAACCACTTCGACTGCCCGGAAGACCGGCCCAGGTCCTCCGACATCTTGCGCAGGTGAGTCGCGCGCGGGTCCTCGGTGATGTACACCCGGTGGCCGAAGCCGGAGATCTTCTTCTTCTGCGCCAGCATCTCGCGCACATACTCCACCGGGTCCGCGCCCGCTTCATCGATGGCGTACAGCAGCTTCATCGTCTCCGCATTCGCGCCGCCGTGCAGCGGTCCCTTCAGCGCGGCAATCGCGCCTGTGATCGCCGAATGCATGTCGGAGAGCGTCGACGCGATCACCCGCGCCGCAAACGTGCTTGCATTCAGTTCATGGTCGGCCTGCAGGATCAGCGCAACGTCGAGCGCCCGCACCGCCGTCTCCGAAGGCTTTGTCCCGGTTAACATGCGCAGGAAGTTCGCCGAGTGCGATAGCCCGCGGTCGGGATCGACGATCGTCTTGCCCTTGCGGATGCGGTCGAAGATGGCCACGATCATGGCGATCTGCGAGGTCAGACGGTAGCTCTTGCGCACATTGGCGTCGTGCGACGAATCCTTCTCGTCTGGGTCGTAGAGCGACAGCAGGCTCACCGCCGTGCGCAGCACCTCCATCGGCGTGGCATCGGTGGGCACATTGCGTAGAAACTCGTAGATCCGCCAGTTCAGCGCACGGGAAAAAGACAGCTCCTTGCTGAATTCGGCGAGTTGCGAAGCCGTCGGCAGCACGCCAAACCACAGAAGATAGGTGGTCTCCTCGAAGTTTGAGTGATCCGCCAAGTCGTGGATATCGATGCCGCGATAGGCGAGGACGCCGGCTGCTCCATCGATCCAGCAAATTGACGAAGTGCCAGCTACGGTGCCCTTAAGACCCTTGCCTGCATCATCGGTTGACATGAAAAGAGCTTCTCCGCAAAACGAAATGGAATGAAATGTATACATACGGTTATAGCGCAGCGGCGAAACGCTTGTCACCAAAAGGGTGGAGCGGGTCCGCCTGCCGGATGCCGATTTTCCGGGGAAACCTCGCGCGGGTGCGCATAACGGTCGCCGTCCAGCCCCTGCCGTATGGCTTCGCTCCGGCTCCCCCCCTCCCGGCGCTTTCGGCTTCGACGCCGGGTGAGCTATATTCGTCTCTATAGATTAAGGTGTCGCGCACGCGCGGTGCGGTCTCGCTGTGCAACCAACGCCAGCATCCCGGCGTCCAATCCAAGAGCCCTCCGCACTTGGGGTGCGGACCGGCATCGACAGTGGCTCGGAATTCCATAGGAGAAGAAAAAGATATGAGCGATATAGAACCAGTCGTAGCCGAGCGGTCCGCCTCCGGAGTATTCATTGCAGCAGTTGTCGTTGCAATTCTGCTGGGCGTGGGCGGCCTGGTGTGGTGCTACACCCTGCAGAGCCGGCTTGCCGCAACCGAGGCGACCGAGCAGAAGCTGGCCGCGGACGCCGACAAGAAGAACGCCAGCCTCACGGATCGGCTTGACGCGACCAACGCCCGGATGAGCGCCACCACGGAAACCCTCAGCCAGAATGTTGGCGCTACCCAGAAGCAGATTGACGCCCGCGCCGCCACCATCATGGCGGAGCAGAAGGCGCAGAACGCCGAGACCGCCAGGCTCGCGCAGCAGCAGACGGCGGCTGAGCAGCAGATCGGTGCGGTGTCCAGCGACGTTGCCAGCGTGAAGACCGATGTCGGCGGAGTGAAGACCGATGTGGCCACCACCCGGAGCGACCTTGAGAACACCAAGTCGCAACTCCAGAGGGTGGTGGGCGACGCAGGCGTGATGAGCGGCCTGATCGCCACCAACCACTCGGAACTTGAAGATCTGAGGCACAAGGGCGACCGCAACTACTATGAGTTCACCCTGCAGAGGGGCGCGCAACCCACCCTGCTCGCCACCGTCAAGCTGCAATTGAAGAAGGTGGACGAGAAGCACTCGCGCTACACGCTCAGTGTCAGCGCGGACGATCGCAACATCGAAAAGAAAGACAAGAACCTCGACGAGCCGGTGCAGTTTTATACCGGCAAGAACCCGGTCCTCTTTGAGTTGGTGGTCAACAACATCGAAAAGAACAAGATCTCCGGGTATCTTTCAACGCCCAAGGGCGCGCCGCAGGCCATCGCCGCACCCTAGAGCGGTTGCCATCCCGGGCCACGCAAATCGGGTTAACGCAGAACGGGGGACGCTATGAGCGTCCCCCGTTCTGCTTTGCCTTGGGTTGGGTTACTTCTTCTTGGCTGCCTTCTTTGCTACCTTCTTGGCTGCTTTCTTAGTTGCCATTTGCCTATTCTCCCTATCGATAAGACATCGATGCTGCAATACGAAAAGTTGCAGCTAACGAAGGTATAGTTTTCATGAAATTCAGTGTCAAGAAAAATCGATGCTTCCGTGAATTTTTTTTTGCAACAGGAAGATACCTGGATGCGCCTCCGCGAGTGCTTGCTGTGCGTGATGAACTGTCTTCCATGCTCGAAAGTGCTGCGGCGCGTCGGTCTCGATGCTGCGTGTCTCGCACAAAAGAATATGGCCGCAGTGATGGAGGTGCGTTGAAACGCAGTATTCATCGCGGGAAATCAAACATCGTCTGTGTGAAGCGCGCACGCTCCGGATAAATCCAGACACTCTGTCCGCATGAGCAGCAGGATGCGCATGTCATCCGCGGCGCATCGTGGGTGCCGATGCGGCTGAAGGTGAACAACGCGACGCTGTGGAAATCGCGTCCGTAACTTTATGTATGCGGCGCGCATCGCGGTGGTCGCTGCGCCTTGTGCGGGAGCAGCGCATTCGCCGCGCTACCATCTCAATCAGGTATGACCGACAACACCCAGCGATTCACCGGACGCGCCGAAGATTATGACCGCTATCGTCAGCGGTATCCGGCCGCGGAGATCCTCAACCGCCTGCGCGCATGGTGCGGCCTTGAATCGAACTGGCTCGTCGCCGACATCGGCGCGGGCACCGGCATGTTGTCCGAGGTCTTCCGCGAAAGCGGCAATCGCGTCATCGCCATCGAACCCAATGCCGACATGCGCGAACGCATGCACGTCCTCTTTGCCGCCACACCGCAGCTCGAAATCCTGAATGCCACCGCCGAGGCCACCACGCTGTCCAACGCATCCATTGACCTTGTCGCTGCCGGCCGCGCCTTCCACTGGTTCGATCCGCAACGTGCGCTTGCCGAGTTCCGTCGCATCCTCAAGCCCGGCGGCTGGGTCGCTCTTGTCTCGCAAGGCCGCACCCACCAGATCGCCGATCTTGCTCCGGCAGACCGGACTCCTGCCTACACGTAGCAGATCGCTGGCTTCGAGCAACTGCTCACCGAACGTGGCACTGACTACAACAGGGTCCGCGCCGGCTACCGCATCCACGACAACATGCGCGGCCTGTTCGGGCCTCAGGCTGAGCTCCACCAGGCGCAGGTCCACGGCGTTCAGCAGCTCGACTGGCCCGCCTTCCGTGGCCACTGCATGTCGCTCTCCGTCATCCACCAGCCGGACCACCCCAACCACGAAGCCTTCCAGCGCGAACTGCGCCACTACTTCGACGCCCACGGCTCCGCAGGCATCCTCACCATGCCCACCACCTGCTACATCACCGTCGCCCGCCTCCCCGCGGAGTGACTCGGTTCAGCGAGAACTTATGCCGCCTCTTTCGAACGGAGGGGCCTTCGCACCTCCGCCGCAGCTTCGCCCGAGGGCTGGTCCATCTTCCTCCCCTTCGCGAGTCGTAGATGAGAGCGCCGACTACAAGTCCAGCAACGAATGGGCGTCA
>Ga0182013_10009537_pt1 | contig 10213 bp, 8 predicted proteins | sample 612S2MmetaG_FD_120487 | JGI IMG/M metagenome (GOLD analysis project Ga0182013, IMG submission 120487) | Permafrost microbial communities from Stordalen Mire, Sweden - 612S2M metaG | ecosystem: Environmental > Terrestrial > Soil > Wetlands > Permafrost | place: Sweden: Stordalen | collected...
GCGAACTGGTTGTCGAGGATCTGCGCGCCGATCGGGGCGTTGCCCTGATACTCGACCGAACGTGCGATGCCGTTGCCGAAGTTCGTGTTGAAGATGTTCTGCCCGATGACGCTGAGCACGACGCCGGCGCCGATCGGCTTGCTGATCGAGAGATCGGTCAAGATGTACGGCGAGTAGTTGTTGGCGTTGTTGTTGCCTTCGTAGTCGAAGCCCATGCGCAGCACGGAGCCGTTCTTCCAGGCCTGGCGGAACTCGGCGTAGCCCTTGGCATAGGGTGCGCCCACGACTTGCTGTCCGTTGTACGGGTATTGCAGCGATGAGAAGTACGACGCCGGCAGCCCCAGATAGTACACCCGCAGGAACGTCGCGTTGAGGTAGTAGCCGAAGCCGATGCGCGGCTCATCTTTGTATGCCAGCTGGAAGCCTTGCGAGTACTCCTGCGGCCCGTTGGTCGTCGTCGACAGCTGCAAGAGACCGGTGTTCTCGCCCACGAAGCCGGCCGCCAGCGGCGAGCCGGCGGGAATCGGATTGAGCGTGGTGAGGAACGGGTTGTGGATCGTGTAGTTCCAGATGTCGCCGGAGAACACCGAGCCGTGCGGCGTGCGGTAATCCATGCCCAAGTCGTAGTCGACGGATTCTTCGGGCAGCAAGCTGGCATTGGGCGTCGTGAGCGTCGTGCTCGACGCACCTTGATTGACTTTCGTGAACCCGGAGAGCTGGTTGGCGTACGGCAGCGTCTGCGACGAACCGCCCGTAGCGCGAATCGCGATATCGCGCGTCGGACGATAGACGAAACCGAAGTGCGGATCGTAGTGCGCGAAGTACGACGTGGACGGAACGAGTGAGATCGCGACCGAGCCTGATTTGGCGCCGGCCGCCAGCGCACGATTGACCAGCGCCTGATCTTCGACCTGACCGAGGATCTTGGTCATGTTGAAGTAATTGCCGAGATCGAACTCGAGCTTCGGCGTGAGCTGCATCTGTGCCGTGAGCGAGAGGCTGCTCACCGATGAAGCGGTTTCGGGCGTCGAGATCGGCGAATACGGCAAGGTCGACAGCGGACAGGTGGTTTGGACGCCGTAACCCGGCCCGGCCGGGCCCGCGCCGGCGAGCGTGTTCGCTGCGCCGGTGGGCTGCACGTAGGTACATCCCGCCGGGATCGGCGAGGTGTCGTTGAACAGCCCGAACGTATCGTCGAGGTAGTGATCGAAGCTGACGCTTACGTTGTTCTGCGCGAACGGGTGGATGTAGGTGAACGTGTAGCCGTTGAGTTTGTCGAACTCGAACGTGCTGTACGGCGTGCCGTAGCCGTAGTTTCCGCTTTGCGCTTGTTTGGTCGACGTCGTGTAGCAGGGCAGCGCGACACTGCAGCCGGCGCCGCCGTTGGGCAGGCTCGTCGTCGTATACGGGAACAGGGTTCCGAACGGTGTCGTGTTCGCGGTGACGTAGCCGATCGAACCGTTTGCCGCATCGGTCGAGAAGCAGGGGCCTTTCGCGCCGCCGTTGGCAAGCGACGGTGCGGTGTAGGCGACGGTGCAGTTCGCGGTGTTCGTCACGATCGACCAGCCGCCGTTGTTGCCGGGGACGGCGGCCTCCCCGCTGCCGTCGATGAAGCGGCTGATGTTGGCCGTGTACGGCCGCAGCAGCAGCGTGTCGTTGCCGATCGTCGTCTTGAAATCGAGATTGAAATTGGGTTCGTTTTCACGCACGTCCGACCCGGGATAGAACTGGTACAGCGGAACTTTGGAACTGATCTGGCTGGTGGTCCAAGGCGCGTTGTAAATCGAGAGTGCCGTACACGCCGTGCCGTTGCCGGCCGCGCCGTACGAGATCGTACCGGCCTTGACGGTGTTCACGCATTGCGGCAGCGTCTCGTACCCGGCGAGCTGACCGTAGGCATTGCCTTGCGGATCGTAGCGCCCTTGCAGTCCGAGGAACTCGAACGCCAGCGACGTCGCCGGGGAAAAGTTCCAGCGCAGTTTCGTCACTTGCGCGTCCAGACTGTACGTGTTGCTGAAATCCGTCGCGCTCGCAATCGTGTATGCCGGCGCGAGTCCCTGGCCCAGCGCGGGCACGGTGTAGTTTCCGGTCAGCGGGTAGTAGCCGAGTTTGGGCGCGGCGAGCGTCGCGGGATTGGTCGGAAAATTGTATGGTTCGGCCGTATTGATGTCGTCGGCGATCACGCCCTTGCTTGGGCCGTTGTACCCGCTGAACGATTTGCCGAGCACGACCTGCAGCCGGTCGTCGAGGAGATTGGCATTGGCGATTGCCGTGAATTGCGAGCCGCCGAATTGATCGAGGCCCCCTTGAACGTAGCCACCGGTTTTCGACGCGAAATCCGGCGTCCGCAGGTTGATGATGCCGGCGCCCGAGGTGCCCGCCGTCGGCGGGCCGATGACCGTTCCCTGATAGGAGTCGACCGCCGAGAAGAGTCCGGAACCGGCGTAATTGGTGATGAACTGGCCGGAGATGCCGGTCGACACGGGGTGGCCGTCGAGCGTGATGCGCGTTTCGGTCGGCAGCCCGTGGATGACGAATTGATGGTTGACGTTCGTCGCGCTGTTGGTGATCGTGATGCCGGGGATCGTCTGCACGATCTGGGAGAGATCGGGAGTGTTGCGTTCGCGAATGGTCTCCGTCCCGACGCTTGGCGCGGAGTTGGACGAGAGATTGAACGTTGCCGCATTTCGGGTCGCGGCCGACGACGAACTCGTGCGGCCGATGACGCTCAAATTACTGAGCGATGCCACGGTGAGCGTGATCGTCGCCTTGAGACTCTCGCCGCCGGTTACGACGACGTCCTGCTGCCCGGTCTGATAACCGCCCTTGCTGACCGTGATCGAGTAGATTCCCGCCGGCAGGGTCAGCGTGAACGCGCCGCTTCCGTCCGAGGCCGTCTTGCGGCTGTGCCCCCCGCCGGCGGCGTTGACCGTCGCGGCGGCGACGCGCCGGCCGTTCGAGTCGACGATCGTCCCGCTGATGGTTCCCGTCTCACTCGTCACCTGCGCGACCGTCGTCGCCGCATAGCCGCGACCGACGACCGAAAGAATAATCACCACCGCGGCAAGCGCGGCCCGAACGACTTTACACAAGTGAACACTCCCCGCCATAGCAAAAATAGCAGTGCCAGTGGATGACGCCGCCAAACATGCCGTGGGCCGGAACGCCGGCCACAGTCCGTCGTGAAGTTTACTGGGGAAAGATTCAGATTACGTTAACAAGTTCGCGGCCGGAGCGTTCAGCATCCGGCGTGCGTCGAATGTCGAGCCGCGCGTGCTGCGGCGCTCCCAGGAGTCGAGCGGTTAACGCAGGAGCGCGCCGAGGACCGCGCGCTGGCCGTCGCTCCACGGCGCCGAACGCTCCTGCTTCATGCAGACGATCGCGACGCGCGCGAGGGTCCGGATATCGGTGCCGCCTTGCGAGGTGATCGCATGTTCGAGGATCGCGCTCGAACGGCCGAGTGACGCGACGCGCGCGTGAACTTCGAGTGCTTCGTCGTAGAAGCATGGCCGTACGAAACGCAGCGTGATCTCAACGGCGTTGTGCATGAAGCCGAAGTTGGGTGCTTCACGGTCCGGATCGCCCAGCGAGTTGAAAAAGTCGAGCCGCGCGATCTCGAAGTATGCGGTGTAGAAGACGTTGCTGACGTGCCCGAGCGCGTCGGTCTCGAAGAAGCGCGGGCGCACCGGCGCCGACCATGAAAAGGAGCGAAGCCATTCGGCTTCGCCCCCGGGAACGTAGAGATCGAGCGGCATCGTGCGGCCTAGGATGCCGCGGCCGGAGCCATTTAATGCAGCTTGATTGCGGGCGCCACGCCGCGTCCGGCAAACGTTTCGTCGAGCAGCTTCTGCAACTCGCCTTTTTCGGCCATCGGTTCGAGGATGTCGGTGTCGCCGTAGAATTGACCGTTGATGAACACCTTGGGCAGCGTCTGCCAATCGGTCATCTGTGAGAGCGCCGCGCGTTTGGGCATGTCCTCGAGCACGTCGACGACCTCGAACGGGTAGCCGAAGCTATTGAAAAACTGAATCGTTTCCAACGTGAAGCCGCAGCGCGGCGCATCCTTGGTTCCTTTTCCATAAACGAGTACCGGGTTGGCGGCGATTTCTTTGTCGATCTGCTCGCGGATGGCGTCTGACATTTAGGTCTCCAGAAGTTCGGTGCGGATTGCCAGGGCGTGGATCCGCCCGTCGGCTCGCGCCTCCGCAAGGGCCCGCTCGACCATGCGGTGACGGTCGAGCGGCGATTTTCCCGCGAAGAGCTTCGAGCGTACCAACACGTCGAAGTGATCCATGGTGCCGGTGCGATCCCAAATTTCGACTTCGGCGTCGGGGAACGTGCGGCGAATGAGCTCGGTCATCGAGCGGTCGTCGATCATCTGGGTTCGGCTCCGCAGGGTTCGGCTGCGCCGAACCCGTGGCGTTTGGCGCCTACGGCGCCAAGCCGCGGTCTCGAGTATGCAACACGTGGTTCGGCTGCGCCGAACCCGTGGCGTTTGGCGCCTACGGCGCCAAGCCGCGGTCTCGAGTATGCCATATCAGGGGTTGAGCGGCTTCGAGCGCCGGTTCGATTCGATGAGTTGCCGAATTTCGCGAATCGTTTCGGGAAGATTGGGAGCGCCCGCTTGAAGGGCGCGCATCGCGCCGGCGGCGAGCACGATTCCCGCCACGCCCAAGAGGATCGCGGGAACGCCTTGGGCGCGCAGATTTCCGATGCGCAGCTTCGAGACGCGCAGGGCGCGGGCGGGGTCGAACGCAGGTAAGTTTTTCATGAGCGGTAACGGGCGGGTGCGCCGGGATGCGGGGTGAATCCTCGCGCTCTATGAAGACGCAAACCACATCCTTCCGGTGGGACGTACCTGCGGACTTTAATTTCGCGCGGGACGTGGTCGATCCGTTGGCGCACGAGGACCGCCGCGGGTTGCTGTTCGTCGACGCCGCCGGCAAGCGCACGGAGTACACGTTCGCCCAGATTTCGGAGCAATCGCAAAAATGGGCCGCGGTGCTGCGCGACAGCGGCGTGCGCAAAGGCGACCGGGTCATCGTCGTGCTGCCGAAGATCCCGGCTTGGCTCTTTGCGATGCTCGGGCTTTTGCGCTTGGGCGCCGTCGCGGTCCCCGGCGCCGAGCAGCTGCGCGCCAAAGACCTGCTGTACCGCGCGAATCATGCCGGCGCGACCGCCGCGATCGGCCATGTCGGCAACGCCGGTGAGGTCGACGCGATCGCCGCGGACGCGCCGAACCTGCAGCGCTATCTGCTCGTGGGCGGCGAACGCGAAGGCTGGACGACCGTCGAGCCGCTCGTCGCCGCGGCGGCGCTCTTCGCCGGCGTTCCGACGCACGCCGACGACTTGGCCTATATCGTCTACACCAGCGGCACGACGAAGGATCCCAAAGGCGTGGTGCACCGCGTCGCTTACACCTATTCGAAGCGCATGGCGGCGCAGTTTTGGTTCGCGTGTACGCCGGCCGACCTGGTGTGGTGCACGGCGGGGACCGGCTGGGCGAAATCGTTGTGGAGCGTGCTGCTCGGGCCGTGGTCGTGCGGCTCGTGCATCGTGCTCGACGAGGGCGGCTTTGTCCCCGAGGCGCGGCTGGACATGATCCGCGATCTCGGCGTGAACGTACTCTGTCAGGCGCCGACCGAGTATCGGCTCGAGGCGAAACTGCCTGACCTGGGCAAGCGCTGGCAGCTGCCGAGCTTGCGCCACTGCGTTTCGGCCGGGGAGCCGCTCAATCCCGAGGTGCTGGTTCGCTGGCGGGAGGCTTTCGGCTTGACCATCTACGACGGCTACGGGCAGACCGAGAACACGCTGCTGGTCGCCAACTTGCCCGGCGCGGACGTGCGGCCTGGGTCGATGGGCAAGCCGACGCCCGGCCACGACGTTGCCGTCATCGACGTGGCCGGTGCGATTTGCGCGCCGGGTGAAGTCGGCGACATCGCGCTGCGGGGCTTCCCCCCGTCGCTTTTCACCGGCTACTACCGGAACGACGACGAGACGAACGCCGCGCGGCGCGGCGGCTGGTATATCACCGGCGACCGGGCACAAGTCGACGCCGACGGCTACTTCTGGTTCGTGGGCCGAACCGACGACGTAATCTCCTCCGGTGCCTACCGGATCGGGCCGTTCGAGGTCGAGAGCGCGCTGCTCGAACACCCGGCGGTAGCCGAGTCGGCCGTGGTCGGCTCGCCGGACCCCGACCGCGGCAACGTCGTCAAGGCATTCGTCGTGCTGCGTCCGGGCCACGACGGGTCGGCGGCCCTGGTCCGCGAACTGCAGGATCACTGCAAACGAGTAACCGCTCCGTACAAATATCCCCGCGAGATCGAATTTGTCGGCGAGTTGCCGAAAACACGTTCGGGCAAGATCCGGCGAGTCGAACTTCGGCAAGCGGAACTGCGCAAAAAAGGCGCCACCGCGGCGAGTGGTTTCGTCTGATCCGTGCGCTTGAACGGCTGGCCGAGCTTGGTTCAAGGACGCCGAAAGAGGGGCAACGTATCCAAGAATTAGGCAAGCCGGATATCTCGACAGATGCAGCGCGTTCGAGCGTACCGCGTGTCGTCCGCCTTAGGTGTCGAGGGAGTGAAGGCGTGAAGCGGGAAGGCTTATGCGATTATGCTGACGCCGGAACGCCTGCGGTAACGAATGGCGACAATTTTTTATAGTCTGGCGGGCGAAGGGCGCGGGCACGCGACGCGTGTTCGCACGATTGTCGAGCATTTGCGCTCCGAACACCGGTTCGTTCTTTTCGCTCCCGGCGACGCGTTCGACATGCTCGCGCCGCTCTACGCCGACTCCGACGTGCGAGTGGTCCGCATCCCCGGCCTGCACTTCGAGTACGCGCCGAGCCGGGCCGTGTCACCGTGGCGGACGACTCGCGGATCGTTGGCGTACATCGCGCGGCTTCCGGGACTCGTCCGGCGCCTCGAACGCGAGTTCGACCGCGAGCGCCCGGACTTGGTCGTCACCGATTTCGAGCCGGCGCTTCCCCGCGCCGCGGCCCGGCGCGGGGTGCCGTTCGTCAGTCTCAATCACCAGCACTTCTTGGTGACGAGCGACTTTTCGCAGCTACCCAAGGTCCTGCAGCTGCGCGCCGCCGCGCTGGGGGAACTCGTGAAGCTGTACTACAAGGGCCAAGCGACGACGATTGTGTCGTCATTCTGCTTTCCCAAATTGCGTGCTGGCCTCGGGCCCACCGTCCAAGTCGGGCCGCTGCTGCGGCCGCAGGTCCTTGCGGCGCGCGCCGAGCACGGCAAGCATCTGGTCGTCTACTTGCGCAAGTTCGGTCCGGATCGGCTGCTCGACGCGCTCGCGGCAACCGGCCGCGAAGTTCGCGCGTACGGACTTGGCGCGCAGCCCAGCGTCGGACACATCCACTTTCACGCCATCGACGAACGACGCTTCGTCGAAGATCTCGCGACGTCGCACGCGCTGGTCACGACCGCCGGGAATCAACTGCTGGGCGAAGCGCTGTATCTGCGCAAACCCGTGCTGGCTTTTCCCGAGCCGAGCAATCCCGAACAAGAGCTGCACGGGCACCTGCTCGCCAACGAGCGCGCCGGCGAACGGCTCGATTTCGCGGCGGTCGACGCGGCGGCGCTGCGCGGCTTCCTCGGCAACGTCGAGTATTATCGGTCGCAGATCGTCACCGAGCGGCTCAACGGCAACGTGGCCGCGTTGGCCGAACTCCGCCGTCACTTGCCGCCGCAAGCCTCAACCATCCGCCGCGAGCCTCAAGTGGTGAACCGATGAGAACCCTGCGGCGCGCCGCGGCGCTGGCGAAAACGATCGGCAACGTCCGCCGCGGCGACGCGTGTTTGCCGCGCATGCTCACCTACACGGTCACCTTTACCTGCAACGCTCGCTGCGTGATGTGCGACTCGTGGCGCAAAGACGGCAAAGGCGACTTGACGCTGCCGGAAATCGAGCGGATCTTCGCGCAACTGCCGCCGATGGACGCCGTGCGTTTGACGGGCGGCGAACCGTTCGTGCGCCGCGATCTTACCGACATCGCGCGCATCGCTGTGGGCGCGGTTGCGCCGGCGTTGCTTCACGTCACGTCCAACGGCTTCTTGACCGATCGAATCGTCGACTTCTGCGAACGCCGGCCGCGCGACGTTCCGCTCAACCTGCTGGTGTCGATCGACGGCGTGGGCGAGAAGCACGATCAGATCCGCGGCCACGACGGCGCGTTCCGCTCGGCGATGCGCACGATCGAGGCGCTCGCTCCGCGGCGCAAGGAGCTACGGCTGAATTTGGCCGTGAATCAAACCGTGGTCGATAACGTCGGTGCCGCGCAATACAAGGAATTACACGCGCTGCTCGAGCCGCTCGGGGTGAAGAACCAGGTCGTCGTCGCGTACCGCGCGAGCGCGACCTATTCGGTGGCCGCGGAGTCGAATCTGGCGCCGAACTATCCGGGCCAGTTCGAGCCGTTCGACGATCTCTCGATTCCGGCGCTCGAAAGTTTGTTCGAGGCCCTCGAAGCCGACCTGCGAACGTATCCGCCGGTCGAACGGGTGGCGAAGCGCTACTATCTCGACGGCATCCGCAACCGGCTGCTGGCGCAGGACGGCAGCCCCAATCCGCCCTGCGTCGCGCTCCGCGCGCACATGCGAATGTTCCCCAACGGCGACGTTCCCGTCTGCCAGTTCAACAGCCGCAAGCTGGGCAATCTGCGCGAAACGCCCTTCAAAGACGTATGGTTCAGCCCGACGGCGGAGTCGGCGCGCGCCTGGGTGCGCGCGTGCCCCGGTTGCTGGGCCGAATGCGAGGTCTTGCCCAGCGCCGTGTACTCGGGCGACATTTTCCGGCACGTGAAGCGCGCCCGCCGGACTCTGGGCCGGCGGCCCAAACTGAGTCCGGCATGACCGGCAGCGGCGCACCCCGCGCGCTGGTGACCGGCTGCGCGGGATTCATCGGTTCGCACGTGGTCGAACATTTGCTGGCGACGGGCTATCACGTTCACGGCATCGACTCGTTCGACGACTACTACGATCCGCGGCTCAAAGTCGCCAACATCGAAGCGGCGCTGCGTGACAACCGGTTCGAACTCGACGTGATGGACTTGGCCGCCGCCGGCGCGGCGCAGCGGCTCACGGCTCGCCCGCGGCCCGACGTGGTCATCCATCTCGCGGGTATGCCGGGCGTGCGCCGGTCGCTCGCCGAGCCCGGGCGCTACGTGCGCGCGAACGTGGTCGCGACGCAAAACGTGCTCGATGCCTTCGCGCGGGAAAACGCCGTGCCCATCGTCTTCGCCGGCAGCAGCTCGGCGTACGGCAACGATACGCTGCCGCCGTTCGACGAATCGGCGCCCTGCAACACGCCGCCCAGTCCGTACGCCGCGACCAAGCGCGCGGGCGAATTACTGTGCGCCGCGGCGGCTCAGTCGTTCGGGGCGCCGATCACCGTGCTGCGTCTGTTCACCGTCTACGGTCCGCGCCAACGCCCCGATCTGGCGATTCGCAAGTTCGCCACCGCGATGCTGCGCAAGGAAGAGATCACCGTCTTCGGCGACGGCTCGATGGCGCGCGACTTCACCCACGTCAGCGACATCGTGCGGGGTATCACCGCCGCGGCGCGCGAGCGCTCCGGGTTCCGCACCATCAACCTCGGCAACGCGTCACCGGTGACGGTCTTGGCGCTGGTCGAAAAACTGGGCGCCGCGTTGGACATCAAACCGCGCGTTCGTTTCGTCGTGCGACCGCCCGGCGAAATGAACGTCACGTTCGCGAACATCGACCGCGCCGGCGAGCTTTGGTCGTGGAGCCCGTGCGTTGCACTCGACGACGGACTCGCTGAATTCGCCCGTTGGCTGCGGCAAGAACGCCGGACGGTGCCCGAGCGTTTGCGCCGGATCCTCACGTTGGGCCGTGCGCCGATCCGCGTGCGCAAGCTGCTGCGCCGCCCCAACGCGTTGTCGACAAACCCCGCGTATTAGAGGATTCGCTTCGGAAAATCCGTCGCGTTCGGCTTCGCGGATCAAAGCATAGCGGGCCGGCGGGGCACACCTCTTGCGCTTGACCAAATAAACACACGAGGGCGGAGAGATCGATCGGCGAGGAGGGTAAGCTTCCGCTGCAGCACTTAGCAGGTTGCGGAAAAAGGGCGCTTTTGTAGCAAAGCCTCTCCTCTTCCAATTTTTTACTTTTCGCGGTCGCGCTTGTTTTTCTCGATTCCTGCGAGTTTCGGGGTTATTTTGTTACTTTTGGAC
>Ga0182013_10009538_pt1 | contig 10212 bp, 9 predicted proteins | sample 612S2MmetaG_FD_120487 | JGI IMG/M metagenome (GOLD analysis project Ga0182013, IMG submission 120487) | Permafrost microbial communities from Stordalen Mire, Sweden - 612S2M metaG | ecosystem: Environmental > Terrestrial > Soil > Wetlands > Permafrost | place: Sweden: Stordalen | collected...
TCCGTAATCAGCCCCGCATCGCACTTCTCCGCGACGACCGCCAACTGAGCCGCCTTAATGTGGGGCAGAATCGGCTCAGGATTAATACCGGGAAAGAGCGGATTCAACTCACTGCGTATCTCGACAAAGGGGATCTCGCGGCGCGCAAAGATAGATGAGATCACTCCGCGCCCGCAGCCATACATGCAGTCGATAAGGAACTTGTATCCCGACTCGCGAATCCCGTCGAGATCGACAAAACGCGCTATCGCTGTAATGTACTCCGGGTTAAAGTTCACCTCTTCGAGACGGCCCTTCTTCTCTGCGTCGGGCAGCGGCTGGTTCAGATAGCTCTCGATCGAGGTCATAATGGCCGGAGTTCCAGACCCGCCATATGTGGCCTTGTACTTCACGCCGTTCCACTCGGCGGGATTGTGGCTCGACGTGATCATCACTCCGCCCGCAGCATTGCGTCCACGCACCGCATAGCTGAGCGCCGGCGTCGGCGTGATATCGAATGCCAATGCCACGGGAATGCCGGCATTCACCAGCACCTCGGACACTACCCGTGCAAACCCGCGCGAGCCGAAGCGCGTGTCGTATCCGATGCAGACGCCACGCTTTGCATCTTCGTGCTGCAAGACGTAATGCGCAATTGCCCGGGCAGCCACCCGCACATTCGCAAAGGTGAAGTCGTCGGCGATAATGCCACGCCAGCCGTCGGTCCCGAACTTTACGACTGTCGTCGCATCCGCCATACGTCCACCTTCTCCTCTAGTTGCAGCCTGGACGACGTCGTGCTCAATGGTCCACAAATCTCTGAAAACTTCAGACCAGGCTCTCGTGCCCGGCCCGCTTCAAGTCGCTGACTACCTTGCCCACATCCTGAGAGCGGTTCCGCGTCGTAATCAAAAGGCAGTCTCCGGTATCGACCACTACCAGATCGCTCACCCCAACCAGGGCAACCACCTTGTCCGGCGCGTAGACGTAGTTGCGCTCCGCATCGATGGTGCAGTGCACAGGCTGGGTCTTGTCGAAGGTATTCTCCATTGAGCTATCGGTAAGATGCTCGTGCAGCGCGGCCCACGAGCCGATGTCGTTCCAGCCAAAGTCCGCGGGCAGGCAATAGATCTCCGAAGCCATCTCGCCCTTCGCGGACCGCGGCTCCAGCACCGCGTAATCGATGGAGATGTTTTCGCACTTGGGATAGACCTCGGCAAAAACGCGCTCAAAGTCCGGCGTGCCATGCGCTGCGGCAATCTTTTCCAGGAGCGGCGCCATCGCCGCGCAGTGCTCGCGAATTGCGCCGGCGAGTGTGCGAGCGCTCCACAGGAAGATTCCACCGTTCCACGCGTAATTGCCGGATGCGACGAATTCCTCGGCGCGGGCGCGGTCAGGCTTCTCGGTAAACCGCTTCACCCGCCGCAGAAGAAGGGCCTCGCCATCGTCGTCCGGTGACCCCACCCAATCGAACGACATGCTCTGACCCAGTTCGATGTAGCCGTATCCGGTCTCGGCGCGGGTCGGCGGCACACCTAGCACAACGATGTTGTTGCCGCTCGCGGCCACCGCTGAGCCTGCCCGAATCACCTGACAGAACCGGACCGGATCCTTTACTACGTGGTCCGATGGAAAGATGCCAATCACCGTCGAAGGCTCGGTGCGCTCCAGAAGAAACGCGGCAAGCGCGCAGGCCGGCGCCGTATTGCGCGCCGCTGGCTCGCTGAGAATGTTGGCTTGGGGAATCTCAGGCAACTGCACCGCGATCACATCCGACAGCAGATCGTTTGTGATGACCCACGTGTGGTCTGCCGAGGCAATGGGTAGGAGCCGGTCCAGCGTCTGCTGGATCATGGTCCTTTCCCCATCGAGTGCCAACACTTGCTTGGCCCGCGCCCGTCTACTCCGCGGCCAGAAACGCGTTCCGCTGCCGCCCGCGAGAATCACCGGAGCAAAACGCGGCCCCGCCTTACCGCTCACAACATCCATAGGCACCAATGTTAGAGTAAAAAGCCCAACCTGACGGGCAATTCTAAAGAATGCCCGAACCGAATCGTGCACAGCCTGCAGAATACCTAGCCAAGCTTCGCCAAGTACTCGCGCATCCTCTTCACACCTTCGTCCACGACGTCGCCGGAAACTGCATAGGAAAGCCGGATATGTTCCTCCGTTCCGAACGCCTCACCGGGAACCACTACGACATGCGCCTCGGTCAGGAGCTTTGACGCCAGGTCCGACGCCGACTTGACCCCGCCCTTGCGGATAAAGGCGCTTACATTCGGATATACATAGAACGCGCCCTGGGGCACCGTGCAGGTCAGTCCGGGAATCGTCTTGAATCCGGCCAGCACCTGGTCGCGCAGTTTTAGATAATCTGCCCGCATCTCGGCCACGCATTCCTGCGAACTGGTGAGCGCCGCGATGGCCGCCTGCTGCACTACGCTGGCGGTGTTCGATGTGCTCTGCGACTGCAGCTTGCTCATCGCGGAGATAATCTGCTTCGGTCCCAGCGCAAAGCCAGCGCGCCAACCGGTCATCGCATAGGTCTTCGAGAGCGAGCCGAGGATCACCATGTGCTCTTTACAGTCGGTAAACGTACCGCCGCTCACCGGCGCACCGGTAAAGGTCAGATAAACATAGCACTCGTCGAGCAGCACGTAGATGCCGCGAGCATGCGCCAGGCGAACAATCGACTCCAGATCGGCCGGCGATACGACGGCGCCCGACGGATTCGACGGGGTGTTCAGAATGATCGCCTTCGTCTTCGGCGTGATCGCTGCCTCAATCATCTTCGCGGTGATGCGGAAGTCCTCGCGCTCGTCGCTCTCGACCAGCACCACCTTGCCACCCGCATACTGGATGATGTCCTTGAACGACACCCAGTACGGCACCGGCAGGATCACCTCGTCGCCGTGGTCAACCAGCACCTGCACCGCATTGAATAGCGCCAGCTTGCCGCCGGTGGTGAACACGCACTCCTCCACCGCGTAGTTCGATCCAAAGTCCGCCGCGTGACGCTCCACCACAGCCTTGCGCACCGCGGGAGCGCCGGCTACGTTCGTGTACTTCGAGAAATTCTTCTGGATCGCCTCGATTGCTGCGTCCTTGATATGCTGCGGCGTCGCAAAATGCGGCTCGCCCGCACCGAAGTTTGCCAGGTTGATGCCGGCAGCCTCCATCTTCAGCGCCTCGGCGGTTATCGCCATGGTCGCGGAAACCTCAATTCGATTGATCCGGCCGGTCAAAACCTTCATCGCAGTCACGCTCATCCCCAATACGCTCCTCTATACAGTCTTTCAGATTTTCCAGCTCAAAGAAAGCCTGTTGGCCGGTCCGTTCCCGAGCCGGGCCGGTCGTCGCCGCTGCCGGCAGACAGCAGCCAACCCAAAGGTGAAGAATCGACAGAAGCGGTCGATAGATGTGAATAGGTCATAACTGTTTCTATGGTCAGCCCACCTTGGCAATTCTTAGTTTGCTCTACAGGGCATCCGTCGCAACCGATTGCAGAGGAGCTGGGCAGGAAATGCCATCCGCAGCGCACGGCGCCTGGTGGAGCAGTGGTTTTCTGGAGGTCGGAACGTGACTCTTGGGAAGAAGCTCGGATGGTGCTTCGCAGCCGTCAGCGGGATCACAGCGATTCTTGGCAGCTACGCATGGATCGGCGTTACCTCAGTTACCAATGAAATGGACATTTCAGTCCACACCATTGCGAAGAAGGTCACGCTAGCCTCCAGGCTTCAGTATTCCGTATTAACGATGCGTTTCAGCGAGCGAGGTATCCTTCTCTTTGCGAGCATTGACGGTGAAGAAAAGAAAACAGCAAACGTAAACTCCTTGAAGGCGGCCAGAACGCAGATTGAGCAGGACATTCGTGACCTGCGGCCACTGTTGCAGACCGACAAGGAACAGCAACTGCTCAATACAACGGAAGGCGCCACCAAAGCCTACGCAGTCGCGCAAGCCGAAGCGTACAGCCAGGTCTCTAGCCGCCAGTTCCGGGAAGCCATTCAAACCGATATGGACAAGGTGGTTCCCAATGGAGCGATCGCAACCAGTGCGCTCAAAGAACTGGGCGACATGCAGCAGGGATTTTACGATGACGCGGTACAGCGCGCAGATGCCGTCGCAGCGGAATGCCGTATCGTGATCGCCACGCTATTGGGAATCTCAATTGGCCTTGGACTCCTCTCCGCTGCCGTGCTTAGGAGATCGACACGGGAGCTTACCGGCATTGCCGCAGAGATGGGCCAAGGCGCCGAGCAGGTAGCGGCCGCTGCCGGGCAGTTCGCCACATCGGGCCAGACTCTCGCCCAAGGCTCGTCCGAGCAGGCTGCGTCCCTCGAGGAAAGCTCCTCGTCGAGCGAAGAGATCGCCTCCATGGCTCGCAAGAACACCGACAACTCAAGTTCTATGGTGACGCTGGTCAACCAATCGCAACAGGCTTTTACAAGAGCGAATCGAGAGCTTGACGATATGGTTCGGTCAATGGGCGAGATCGCTCAGTCTAGCGACAAGATATCGAAGATCATAAAGATCATCGATGAGATCGCCTTCCAGACCAACATCCTGGCCCTGAATGCAGCGGTAGAAGCGGCGCGGGCAGGCGAGGCGGGTATGGGGTTCGCTGTGGTTGCGGACGAAGTGCGCAGCCTGGCGCAACGCAGCGCACAAGCCGCCAAAGACACCTCCAGCCTGATCGAGGAATCCATGTCCAAGTCCAACGATGGAAAGACAAAGGTCGATCGGGTCGCCGCAGCAATCCGCTCCATCGCTGAAGACTTCGGCAAGATGAAGACATTGGCCGATGAAGTGACCCTGGGGAGCGGGGAGCAATCCCGGGGCCTGGAGCAGATCGCCGGCGCCATCGGCCAGATGGAAAAAGTCACCCAAAGCATCGCCGCAAATGCCGAAGAGAGCGCAGCCGCAGCTGAGGAGTTGAGTTCGCACGCGGACGTTATGGAGACCGCGGTCATGCGCTTAAATGCCATGGTTGTATCCAAGAAGCAAAGGGGATAGCCGGGCAGCTTGGCTCAAAGAACTGAACTCAAGCGCCCTCTGCCCATCGATCCCTGAACTCAGACCTTCCCTTTCCGTACCACCCAAGTCGTCATGCACCTTTGTCCCTGCACCACCGTCGTCTTGAGCGGGTCGACTAATTCCCCGCCCAGCCTGCGCGTCAGCCCCATCAATATGGCCTCGTCCACTAGAAACCACTGCGCGCCGTGGGACATGCGAAACCGTCGTCCGCCGAGCGACTCGAAAACAATCCCGTTCCCGGCGCCGATCGTCGATCCCAGTCGGCAGAAGAGCATTCCGCCCGGCCGGAGTACCCTCCAAAGCCCGCGCACCATCGCGTCAAACTGGGCTTCATCCCGCGCAAAGTGCAGTACCGCGTTGCACACCACCACATCCGCAAAGACGTCCGGAAATGGCATCGCCTCAATCGCCGCATCCTGGAAGTTTGTACTCGGTAGCGCGGGCGCAACCTGTTGGGCCGTCTCGCGAAGGCTGGCCACGGCTGCTGCATCGGCGTCCACCCCGAAGACTTCGTAGCCCTCGCGAAGCAGGTAGAGGAGGTTTCGTCCGCGGCCGCAGCCCGCGTCCAACACTCGCATTCCTGGAAGGATATTTCCGCGCAAAAGCTGATCGAACAGATAGATATCCATCTGCCCGAACTGCTCCTGAAGTATCATCCGAGGCCCCTTTGGGTGTTCGTTCCAGATTGGGCTTGAGTCAGCACGGATCCGTGGCGGATTATCCGGCCACGACCGTGCCCTTGGCCTTGGCTTTCATCCTCGCCATCACCAGTGGCGGCACCAGTTCGCTGACATCGCCGCCTAGTTTGAAGACACCCTTGATGAGACGCGAGCTGACGTAGGTGTACTGCTCGGTCGGCATCATGAAGATCGTCTCCAGGCTCGGATCGAGCTTGCGATTCATCATCGCCATAGGGAACTCGTATTCGTAGTCGGTGATGGCGCGAATGCCACGCAATACCGCTTTGGCTCCCTGGGCGCGAGCAAAGTCGACCAGGAGACCGTCAAAGGTGGCTACCGAAACGTTGGGTAAGCCACATTGGGTGATCGCCTCAGCGATCATTTCCTGCCGCTCGACCACCGTAAACAGCGGCGTCCCCTTATCCGAGTTGCGCAGAATTGCGACGACCAACTGATCGACGATCTTCGCCCCACGGGCAATCAGGTCAAGGTGCCCGTTGGTCAGGGGATCGAACGTTCCTGGATAGATCACTTTGACGGATTGCATGTCTAGAAGCAGCATACCTCAGCGCCGTGGCGGCATACCCAGGAAGCAGCCTCCTGGCCGCGAAATAATCCCTGTAGAGTGTAGACTTCCCCCGATCTGCTACCGTCTGTCCCTGTAGTTGCTCAAAGAAAATCACCGGCCGGCAAGGCGTTGATTCGCGATGAGCTGGACAAAACGAACATGGCGCCCGAAAACATACAGACCTTCCCATCTCCGGCTTTCTCCCTCGCCGACGCGCGCAGCACTCCGCTCGACGATCTGGATAGCGTGGTCGCCATGTACCAGCCGCGTGTGTTCCGGTTTCTGCTGGCCACGCTGCGTGACCGCGACGCCGCCGAGACTCTGACCCAGGAGACCTTTCTGCGCGCATGGAGCGCCCGAGCTACCTTCCGTGAAGATTGTGCCGTCGCCACCTGGCTGATTCGCATCGCGCTCAATCTGGCTCGAGACCACACCCGAACCGGCCGCTTCCGGTTCTGGAAACATATCTCGCAGAACGCAGTGGACGTCGCCGACGTGGCCGCCAGCGTTCCCAATCATGAAGGGTCGGTTGAAGCGCATCTTATTGCCCAGCAACAGGTTGCCCTGATCTGGGAGACCGTCGCAGGCCTCTCGCAACGGCAGCGCACCATCTTCCTGCTGCGCTTCCTGGAAGAGATGGACATCCCTGAAATTGCTACGATTACCGGCCTGCCCCTGGGCACGGTCAAGAGTCACTTATACCGCGCGCTCAACGTGATTCGCGGGCGGCACAATCCCACACCAAAGGAGACCAGATGATTCCTCAACTGGCTTCGCAAACCGATATGCACCTTACTGGCGAGCAGTTTGGCGATTTGCTGGCAGGTGGGCTGCCCGACGCAGCCTGCAGGGCCGAACATGGCACCGCGCTCGCCCAGACCCATCTGCTTCGCTGCGAACGTTGCGCCACCGAGTTGGCTGACATGCGCGAATCGCTGTCCTTGTTTCGCGAGGCCAGCAACGCTCATGCCGAGAAGGAACTTCGGCATCTACCGCGGATTCTTGTTCCTGCTCGCCCTGTGTCTATGTTTGCACTGGAACCGGCGTACTGGGTTGCCGCGGCCTCCATCCTGCTGGCTGCCATTGTGCCTATGCAGAGAATGCACCGGCGGGCTGAGCAACCGGTGCAGGCCTACGTCGCCAGCGTACCCAGCCAGACGGTTGAGTCGGACGAGACGCTGCTCGACGATGTCGACAACGAGTTGTCCGCATCCGTCCCGGCTCCGATGCAGGCGCTTGCTGACCCAACTTCCGAGGTTTCTCCGGCTTTGAACGCATCCGTCCGGAATTCAGATCAGAGGAAAGACTAATGACAACGCCCCGTTCGATTTGTCCGCTTCTTACACTCGCTGCCTTCGCTCTCACCGGCTCGATGGCCCTCTCTCAGCAGCCAGCTCAACCGACTGCAGCCGTACCCCCAGCTCCAGCATCGGCCGCACCCGTTGAGCGCCAACCGCCGGCTCGCCCCGGCATGCAGGGCGGTCCAGGAATGCAAAGGCGTGGGGCGATGATGCAAGGTCGAGGTAACGCTCCCAGCAATTTCCACGGCGCAGCGATGATGCATAAGGGCGAAGGCTTCCGTGGTAGCCCGGGCGGCATGGACGGGGGAATGCACATGGGACCGGGCGGGATGTGGTGGAAGAACCCAATGGTCGTCCAGCGGCTCAGCCTTACTCCCGACCAGGTCAAGCGAATGGACGGCATCTTCCAGCAAAGCAGGCTCCAACTCATCGACCTGAAAGCCAACGTCGAGAAGCAGCAGGTGCTGCTTGAGCCACTGCTGAGCGCTAATCCGCCCGACACGGCAAAAGCCATCCTGCAGATCGACAAGGTTGCCGACGCTCGGGCCGATCTGGAAAAGGCCGACGCCAAGATGCTGCTGAGCATTCGCGGTGTGCTGACCGCCGATCAGTGGACGAAGCTCCACGAAGGCCGCGGTCCGGGAGGAGCTGGTGGTCCCGGTGGAGCTGGCGCACCCGGTCCCGGGGCCCAGAATGGCCCAGGGCCAGGTGGATTTGAGGGCGGCGGTTTTGGGGGAGGCCACGGACCGCGCGGCGGTGGTCCGGCTGGCTTCGGAGCCAGCGATTTCGTTGCGCCCGAGCCCCAGCCCTGACACGAAACTCAACCCAGCGAAACAGGGCGAGCGGAGAACTTCTTCGCTCGCCTTTTTGTTTGGCTGCACTTCCTTGGGTGACATGCGTATGATGGGTGCGCACTTCCACCGCTCAACCCCAAGGAGACTCTCGATGTCCGATCCCATCGACGCGCTACCCGTCGCGTCACATGCACTTCCCAAGTCAGCCAATCCCGGCCCGCTTGGTCTCGCCGGATTTGGCCTCACCACGGTGGTTCTCAGCGCGGTCAACGCGGGCCTGCTGCCCCATGAGGCGGTCGCGGCGGTCGTTCCCCTGGCCTTTGCCTACGGCGGAGTGGCCCAACTCATCGCCGGGGTCCTGGAGTTCAAGACTGGCAACACCTTTGGCATGGTCGCTTTCACCTCCTACGGTCTCTTCTGGTGGTGGTTCGCCTTCCTGCAATGGACGGTAGGCGCCGGCTGGCTCAAAGCTCCTCCCGCAGTCGCTGGAGGCGTAGTTCTGCTGATGTGGGGCGTGTTCACCTTCCTGCTCTGGATTGTGTCGTTCCGTCTGAGCAAGGCCTTGTGGAGCATTTTTCTGCTGCTATGGATCACATTTTTCCTGCTCGCATGGAACGATTTCGGCTACTCGATTGGGCCGGTTACCTGCGGCGTTATCGGTGGCTACTTTGGCTTGGCGACAGGCATCGATGCGCTGCTGGTGGCGTTTATCGAGGTGCTAAATACCACGGCCAACCGCGTGGTCGTTCCACTCGGCAAACCGTTCATTGCGGCATGAAATTGACCGGGCGACACTGCCCCACAATGCGTGGGGTGGTCACTTTGTGACGGATATACCTTACCATCGCAGGATCAACAGTGCTCCCGATGGTCGACAAGAGACCTTGTCTGCGACCCTCAGGAGCACCTGGCGAAGCCTGATTCCGTTCGAAGTACCTACTTCCGCCCTTTGACGACCTCGTGCGCTGCCGAAGCTCCATTCACTGGAACCGGCGGCACCTCGGCAGCGACGGTGGCGGCGCCAATGCCTAGCTTCTTGCGTAGTTCGCCGTCGACCCGCGCAAAGACATCCTTGTTCTCCTTCAGGAAGCCGCGCACATTTTCGCGTCCTTGTCCGATGCGTTCGCCCTGGAAGCTGTACCACGCGCCGCTCTTGTCCACGATGCCATGCAGGACGGCGAGATCGAGCGCGTCGCCCTCGCGCGAGATGCCCTCGCCGTAGAGAATGTCGAACTCTGCGTCGCGGAACGGGGCCGCGACCTTGTTCTTCACGATCTTGACCTTGGTGCGCGATCCGACGACGACATCGCCCTCTTTCACCGCGCCAATGCGACGGATATCGATTCGCATGGAGGAATAGAACTTCAACGCCTTACCGCCAGTGGTCGTCTCAGGATTGCCGAACATCACGCCGATCTTCTCGCGTATCTGGTTAATGAAGATCAGGCAGGTGCGCGACTTGGAGACGGTCCCGGTAAGCTTGCGCAGCGCCTGGCTCATCAGCCGCGCCTGCAAGCCCATATGCGAATCGCCCATCTCGCCATCCAGCTCGGCCTTGGGCACCAGCGCCGCGACCGAATCCACCACCAGCACGTCGATCGCACCCGAACGCACCAGCGCCTCGACGATCTCCAGCGCCTGCTCGCCATAGTCCGGCTGCGAGATCAGCAGGTTGTCGATGTCCACGCCCAGCTTCTTCGCGTAGGCAGGATCGAGCGCGTGCTCCGCGTCCACGAACGCGGCCAGCCCGCCGGCCTTCTGCGCCTCGGCGATAATCTGCAGCGAAATTGTGGTCTTGCCCGACGACTCGGGCCCGAACACCTCAATCACCCGCCCGCGCGGCACGCCGCCCA
>Ga0182013_10009542_pt1 | contig 10209 bp, 5 predicted proteins | sample 612S2MmetaG_FD_120487 | JGI IMG/M metagenome (GOLD analysis project Ga0182013, IMG submission 120487) | Permafrost microbial communities from Stordalen Mire, Sweden - 612S2M metaG | ecosystem: Environmental > Terrestrial > Soil > Wetlands > Permafrost | place: Sweden: Stordalen | collected...
ACCAATTTCATCTGAACCCCGGAAGAACCAGGGCCAATCAAGAACCACTGCTTGGCAATGGACTCAAAGAGCGGAATGCATTGCTGGAAGGTGTTTGTTTCACCCCCCGCAAGTAAAGTGATCGTTCCGGCATCGACGGCCGGTGTCGATCCTGAGATGGCCACATCAAGAAACTTCAGACCTCGAGTAGAGGCCTCCCCATGCAGGCGGCGCGAGAGGTCCGGCGAAATCGTGCTCATTTCCACGATAACGGTTCCCGGATTTGCTTCGGAGAACACTCCGCCGCTGTTAAGGTAAACGGAACGAACCGCCTCGTCATTCGCCAACGAAGAGAGAATCACGTCTGACTCGGCCACAAGACTCGCCATGGATGGAGCGACGGCGATCCCCTCCTTGCTGAGTTGAGCTGCCGGCGGGGAACTACGATTCCAGACGCGAATGTTCCAGCCCGCACCATGCAGGCGCTTTGCAAGTCGGCTTCCCATCAGCCCAAGGCCAATCAATCCAAGATGGCTGTCAGGTTTGTTGAGTGTTGTTACTGGCATATTAAAACGTAGCCTCCTCGTCCCGGTCTGCAGTTTCGCCTTCGTCGGCGATGCGAGCTTCACCGCATCAGTTGCACGCACCTAGCCATTCCTGGGACGTGCGACCGCTTTTGAATCAGTTGAATAGCGGTCCTTGCGCCCTGGAAGATTCGAGTCTCTGTCGGACATCCGACATTCCTTGACGAAGGGCCGTCACCGACGCCCCAATTGGGCACATAAGCCTCTTATATTCGACCGACCAAGCGCCATTCAAGTGGCAATGAAACTGCAGATGATACAACGGAGGCTGATTGGGACGTAGGGCAGGGAAGCGCGCTTTGGGGCCCGAGGAACATGGCGCGGCCAAGAAGACTCTCTTTGATGCCACTGGTCTCAGCCGCGAGCAAGTCGGGAATCAATGGAGCCGCCACGAACTCGGCAAGTAAAAAACAACAGGCCCTGCAGGATGATTCCCCATCCTAACCATCCGGAGTATCATCCAAGGCTATCGCGGAGGACGGACAGAATATGACGGTGACGCTGAACGGGCGTTCGCAGCAAATTCAGGCTGGAGAGCGGCTAATTGATCTGATCAACCGTTGCGGAGTCGACGTGCCGCATGTTTGCTACCACCCCCAGCTGGGGCCGATCCAATCCTGCGATACCTGCATGGTCGAAGTCGATGGCAAGTTGATGAGAGCCTGCGGTACGAACGCCGCAGACGGCATGACCGTCGTGACATCTTCGGCGCGTGCGGACGCGGCGCAACGCGAAGCCTTTGACCGCATCCTCGGTAACCACCTGCTCTACTGCACAGTCTGCGACAACAACAACGGAAACTGCACAGTCCACAACACCACGAAGATGCTTGCCGTTGAGCATCAGGAGATCCCCTACAAACCAAAGCCGTACGACGTGGATATGTCCAACCCCTTCTATCGCTACGACCCCGACCAGTGCATTCTTTGTGGGCGCTGTGTGCAGGCTTGCCAGACTCTCCAGGTGAATGAAACCTTGAGCATCCGGTGGGAAGATGAGCACCCGCGCGTCCTGTGGGACGGTGGCGCACCGATCGGCGAATCCAGCTGCGTCTCGTGCGGCCACTGTATCACCGTCTGTCCCTGCAACGCCCTTATGGAGAGGTCGATGCTCGGAGAGGCCGGCTACATGACGTCTCTTTCCAAATCCGCACTCGATGGAATGATCGACGTCGTCAAGGGAATTGAGCCGGAGATGGGCTATGGAGCCATTCTTCAAGTCTCCGAGGTCGAGTCGCACATGCGCGAATCGCGCACCAGGATAACCAAAACTGTGTGCACGTATTGCGGTGTTGGTTGCAGCTTCGATGTGTGGACGAAAGATCGCCACATTCTGAAAGTGGAGCCGGCCCAGGGCGCGGCCAACGGTGTATCGACCTGCATCAAGGGAAAGTTCGGCTGGGGTCACATCAACAGTCAGGATCGGTTGACCAAGCCACTTATTCGTGAGAGCAATGGGTTCCGCGAAGCCTCGTGGGAGGAAGCGCTCACATTGGTTGCACGCAGATTCTCGGAGATCAAATCAGCCACAGGCCCTGACTCGCTTGCATTCATCTCCTCTTCCAAGTGCACGAACGAAGAAAGCTATCTCATGCAAAAGCTGGCCCGGGCGGTAATCGGAACCAATAACATGGATAATTGCTCGCGCTACTGCCAGGCGCCGGCCACCATGGGCCTGTTCCGCACCGTCGGATATGGCGGTGACGCAGGATCGATTACAGATATCGGTCAAGCCGGCCTGGTGCTGATCATCGGCAGCAATACGGCCGAAAGCCATCCCGTGCTGGCCACGCGCGTCAAGCGAGCTCATAAGATGCACGGCCAGAAGTTGATCGTCGCCGACCTCCGCGAACACGAAATGGCCACGCGCGCCGATGTGTTCTTCCGTCCCGCGCCGGGCACCGATCTTATCTGGCTCTCCGCGGTAACCAGGTATATCTTCGACAATGGCCTTGCCAACCAAAAGTTCATCGATCAATGGGTCAACAACGTCGAAGAGTTCAAGAAAAGCCTGGAGTCGTTCACGCTCGAAATGGCCAGCGAACGGTGCGGACTTCCCATCGAGACACTCACCAAGGTTGCCCGCATGGTCGCCGAGGCGGATGGAGTGTGTATCCTCTGGGCGATGGGCGTGACCCAACACTCCATGGGTTCCGATACCTCCACGGCAATCTCGAATCTATTGCTTGCCACAGGTAACTACATGCGTCCAGGCGCCGGTGCCTACCCCTTGCGCGGCCACAACAACGTGCAAGGCGCCAGTGATCACGGAGCCATGCCAAATTACTTCCCCGGTTACCAGAAGGTTGACGATCCGGAGATTCGTGCCAAGTTTGAGAAGGCCTGGAACGTTTCATTGCCGCCGAAGCCGGGACTCGATAACCACATGATGGTCGATGCTATCCACGAAGGCAAGCTCAAGGCGATGTACCTCTTCGGCGAAGAGATGAGCCTGGTTGATTCCAACGCCAACTTTGTGAGCGATGCGCTATCGAAGCTTGACTTTTTTGTCGTGCAGGAGATCTTCTTCAGTGAAACCTGCCAATTTGCAGATGTCATCCTGCCTGCAAGCCCAAGCCTGGAGAAGGAAGGAACCTTTACCAGCACCGAAAGGCGCATTCAGCGTCTCTATCAGGCGCTCGAGCCTCTCGGGGATAGTCGTCCCGACTGGATCATCATTCAGGACATCGCCAACCGGTTGGGGGCAGGTTGGAAATATGAGCATCCATCCCAGATCTACGAAGAGATCGCCGCACTGACACCGCTGATGGCTGGCGTTACCTATGAGCGCCTCGAAGGCTATAAGACACTCCAGTGGCCCGTAGCTGAAGATGGCACCGACCAGCCTTTGCTCTACGCCAAGAGGTTCAATTTTCCCGATGGAAAAGCCAGGTTTTACCCCGTTCCCTGGTCGGAGCCGACCGACCAGCCGAATGCGGAATACGATCTCCACCTGAACAACGGACGACTTCTTGAACATTTCCATGAAGGCAATATGACGTATCGCACCGAGGGAATTCGCGAGAAGACACCGTGCACTTTTGTGGAAGTATCTCCTCAACTCGCGGACGAGCGCGGTATCCAAACAGGCAGTTGGGTGCAGTTGACCTCGCGCTACGGCAAAGTGCGAGCACAGGCCGTTATCACCACAAGAGTTCACGGGAAAGAGCTGTATATGCCCATGAACTCAACAGACGAGGCAGTTAATCGACTTACCAGCAGCCACACAGACAAGGCCACCCATACCCCGGCATACAAAGAGACATCTGTTCAACTCCGGGTGTTGGGAGAGGTCGGAGACGACCCGCTGCCGCGTACAAACTCCCGCCATGGGCATCCGACACCTCAAACCGGCGTAGAGGTAGAGCGTAAGTGGAAGCGTAAGGACTATCGCAAACCGGGCGATCACCTGGTCCAAATCCAAACTCTGAAAGCATGATTGCAAAGATGGAGGAAAAAGATGGCTCGACCGATCCCACTCGAGTTACAGCCGCGCGATCCACGAGCGGAGCTACGCAAGCGATTGGAAGAGGCGCCGGTTGAACACGCCGAGGCCCTCCTCGACTCCTACGAGTTACTCGGACAATTGCATGAACACGGCGTTTTTGAACTGTTGCGCGGCGCGTTGGGGGCAAGCGACAAGTTGATTGAAACGGCTGTGGACGCAGCCAAGTCAGAGGAAGCGATCCGCGCCATCCGCAATGCCATCATCCTTGGCAAGATACTTGGGGCTATCAATCCTGACGTACTGCAGAGTATTGCCGTCGCAGCCAGCGAAACATTGGGGTGTTATGAGAAGCCGATCATTGAGCCGCCAGGCCTTTTCTCGCTTCTGGCCCAATTTAGCCACAAGGAATTGCGGCGGAGTATGGCGCTCTTGAACAAGTTTCTCGAAAGCCTTGGGAATCAAATCAAGCTGCGAGGCAGCTGCAAATAAAGGCGCGGCCAAGTTACGAATCAGCGTTGGAGGATGTGCATGTCGAACACAAACCGTTGGGGGCTCGCGGCAGCGGGCTTCCTGATGCAGATGGCTCTTGGTGCAGTATACGCTTGGAGCGTATTCCGGACTCCCCTTGCTAGACAATTTCACTGGTCGATCGAGGAAGTGACGTTTACCTTTACGGTTTCCATTTTTGTTCTGGGCGTGGCTTGTTTCTTCGGCGGACTTTGGCTGAATCGAAAGGGACCGCGCGTTGTCGCGCTCACCGGCGGGTTCCTCTACGGCTTCGGCGTCTTTCTCGCAAGTTTCTCAGCTAACAAGCTATGGTGGCTCTATTTGAGCTATGGAGTTATTGGAGGGGTCGGGGTCGGATTCGCCTATATTGTTCCTATCGCAGTACTGGTGAAGTGGTTTCCTGATCGAAGGGGCTTGATTACTGGTATTGCTGTTGGCGGATTCGGCGCAGGAGCCTTGGTAACTGCGCCTGTGGCTACGCGCCTGATTCAAAGTGTCGGCGTATTACACACCTTCGCTTATCTCGGCGTCGCCTATCTTGTGGTTACGATGGGCGCAGGCTATTTTATGCAAAACCCGCCGGCGGAGTGGAAGCCTGAAGGCTGGACTCCGAGCGCTACGCAGACCACGCAACGTGCGGCACAGGACTTTACGCTCGGTAGCGCCCTGAAAACGTGGCAATGGTGGGCGCTGTGGTTGCTTTTGTTCCTGAACACATCGGCAGGTATCTCGATCATCTCGCAGGAATCTCCCATGTTCCAGGAACTTGGGAGAGCAAGCGTAATCGTGGCAGCCGGCATGGTCGGAATCGCCAGCATCGGAAATGCCCTGGGCCGCATTTTCTGGGCCTCGGTATCGGATGCAGTCACCAGGCGATGGACATTCGTAACGATGTTTGTTGTGCAGGTTGGCCTTTTCTGGGTGCTTCCGAGTATCACTTCTGCGACGGTCCTAACGCTCCTGTCATTCATCATCTTGATGTGCTATGGGGGCGGGTTCGGCACCATGCCGGCTTTTGCAGCGGACTACTTCGGGTCGAAGAATGTTGGGCCCATCTACGGTCTTATGCTCACGGCATGGGGTTTCGCAAGCGCATTTGGGCCGCTGCTCATCGCCCATATGCGGCAGAGTAGCGGTTCCTATACGAGCGGTCTCCATGTGATCGCATGCATCATGGCAGTTTCAATAATTCTGCCTATCTTGATTTCGCCTCCCAGATTGATCAAGGCCGTCGATACAGGATGGCGGCCCGGCGTGTCCGCAGCGAATCTCAAGTGACTTACTCTGTGGATGCAGGCAATCCAGGTCGGCTTGACTAAGAGCTCCTGGAGGGCGTGAGAAGCCCTCCTCTCGATCAATTTAGATGGAGAGTTCGGCCCATTCCTGTGCAAGGTTTATGTTCGTGAAATAGATGTGATCTGCTCGTTCGAGGTGCAAAGTCTTTAGGTAACCTTCACTGACTGCTTGAGCCACAAAGTCCTGCATGGAGAATCGTCCTACAGAGACCATGTGTTCCGCGAGCTGTTGAAGACTGATGGGGTATGCAGCTCCGAGCGGCTGAAATCGGTCGCCATCGAAGGGCACGCAGCCGGCGCCGTTCTCGCAACGCGAGAGTATCTTAAGGATCATGGCGGGAGTCATCCTGGGCATATCTACCGCCAGCACGAATAAAAGGGACGACGAGGAAGCCTTCAACGCCGCTGCCACCCCGGCCAGCGGCCCTGACTTTGGAAAATCGTCGCGGACAACCGTCGCCCCAAAGCGAGAATAATCAGCCTCGGCGCGGCCTGATATCAGGACTTCAGCTGCGCCGGACTCACGGAGACAGCGCAGCTGACGCTCGATGAGCAGGTCGTTCCCGAGGCGTAGAAATGCTTTGTCTGTCCCCATCCGGCTGGAATGCCCTCCGGCGAGAACGGCTGCCGAGAACCGCGACGTAACTAGTTCACGCTCCATGACTGTCTGACGCCGTGACTGCATTTATAGATGCAGATCAAATTTCCAATTCAACCTGTCAGGGAATGAGTTCGCCACGAGGGCGAACAACCGGAACGACTCCTTGAGCGGGGTGACGGCAACCTTGGGTGCCGAAATGGGGATCTGCGGTGCCTCGACATCCTGCTTCGGCGTCGTCCGTCAGCCGGTGTCGGCAATTCGACACCGGAACTTATAGCCGACCAGTTTGCGCCGTGTAGCTGATGATTCCAGAAGAGAAGCCGAATGGCACGAGCCGTGCAACAACCTTACCAAGCTAGACCAGATGACCTGAAGGTACAGCCAGGCAACGACGGCAGCAAAACGGAGCGCAAAGGACTATATGTGGATTGTCAAACTTGCTCTTAACCGACCGTACACATTTATCGTTCTGGCGCTGCTGATTCTCATCGCTGCACCGGTAGTCATCCTGCGCACGCCTACCGATATCTTTCCCGACATCAATATCCCGGTTGTTTCGATTGGCTGGACATATACCGGCCTCAACCCTGAGGAGCTTGAGGGGCGCTTGACCTCGCCATACGAGAAGGCGCTCACCACGCTGGTCGACAATATCCAACATATCGAGTCGACCACATATAACGGCGAAGCGATCGTGAAGGTATTCTTGCAGCCCGGAGCTTCGCTCGATACCGCCAATGCGCAGGTGACGGCAGCATCGCAGTATCTGCTGCGGCAGCTTCCGCCGGGTACGCTGCCCCCGCAGATCATCAATTTTTCGGCGTCCAGCGTGCCTATTCTGCAACTCGGCATTTCAGGGGATGGCCTGTCGGAAGCGCAGCTGAATGACTACGCAACGAACTTCATCCGCACACAGCTCATCACCGTGCCAGGCGCGGTGGTGCCGTCGCCCTACGGCGGCAAGCAGCGCCAGATCAGCGTCAACATGGACCAGGCTGAGATGCAATCCAAAGGCATTGCTCCGGGCGACATACTAAGCGCATTGGCCCTACAGAGTGTGGTTCAACCTTCGGGCACCATCAAGATTGGTCAGTCGGAATACGATGTTAGGACAAACGGCTCGCCGCGTACCGTTGAGGGTCTCGCCAACATCCCCATCAAACAGGTCAGCGGCACCACCATCTATCTGCGCGACGTAGCGAGCGTCAGCGATGGCTTCCAGGTGCAGACCAACATCGTGCGCCAGGATGGGCATCGAGGCGTATTGGTCTCAATCCTGAAGAGCGGCAATGCGTCGACGCTGGACGTGGTCAAGGGCATTCGCGGGATTCTGCCCCGCGTGGCGAGCACAGTGCCGCCGCAACTGAAGATGACACCACTGTCAGACCAGAGCATCTTCGTCCGCGCGGCTGTGCAGGGTGTAGTGCGCGAGGCGATTATCGCAGCGGCGCTGACGGCCGTAATGATTCTTGTATTCCTGGGCAGCTGGAGATCGACGCTGATTATCGCGATCTCGATTCCGCTATCGATTCTCTCGTCGATTATCATTCTGGGTCTAATCGGAGAAACCATCAACACCATGACGCTTGGCGGCCTGGCCCTGGCTGTCGGCATTCTCGTTGACGACGCTACTGTCACCATCGAAAACATTGAGCGCTTTCTGGAGGAGGGGCACAACCTGCGCGATGCCATTCTCGAAGGTGCGTCGCAGATCTCAGTCCCGGCGCTGGTCTCAACACTTTGTATCTGCATTGTTTTCCTCCCTATGTTCTTACTCGGTGGCGTGGCGCGATTCCTCTTTGTTCCGCTGGCGGAAGCAGTCGTGTTCGCCATGCTTGCCAGCTACCTGCTGAGCCGTACTCTGGTGCCCACGCTGGCGATGTATCTACTGCGCGCCAAGGAGCACGGCTCGGCGCCGAAGGATATTTTCGTGCGCTTTCAACAGGGGTTTGAGCGGGCTTTTGGGCGCGTACGCGAGCGATATCATTCCCTGCTGCAGTCGCTCGTCTTCCGGCGCCGTGTCTTCATTCCCTCATTTCTGGGGCTCTGTCTCGTCGCCTTTAGCCTGGTGCCGTTCCTTGGTGAAGACTTTTTCCCTCAGACTGACAGTGGGCAATTCATTCTCCATGTCCGGGCGCCTTCTGGAATGCGTATTGAAGAGACCGCGCAACTGTTCGATCTGGTTGAGGGAGAGATCCGTAAGGAGATACCAGCTAATCAGATCGACAACATCCTCGACAACATCGGCCTGCCCTACAGCGCGCTGAACACGCAACACCTGACCAACGGAACGCTGGGCGCAGGGGACGGCGACATTCTGGTATCGCTCAAGCCCGATCACGGGCCTACAGCGAATTATGTACGCGCACTCAGACGCAATCTGCCCCGCATGTTTCCCGCAGCGACCTTTTATACCCTCCCCGCTGATATCACAACACAGATTCTCAACTTTGGATTGCCCGCGCCCATCGACATTCAGATTGAGGGCAACGATGCAATCGCAAGCAAGGCCCAGGCAGACAAGATTCTTGCCCAGCTCCGCGACGTTCCGGGTCTCACAGACATCCGCATTCAGCAGCCCTACGACTATCCCACTCTTCAGGTAGACGTAGACCGCACCAAGGCCGCGCAGGGCGGGTATACGGAGCAGGACGTTTCCACCAGCGTGCTCAATACGCTGAGCGGCAGCTTCCAGGTGTCGCCCATGTTCTTCCTCAATTGGGGCAACATGGTGAATTACAACATTGTGGCGCAGACGCCGCAATACAAGATGGACACGATGCAGGACCTCGAGAACATCCCCATCAATCGGGCAGCACGAAGTGCATCGGGAGCAGGCGCACCGGGAAATCCTGAGATTCTGAGTGACCTGGCCACCGTGGGCCGCGGGCACGAGATGGAGGTGGTGAATCACTACAACATTCGTCGAGTGGTGGATGTGTATGCAAACGTGCAGGACCGCGACCTGGGCGCGGTGAGCCGGCAGATTACGAAGATTCTCGACGGCAACGCGAAGTCCCTCCCGCGCGGCACGTTCGTCACACTGAAGGGCCAGGTGGATACGATGCGCAGTTCGTATACGGGACTGCTCGGCGGCCTTGTATTTTCCATTGTCCTGGTTTACCTGCTCATTGTGGTCAACTTTCAGAGCTGGACCGATCCGTTCATCATCATCACTGCACTGCCCGCGGCGCTGGCTGGCATTGTGCTGTTTCTCTTTCTCACGCGCACAACGCTGAGTGTGCCTGCACTGATGGGCGCAATCATGTGCATGGGGGTCGCGACGGCCAACAGCATCCTTGTGGTGTCGTTCGCCAAAATTCGCCTCGACGAACACGGCAACGCAGTGAGCGCGGCCATCGAGGCAGGGGCCACACGCTTTCGGCCGGTCATCATGACCGCTCTGGCCATGATCATTGGTATGGTGCCCATGGCGCTTGGGCTGGGAGACGGCGGCGAACAGAACGCGCCGCTGGGCCGCGCTGTGATTGGCGGGCTGCTTTGTGCGACCGTCGCGACATTGCTCTTCGTTCCCAGCGTCTTTGCGTTGATTCATGGATCAGAAAAGAGCGAGCAGGCGCGCGGGAAGAACCGCCTCGCGGAGGAATACGCATGACTTCCGGCACTGAAATCCTTGACGGAGAGAAAGAGATGCGCACACAGGAACAAGCGGTGCGGGCGACTGGGGCCGATGTTGCTCCCGCACCCGCGGATGCGCCCCATGCCGCTTCGTCGACTGAAAACCCTGGGGGCATTCGCACAGCGGGCATCTTCGTGGCGATCGCTCTAGTGGTCG
>Ga0182013_10009545_pt1 | contig 10207 bp, 7 predicted proteins | sample 612S2MmetaG_FD_120487 | JGI IMG/M metagenome (GOLD analysis project Ga0182013, IMG submission 120487) | Permafrost microbial communities from Stordalen Mire, Sweden - 612S2M metaG | ecosystem: Environmental > Terrestrial > Soil > Wetlands > Permafrost | place: Sweden: Stordalen | collected...
CCTAGCGATCCGCTTCCTCCGCTGCCTCAGCCGCCGCCGATTGCCAGTACCCTGGCCATGAGCTCACCCAGCGATCCACTGCCGCCGCTGCCTCAGCCGCCACCGGTTGCCGGTGCCCTGGCCATGACTTCGCCTAGCGATCCGCTTCCTCCGCTGCCTAAGCCGCCAATAGCCAGTGCCCTGGCCATGACTTCGCCTAGCGATCCACTGCCGCCGCTGCCTAAGCCGCCGATTGCCGGTACCGTGGCCATGACTTCGCCTAGCGATCCTTTGCCTCCGCTGCCTAAGCCACCGATTGCCGGTACGCTGGCCATGAGCTCACCTAGCGATCCTTTGCCTCCGCTGCCTCAGCCCCCACCGATAGCCAGTGCCCTGGCCATGACTTCTTCGCCTAGCGATCCGCTCCCTCCGCTGCCTCAGCCGCCGCCTGTCGTCGGTCTGAGCTCGATAGCCTAGTCAATTAGTGTTAATGCGAAAGCCTCGCGTCACTGTTAAGCTGAGTCCACCCCGCCGATAGGGCGGGAGGGGTATCTGCCTGTGGATCTGAACACTACGCTCTCATTGGCGGGAATCGTGGGCCAATTGGCTGTAGTGGGGCTGCTCATCTACAGGCGCACATGGCGCTTGCTGCCTTTCTTTTGCGTTTATTGTTTGTGGTGTCCCATCGATGGCACCGCAGCCTATATCGTGCTCAAGCACTTCCCGGTCAGCTATCTCACAACGTACATCGTAGGAAAAATCGTTGATTCAACCCTCGAATTCTGCGTTCTGGTTGAACTTGCCTGGTCAGTTTTTCGCCCGGTCCGAGCTTCGCTTCCGCGCAGAACCATCTGGATCTTGGGTTCATTCGTCGCTATCGCAGGTGCTGTGATTTGGCCCTTCACGCACGCCGCCAGCTTCGCCTATTCTCCGCTTTGGCATTTTCTGGTCCGGCTCCAGCAAACTGTATCGATTCTCAGGGTTATTATGTTTTTTGCGCTTGCGGGGTGCAGCCAGTTGCTCTCCATCAGTTGGAGAGACCGCGAACTCCAGGTTGCTACCGGGCTGGGGTTCTATTCTCTTGCCGCTCTCATGGTGACGGTGCTTGAAGCCCATCAGGACATCCACCAGGCCGCGGGAGCACAATATCAACGGCTCGATCAACTTCTGGTGGCCTGCTATCTTTGTTCGCTGCTCTATTGGGTTTTCAGTTTCGCACAGAAAGAAGCTGCCCGGCGCGAGTTCACCCCTCAAATTCAAGGCTTGCTCCTGGCGATGGCGGGCGCTGCGAGGACGGGCCGCATCGCTTTGGTCGATTCGAGGTCACCAAATTCGAAGAAACAGAAAGATTAACGTCTCACATCTTTCGTCGGAAGTAGGACAGGTTACTTTGGTGCACTGTCCCTTTGAGTCCGTGAATTGGCAGAAAACCGCTTTCGGGCTATTTTTAGATAGTGTTTTGGACTCTTTTCTGTTACTAGTAGTGAGTAACCCAAAAAATGAACCAGAGCCACATCGGACCGAGTTGCGTGGTTACTGATGTCTGGCTTTAAGGATCACCGATGATTCTAGCTTTGCTTCAAATTGCGGCGATTTCGGCCGTGGCTTTCTACCTTGGTCGCCGGCGCATTGTACTGCGCCGCTGTAATGCACAAACCTGGGATAGCCTGGTGGCCCGTCTCCGTCCTGATTGGAGCGCTCGCGAGTTAAGCGACAGTTTCCTCTGGAAAGAAGGCCTAAATGCGACACCCGAAGACGCATGGCAGCGCATGGAAGGACCAAAGGGCCTGTGGGTGATGTACCAGAACGCCAAGGTCATGCTGGAAATGGCTGACTACGCCGCCAAGCATTGTGAAGGGGTTGATCGCTTGCTGGTGGAGACGCTTCACAGCGACGCCATGCAAATTCGGGTTTGCGTGGTGATGGCGCTTGCCCAGTATGCGTTCAGTAAAGCCAGCGAAGGGGTTAGGATCAACGCATTCCGGGCGGCTTCGCTGTACACCGGCATGGCTGCTCGAATGACTCAGCTGTTGCAGGATCACGCAGCCGTCATGATTCCGGATTTTGTTGCAGCAATGTAATTTCAGGTCGTCCTCCAAGTGAAAAGCCCCGTCCTCCGGACGGGGCTTTTCTTTGCCTTTTCGATGGATATTATGCTCCATTGGCGGCAAGGAACTCGTTGATCGTTGCGAATTCGCTCTCACTCATGCGGAAATCCAGTGCGGGAGCCATCTCTTCCACCTGCTTTGGGCTGCGACCGCCTACGATCGCAGCCGTAATGGCGGGGTGGTTGAGGGTCCACGCTACCGCCACAACGCCTGGAGTGACACCGTGAGCGCTGCCGATCTCGCGCAGCAGGTCTACCAGGCGCAGGTTGCGGCTGAGCCGCGGCTCATTAAACTCCACCGCCTTCCGGCGCCAATCGTCGTCGGGCATAGCTTGAACGCGCTCGGGGCTCATTTTGCCGGTGAGAAGTCCGGAAACCATCGGTGAGTAATTGATGACGCCGATCCCATTCCGCTGCGCAAAGGGCAGAACCTGCTCCTCGATGGCGCGGCGCAGCATCGAGTAAGGCGGCTGCACGCTGGTGACGGGCGCGATCTTCTGAATGCGCTCCATCTGCTCGACCGAGAAATTGGAGACCCCGATCCAGCGGATCTTGCCTTGTTCGCGCAGACGGGCCAGCGCTTCCCAACCCTCCTCGATCTCATCTTCGGGAATGGGCCAGTGGACCTGGTAAAGATCGATCGTGTCGACGCGCAAACGGCGCAGCGAGGCTTCGAGTTCCTCCGCCACCGAGCCTGCCTTGAGCGAGTGATAAATAGACCGGTCGGCATGCCAGCGAAGCGAGCACTTGGTAAAGATATAGGGCTTGTGACCGGAGTCTTTGACGGCCATTGCCACCACTTCTTCTGAGTGGCCCAGGCCGTAGACCGCAGCCGTATCGATCCAGTTGATGCCGAGATCCAGCGCCCGCCGAATGGCGGCGATCGAATCGTTGTCGTCCTGTGGTCCCCACGCGAACTTCCAGTCGCCGCCGCCCACGGCCCAGGCGCCAAAACCGATGGCGGTGAGTTGAAGGTCGGAGTTGCCGAGAGTGCGAAGCTTGGTTTGGTCCACGAGAGTCGTCATCACAAAAATAATAGATGAGACAAGGCCGACCAAGCTTCAAGAAGGGCCCCGCAACAGGAAAAAAATTTGAAGGTCACTCAGGCGGCGATGAGGAAGCGGCCATCGCGCATGATCTGCTCCTCGCCTCCTTCCGACTCCAGCCAGATATTGAAGCCCAGGCCGACCACGTCGATATGCGTGCCGGAGCGCCAGGGTGCGCCGGTGTGCTCTCCGTAGGGATTGCCGAAGGCGATGTGGATGCCGGGAAACTTTTCATCCTGAAGGATGTTCCCGATGACGCGCTCGACGCCGAGGTTGGTGCCGATGGCGAATTCGCCTACGCGGTCGGAATTTTCGTCGGTATGGGTGTAGGCCCAGAAGTCAGATTCGAGCTGCTTGTTGTCGCTCGAGCAACGGACGATGCGGTTCCCGGCGATCTCGATGGTCAGGGGGGTGGTTGCCAGCAGGCCGTAGCGGGCGCAGAGCCAGTCGCCGACTACGCCGTCGACTACAAAGATGCCGTTCACTTCGCCGGGGGCGGTGAAGCACTCGCCGCCGGGGAGATTGCCCCATTTCTCAGGGGAGATGATGCCGGAGGTCTTGAACCACTTGTAAGCGGGATTCATCTCCGCGGTGATGCAGGTGCCTGCGGCGGTGGTGGCGCGGATGCGGGTGGCGCGGCGGACGCGGTCCAGCACCTTCTGAGAGAGCCGGTCGACGAGATTGAAGTCGGCCCTCATGCCCTGGCACATGATCTCAGGAGTGATGTTGACCATGTGGGCGTGGCGCATGTGGCGGCGATTCACCACGTCGGTCATCTGCATGCGCGAGCGGAGTTCGTTGGGCTGCACATGAACGGCGAAGATGGAGACCTGCGAGCTCTCCATGTCGGCGAGCGCGGTCGAGGGCATATCGACCAGCGGTCGCGGAGCAAGATCTTCAAGGATGAATGCGTTCCACTCGCATCCACGCTCGCCGAGTTGCGCGGCCAGGGACGCGGCGATGGGCTCGGTGACGCGATCGGTGATGAGAGTGACTTTCTCGGACGGGTCGATGCGGAGGCAGGTGACTATGGCCGAACGCGCGCCGTGAATCAAGTCGTCTGGGAAGTCAGTGACCAGCAGGTGTGCGGCGGCTTCGTTCATGCGCAGGTTCGGTACTCCCTTGGAAACGAAGCGCGCAGGCGTGCGAGCTTGTCTCTAAAGTTTAACCGACATTTCATCGCGGCGAAGCGGGGCTCGAGACTCTTCAGCCGGTTCGTCCTGACGAGCCATGCGGCTAAGGATGCCGAGTTCAGAATGCGCCCCAGTTAAGAGCGAAGGCGGGGCGAAACAACCGCATCAAAAACCCCGTAGTTAGGCCCTGTTTTTGTGCGCAAATGGAAGAAAATGGGCCAAATATGAACGAAAAACAGTGTGTTTTTACCGTTTTTGTAACGGGCTATTTTTTTAAGTTATAGATTTCGTTCAAGTTGATTCGAACGGTGATGCAGAGAATGGTGCATGTGGCGGGGCTGGGGGGGTGGGGTCCGCTGGAAGGGACCGTTTACATGGCTGACAGACGGAATGGGACCTGTGAGCCTCATAGTTCAGTGTGCGCGTCGGGCGGGTAATTGTGCGCAATGTACATCGGCTGGGCTCCCTGCCTGGTCGGGAAGGTTGACGGGACCGGGATCACCCGCCGGGCCGCTCATCGCGACAAAGCCGCAATGAATGGGACACAGACTTACCTATTTGCGAAACACCGACGGGTGGCTGGACCGGTGAGTGGGCCACTGCCCCGATGGGGATCGTCGTCTCCCAGGTCTCAAAGGCGAGACCTGGGCACCCGGCGAGACCTGGGGCACCCGGCCATTCACAACTTGCCCTGCACCTGAACCCTTACAAGTCCCTTATGAAACAAACATGGTTACTTTAGACGGAATTCATGCCCCCCTTAGACCTCTTTCGTTCTGATGGCTGCAGTCCCGTTCGGTTCATTCGGTCTGCTTGCACTTAGCAGCTATTCGCCATTTCGAATGCGAACGTCCACCTTCCCCACGAAGTCAACGAGGATCAGCAAGCCGCGCTCGCGGGAAGCACCTTCATCCAGGTACCCAAAAATCTTTCCAGGAGGTCTCGACATGCATACAGCCGATGCTCTCAACGTTTATCATGCGTTCACGCCAAGCTTTCTTCGGAGGATGGGCCAGCGCGAGAGGCGAAACCGGGGCGCCCTTTCGCTATTGTCCAGGAACAAACTGCGCGTTGTCTGCGTGCTGGTGGCCGTTGTATTTTGCGCGGTTTCTGCCTTAAGTCAGTCGACTTTCGGCAGCATTCTGGGTACGGTCGAGGACAGCTCCAGCGCAGCAATTCCCGGCGCAAAAATCACCGCGCACTCGCTCGATGAGAACGCGGACTACGAAACGACCTCAAACACTTCAGGCGAGTTTGTTTTCGAAAACCTGAAGGCCGGACATTACAAGATCACGGCGCGTCACGATGGATTCACCGATGCGATAGCTCCCTCGGTGGTGCTTGAAGCGCGCCAGGAACTTCGACTTCCGGTGACGCTTACCGTCTCGGCAGCAAGCACGACAGTGGAGGTAAGCGCCGATGCAGAGCTGATCAATACCGAGAACGGAACGCTCAACAATACGATTTCGAACCAGGACATTACCCAACTGCCGATCAACTCCCGGTCAGTGTCGAGCAGCCCTCTTGCGGCCCTGGCCGTATCTCCGGAGGTAACGAGAGACGCTGAAGGGAATTATGCGGTTGGTGGTGCGACCTCGGCGCAGACCGGCTTCTCAGTGGATGGAATTTCAACGGCTAACGTACGTTACAACGGCGCGCTCGCGGATACCTATCCGTCGCAGGAAAGCATCGCCGAGATGAAGGTAACGGCATTTAACAACAACGCTGAGTTTGCGCAGATCGGCGATGTGACCTTCACCAGTAAGAGCGGAACCAATAGTCTGCATGGCAGCGGGTTCGAATATTTTCAGAACAGCGCTCTCGATGCCACGGTTCTGAATTTCCCTGTCAAGGCTCCCCGGACCTTTAACACTTTCGGCGGCAGTTTAGGGGGGCCAGTGAGCATACCCAAGCTTTACAAAGGGCGCGACAAGACATTCTTCTTCGGCGATTACGAGGGCAATCGCAAGACTCAATCTTATCCCGAGGAGCTGCTTGTGCCTTCGGCGGCAGATCGGAGCGGCAACCTGAGCGACCTGGTGCAGGCTCTTGGAGCCGGGCCGGTGCTTAACCCATTCACGGGCGCGGCTTTTCCGAACAACACCATTCCGACCGGAATGTGCCAGTCCTGCATCAGTCCGGTGGCTCAGGCTCTGTTGAATTACTACCCGTTGCCTAACGCCAACCAAGGTGTGGTAGACCCGTCATACAACTATCTGTACCTCAAGCCGAACCCTTCGAACTCGAACGGCTTCGATGCCAGAGTCGATCACAATTTCAATTCCAAGCAGCAGGTCTTTGTACGCTACAGCTTCAAGAACGCGTTCTATAGTGAGTTCAACAGCGCTGGCGTGGTTGCCCCTGCCAGTAATTTTCTGCCCAACGATGGAGCCAACGAGCAGAATCGCAGTCTCGTAGCTTCGTACAACTACGCGATCTCTCCCAAGCTGGTGAACGAACTCCGCTTCGGGTTCGCCAATTACAACGAGAATGACACCTTCCCGATCCAGGGCGCCTCGGCCATCTCTCAGCTCGGCCTGGTTTTCGACCATCCAGTCGGTACCGCCTCGCATCCGACGGCAGACACTTTCCCGACCTTCAATTTCGCCGACGGCTCGGTAACCAACATCGGGCAAGACAGGGTTGGGCCAACGATTTCAGGCAACGTCCAATTCACCGACAACCTCACCAAGGTCCTCGGCAAGCACACACTTCGATTTGGATTCGACGCTCGCAGATTGCATTTCAATTCGTTGATGTATTTCTCGCCCTCCGACGACTATGGCCAATTCACCTTCAGCGGGACTCTGACTAATTACTCTTTCGGCGATTTTTTGCTGGGGCTGCCTAACCCGTCTTACTTCGCCGTGATTGGCCCGCAAATGGATGCACGCAGTGTTCACTGGGGCGTTTACGGCCAGGACACCTGGCAGGTAAACAGGCATCTCACGGTCAATTTCGGATTGCGGTGGGAACTGCTTCCGCCGTTTGTGGAAAGCAATGGCGACATAGCCACCTATCTTATCAAGGGAAACAATCTGACCGTCGTCGTTCCGGACAAGTTCCCCAAATTTATTGCGAACAACCCGCTGTTGCAGCAGATAAACACTGGATTTCTGCAGGGATTCAACGCATGTTCGCTTTCGACCGGAAGCCCGCTACCGTGTTCGAACGTTGAGACGGCGAGCACGGCGGGACTTCCCCAAGGCCTTCGGGATTGGAATTGGCGCGACTATGATCCACGCGTCAGCTTTGCATATCGCCCGTTCAGCAACGACAAGACGGTTATTCGCGCCGGCTTTGGCATCTACACCATGACGACGCTTGGCCCCATGTCGTTCAACAGCGGCATCATTGCCCTCTCTGACCTTCTGACCTACAACAACTCTGTCTCGAACGGCATTGCGGCGTTTCAGTTTCCTAACACATCTCCGCCGAACGCGGCGGCAACTATAGGCGGGGGCGATTTCGAGGAGGCAAACGATCCGCATTGGAAAGATCCTTCGTCGGCACAATGGAACTTGACCGTGGAACGCGAACTGACGCCGGACACGGTGGTCAAGTTGAGCTACACGGGCCAGGGCTCTTACCACCTTCCCATCACCGTAGACAACAACCAAGTTCCGGCGAGCACTACGCCCTACACCGTTCCCAACAACGGATACTCGGTGGTCAGTGCCAACACGCCCTTCCAGAACTGGCTCCTGCTAATGGAGTCGGACAGCATCGGCACCCAAAACTATGAGTCGGGCATTGCGGATGTCACCCATAAACAGGGGCATGGGATCACGTTCGAAGCGAGCTACACGCTTACGAAGAATATCAGCGATGCGCAAGGCAGCGACGCACCGGCTGCATACGCAAGCGAAGAGCCCTATGCCTCTGAAATTGCCAACCGCTTCGACATAAAGTCCGACCGCGGCAACGTGGTGGGGATGCCGCGCCAGCGCTTTATGCTGACCGGCACCTACAAACTGCCATTCGGAAAGGGACAAACATTTGCCGGGCGAGGATTCCTCGATCCGGTCATCGGAGGCTGGACCCTGAGCTCGGTGACGACGCTGCAGACGGGGCAGTGGCTCACACCCACTTTGCCTCCGGGTGACGATCAATCGAACACTAATATGATCGAGCGGAGCACCGGCGGGGCAATTGCACGTCCGGATTGCGTTGGAAACCCGAACGCCAACCAGAGTCCCCAGCATTATTTCAATCTCAATGCCTTTGCTCTGCCGCCGGCGAATGCGGGGCGCTTTGGAACCTGCGGCGTGGGAATTCTTGAGGGGCCGGGCATGATCGATGTGGACGCGGGCCTGGCTAAAAACTTCAAGATCACCGAGGGATCGCATCTTCGCTTCGAAGCGTCGTTCACCAACGTACTAAACCATACAAATTATGCGCCGCCGGCACTGAACTTAGGCGAGCCTGGCAGCTTTGGCGTCTTGGAATCCGCACTACCCCAGGGCGAGGGCGGCAACCGGACAGGGCAGTTGGCGATTCGGCTCGATTTTTAGGGTCACCATTCTCTTGAGCGCCTGCGGCGGCCCGCGAATCTCTCGCCGGGCCGCCTTTTTGTCTGCGAGAACTAGTCGGGATTAGACCACCAGTACTCTTAACTTCCAAGGATCGGAACCCGGTTGGCCAATTTAGCTCGACGAGGGCAGCTTGCCGACGCCAGCATCGAAACCAGGTCGGTACCGATATGTCGACTTGTAGTCGGTATGGGCAGTCTAACAAGATGCGCGTTTGGCAGCCATTAAACTCTGAGATTCCCAGGGGGGCCGCTCAGAGGCCTGCTCATAAAGACGTCGCTGCGAACAATAGTCGCTGGCCCAGTACTACAGTTGTATTTCTTCGAATTCCGGGAAATCTGCGAAGACCCGGGCCTGAAGGCCGCGTATCCCGAGCTCATTTCAGGGGGTTAAAACCCCCTGCTCCCTCCGCAAATGCTATCTGCAACTGAGGTACCAGACTGAGAGTCTAATTACGCTTCTCGAAAATAACGATGTGCTGCAGGGGTAGTGTCTCCACGGTGCGCACGCGTACTAAGCCAACCGCATTCATTTCCTTCTCCAACTGCTCCACTGACATTTTATGCACTTCCTTGATGCGGACCGCGGGATCTTCCTTGCGGTACTCGACAAAGACCACGCGGCCTCGCGTCTTCAGGGCTTCGCGAACTTTTGTCATCACCTCAAATGGATAAGTCAGCTCGTGATATACGTCCACGAGAAGCACAAGGTTCACGCCGCGTACGGGCAGGTGAGGATCGGTCTCGCTGCCACGCACTACTTCCACGTTCGTCGCTTTCATCGCCGCCGCACGTGCTCGCAGGGTATTCAGCATCGCCTCCTGAATTTCTACAGCCAGCACCTTGCCAGTCTTGCCAACTTTTGAGGCTATCCGGAAGGTGAAGTAGCCCGAGCCTGCACCCAAGTCCGCAACAACGTCCCCCGGACGAAGGTCCAACGAGTCAAGCACCGTAGCGGGGCGTTCCTGTTCTTCGCGCTGGGGACGGTCCAGCCACTCTATGCCGCCTGGACCCATTACCTGAGCGATTTCCCTCCCGAGGTAGAACTTTCCCGTACCGTTCGGGTCATGGTTCGCCCGGATCTCGTAGAGCGGTGGCGCTGGTGAAGCGGGAGCGGGAATTTGCCGAAGGACAGCGGGTGCCGAAACGCTGGGCAAAGCCGCGTAATACTGGGAAAGCGAATCATGTGCGCCGGCCCCGACAAATGCTGATGCGAGGATGTAAGCAAGAACGCACCGCTTGAGATCGACAATCATAAGCGACTCCAGACTCTGGACAGTGCTCTATGTCACCTGAACTATGCACACGGCCATTTGGCAACCCCTGAGAATCCTGTTTTACAACAGTAGGGACGCGAAGTTCGCAGCTTCGCGAACCAATTCTCAGAGGTCACCCAAATGGTGAGCAATGC
>Ga0182013_10009552_pt1 | contig 10199 bp, 6 predicted proteins | sample 612S2MmetaG_FD_120487 | JGI IMG/M metagenome (GOLD analysis project Ga0182013, IMG submission 120487) | Permafrost microbial communities from Stordalen Mire, Sweden - 612S2M metaG | ecosystem: Environmental > Terrestrial > Soil > Wetlands > Permafrost | place: Sweden: Stordalen | collected...
TCCGCTCCCCCTACCTTTGCCAGCTCCACAGCCGCCGCTATGCCCTTTTGCGCCATATCCGGCTCGCTCAGATCTACAGGAACGAGAATTTTTTTGTACAAGGCCGCCTCCCTCCCGGAGTGTGCTTTACATAAAGAAGATGGTCCCAGATCGCGCCTGTTCAATAAGATTCATTCGGTGGTCTCGCGCGGCGAATCGTCACGCGCCACGAGCTCGGCGTCAATAATATCGCCTTGTCGCCCCGCGCCAGTGAAATCCGCACGGCTTGCCGCGACTTCCTCGATCCGGCGTCCGATCTCCGGATTATGCCGTGTGAGAATGCGCAAGTCGAAAGCATCCAGCACGAGGAGCTTGGTCGGGCTTACAGCTCGCGCATTGGCGGTGCGCTTCGTCTTGCGCAGCAGGGCGATTTCGCCAAAGAACTGTCCTTCGCCCAGCACGACAAGGCTTTGTGGCAATTCAATCTCCACTTCGCCGGAGGCGATGAAATACATCGAGTGGGCTTCGTCGCCGCGTCGGGTTATAGGCGTGCCGGCCGGAACGGATTGCGCGCGAAGGTAACGCATGATTTCGGCGACCGACGAGGCGTCGAGCGAACGAAACAGCGGAACTCTCGCAACCATGCTCCAGGTGACGACAAATTCGCGGCGATGGATTTCTTCCGCGAAAGCCGTCGCGACAATGCCGACGGGAAGGCCCAGCATTACGAAACCCATCACCATGGTCAGCGCGGCAATCATCCGGCCCGCCGGCGTGATTGGCGTAACGTCGCCATAACCCACGGTCGCGATGGTCTGGATAGCCCACCACATCGAATCCGGGATCGATCCGAAAGACTCGGGCTGAACCGCATGCTCCGCGACATGCATGGCGGTGGCGGCGAAGAGCACGACGCCAAACAGGATGATCGCGGAAGCGAACAGCGCCCTGCGTTCCGCCTGAAGCACCGCGATGAGAGATCTGATGCCCGGCGAGTAGCGCGCCAGTTTGAAAAAGCGCAGCAGCCGCAACAGCAGCAGGATCCTTAAGTCTGCGCCGAGGAAAACCGAGAGATAGGCCGGCAGGATCGCGAACAGATCGATAACCGCGCTTCCGGAGTGAATGAACGCCCAGCGAGAACCGAGTGGGGTGAGGCGCGAGTAGAGCGTGTGCTCAGGCGCCGTCCAGATGCGCAGGGCATATTCGAGCGTGAAGGCGCCAACGGCGAAAAACTCGATGGCCTGGAAAACAGGGCCATAAATCTGGGCGTATCTTGGGACCGATTCCAGAATGACCGCGCCGACGGACAAGGCCACGAGGCATATGAGCGCGCCATGAATCAACCAGGTGAGGCGATCATCGCCCGCGCCGCCGTCAAGCAGGAGGCAAAGGCGTCGGCGCAGGGTGGTCGAAGAAGGGCCGCCACTCGCGAGACCTTCCTCGCTCCTCATGCGCTGGCTTTCGCGCGCAGCGCGTCTTCGATCGCCGCGAGGGCCGCGTCTATGGACGCAGCGTTCGGTCCGCCAGCTTGCGCAAGGTCGGGGCGGCCGCCACCGCCCTTGCCGCCCAGCTTCTCACTGGCGACACGCACGAAATCGACCGCGTTGAAGCGCGCGGTGAGGTCTTCGGTGACGCCGACCACAATGCCGGCCTTGCCGTCCGGCGAGCTGTTGGCGATCACGACCACGCCGGAACCGACGACCTTTTTGGCTTCATCGACAAGTCCCTTGAGATCCTTTGCGTCGACTCCGCTTACGGCGCGTGAGAACAGCTTTACGCCAGCGACATCCTGCACCGGCGACGTTCCCACGCCGCCGCTGTCTCCGCTCATGGCCAGCTAGCGCTTGGCGTCGGCGAGTTCGCGCTCCAGCCGCTTGCGTTCTTCGAGTAGGGCGGCGAGGCGTGTCGGCGCTTCCTCGACCGAAGCCCGCACCAATGCCGCAATTTCGCGCAGAGCCTTCGCCGAAGCGACAAGCTCCGTTCTTGCGCCTTCGGCCGTGCGCGCCTCGATGCGGCGTACCCCCGAAGACACCGGGCTCTGGGCGACAATGTTGATCACGCCGATATCGCCGGTGCGCGAAACATGGGTGCCTCCGCAAAGTTCGACCGAGAATGCGCGCCCGTTCGCCGCGTCTCGCCGTCCCATTGCGACGACGCGGACCTCGTCGCCGTATTTCTCGCCGAAAAGCGCGCGGGCGCCAGAGGCGATCGCCTCGACCTGATCCATCAGCCGGGTCTCGACTGCAGCGTTGTCCTGCACGATTTCATTGGACAAGCGTTCGACCTCGGCCAGTTCCTCTTCTGTCAGAGGCTTGGGATGCGTGAAGTCGAAACGCAGGCGATCCGGCGCGACAAGCGAGCCCTTTTGCGCGACATGGTCGCCAAGCACCTGCCGCAGCGCCTCGTGCAAAATATGGGTCGCCGAATGATTTGCGCGTGTCGCGCGGCGGCGCGAATGATCGACGTGGAGCTCAAGCGCCATGCCTATCGAGATCTCGCCTTCCTCGACGACGCCCTCATGCACGATGATGTCGCCGAGCTTCTTCTGAGTCGATTCGACGCGAAATCGAACCCCCTTTGCGCTCAGTTCGCCTACATCGCCAATTTGACCGCCCGATTCGCCGTAGAAGGGCGTCTGGTTGACGATGACCGCCCCACGCTCGCCCGTCTTAAGCCAGTCGTGTTGCACGCCGCCGCGCAGAAGCGCGGTCACGACGCCCTCGCTCTTTTCCGTGTCGTAGCCAAGGAATTCGGTGGCCCCGACGCGCTCCCTGACCGCGAACCACACCGCTTCGGTCGCCGTCTCGCCGCTGCCGGCCCAGGCCTTGCGGGCTTCGGCGCGTTGCCGCTCCATGGCGCTCGCGAACGCGTCTTTGTCGACGCCGATCCCGCGCGGGCGCAGTGCGTCCTCGGTTAGATCGAGCGGGAAGCCGAACGTGTCATAAAGCTTGAAAGCGGTTTCGCCGGACAGTTGCGCGCCGGCTGAGAGACCTTCAGTTTCCTCGTCAAGGATCGACAGGCCGCGCGCCAGGGTGACGCGAAAACGCGTCTCTTCGGTCAGCAGAGTGTCGCAAATGAGGCTCTCCGCGCGCTTCAGCTCGGGATAGGCGAAGCCCATTTGCGCGACGAGAACCGGCACGAGCCGCCACATCAAGGGATCGGCGGCGCCCAGCAGTTGCGCGTGGCGCATCCCGCGGCGCATGATGCGTCGCAATACATAGCCGCGCCCTTCATTCGACGGCGTGACGCCATCCGCCACAAGGAATGAGCACGCGCGCAAATGGTCGGCGATGACTCTATGGCTCGCCGCCTGCGGTCCGTTGGCGCTGACATTGGTGAGATCCGCGACCGCGCCGGTCAACGCGCGGAACAGATCGGTTTCATAGTTGGACGTCACGCCCTGCAACAACGCTGCGATACGCTCCAGACCCATGCCTGTGTCGATGGACGGGCGCGGCAGCGGCACGCGCTCTCCCGGAGCGACCTGATCATATTGCATGAAAACGAGATTCCAGAATTCCAGAAAGCGGTCGCCATCCTGTTCGGCGCTGCCTGGGGGGCCACCTTGCAGCGTCTCTCCCTGATCGTAGAAAATTTCCGAACAGGGGCCGCAGGGGCCAAGGTCTCCCATGCTCCAGAAATTGTCCGAGCTGTTAATGCGGATGATCCGCTCATCAGGGAAGCCGGCTATTTTCTTCCAAAGACCAAAGGCTTCGTCGTCGTCGTGATAGACGGTGACGAGCAGGCGGTCAGTCGGCATGTCGAATTCGCGTGTGATCAGATTCCACGCGAGTTCTATGGCGCTTTCCTTGAAGTAGTCGCCAAAGGAAAAATTGCCGAGCATCTCGAAGAATGTGTGATGCCGCGCGGTATAGCCCACATTGTCGAGATCATTGTGCTTGCCGCCGGCGCGCACGCATTTTTGCGAGCTTGTCGCGCGCGGATGGCGGCGCTTCTCGACGCCGGTGAAGGCGTTCTTGAACTGCACCATGCCCGCGTTGGTGAACATCAGCGTGGGATCATTGTGCGGGACGAGCGAAGAGGACGGCACACGCTCATGATCGTGTCGCGCGAAATAATCGAGAAAAGCCGTACGAATCTGGTTGACGCCGGTCATGGTCCTGCTGGCTCGCTTTAGCTCGTGGCGCGTTTCGCGCTAGGCCGCGAGGGGCGCCCGCAACCTTTGGTCTCGCCTTGCGATATGCCAGTTAGGGGCCGATTGGGCAATGAAAAAGCCCGCTGGACAGTTGCGGAAATTCGTCCTGCTCCAAAAGGAGCCTTCCCCGGACGGGCCGGGAAAGGGGCAGTGCTTGGCCCCACAAGCGCAGCCCGGCACAGCGGGGGAAGGCGCATGGCGCCCCCGCTCAGCCTTCCGCTTCTTCCGCTTCGTCGCCGCCGGCGTCAAGGATACGCTCCGCGATAAGTCCTGAATTCTCCCGGATCGCCTGTTCGATACGTGCGGCGGCCTCCGGATTCGCCTTGAGGAAGCTTTTGGCGTTTTCCCGGCCCTGACCGAGCCTTTGGCTGTCGAAGGAGAACCAGGCGCCGGACTTTTCCACAACGCCAGCCTTCACGCCGAGATCGACTAATTCGCCGACTTTCGAAATGCCTTCGCCGTACATTATGTCGAATTCGACCTGTTTGAAGGGCGGGGCGACCTTGTTTTTCACGACCTTGACGCGGGTCTGGTTGCCGGTCACCTCGTCGCGATCCTTGATCGCGCCGATGCGGCGGATGTCGAGCCGCACCGAGGCGTAGAACTTCAGCGCGTTGCCGCCGGTGGTGGTTTCGGGAGAGCCATACATCACGCCGATCTTCATGCGGATCTGGTTGATGAAAATGACTAGTGTATTGGAGCGCGAGATCGAGGCGGTCAGTTTGCGCAGCGCCTGGCTCATGAGCCGCGCCTGCAGGCCTGGCTGGACGTCGCCCATTTCGCCTTCGATTTCGGCGCGAGGCGTCAGGGCGGCCACGGAATCGACCACGAGCACGTCCACCGCGCCGGAGCGCACTAGAGTGTCGGTGATCTCAAGCGCCTGCTCGCCCGTGTCGGGCTGGGAAATCAGCAGGTCGTCGAGATGGACGCCGAGCTTTCGGGCGTAGACCGGGTCGAGGGCGTGTTCCGCGTCGACAAAGGCGCAGACTCCGCCGGCTTTCTGCGCTTCCGCGATCACATGCAGCGTCAAAGTGGTCTTGCCGGAGGATTCCGGGCCGTAAATCTCCACGACGCGCCCGCGCGGGAGGCCGCCGACGCCAAGAGCGATGTCGAGCCCGAGCGAACCCGTCGAGACGGTCTCTATCTCCACCGCCTTCTGATTCTTGCCGAGCCGCATGATCGAGCCCTTGCCGAAGGCGCGTTCGATCTGAGACAGGGCGGCGTCCAGCGCCTTGGTCTTGTCCACGGATGATCCTTCCACGAGGCGGAGATTGGCTTGGCTCACGGCTAAAGTCCTTCTGACATGGGTTAAGCTAAGGGCGCAACGCCAGCGCGTTGCGCTTCAGGCAAAAACAGCGTGTGAACAGCATTGTGCATGGTTTGTTCTTTTTGCCAAGCTCTTTTTGTTCTCTTTCGGGGCGCGCTCGTCATTTCTCTCCCACGCGACAATTCACCGCGTCTTGTCTGGAAATCCTCCAAATTATTGAAATTGACGGGATTATGACGATTTCCGTATAGCTTGATGAAGCTTTCGCTCGTGATCGCTGGTGGATGAGTTGATAATTCCCGTGACGCCGCCTTCTGCTTTCCTGCGCGCCGCACGCTTAGGCGCGGCGATGTTTCTGGCGTTGAGCTTGGCGTCCCTAGGCGCTGCCGCTGCGGGGGAGACGAGCGCGGTGGGCATGTCGCCCCTCGAACAGCTTGGCGCGCGGCTTTTTTCCGATCATTCGCTCTCCGAGCCGCAGGGCGTCGCCTGCGCCTCCTGCCATGATCCGGCGCGGGCCTTTTCCGGCAACAACGGCTCGCCGATCGCCGCCGTGGCGCGGGGGGCGCCGGCGGGGGCCTTTGGAACGCGCAAGGCTCCGGGGCTCACTTACGTGTCATTCACCCCGCCTTTCTCCTTTATCGACAAGAAGGACGAAGAGACTGGAAAGACAGAGAAAACCCCGGCGGGCGGTCAGTTCCGTGACGGGCGCGCCAATAGCCTTGAGCAACAGGCGAGCGGGCCCTTGCTCAACCCGGTCGAGATGAACAATCCCTCCAAAGCCGCAGTCGTCGCCAAGGTGCGCGAAGGCGCCTATGCCGATTTCGCGAGAAGCGTCTTCGGCAAGGATGTGTTCGAAAATTCCGACGCCGCCTTCGACAAGCTGATGAGGGCCATCGCGGCCTTTGAGCGAACGCAGGCCTTCCAACCCTTCAACTCGCGTTTCGACGCGATGTTGCGCGGGCAGGCGCAATTCACGCCGTTGGAGGCGAAGGGTTTTGAACTGTTCAAGAACCCTCGAAAGGGCAACTGCCTCGCCTGCCATGTTGGCGAGAAGAAGTCGCACGATCCCAAGGATTGGCTATTCACGGATTTCACTTTCGACACGCTTGGGGCGCCGCGCAATGGCGCCATCCCCGCCAACGCAAAGGCGGGTGAGTTCGATCTGGGCCTTTGCAAACGCGAGGGACTTGCCGCGCTGGCGCCAAAGGGCTTCGACGTTGAGAGCGTCTGCGGCGCCTTCAAGGTGCCTACATTGCGCAATGTCGCGCTCACCGCGCCCTACATGCACAATGGCGCTTTTTCCAGCCTGCGCGACGCGGTGGCCTTCTACGCCACGCGAGACACCAATCCGGAGCGCTGGTTTCCCAAGGGCGCGGATGGAAAGGTTCTTAAATTTGACGATCTGCCGGAAAAATTCCGTGGCAACGTCAATGTGAAGGAAGTACCTTACGACCGGAAACCAGGCCAGCGGCCGCGCCTCTCAGACAGCGAGGTCGACGCCATCGTCGCCTTCCTAGAAACGCTGACGGACAAGCGCGGCGAGTGAAGGCCGCGCCTTATCAATCGTGATGACGGCGATGACGCCGCCGGTGACGATGCTCCCCGCGAATCCCCCAGCTTGAGGCGATGGCCGGTCCGGCCGTTGCGCCGACCACCCCGCCCGCCAGGAGGCCGACGGGGCCAGCCACCACCGCGCCTGAAACCGCGCCAAGCGTGCCGTCCAGCGCTCTTTCCGGCGTACAGGCGGCCAGGGAGAGGCCCAGCGCACATATCGTCATCACAGGCAGAAGTATTCTCGTCATTCCATAATCCGTTCCGAATCGCTTTCTGGGCAATGAGTTAGGCGTCGAGCTGGGCGGAACTGTGGCTGGGTCGAAGCGATGGGTCGTTCCGGCAGGCCGCCGTGAAAAGGCCATAAGCGCCGCGCTCCATTGCGACCGGGGAAATTTGAGGAGCAATCATGCGTTTCAGCACTTTTTTCGCTGCCGTCTTTCTTCCTCCTGCCTTGGCCCTGAACGGCGCTTCTGCGAAGGAAATCGAGACAAAATCCGCCGTCAGCGCCGTCACGATCTACCCCGACGCGGCGAGCGTGACGCGAGAGGCCGTGGTCGATCTGCCGGACGGGGAATCGACCATTGTGTTCACGGGCGCGCCATACGCGACAATAATCGAATCGGTCCGCGCGGCGGGCGAGGCCCAAACGCCGCTCGTCATTGGCTCCGTGGAGGCGCGGATCGCGCCGAAGCAAGCGAAGACCGGCGACAGCGCGGTAGAAGCGCGTTTGAAGGAGCTGCGCGGCGCCCGCGCCGAAATAGAGGTGACGATCGAAGCCCTCAAGGCGAAGCAGGCCATGATTCTGCGCTATTCGCAGGCCAGCCCGGAAGGAAAGGCCGAGGACGCCAAATCCCTAGCGGTTTCAAAGTGGACCGAGGCCTTTGACGCCATCGGAGCGGCTTATGCGAAAGCCGGCGAGGAGTTGCGCCTCGCCAACGCCAGGGCGCAGGCGCTGGACGAGGAAATCCGCGGGCTGCAAGGTACCGGCGGCGCAGGCGGGAAGCAGGGGCTCACGCGAGACATTGCCATTATCGTCGAGTCGCATGGCGGCGGCCGGGCGAAACTGAAGCTCATGTACCAAACGAGAGGCGCAGGCTGGAGGCCGAGTTACGACGCGCGTCTCGACACGGGCGAAAAGGACAAGAAGAGCGCCGTGGAATTGCTCCGCCGCGCGGTTGTGACCCAGCAGACGGGCGAGGACTGGCGCGACGTCGCGCTCTCGGTCTCCACTATTCGCGCGCAAGGCGGCGCGGCGGCGCCGGAAGTCTCGCCGCAGCGCGTCGCCTTTTTCGAGCCCATGCCCGTTCCGATGCCCCGCGCGCAGAACGCGCCGATGGCGAGCGTCGCGGGAGCCATGAAAGCGCGCAAGGAGGCGAACGACGCGGACAAGGTCGAGGAGGCGCAGCGCTCCAGCGAAGCGACGGCCGAGCTGGAAGCCACGGCCTATGCGGCGACGTTTAAAATCGCAGGCGCCGTCAACGTTCCGGGCGACGGCGCGCCCAAGAGTCTTCTTTTGTCCTCGCGCCAGTTCGAGCCGAAGCTCGCCATCCGGACGGCGCCAGCTCTCGATCCGACGGCCTATCTCGAAGCGCGCATCGTCAACGACGAAGACGCGCCGCTGCTGGCGGGACAGCTCAACGTGCTGCGCGACGGAGTGTTTGTCGGCTCAAGCCGGATCGCTCTTGTCGCGCCCGGCGAAGGCGCGGAGATCGGCTTTGGCGCGGACGACAAGGTGAAGGTGACGCGCGTTCCCGTTAAACGGCGTGAGAATGAACCGGGCTGGTTCGGCCAGACCAGAACCGACGTGCGCGAATTCAAGACCAGCGTGAAAAATCTGCACGCTTTCCCCGTCAGCGTTACGGTAGTGGACCAAATTCCCTTTTCCGAGAACTCGGCGATAACGGTCGAACTCATGCCGCATACCACCCCGCCGAGCGAAAAGCAGCCGGGCGACAAGCGCGGCGTGATGAGCTGGAGCTTTGACCTGCAAGCTGGCGAGAGCAAGGACATCCATCTCGCCTATCGCCTGAAGTGGCCGGCCGACCGCGAGATCGTCCTGCAGCCGGCGCCGCTCGCGCGATGAGCGCTCTTGAGGGGCCGTCTCACTTTCCCGCCGCGCCTCCGCGTGGTAGCGGTTTGAGCTTCCGCATTTCGAAGCCTTGAAGCGATCATGACGCAAGCGCAACTTCTCGATAGCACGGACACGCAGAGCCTCATGGCCGATATCGGCCGCGCGGCGCGGCGTGGCGCGCATGTGGCCGCGCTGGCGCCCGCCGAGGTCAAGAACGAGGCGTTGCGCGCGGCGGCGGCGGAAATCCGCAAGGCCAGCGCGGCGATCCTTGCCGCGAACTCTCTGGACGTGGCGCAGGCGAAGGCCGCCAACGCGCTCGCTTCGGCGGTGGATCGGCTCACCCTCGACCAGAAGCGCATCGAGGCGATGGCGCGCGGCGTGGAGGAAATCGCCGATCTGCCCGACCCCGTGGGCCGTGTGCTGGCCGTGTTCGAGAGGCCCAATGGCTTGCGCATCGAGCGCGTCTCGACGCCGCTGGGTGTTGTCGGAGTGATTTACGAGAGCCGGCCCAATGTCACCGCCGACGCCGGCGCGCTGTGCCTCAAGGCCGGCAACGCCACGATCCTGCGCGGCGGCTCGGATAGCCTGCGCACCTCGCGGGCGATCCATCGCTGCCTTGTCGCGGGACTGGAGAGCGCCGGCCTTCCGGGCGACGTCATCTCTCTCGTGCCGACCAACGACCGCGCCGCCGTGGGCGCCATGCTTGCGGGCCTGGACGGAAACATAGACGTGATCGTGCCGCGCGGCGGCAAAAGCCTTGTCGCGCGCGTGCAGCATGAAGCGCGCGTTCCGGTGTTCGCGCATCTGGAAGGCATCGTGCATGTGTTCGTGCATGGCGCGGCCGATCTCGACATGGCGAAAACCATCGTGCTCAACGCCAAGATGCGGCGCACTGGGGTCTGCGGCGCGGCCGAGACGCTGCTCGTGGATCAAGCCTGCGCCGCGACGCATCTGGCGCCGCTGGTGCGAATGCTGCTCGACGCGGGCTGCGCGGTGCGCGGCGACGTCCCGACACAGGCCGCCGACTCGCGCGTGAGCGCCGCGAGCGAGGAAGATTGGGATACGGAATATCTCGACGCCATCATCGCCGTGCGCGTCGTCGACGGCCTTGAGGCCGCGATGGCGCATATCGGCGCGCATGGCTCGCATCACACCGATTGCATTGTCACGCA